>OATX01000020.1_pt1 | contig 114490 bp, 96 predicted proteins | sample 1516741 | NCBI WGS metagenome assembly OATX01 (sample SAMEA2579984, study PRJEB22360) | human gut metagenome | biome: human gut; feature: human-associated habitat; material: faeces | place: Denmark | collected 2008/2010
CCTCCTTCAGATTCACCCACAGAGAGATGCTGTTTCGCGCTGTGTACTGGTTATGAGTTAAGTTGAACGTGAACAGTAAACTTTATTTGTTTATAACTGTGAATTATGATGGTTTGCTTGCCATGGGGTGAGTTTTATTTTATACTTTAAGCAATGAATGATGTTAAGGTTAAAGGGGATTTTGATCTTGATATTATTGAAGTTATGTGAGAAATATGGCTTTACTAATGGTTGGATATGTAGTACAATCGTAACTTATTATGCGTTTATTTTAGGAGGATTATGATACAATGTGGATCGCAGATGGATGGAAAGATTATGAGGTTATTGATACTTCCTGTGGGGAGAAGCTGGAGCGTTGGGGGGATTATCTTCTGGTGAGGCCGGATCCGCAGGTTATATGGGATACGCCGAAGGTGAATAAAGGCTGGAAGCATATGAACGGGCATTATCACAGAAGTAAGAAGGGCGGCGGTGAATGGGAGTTTTTTGATCTGCCCGAGCAGTGGGATATTCATTATAAGGGACTTACCTTTAATTTGAAACCTTTTAGTTTTAAGCATACCGGGCTTTTTCCGGAGCAGGCGGTGAATTGGGACTGGTTTGGCAATAAGATCCGCAATGCGGGACGTCCGGTGAAGGTGTTGAATCTTTTTGCATATACAGGTGGTGCGACTCTGGCGGCAGCGGCTGCGGGGGCTTCTGTTACTCATGTGGATGCTTCTAAGGGTATGGTCACCTGGGCAAAGGAGAATGCGGTTGCTTCCGGTCTGGGAGATGCTCCGATCCGCTGGCTGGTGGATGACTGTGTGAAGTTTGTTGAGCGTGAGATCCGCAGAGGGAATCATTATGATGCGATCATTATGGATCCGCCTTCTTATGGACGTGGACCGAAGGGGGAGATCTGGAAGATTGAGGATTGTATCCATGATCTGATCAAGCTGTGCACAAAGATCCTCAGTGATGAGCCTCTGTTTTTCCTGATCAATTCCTATACAACAGGTCTGGCACCGGCAGTTCTTACTTATATGTTGTCTACTGAATTGAAAAAGTTCGGCGGGCATGTGGACTCTCAGGAGATCGGGCTTCCGGTAAGCTCTAACGGACTGGTTCTTCCATGTGGTGCTTCTGGAAGATGGGAGGCGTAGAAAGGTTTCCTTTTGTTTGTCATTGACGGAAAACTGCTTTTTAGCCGAATCAGTTAAGTCTCCTGCAGAGATTGTGAAAAGCAATTTCACATGAGTTCAATTTGAACTGTTTGGCGAGATGGGAGGAAACGTGATTATGAAGGAACTTAATTTAAAACATGAAGCCAAGCGTTACGGCTGTGCGGTTCTGGCTGCAACGATCATGGCATTGAATATTAAGACATTTGTTCGTGCAGGCGGTCTTTTTCCGGGAGGATTTACAGGACTTACTCTGCTGCTCCAGAACATTTTTCAGACATTTATGGGGATTGCAGTTCCGTATACGCTGATTAATGTACTGCTGAACTCTATTCCTGTATTTATTGGTCTGAAGTTTATTGGAAAGAAATTTACGATAAGTTCTGTCTGTGTGATCGTGCTTTCCGGTCTGCTTACGGATATAATTCCCAGTCAGCCGATTACTTATGACACATTGTTGATCAGTATCTTTGGTGGTCTGATCAATGGCTTCTGCATCAGTCTCTGTCTGATCGGTAATACAAGTACAGGTGGAACTGATTTTATTGCAATTTATTTCTCTGAGAAGAGCGGCAGGGATATTTGGAATTATATCCTGTGTGGAAATGCAGTGATCCTGACTGTGGCAGGTTTACTTTTTGGATGGGACAGAGCACTTTACTCTATTATTTTTCAGTTTACCTCTACTCAGGTGATCCAGATGCTGCATCAGAGATATAAGAAGCATACGCTGTTCATTATCACGAAGGAGCCGTATCAGATTTATGAGGAGATTTTCAAACTTACCAATCATACGGCAACACGTTTCGAAGGTACCGGATGCTATACAGATGAAAAGACCAGCATGATTTATTCTGTAGTATCAACAGAAGAGGCAAAATATCTGGTAAAGAAGGTACATGAGATTGATCCGAAGGCCTTTGTAAATATTATCAAAACCGATTACATAAACGGAAGATTTTACCAGAAAACAGACTATTAATTACTTGTATTCCCTTTCTGTGAGCGTATAATACAAGGTACAAGGAACTCTGTTCATTCACGGGATTTACTTAAGATTGGATGAACAGTAACCGGCACACAAGGAGGGGGATATTATGGGTAATGCAGCAGAAAGCACACTTCCTCACAGTAATACCTCAGGCTACGACCGCAAAGCCTGCAGGACATGCGCCTGTTCCACCTGTTATGAGCAGGAGTTCTGCGACAGATGCAGCTCCTGTCAGAACCAGTCGCGAAAATTAGACAGGTGCAATGCTTACGAGGGAGCATATAACTATTAACCTCAACACAATTAAAAATTGTCACCGGAGACTTTTTCAGATATGCTCTGGTGGCAGAACGGACAAAGCCGCTGTGGAAGATACAGCGGCTTGTATTATATGCGCATTTTTCCATAATTGTAAAACTTCAAAATATTACTAGTAAAATTTATAAAATCTCCTAAGTGCTTCCTGTAATGTCTGTTATAATTGTGGCAGGGGGGGTTTTTTTGGGGGGTTTTTTTATGCTGAAAAATAAAACTATGCGTTTGAAGATTTTATTTTTGTGTCTCGGGTGTACACTGGCGGGACTTCTTTTACAGACTTATTTATTTCAGACAACTTCGTCGGAGCTGATTTATAATCAGGCAAAGTCTGACAGTTACCGTTCTATGGAGAATATGCAGGATGATATTTATACATTTATCAAATCCATTGAGAACGGACTGATTGATATCTATAATGAGAAGGAATTAATTCTGGATCTGAGAAGTGGAATGGAATCATCAACCTTACAGAACCGGTATTATCGTACTGCTTATGATATTGCCACAGAGAATTTTCAGACCTCAGATGGCGTTGTTTCTCTGTATATTTATGATAAATCTCACAGGATCATCAGTACATACAGGCGGGCAGTGACACCGAAACATAATTATCCTACAGATATTTATGATCCATTATTTGATGATAATGCAGAGAAGGTAAAAGAATATGTTGATTCAGATGAGACTCAGATGCTGATTTCCAGTTATTACAATATATACCGGGAGAAAAATATAGTGCGTTTTGCGTTGAAGGTATATAATTCGGTAAATATTCATTCGAAGATAGGATATGTAGTCTGTGATGTGGACAGTAAGATACTGAAAAAAATTATGAGAAAGTACACTTCGGAGGATGAAATATTTATCTGGTTACAGCCGTTTAATGACAGACCTGTGCTGGCTGCCGGAAATATTATGGACAGTGACAGTAATGTGTATGAGCAGATTTCTAACCAGATCCAAAAAGGAGATCAGGAATTTGAGAATATACAGGAGAAAAATAAAGTGTTTTTTTCAGTTTATCAGGATAAGTACAATCTTGGGGCTTATACTCTTATTCCAAGAGATCTGCTGAATAAGAATCAGAAGATCCTGAATGAAAACCTGATACTTATTACATTGATCATGCTTGCTGTTGTCAGCATATCTTTTTATTTTGTGAGTCGGTTATTAAGCCGGCCGCTTGAGGAGATGACAAAAACAGTTAAAAGGATCCAGAGTGGTGAAACTCAGCTTAGAATGGAAAATCTGAGAAATGATGAGGTTGGAGAACTTGGAAAGAGTTTTAACAATATGCTGGATCAGATCGAAAAGCTGATCGCTGATGAATATGAAAACAAAATGTCTCTGAATTATGCCCGGTATCAGGCACTTCAGGCGCAGATCAATCCTCATTTCTTATATAATACACTGGACACAATGGGAAGTATTGCGGAAATACAGGGCTGCATTCAGGTAAGTAATCTCTGTCAGTCTCTGGCAGGCCTGTTTCGGTATAGCCTGGATATGAAAAATCCTCTTTCCACTGTATCAGGAGAACTTGTCCATCTGAAAAATTATATTTATGTTATGAATGTGCGTATGCAGAATCAGGTAGAATATGAATTTCATATTGACGATAATGTTCTGCAGGACACATTGCCAAGGATTTCTATTCAGCCATTGGTTGAAAATGCATTAAACCATGGGCTGAAAAATCAGAAAGGAAAGAAAAAGGTTATTATTTCAGCTGGGATCAGGGAGGATGATCTATTAATTTCCGTAGAAGATAATGGTATTGGTATGTCGGATGAGAAGATACGGGAATTATTTTCGGAAGATCCCGGGGAAAAACAGAAAAATCGTTCCATTGGAATCTTTAATATACATAAACGTATGCAGTATTTATACGGTGAATCATACGGTGTGAAGATTAAAAGTGAACCGGAAAAGGGTACGGTTGTTTTTCTGGAAATTCCAAGAAAAATACAGGGGGAGAATCAAAATGCATGTAAAAAGTTATAAGGTTTTATTTGCAGATGATGAATATTGGACAAGAGAGAAGATGGCAAGGATCATACCATGGGAGAAATATTCTCTGGAGTTTCTGAAGCCGGCTTCTGACGGAGAGGAGGTACTGGAACGGCTTTCTGAAGAAAAACCGGATATTCTGATCACAGATATTAATATGCCTTATGTAAACGGAGTGGAACTTTTAAAGAAGGTTCACACAGAATATCCGGAAATGATCACATTTGTGATCAGTGGGTATGATGATTTTGAATATGTAAGAGACTCTTTTTTGTCAGGGTCTATTCATTATCTTATGAAACCGGTTGGAAAAATAGATCTTATCAATGCTTTGTCAAAGGCACTGGAATTGATCAGTCAGAGACAGAGCAAAAAAGAAGAGGAACTGCAGAAACAGCAGGAATTACAGAGGGCATCTTCCTTTATCAAGGACCGTGAATTTTCGCAGCTGCTTGATCCAAAGACAGCTTCTTCAAGTGCAGGCTTTGTGCTGAACAGTCATATGGAATTTGCAGGAGGAACGCTGATCCTTGTAAAGATACATCGCCTGCAGGAGTTCATGCAACTGTATGATTATGATATGAATCTGCTTTCCTTTTCTGTGAAAAAACGTTTGCAGGAAGTCAGCGGTAATCCTGAACTGCTTATTTTTAATCATATTTACCGTTCCAATGAATTTCTGATCGCAGGGGAACTGGGAATATCTGAGGTATGTAAACTGGCACAGGATATTATACGGGACTTTGAAAATGTTACTGTAAGTCCGATCACTATAGTTGCAAGCAGCCATTGCTTTTCTATGGGAAATCTTGCAGAAGCTTATGTACAGGATGTTTCAAATTTGATGCAGCGTTCTTTTGGTCAGCAGTCTGCTTTTATACAGGCAGAAGAAAATACCTCTGACGAAGAGAAATTCTTTATTAACCACTTGCAGGATATGCAGATAAAAGAACTGCAGGGATATATCAGGATACAGTCTCCATCTGCAGTAAAAAAATATCTGTATGAAAATGTAGGACTGAAACAGTGTGAAAGTGATGGATGGACTTATCTGGAAGTGCGGCAGACAGTACGACGTTTCCTGAATCTTCTCTTTGAAGAAAAGACAGAGGGGGCAGAAACTGCTAAGATCATGGAAACTCAGAGCATGCTGGAGATGGCAGATAAGGCAGTTGACAGTATGGATATGAAACTGCTGGAGGAGATTCTTGACGAGGTAATAGATGATTTTGTGGAAAACAATCAGCAGACAGACTCAGATTCTATAAAGAGCGGGATTCAGAAGGCAGTGATTTATATAGACGAGCATTTTGAAGAGAATCTCAGTCTTTCCTCTCTGTCTTCTCAGTTCCATGTTGAAAGTTCTTATTTTTCCAAAATGTTCAGGAAGGAAACAGGAGAAAATCTTATGCTCTATATTTGCAGAAAAAGAATGGAAAAAGCAATTGAATATATGAGAAATACAGAGCGCAGCCTTACTGAGATTGCATTTATGGTAGGTTACGACGATTATACATATTTTAATAAGGTATTCAGAAAAATGATGAGCATAAGTCCAAGAGATTTCAGAAATCAGCTGGAGGATCAGAAGAGTTGAAAAAAAAGAAATGTGCAGGGATATTACTGGCAATTTCAATGTTTATATCAGGTGGCTGTACAGAAAATCGTCAGGAGGATACAGAAATCAGGAAACCTGTAACGATCAGCATTCTTGCAGGACAGTCTACGTCTGATGCAGGTACAGAGGATATGATTGAAGATGCAGTGACAGAACGTTTTCCACAGGTTGAGCTTCAATGGGAATGTGTAGACTGGGGAGAAGATTTTTTTGACAGAATGCGGGCAAGGCTGTCATCAGGAGATGTGCCGGATATTATTATCGGGAAAGCTCAGGATGTAGAGGGATTTACAAATGCAGGTATTTTGTCTCCTGTAAAAATTAAGGATACAGATATTTTTTATGAAGAGGCTGCGGACACAGTGAAGTCAGGCGGTGTATTGTATGGATTGCCTTATAATGCATGGTATCAGGGGGTTCTTTATAATAAAGATATTTTTGAAAAATATGATATCAGTGTTCCGCAGACCAAAAGAGATATGGAAAAAACAGTACAGCTTCTGGAAGAGAAAGGAATAACGCCTTTTGCAGGACACTTTATGGAAAGCTGGAAAATCGGAAATTTATTTATGCAGTCAATGATCGGAAATATTTTTATGGATTCGCCTGACTGGGGGGAGGAATTTCGAAAAGGAAGAGTGAATTTTTCTGATTCTGAAGAAATACAGAAATGTTTTGAGGATATTGCCTATATTTATGGTCATTCTTTTTCGAATGTACTTTCTCTGTCTCAGGCAGACAGTGACAGGCTTTTTGACGAGGGAATGGCTGCTATGTATCCGGGAGGCTGCTGGTCGCTTCAGTTTGCCAATCAGTCAGAAAATCAATATAACTATGGTATTTTTCCATATCCTGATTCTGAAGGAAATTCCAGACTGATCCGGGAAACAAATATGACTTTTATGAAAAGTGCATACACGGAACATGGAGAACTGGTAGATGAAATATTTCAGATGCTGATGGATGATAAAGAATTGCTGAATGAAATACTTGAGTTTACCCAGACTTTTTCTGTGAGAAAAGATATGCAGGAGATAAGCTATACCTGTATCAGCGATGAAGTACAGGATTATGTGAAATCAGATAAAATCATAGAAGCAGCTGTGGGAAATTCGCAAATCGTGTGGAGCTTTCAGATCAATCTTGCTGAAAAATGCCAGGAATGGTTAAAAGGCCAGTTATCCCTGGAGGATGTCCTGGAATTTGCTGACAGAAACAGAATGAACAGTGGTAATCTTGAATAATAAGTTCAATATTTTACTACCAGTTTTTTCAAAACAGCCCTAATACTCCTGCAGGATTCTTTTATATAATACACTCATCAAACAAAACAGATCATTTTTAAGGAGGAAAGAAAATGAGAAAAAGAGCGATGAGCGTGTTACTTGCAGCAGCAATGATCACAGGAACAATGACAGGAACTGCAGTGATGGTAAAAGCAGATGATGAACCTGTAACACTTACAGTACTGGCAGGACAGTCCACTACAGATGCCGGAATTGAGGATATGATCGATGAAGCGCTTGCAGAAAAATATCCTAATATTACCCTTGAGTGGGAATGTGTAGACTGGGGAAATGATTTTCAGCCCAAAATGCAGCAGTATATGCAGTCAGGACTTCCTGATATTATGATCGGAAAAGCGCAGGATGTTTCAACTTATGCACCACAGGGTGTTCTTGGTGAAATTGACAGTACCTATCTTGACAGAGGTCTGGATGCAGCCAGAGAGAATGTTACCATTGATGGAAAAACATATGGCCTGGTTTACAATGCTATGTATCAGGGTGTTTATTATAACAAGGCTATGTTTAAAGAAAATGGATGGGAAATCCCGAAAACACTTGATGATCTGCAGGCAATCATTGATGACTGTAAGGAAAAAGGAATTACTCCGTTTGCCAGCCATATGGTAGATACCTGGTCTATCGGAAATATGAGCATGCAGTTTGCAATGAATGACGTATTTAATAAGACTCCGGACTGGGGCGATAAATTCCGTGCAGGAGAAGTAAGCTTCTCTGACAGCGAAGATATGCAGAATGCACTCAATTATAATAAATTAATTTATGACAACACCTTTGAGGATACTTTCTCAACTGAGCAGACAGACTGTGATGCGAAAATGGTATTAGGTGATGCTGCAATGAAGGTATCAGGTTCCTGGTCTATCCAGAACTTCCTTGATATTGATGAAAACTTTGACTTTGGTATATTCCCGTTCCCGAATCAGACCGGAGATTCAAAACTGATTTTTGAGCCAAATATCACAATTATGACAAGTGCCAATACAGAACATCAGGATGCAGTTAATGATTTCCTTGATTTAATGAGTTCTGATAAAGATCTTGCCGTAGAAATCCTTGATTACACAAAAACAGCTTCCATGCTTAAAGATGTTACACCAACCTTTAATAATCCAAGTCAGGAAGACATAGATAAATATGCATCAGAGGATATGATCGTGGATGTAACACTTGGAAACAACCAGCTTGTATGGGGTGGATTCCAGGAAGAAAATGCAAAAGATATTGCTGCATGGCTTCAGGGTCAGGAATCCCTTGAAGACTGCCTGAAAGCCTGCGATGGCAGAGTAGATTCAAGCAGTGCTAACTGATATGTTTGGAAAGGGAGGGAGAAATCTCTCCCTTATTAAAAATCCGTAAAGAATCTGAGGAGTGAAAGAATATGAAACAAAAAGGTGGTTCAGGAATAGAAAAACGTATGGTTCGTCAGTATCTGGTTTTAGTACTTCCAGGAATGATTATTTTTACAGTTGGATTGATAATCCCTTTATTTTTGTCTTTCCGGTATTCCCTTACAGACTGGGACGGCATGACTGCCGAAAAAACCTTTGTCGGTTTACAGAATTATATTAAATTATTTAAGGATAAAGAATTTTTGGAATCATGGTGGTTTACCATTAAGTTTACAATAGGAAATACGATTATCCAGAACGTACTTGCTCTTTTATTTGCGGTTGCCCTGGACAGTGGGATCCGTTTCCAGAAATTATATCGTACAGCATTTTTCGTACCATGTCTGATCAGTGCGATCGTAGTCGGATTTGTCTGGCTGAAAATGTTCTCCAATGTACTTCCGGCAATTAATGATCTGCTTGGAACCGGATTTAATTTCCTTCTTTTTGGAAAAGCAGAGACTGTACTCGGCGGTCTGCTTATAGCAAATAACTGGCAGTGGGTTGGTTACTGGATGCTGATCTATCTTGCAGGTCTTCAGTCTGTTCCGGCTGAATTATATGAAGCTGCAAAAGTTGACGGAGCAAATGCGATACATAGATTTTTTAATGTAACAATCCCTATGCTTGCACCTGCCATTACAATCTGTGTAGTAGGTATTACTACAGGTTCTCTTAAGGTTTATGATCTGCTGGTAGCTTCCACAAAGGGCGGCCCGGGTCGTGCTTCTACATCTGTTATTTATAAAACTTATACAACAGCTATTAACGGACGCCAGTATGGTTATGGCTCAGCAATGACAGTAACGCTTGTAATAGCATTGCTCCTGGTAGCTCTGATCCAGGTAAAAGGTCTTCGTAAAAAGGAGGTACAGGCATGATATTCCGAAAAAGCAAAGAAAAGGAAGAGAAAATCAAAGAGCCATATACAAAGGCAACTGCAATTACCCAGGTTATTATGACCATATGTGCCATATTTTTCCTGGCACCTATTTTTATCATATTCAATTATTCATTTAAAACAAAAAGAGAATTATATCTGGGAAGTCCCCTGTCTCTTCCGGAATCTCTGAATTTTGAAAATTATGTAAAAGCATTTGAAAAACTTAATATGAAAAGTACGTTTGTCAATACATTGCTTTATACAGCAGCCAGTGTTGTGATTCTTGCAATTTTGTGTGGTACAACAGCCTGGGCAATCTCAAGATGTCACCGTAAGTTTTTCAAGTTTGCATATGTTTATTTTATAGTAGGAATCCTGATCCCATATCAGGCATTATTCCTTCCTATTTATACTATCGGTTACAGAATGAAGCTTACAAATACCCGGTATGGTATTATCCTGATGTATGTGGCAACAGGTATTTCATTTGGAGTCTTTCTGATGACCAGCTTTATGAATACAGTTCCTCTGGAACTGGAAGAATCGGCAAGAATAGATGGATGCTCTGTATTTCAGACATACTTTAAGATCGTACTTCCCCTTTTGAAACCGGCTATGGCAACATTGATCATTATGCAGGCATTTCAGATCTGGAATGATTATCTTCTTGCAAGTCTGTATGTCAGCAAGAAACAGCTGAAGACTCTTACGGTAGCGATTCAGTCTCTTTTCTCAGCGCAGAGCAGTGATTATACGACTGCTATGGCAGCTATCGTGATCTCGGTTCTGCCGATCGCAGTTTTGTTTATGGCATTACAGAAATATTTTATCAAAGGTATGACAGTTGGTGCCGTAAAGGGATGATATAGGAATAAATGTTAGGAGAAGTCTTATGAAACAGATTTTAAACAGATATCAGTTTGATGATATGATGGTCTGCTATGAGATCAATGATGAAAAACAGGTAGGGCTGTTTTTGTATCCGGCAGATAAGCCGCTTGAAAAATGTGCCAATCCTGATACTGCCATAGATAGTCTGGTACAGCTTAAAATTGCAGGTGATATGTACAATGGAGCATATGCTCCGGGAAATACTCTTCGTAATGGAGAAAGTACCATTCGGATGAAATATGTTTCCCAGAAACTTACTGAGGAGAATAATGTTCAGACGGTTATAACAGTTATGGAAGATGACAGAGGATATCAGGTTACTCATAAGCTTTCCCATGTACAGGGGGAAAAGGTACTGCGTGCTGAGTGTGAGTTCCTGAATAAATCAGCAGAAGCTGTGAAGCTGGAAATGTTTGAAAGTGTATCTCTCAGTGAAATTTCACCTTATATCTCAGGTGATGAAGCAGGAGAGCTCATGGTTCATCGTCTGCAGAGCAGATGGAGTCAGGAGGGACGTCTTCTCTCCCAGAGTCTTGAAGAACTTCAGCTGGATGTATCATGGACAAAAGAAGCGGTACGCTGTGAAAGATTCGGGCAGGCAGGCTCTTTGCCTGTAAATCATTATTTCCCGTTTCTTGGAGTAGAAGACAGACGTAACCATATATTCTGGGGAATGCAGGTTGCACATAATGCTTCCTGGCAAATGGAAATATACAGGATTGATGAGAATCTTGCGATAAGCGGAGGTCTTGCTGACAGAGAATTTGGTCACTGGATGAAAAATATAGCTCCAGGAGAGAGCTTTCTGACTCCGGAAGCGATCATCACGGTATGTCATGCAGATTCTGTTGACTTTTTTACCAGAAGACTTGCTGATGCAGGTCAGAATGCTGCAGATGCAGGACCGGAATGTGAACAGGATCTTCCAATCGTTTTTAATGAATACTGCACTACATGGGGAAATCCATCTCATGAAAATATTTGTGAGATCCTGAAAACAATAAAAGGAAAAGGATTTACATATTTTGTGATCGACTGTGGCTGGTACAAAAGAGAAGGGGTTCCGTGGGATATCAGCATGGGAGATTATGATCCATCGGGAAGTCTGTTTCCTATGGGACTGGAACAGACAGTACAGGAAATCCGAAATGCCGGTCTGAAGCCGGGAATCTGGTTTGAGATTGAAAATGTGGGACAGGCTTCTGAGGTTTATAACAATACAGAACATCTGCTTCATTTAGATGGAAAACCACTTACCACTACCAGACGCAGATTCTGGGATATGACAGATCCATGGGTAAACCAGTATCTCACAGAACATGTTATTGAATTCCTGAAGAAATATGGTTTTGAATATATGAAAATGGACTATAATGACACAGTCGGAATGGGCTGTGACGGGTATGAGTCCATTGGAGAAGGACTCAGGCAGAATATGGTAGCAGCCAGGGAATTTGTTGAGAAGGTAAAAAAAGAAATACCTGGAATTGTCCTGGAAAACTGTGCATCAGGAGGACACAGACTGGAGCCCGGCTATATGGCTCTTACAAGTATGGCATCTTTTTCTGACGCACATGAATGTGTGGAAATTCCGGTTATTGCGGCAAATCTCCACAGAGTTATCCTGCCACGTCAGAGTCAGATCTGGGCTGTTATCAGAAAAACAGATTCACTGAAAAGGATTTCATATTCAGTTGCAGCAACTTTCCTTGGAAGAATGTGCATATCAGGAGATGTGTGGCAGTTAAATAAGGAACAGTGGGCAGTCATTGATAATGGAATCGCATTTTATAAAAAGATTGCTTCTGTGATAAAAAGAGGACAGTCTTATCATTTTGGTACGGAAATAAAAAGCATACGTCATCCGGATGGCTGGCAGGCAGTTTTGCGTATAGGTGATAATGGAAAGGCATATATAGTACTTCATACCTTTATGAAGAACGTACCGGATAAAATATCATTCTCATTGCCTGAAAATTGTCCGTCAGACATATCTGATCTCTTTAGCTGGGAAGACAAAAAAGCTGAGATCCGAAACAGAACAATTACTTTTTATGATTTACAGCAGGAAGACACAGTTGCTGTATTTCTGGAATGATTATAACTTAATAAACCGCAAAACAGTTATTCAGTTATGAGTAAGCAGCAGAATGGATCACATATATCTGTTCTGTTGCTTTTTTGTATTTGTCCGATAATATTGCATAATTGCAAGGTTTCCTCAAGTTTACAGATTTGTAAAATGTTTATGATATAATAATATTGTTTTATTGTTATTTTGCAAAAGAATGGACTATTTACCGAAGGAGAAAAGGTATGATCGTATATCACTATTGTAGTTTGGATTCATTAAATTCTATTTTGAAAAATCGTTCTCTTCGTCTGACAAATATTTTGAAATCCAATGATTCCACGGAAATCAGCTGGATCTGCAGATATTATGAAGCAGAATTTGAGGAAGCTTATGAAAAAACTTCGGATTTATTCAAGACCTGCATCTCATCGGAGAGATTGATGGGATATGTGAAGCTGTTTACAGATGAATTTTTCAATGAAAATCATGCAGACTTCAGATATTATGTAACTTGTTTTTCGTATCAGAATGATCTGCTCAGTCAGTGGCGGGGATATGCGGATGACGGGCGCGGAGCTGCCATCGGATTTGACCTGGATGTATTAAAAGAAGTTGTAACGGTTTCTCCGGAGATTTCAAAGCCGTCAATTGTGTCATTACATAAGATCAGTTATTCTGAAACAGAGCAGAGAGAAGTTGTACATCAGATAGTGCATGAATTGGTTGATGAAATCGAGAAGATATTACAGAAAGAAGAACAATGTCGGGAAAGCATTGAGGAAAAGCAAGATTATGAAATAGAAGTACTGGATAAAGTCATGAACTGTTTTGAGAAAAAGTTTTTGAAATTATTTCAGGAATCTGTTTACATGAAAAATCCGTTTTTCAGAGAGGAAAGCGAAATCCGATTGTGCGAGTTTTCGCCGAAACAGTTTCTGATGGGAAGAGAAGTTGAACTTTCTCTCGGTGCACGTTTATATAACTATTCCTACTATGTAAAAGAAAGTCAGCTGATATCTTATGTGGATTTTGATTTTTCAGATTGCCTTGACCAGCTGATAAAAGAACTCGTTATAGGGCCAAAGTGTCTGATGTCAGAGAGAGACATGGAATATTATCTGACAACGCTCGGTCTGTCGAATTGTCGGGTAAAGAAATCGCATGGGACATATCGGTAATATATTTATAGCAATTCCCTTATATGGGCATATCAGACATCATGGAAAGGCAGATGAAAGACATGAAAAGAAAATTACCATTCAGAAAAGTGGCGGTATTTCTGATACTGGCATTATTTCTGACAGCAGGCATCAGTATGCGTGCAGTTACCGTAAATGCAGCTACATATGTGAAACAGGACAGAACCTCCGTCAGCATCACATCGAAGAAAACGGGATGGCAGAAAATAAACGGAGATTACTATTTTTATAATTCAAAGGGGCGTCTGATCTGCGGTTCTTTTAAGTATAAAGGTTATTATTACTACAGTATTGCCAACGGCAAACGTTTCACCGGGTGGATGAAGCGTTCCGGTAATAAATACTATTACAATCGTAAAAATGGTGCCATGTTCCGCAATCGCTGGGCTACAGGAGATAAATATACCTATTACTTTAATAAATCCGGCGTGGCAATTGCCAGGCAGTGGCTTACTCAGGATGGAAAAAAATACTATTTCCTCAGCAATTCCACCATGGCAAAGGGCTGGAAGAAGATAGGAAAATATTATTACTATTTCAGCAAGAAAACAGGAGTGATGGCAAAAAATACCTGGATAGGTAAATATTATGTAAACAGCAAAGGGCAGCGTGTAAAATCTTCAGATACTAAACCGACAAATACTAAACCAACAGTTACTCAAAGCGGCAATACTTACGAATACAAAAGCAGTACTCTTAATATTAAACTTGAACGCAAATCAGTCCATGGAATTTCCTACTGGGTAGCGCATATAAAGACATCCAATGCCAAACAGCTGAAATCCGCCCTCTCCAACGGAACTTATGGCGGATCCCGACAGACAACCTCTGATGCAGTATCCTCAAATGGAGGCATTATCGGAGTAAACGGCAGTGCTTTCGACTATGGTACAGGAAAACCATCCCCCCTTGGCATGTGCATCAAAAACGGGATTATCTATGGTGATTACATGACCAGTTATTCAGTCATGGCAGTAAAGAAAGACGGAACCATCTATACTCCGGCACAGGGACTTATGGGAAAAAATCTTCTTGCAGCCGGTGTAAAAGATACATATAATTTTGGTCCGGTTCTTATTAAAGATGGCGAAGCCCAGCTTCCATGGGCTGAAACAGAAAAATATTATCCACGTACAGCGGTAGGAATGGTAAAGCCCAACGATTATGTACTCCTTGTAACAGATACCGGCAGCTATAATGGTCTTAATCACTGGGATATGGTGAATATTTTCAAATCCTACGGCTGTACTTATGCTTACAACCTGGATGGAGGCGGTTCTGCAACCCTGTACTTTAATGGAAAAGTAATGAATAAACTTATCGGCAATACTCAGCGTCCATGCGCAGACTTCCTTTATTTCACCCGATAATCCTTTTCCAGATAAGAATCCCGTCTGCTTGCACATGCTGCCAAAGCCCAGCACACAAGAATCAGCAGCCCGATCCCCATAGCCAGCACAGCAAGCAGGATTACGATAATTGCGTGGATAAACATAGACATGGATGACCTCCTTTCACAGTCATTCGGTTATGAACTGAGCAGCGAAGCAGATGATTTTATCCGCCTGACTTGTCTCATTCACTGACTTGGATAAAAATGGATGTTGTATAAGGAGTAATAAAAAGATATCAGGATGACCTGACAAGAACAATTAAGACAGTTAAAAGATCTGTTAACTGATTTAAATATACGCTGTCACACTCAAAAAAGCAAGCCGAAACTTTCGAGGGATTTCGACTTGCTTTTTGGCTAATTATTTACGAGACTTGTTATAAGTATCAGAGAAAGATGTTACGGCAATCCGGAATGAATTTGGGTTACATTACTGAGAACAGAGGGAACAGTAACGATTGTTTTGGTAAAATATTAACAATTCCATAAAAACACTTGACAACCCTACTTTACCATACTAAAATGTAAAAAACAAAAAAACTGTTGCCGTAGGAAAAACAAATGATTGCCCTATACGGAAAAAGGGACATCCTTCCATGGCAGAACAAGGAGGAATATTATGAAAAAATACAGCGACATGAGCAAAGAAGAACTGCTTACACTCAAAGCACAGCTGGATAAAGAATACGCAGATATCAAAGCAAAGGGCTTAGCTCTCGATATGTCACGTGGAAAACCGTCAGCAGACCAGCTCGATCTCTCAATGGGATTAATGAACGTATTAAGCAGCGATTCAGACCTCAAGTGCGAAACAGGAGTAGACTGCCGTAACTACGGTGTTATCGACGGAATCCCGGAAGCTAAACGCCTCCTTGGAGAAATGTCCGAAGTAGATCCGGATCACATCATCATCTATGGAAACTCAAGCTTAAACGTTATGTTTGACAGCATTGCACGTTCTATGACACAGGGTGTAATGGGAAATACCCCATGGTGCAAACTTGATAAGGTAAAATTCCTCTGTCCTGTACCGGGATATGACCGCCATTTCAAGATCACAGAATTCTTCGGAATCGAAATGATCAACGTGCCAATGACACCACAGGGACCGGACATGGATATGGTAGAGAAGCTTGTCAGTGAAGACGCATCCATCAAAGGAATCTGGTGTGTGCCGAAATACTCCAACCCACAGGGATATACTTATTCAGCAGAAACAGTAGAGCGCTTTGCGCATCTGAAACCGGCAGCACCTGATTTCCGTATCTACTGGGATAACGCATACAGCATTCATCATCTCTATGATGACAATCAGGACTTCCTTGTAGAAATCCTTGAAGCATGTGCAAAAGCAGGAAATCCTGATCTTGTATATAAATTTACATCAACATCAAAAGTCAGCTTCCCGGGTTCCGGTATTGCAGCAGTTGCAGCTTCCAAAGCAAACCTGGAAGATTTCCGCAGCTACATGCAGATCCAGACAATCGGACATGACAAATTAAACCAGTTACGTCATGTAAAATTCTTCAAAAATATCGACGGTCTTCATGAACACATGAGAAAACATGCGGCAATTCTCCGTCCGAAATTTGAAATGGTCCTTAACACACTGGACAGAGAACTTGGCGGTCTTGGAATCGGCGAGTGGACAAAACCACATGGTGGATACTTCATTTCCTTTGATTCAATGGAAGGATGTGCAAAAGCTATTGTTGCCAAGGCAAAAGAAGCAGGTGTTGTACTTACAGGAGCAGGCGCAACTTATCCATATGGAAAAGATCCGAAAGACTCCAATATCCGTATTGCACCAAGCTTCCCGACTCCTGAGGATCTTGGAAAAGCAGCAGAAGTGTTCGTACTCTGTGTTAAACTTACAAGTGTAGAGAAACTACTGGCTACTGTTCGCTGATAATATCCCGCGAGGTGTTTTTTGTGAGCGAAGATCACAGAAAACCCGAGACATACCGCGCGAATTTATGCAATTAGCATAAATTCTGTGCATCGCGAAGCGTGTTACTGTGAACGGAGTGAACAGTAACACTACTGGAAAACGCATAAAAGAGAATAATCGTATTTACTTTCTGGATAAATAATGTGATAATAAAACTGCCCGGCATAATTTCTTGCCGGGCGGTTGCTGTTTATAAAAAAGAAAGGAGAGGATGTCGTGAGCAGCAGAAAGAAAATCATGATCACCCTGATCATAATCTTGCTCCTGCTGACTGCCGGAGTATATGGATATGGTGTATACTATTTCACAGAGCATTTCTTACCGGGATCAATGGTAAACGGATTCAACTGTTCCTATATGACAGTATCCCAGTCAGAAGAATTGCTTACGCAGAAGGTGGGAGCATATGTTCTTACTATTGACACCAGAAATAACGGACAGGAAAGTATCACAGCAAAACAGGCGGGACTTTCCTATGACTCAGATGGAAATGTTGATAAACTGATCAGAAATCAGGATCGTTTTACATGGTTTCTTGCTTTTAATCAGCACAGGAATTATGAAGTGTCCTCCTCCATTAAATATGATGAGCAGAAGACAGAGGCTGCCATTTCCGAACTGAAATGTATGCAACAGGAGAATATGACAGAGCCTTCGGATGCTCATATAGAAGAGAAAGACGATAAGTTTGTAATTGTTCCTGAGCAGGAGGGAACTGCACTGAAACCAGAAAAAACAAGTCAGGATATTATAGATGCTCTTGTCACAGGACGAACGCCGGTTGATCTGGAAGCAGATGGATGCTACAAAGAACCGAAAGTTTATCAGAGTGATGAAACTCTGACGAAGAATTGTGAACTGATAAACAAACTTACGGATGTAGTGATAACCTATGATTTTGACGATTGCACAGAGACAGTAGACAGAGATATGATCAAAAACTGGCTCACAACAGATGAAAACGGTCTTTATACACTTGACAAAAAACAGATAGAAGCATATATCAGTGAACTGGCGGCTAAATATGATACGGTTGGAACAGAGAGAACATTTAATACATATGATGGTCGTGAGATTACTGTCAGCGGAGGGAATTATGGTTGGCAGATCGATCAGAAAGCGGAGCTGAAAGAACTTACAGAACTGATAAAAAACGGAGAAACCCAGGTCAGAGAACCTGTTTATTCCCATGAAGGTCTGGTCAGGAAAACAAATGATATCGGATATACGTATATAGAGATTGACCTGACGGCCCAGAGAATGGTATTCTATAAAGATGGAACGCCGACTGCGGATGCGCAGATCGTATCCGGAAATCCATTCGTGCCCAACTGTGCAACTCCTGTGGGATGTTATACAACAGGTGAAATGAAGAGCGGATGTACAGTGAACGGAGAGGACTATCCTTCTGCTGTAAATTACTGGATCCCATTCGATGGAAATCTGGGGATCAGTGATGCTCCATGGAGAATGGATTTCGGAGGGCAGCTTTATGAATTTGAAGGCACACATGGAAGCATCTGTGCACCATCCGATCAGGTGCAGATCATTTTCAGCAATGTTGAGAAGAACACACCGATTGTTATTTATGAATAAAGGAGAAAAATGATGAAGATTGTAGTATTAGCGGGGGGAACAAGTACAGAACGTACTGTCTCCATTACATCAGGAACAGGAATATGTAAGGCATTACGACAGAAAGGACATCAGGCGATTCTTGTGGATATTTTTTGCGGCATTGAGAATGTGGACCGGGAGAATCCGTTTCCGTCAGAGTATGATGTGGACGCAGCATCAGAATATATGTCAGCATTTAACGACAGGATTGAACAGATGAAAAAAGAGAGAAGAAGCTTCTTCGGACCAAACGTGCTGAAACTCTGCGAGGCGGCTGACATTGTTTTCCTGGGACTTCATGGTGCGAACGGAGAAGATGGAAAAGTACAGGCAACATTTGACCTGATGGGAATCAAATATACAGGAACCGGATATTTAAGCAGTGCCCTGGCAATGGATAAGGGAATCACCAAGCAGATGTTCCTGATGAATAATGTACCAACACCGCGGGGAGTGTCTATGGTAAAAGAAGAAATGACCACAGATCTGAAAGCACTTGGAATGGAATTTCCTGTAGTTGTAAAAACCTGCTGTGGCGGTTCCAGTGTAGGCGTTTATATTGTGAATGATCAGGCCGAATATGAGCAGGCTCTCAAAGACGCTTATTCTTATGAAAATGAAGTTGTGGTCGAAGAATATATAAAAGGACGTGAATTTTCAGTAGCGGTTGTGGACGGAAAAGCTTATCCGATTATCGAAATTGCTCCGCTTCAGGGATTCTATGATTATAAGAATAAATATCAGGCCGGCTCTACGATTGAGACCTGTCCTGCCGAAATTTCACCGGAACTCACAGAGAAAATGCAGCATTATGCGGAAGCAGGAGCCAAAGCTCTGTTTATGGAAGGATACTGCCGTCTTGATTTCATGATGAAGGAGAATGGAGATATGTATTGTCTGGAAGCAAATACTCTTCCCGGAATGACACCAACCAGTCTGATTCCGCAGGAGGCAAAAGTTCTGGGAATCGACTATCCGACTTTATGTGAGAAACTGATTGAAGTTTCCATGAAAAAATATCCGGCGCAGGATTTCACACTATAGAGCGTGTCTGCAGTAATTTATAGAATTGTTATAGATACATTATTAAGAGAATTGCTATAACAGGAAAGAAGATATAAAAAATATTATGAAAAACTTAACTCTTGAAAATATCGCCCGCGTATGCGGCGGTACTTATTATGGTCCGGCTGATAAATTACAGGAAGAAGTAATGTCTGTTATCACAGACAGCAGAAAAGCAGAAGAAGGATGTCTGTTTGTACCTATTGTGGGGGAACGTGTAGATGCCCATAAATTTATCCCACAGGTAATGAAAGCAGGGGCACTGGCAACCTTGTCGGAACGGGTGCTTGATAACGCTGATTTTCCTTATATCGCAGTAGAATCTTCTCTTCAGGCAGTGAAAGATATTGCAGAGTTTTATTTAAAGCAGCTTCAGATCCCGGTTGTGGGAATTACAGGAAGTGTTGGTAAGACAAGTACAAAAGAAGTGATCGCATCTGTTCTGAACCAGAAATACCATACTCTGAAAACACAGGGCAACTTTAACAATGAACTTGGTCTGCCTCTCACAGTTTTCCGTCTGCGTGATGGAGATGAAATTGCAGTTCTGGAAATGGGAATCAGTGATTTCGGTGAGATGACCAGACTTGCGCAGATTGCAAGACCGGACACCTGCGTGATCACGAATATCGGTACCTGCCATCTGGAGAATCTGGGAGACAGAAATGGTGTTCTGAAAGCAAAGACAGAGATTTTTAAATTCCTCAGACCAGAGGGACATATTGTATTAAATGGCGATGATGACAAGCTTATCACAGTAAAAGAATATGAAAATATAAAACCTGTATTTTTCGGAATGAGTAATGAATGTCAGGTTTACGGCGATAAGATTGTAAGCAGAGGTTTAAAGGGAATGACCTGCACCATTCATCTGGGGGATACTGCATTTACAGTTGATATCCCGATGCCGGGGCGCCATATGGTATATAATGCGCTGGCAGCAGCTGCAGTTGGAAATATTTACGGACTTACAACTGAGCAGATCAAAGCCGGAATCGAGAGCCTGGAGCCGATCAGCGGTCGTTTCAGAATGATCGAAACAGATAAATTTCTGATCGTAGATGACTGCTATAATGCAAATCCCATGTCCATGAAAGCCTCTCTGGATGTTCTGCAGGATGGTGCAGGACGCAGAATAGCAGTCCTTGGCGATATGGGTGAACTTGGAGAGAATGAAGTTCAGCTTCATGAGGAGGTAGGAGAGCATGCCGGAAAATGTGATATTGATGTTCTTATCTGTACAGGTAAACTGTGCAGAAATATGGCAGAGAGAGCACAGCGGACAAATCCGGACCTGAAAGTAATCTATGAGCCGGACAGAGAAAGTCTGCTGGAGCATCTGAAAGGTTATGTACAGGATGGTGACACTATTCTTGTGAAAGCTTCCCATTTTATGAAGTTTGAAGAGGTAGTTACGAAACTGGAAAATATGTAAACACTTCGAGACATTTTTGTCTTTTTATGAGAGAATTTGATGAGCGATTTTAGTTCCATGATACCGGAAACTGCAGTATAATAATCCTGTCAGTTTATGAGCAGGCAGCGAAGCAGATAGTCTTATCTGTTCAAGTGAGGAGGATGTTATGCTGGAGAAAGTTATGGAACTGCATTTCCTGCTGTATGCCATGATGTTAATGGGCGGACTGGGAGCACTGGGGATGCTGACCACACATCTTACCTACCGAAGAATGATCAGAAAAAATACAGAGGTTAAATCAAATCTCAAAGAGAAATGGACAAATCTTTGGAAAACAAGAGACAGGCTGTTGAACCGTATGAACCGGTTTGTCTGGTATCCGTCACTTTTCTGTATCGCCTTTCTTGGACTGGCTTTTTTTCTGTATTCCAAAGATGCACGATGGGACGGAATGCCGCTGGCATATCTTTATGTGGCTGCGATCATTCCGACAGCATTGCTTTTGCTGAGACAGGCGCTGGATTTTACATACAGAGAAGAACTTCTGATGAATTCTTTTTCTGATTATGTGGAACATGCCCGCACATGGGTAGAAGAAGTGCCGGTGCCGGAGAAGGCTGACGAAGCTGTAAAAGAGGAAATCGTTGAACATATTGCGGACAGTATCCGCCAGACTGCAGCAGCAGGAAGCCATTTCAGCGGAATGCTTACACCCGAGGAAGATGAGATTATGAGAGAAATCATAAGAGAATTTATGAAATAAAGACATGAAAATTCACAGCAAATGAGATACACAGGATCAGAAACAATATGGCAATGTAAAGTTTCTGATCCTGTACACATTTTAAGACAGAATAATTTATTATTCGTCATCCTCTTCAATTACCTGGATCTCCAGATAATCAAAATCAATCTGCTCTATAAAATTATCCTGATAAAATCTGGCTTTTCCATGTTTCTTAAAATGTCTGACTGTAGATTCCAGCCAGATTGGGTTTCCCAGATCCATTTCATAACAGATACTTTCCAGACCACGAAAAATCTTGTGGGTCCGCGTATCTTCGGAGTCATCGCAGATTACAGTATCTTTCAGTAAATGATTATTTTTCCATAATTTTCCCCATAAACGGAACATATCGGTAATACCTCCCTGTCAGAACTGCCACAGGCGGCAGAAATCTCATTTTCTAAGTGATTCCCAGTATAGCGGATTTTGGTAGGAAAGTAAAGAAAGTAAAAAAATGCTACTGCTTGTAGTAACTAAAATGTTACTGTTCACTCCGTTCTCAGTAACATAGCCAAAATTCATTCCAGATTGCCTGCGGCAATGGAATTTTGGCTTGTATGTCTCGGGATTTTGGCATATTCATGCCAAAACACCTCGCGGAATAGTGGTGTGTGAACAGTAACACTAAAATACTTATAGTCTTAGGCTTGATTATTCCGGTGGAATATTCTATAATAAAACCTAAATTTCCATAAATTAGCGTGTCAAAGTGCCGGTTCAGGAGAAAATCAGTTTTCATCTGGAAATTTGAAGACTGGTGTGGATAAGGTGAGTTCCATAACTGCATTTGTGATATGCAAAAAAACAGAATGGAGGAGACATTATGAAATTATACGATACCGGTGTGTATTTGCTGAATGGTCAGAAGATTGTTCCGGAGAATCAGGCAGATTTTCCTGTTTCCAAAGAGGAAGCTGCAAAGAGTACAATTGCCTATTCAATTCTGAAAGCACACAATACTTCCGGAAATATGGAGAAACTTCAGATTAAATTTGATAAACTGACTTCTCATGATATCACTTTTGTCGGAATTATCCAGACTGCACGTGCTTCAGGCCTTGAGAAATTTCCGGTGCCATATGTACTGACAAACTGCCATAATTCACTCTGTGCAGTAGGCGGAACTATTAATGAAGATGATCATATGTTTGGACTTACCTGTGCCAAGAAATATGGCGGCGTATATGTACCGCCCCATCAGGCGGTTATCCATCAGTTTGCAAGAGAAATGCTTGCAGCAGGCGGTAAAATGATCCTCGGTTCAGACAGCCATACACGATATGGCGCACTGGGAACCATGGCAATGGGTGAGGGCGGACCGGAGCTTGTAAAGCAGCTTCTTTCCCAGACTTATGATATCAATATGCCAGGCGTCGTTGCCATTTATCTTACCGGTTCTCCTCGTCCGGGCGTAGGTCCTCAGGACGTTGCGCTTGCGATTATCGGCAAAGTTTTTGCAAACGGATATGTGAAGAATAAAGTTATGGAATTTGTAGGACCCGGTGTTGCAAATTTAAGTGCTGATTTCCGAATTGGCGTAGATGTAATGACAACAGAGACCACCTGTCTTTCCTCTATCTGGCAGACAGATGAGAAGATTCAGGAATTCTATGAGATCCATGGCAGAAGTGAAGATTACAAAGAACTGAAACCAGGTGAAACAGCATACTATGATGGCTGTGTAGAGATTGATCTGAGTGAGATCAGACCAATGATCGCTATGCCATTCCATCCAAGCAATACATATACAATTGATGAACTGAAAGCAAATCTGGATGATATTCTGGCAGATGTTGAGAAAAAAGCACAGATCAGCCTTGATGGAAAAGTTCCATATACATTAAGAGACAAAGTAATTGATGGTAAACTTTATGTAGAACAGGGAATCATCGCAGGATGTGCAGGTGGTGGATTTGAAAATATCTGTGCAGCAGCTGATATCCTTAAAGGCAAGAGCATTGGTGCAGATGCCTTCACATTGAGTGTATATCCGGCAAGTACTCCGATTTATATGGAACTGGCTAAGAATGGCGTTCTGGCAGGACTTCTTGAAACGGGAGCTGTTGTGAAGACTGCTTTTTGCGGACCTTGCTTTGGTGCAGGGGATACTCCTGCAAATAATGCATTCAGTATCCGTCATACGACCAGAAACTTCCCGAACCGCGAAGGTTCCAAAATCCAGAATGGCCAGATTTCTTCTGTTGCACTTATGGACGCACGTTCTATTGCGGCAACTGCAGCAAACAAAGGTTTCCTGACTTCAGCAGAGGATTATACGGGTGGTTATACAGGACAGAAATATTTCTTTGATAAGACAATTTATGACAATCGTGTATTTGACAGCAAGGGTATAGCTGATCCGGGTGTAGAGATCCAGTTTGGTCCGAATATTAAGGACTGGCCGGAGATGGCTGCACTTCCGGAGAATCTGATCGTGAAGGTTGTTTCTGAGATCCATGATCCGGTTACTACAACAGATGAACTGATCCCGTCCGGTGAGACATCTTCTTATCGTTCCAATCCACTTGGACTGGCTGAGTTTACACTTTCCAGAAAAGATCCTGCTTATGTAGGACGTGCGAAAGAAGTTCAGAAAGCTCAGAAGGCTATTCAGGAAGGAAAATGTCCGGTTGAGGCATTACCGGAGATGAAACCTGTAATGGATGTGATCAAAAAGGATTATCCGAATGTAAGCAAGGAAAATCTTGGTGTGGGAAGTACGATCTTTGCAGTGAAACCAGGTGATGGTTCTGCGCGTGAGCAGGCTGCTTCCTGTCAGAAAGTGCTTGGCGGATGGGCAAATATCGCCAATGAGTATGCGACAAAGAGGTACCGTTCCAATCTGATCAACTGGGGTATGCTTCCATTCCTGATTAAAGAAGGGGAGCTTCCGTTTGCAAACGGAGATTATCTGTTCTTCCCACAGATTCGTAAGGCAGTGGAAGAAAAGGATGATGTGATCCGGGGATATGTTGTCGGTGCTGAGGGACTGAAGGAGTTTGAAGTGGCTCTTGGGGAGCTTACGGATGATGAGCGTGAGATTATCCTTAAGGGATGCCTGATTAATTATAATCGAAAATAGAAAGTGATGAAGATGCAGCTATCCTCTCTTTAGGTTGGGAGTAGCTGCATCTTTATTGTTTATGAAATTATGAGAATTGCGGGAACTGCTTTGCGGCGGAGCGATTCGTGGATATAATAGAGCCCCGGGCAGCAACATACTGCATCGAAGAAAGAGAAATAGTCTGAAAATTATCAAATAAATAAAAATATTATAAAATTAGTGTAAATAAGACAAATATAAATAGAAAATATTGAAATAAAATGCAAAAATGTATTGACAAATAATAACAAGAGTGTTATTATAACACCATCAAAAGAAACAAGGAAACGAATTAAACAATCAAAGAAATTCATTCAATTCATAGCATATATAAATGTTCCAATGAAAAGGATGAAAATAAAAGAAAGGTTCGGGTGATTCCATTGGGAAAGAATTTATAACTTCATCAATATAAGAGTGACGGGTATCGCATTTCCTGCAAGAAAGACCTGATACGGAGATTATAAAAAAGTATTTTCCTTATATAATATAAGAGCATACGCACAGTCTGATTAATAAGGAAGGAATGTATCAAAGGTATTATAGAAGCGATAACTTATATTGAATATCTGTTGCAGACCTGATACAGGGATTTTGGTAAATGTGTAAAGAAATATTTACCGGAAGAGCATAACCCTTATCTCAGTAGTTAGCCTGAAAGCAGAGGTTCAGGTAACAGATAAACTGAAGGTAAGAACGATGTTTTGAGAGGCATATAGAAGTTTAAGTATATGGTTTGAAATCCTGCATCAGAAGAATATCCGGTATATAAAATTACAGGATATTGAGAGAAATATTAAGGTACTTTTTCAGTGATACTTTACATAATTCAGAACATCTGCCATTAATGTTCGATAAATATGAAAAGCACATAAGGAAATTAAACAGTTGTGAATTTAAGAAGTTAGGTTTATGATTGCTTAGCACGAAAAATAATGAAAAAGTGTATCCGATATTTCATAAATGAAAACAAATTATAATACGTGAAATTATAATTTAAAATCTATAAAACTTTCTAAGTAAGTTCCGATGAACTGAATAACTGATATCATAAAAGCATAAAAGCAGGAATGAATCAGATTATAAACAGTACATATGGATTATGAGCAGGAAACAGAATAGGAATTTTAAATAAACATAGAAAAATTTAATAGTGAACTTATAAAGTAGTTTGTAAATAACATATTATTTTATTATAGAAAGAATACTAAGAGGAAAATAAATTGAATAACGAAGAACATTGAAGCGGTCATCATTTTTGAAATCAGGAAAAGTAAAAAGTGATGACCGTTTTCAAATTGTATTCATATATATTCGTTTATTGCGTGAAATGGAATTTTAGGATATACTCTCCATGAAAAGGAGAGTTTTTTTATGTGGATAAAAGATATCAGAGATTATATTTTATATGAAGATAAAGATATTCTGGTCTGTCACAAACCGGCAGGGCTTGCAGTTCAGAATGCGCGGGTTGGCAGTATGGATATGGAGAGCCTCTTGAAGAATTATATTGCTCAGAAGGTGCCGGGTAAGATGCCGTATCTGGGTATTATCCATCGCCTGGATCAGCCGGTGGAGGGGGTTCTTGTATTTGCCCTGAATCCGAAGGCAGCAGCAGATCTCAGCAGACAGATGACAGCGGGAAAAATAAAGAAGACTTATCTTGCAGTTACAGAAGGAACAGTGAAAGTGAAGAGTGCAAAACTGGTGGACTGGCTGAAGAAGGATGGCAGGACCAACAGCTCTGCAGTGGTTGAGGGAGGGACTTCCGGAGCAAAAAAGGCGATATTGTCTTATGAAGTTCTGGAAACCTGGAAAAATAAAGAAGATGCACAGGATTGTGGCGAAAGAAATCTGATTCGGATTGATCTGGATACAGGCAGGCATCATCAGATTCGTGTGCAGATGGCGCATGCCGGAATGCCTTTGGTTGGTGACAGAAAGTATAATCCCGGTCAGAATAGTCAGGAACCGCTGGCTCTCTGTTCTGCAAAACTGGGATTTCAGCATCCGGTGACAAAGAAACAGTTGGAGTTTCAGGTGCAGCCTGCAGGTATGGCATTCAAAAGACATTGATATAGCGAAATTTTTGATGTGTAAAAGTGAAAAATGTGTAAAATCTCTGGACGAATTTCGTAAAGTGTGTATAATGTAGAAAGTAATATACAGTTATTCGGTTATGAGCAAGTAGCGAAGCGGATTGCGAATATCCGCTTGACGAGGATCGCTACAGGTAATTGTTCGATGTTAATTATTCTGTGAGAGTACTGAGCAGATATCGATTTTTTAGTTGACAGAAATTATACATTATTTTATGAAATTGCTGTAATGTGCAGTATAGCACTGAAAGGAAGAGGAAATTAAAATGAAAAGAGCGGCGGCAGCAGCGATAAGTTTAATGACAGGACTGGCAATGCTGACAGGATGCAGCAGAGCGGAGGTGGAAGAGACAATCCAGCCGTTGGTGGCAGACGCTATCGAAGAATCCGATTCAGAGGCAGAAGCGGTGAAGGAAGAGGATGAGAGTCCGCTGATTCCGGAGATTGATACAGATATAAAAATCCATGCCGGTTCAAGGATCGCAGTGGTAAGCAAATGTGTCAAGGGCGAATACTGGAAGATGGTTAAGAAAGGCATGGAAGATGCGGTAAAGGAAATTAATAAAGCATATGGTTATAAAAAAGATGACCAGATTACCATGACTTTTGAAGGTCCTGATAATGAAGAGGACGTAGAAACTCAGATTAATACAATAGATGCTGTTATTGCAGAGAATCCGGATGTTCTTTGTATTTCGGCAAGTGACATGGATTCCTGTGAGGCACAGCTTGAAGCTGCAAAGGAAAATGGAATTCCGGTTATAGCATTTGATTCTAATGTAGCCGAGAAAAAACTGGTGAAGGCATATCGGGGAACCGATAATGTGCAGGTAGGAAAGATGGCTGCTTATCAGCTTGGCAGTGCACTCGGAAAGATGGGAAAGGTTGCGGTTTTCTCCGCACAGCAGAAGACAAAGAGTGTTCAGGATCGTGTAGAAGGATTCATGAATAATATCGGGAAGTACGGAGACATTGAAGTTGTGGAAACTATTTATTCTGATCAGGTAGATGATATGGAGGCTTCCATGAAGGAAGTTCTGGAAAAATATCCCACACTGGATGGTGTATTCTGCACCAATGCAGATATTACAGAGATGTATCTGAATCTGGAGAAGAGTGATGAGCATGATGCACCGGCTCTGGTAGGGGTTGATGCAACTACTAAGCAGCAGGAAGCAATCCGTAATGGAGAAGAGATTGGCTGTGTTTCCCAGCAGCCTTATGCTATGGGATACCAGACGATCTGGGCAGCAGTTGAAACAACGGCACCGAAGAAATCTGTTGTGATCGAGAAAAATGTACTGAGCAATCCGGCATGGATCGATGCAGACTGTCTGGATGATCCGGACTACAGTGGATATTTATATACAGAATAAGAATTAAAGATAAACGCTCCGGGAGGATGTACAGGGTCTCAAATGCATTAATTAAGAGGATTTTCTATAAGAGGAATGTGTCTGCTGGGACAGACCGGTAATACAGAACTTATATATAAAGCAGAATTATATACGAAAGAAGAAGCATGAAAACAGTGATGAGTTGTTTTCGTGCTTTTTTTGTGTCATAGAATATTACTCCGTAATGTTCTATGACATAAAAAAGCTCTCCGGGCAGGCTCCTTATTTATATCTCTTCTTCTTTGAAATAAAAATATAAATAAATCAGAAGCTTTGACTGTATAAAAAGATTTATATTGATGATATAATCACATACACGATATAAAAATAACAAAAAAATATTGGATGGATGAAAAATATTTGATAAAATTGTTTAATAAGATTGTAATTTTAAAGAATATATGATAAAATTTGACTATAAATTCTTGAAAATATATGCAAAAATTAAGCAAAAAGGAGAAGAAAATGAAACAATGGTCAGAGATCATCAGAAATGTCACCATGTTGTCGCAGCTTGGACTGTCTCTCATAACCCCTGTCCTGATATGTCTGGCAGTATGCTGGCTGATTGTTTCTAAGACTGGAGCTGGAGGATGGGTATATATCCCCGGTTTTTTCTTTGGTCTTGGAGGTTCCGGGACAGTGGCATATAAATTTTATCTTTCTATTAACAGACAGCAGAAGAAAGAGAACAAAAAGAAGAAAAATAAAGTATCGTTTAACAGACACCTGTAATGATACAGAAACGAAAGGGAGATTTATATGAGTATTATGGATAATGTTCAGCCTGCCGTAAAGAAGGAAACCGGGAAGGTAGCCGCCATCACCGGAATCGGGCTGATTTTGATGTGGATCGTGTTTGGAGTGCTGCATGCTTTCATGCCACAGAAGGTACCGTTTGATTATACGGTGTTTCTTGGAGGGGCAGTGGGAGGATGTGTGGCAGTCCTTAATTTCTTTTTTATGGGACTTGCAGTGCAGAAAGCAGCTGCAGCAACAGATGAGGACACAGCGAGAATGAGGATCAAAGCAAGTTACTCCCAGAGAATGCTGATCCAGATGTTGTGGGTGATCTTGGCAATCGTGGCACCCTGTTTTCATTTTGTGGCAGGAATCGTTCCTCTTTTATTTCCCGGAACAGGAATTAAAATTGCAGGAATTTTTCATACTAACAAATAGGTATTTCTATATCAAACCGGAACAGTACCGGGAGAGACAGGAGGTGAATAAAGAGTATGGAATTGGATATCAGTGGGGCAAGGATATTCTTTACATTACCCATTAATGTGCCTGTTCTCGGACCATTAAGGATCAGTGAGACAATGGTGGTAAGCTGGATTGTTATGATACTCATAACAGGTTTGTGTATCTGGCTGACACATGATCTGAAAGAAGAGAACATTTCCAAACGTCAGGCTGTGGCAGAGCTCATTGTAGAGAAGGCCAACAGCTTTGTAATCGGAAATATGGGTGAGAAATTCAGATACCTGATACCATTTGTTGCAGCACTTTTTGCAACCAGTGTGGTTTCCAACCTGATCAGTCTGATCGGACTTCGAAGCCCTACAGCAGACCTTTCTACTGAGGCTGCCTGGGCAGTTGTGGTTTTCATTATGATCACAGCACAGAAGATAAAGACCAGCGGATTTGGCGGTTATCTGAAAGGATTTACAACTCCGATCGCAGTTATGACACCGTTTAATATTCTTTCCGAGCTGGCTACACCTGTCAGTATGGCGTGTCGTCATTTCGGAAATATCCTTTCCGGTGTGGTAATCAATGGCCTGATCTATGGGGCACTGGCAGTTGCAAGTTCCGCACTTCTGGGCCTGATCCCGGGGGCACTGGGAGATGTACTGTCAAAGATACCGATTCTCGATGTCGGTGTACCTGCGATAACGTCGGTCTATTTTGACTGGTTCTCAGGAGTTATGCAGGCGTTTATCTTCTGTATGCTGACTGTAATGTATATTGCAAATGCAGCAGAAGAGTAGCAGAAACATGATTTGCCGGAGCAAAACGGCAGCGGTGGTAACCGCAAAGAATGCTGAAATACAGCAGAAAAATTAATACCGCGGCAAAGGGGAAAAGCTGCAGATTATTATTTAACAGGAGGGTTTTAATATGGATTTTCAGTTATTGGCAAAAGGTATCGCATTAGCAGGATGTGCAATTGGAGCAGGATGTGCGCTGATCGCAGGTATCGGACCTGGTATTGGTGAAGGTAACGCAGTAGCAAAGGCATTGGAAGCAATCGGACGTCAGCCTGAGTGCAAGGGTGATGTTACTTCTACCATGCTTCTTGGATGTGCCATTGCAGAGACAACAGGTATCTACGGTTTCGTAACCGGTCTGTTGCTTATCTTCGTTGCACCCGGCATGTTCATGAACTTCCTGAGCTGATAAAAACAGCTGAGATGTCGAATATCACAGATTAAACGGCATCTGATATGGAACCTGTGGATAATTCCGGCAACAGCCGGAGAATGATCCGCATAAATACAGACAGGAGGTTACAAACATGCAGGTACAGGAATTAGTTGGAATTGTGCCGTGGAATTTTATAGCGACGATTTGCAACCTTTTTATTCAGGTATATCTGATCAAACGCTTCCTCTTCAAGCCTATCAATGAGATGCTGGAAAAGCGCAAAGCGAAAGCGGATGCCCAGATCCAGGATGCAGTGAAGGCAAAGGAAGAAGCTCAGGCAATGAAGGCAGAATATGAAAAGAATATGCAGGAAGCCAAGAATAGGGCAAATGACATTGTGATGACAGCTCAGAAAACAGCTGCTATCCAGAGTGAAGAGATGCTTAAGGAGGCTTCCAGTCAGGTAACGGCCATGAAAGAGAAGGCAGAGAAAGACATTGCCCAGGAGAAACGTAAGGCAGTCAACGAAATCAAGGGAGAAATCGGCGGTATGGCTGTTGAGATTGCCGGAAAAGTGATCGAGCGCGAAATTAGTGAAGAGGATCATGCAAAACTGATTGATGAGTTTATTGAGAATGTAGGTGAGGCATCATGACAAAAACTGCCAGAGTTTACGGCGGAAGTCTGTATGACCTTGCCGCTGAAGAAAAGCTCGATGGACAGATCATGGAGCAGATGATCGCGATCAGACAGATTTTTCGAGAAAATCCCGGATATCTGAAATTGCTGGGAGAACCGGCGATTCCTGAAGACGAGAGACTTAAGATGATTGAAGAGGCTTTCGGAGGGCAGGCAGAGAGATATCTGGTGAATTTCCTGAAATTATTGTGTGAACGCAAGATTCTGAGAGAGTTTGCCGGATGCTGCGAAGAGTTTATCAGACGCTACAACAGTGCACATGGAATTGCAGAAGCCGTGGTTACCAGTGCAGTGAAGCTCAGTGATACTCAGATGGAAGCTCTGAAAGCGAAGCTTGAGAAGCTAAGTGGAAAGAAAGTGTATCTGGTTCAGAAAACAGATGCATCCGTTCTTGGCGGACTTCGCGTGGAACTGGAGGGCGTACAGCTTGACGGTACAGTACAGAGCCGTATTTCCGGTATTTCAAAGAAACTGAATGAATTGGTAGTATAAAGAACTGGATTCCGGATTTGAGAATCGTACTGTATGGGTATTTGACATATGGATATGAAAAATCTTTAAATTTCTGAATTCAGACAGTGCAAAATAATAGAATATAAAAGGATGGAATGGAAACATGCAATTAAAACCTGAGGAAATATCCAAGGTCATCCGAAGCCAGATAAAATATTACGAAAATGCCATTCAACAGAACGAGACAGGTACGATCCTTATGGTTGGTGACGGTATTGCCAGAGCCAGCGGACTGGTAAACTGTATGTCAGGAGAGCTTCTGGAATTTGAGGACGGAAGCTTTGGTATGGCACAGAACCTGGAGGAGAACAGTGTCTCCATCGTAATCTTTGGTTCAGATGAGAACATTGGTGAGGGTCAGACCGTAAAGCGTACAGGCAAGGTCGTGTCTGTACCTGTAGGCGACGCCATGGTTGGACGTGTTGTAAATGCACTGGGACAGCCAATTGACGGAGCAGGCCCGATTGATACAAAAGAATTCCGGCCAATCGAGAGCAAGGCACCAGGAATCTGTGAGAGAAGATCTGTATATCAGCCTCTTCAGACCGGTATCAAAGCCATCGACTCTATGATCCCTATCGGACGTGGACAGCGAGAACTGATCATTGGTGACCGTCAGACCGGTAAAACTACAATTGCTACAGATACCATTATTAACCAGAAGGGAAAAGATGTGATCTGTATCTATGTAGCCATTGGACAGAAGCGTTCCACAGTAGCTACATTAGTAGAGAACCTGACCAGAAACGGCGCAATGGATTATACTATCGTTGTGGCAGCTACAGCATCTGAGTCAAGCCCGCTGCAGTATATCGCACCGTATTCCGGATGTGCAATGGGTGAATACTTTATGAATAAGGGAAAAGATGTGCTGATCATCTATGATGATTTAAGTAAGCATGCAGTTGCATACCGTGCACTTTCCCTGCTGATCCGTCGTCCGCCTGGACGTGAGGCATATCCGGGTGATGTTTTCTATCTGCATTCCAGACTTCTGGAACGTGCAGCGAAGCTGGACGATGAACATGGCGGCGGTTCCATGACAGCACTGCCGATCATCGAGACACAGGCAGGTGACGTATCTGCCTATATTCCTACTAACGTTATTTCTATTACAGACGGACAGATATTCCTGGAGACAGAGTTATTCCATTCAGGAATCATGCCTGCTGTAAACCCGGGTATCTCCGTATCACGAGTTGGTGGTGATGCGCAGATCAAGGCAATGAAGAAGGTAGCAGGAACACTGAAACTGATTTATTCCCAGTACCGTGAGCTGCAGAGCTTCGCACAGTTTGGTTCTGATCTGGATGCTGATACAAAGGCACGTCTGGAACAGGGTGCACGTATTGTGGAAGTTCTGAAACAGAACCAGAATGCACCGGTTCCTGTAGAGAAGCAGGTTGCGATCCTTTATGCGGTTACAAAGGGTGTTCTGGAATCAGTAAAAGTGGAAGACGTAAATGTATATGAATCAGGATTATATACCTATCTGGATACAGATGCAGCAGGTGTAGAGGTTATGCAGGAGATTCGCTCAACAGGTAAGCTGGAGCAGGAAACAGAGCAGAAGCTTCGCAGCGTACTGGATGCGTATACAGAGAACTTCCTGAATACAAGACCTGAGAAATAAAGTGATTAGGAGGGTATCGTATGGCTTCGAATATGAAAGCGGTAAAGCTGCGTATCAAGAGTGTACAGAGTACCATGCAGATTACCAAGGCCATGGAGCTTGTAGCATCCTCCAAACTGCGTAAGGCAAAGGAACGTGCAGAGGTATGCCGTCCGTACTTTACAGAACTTCATGAGACATTGAAAGAGATTGCAAGGGAGAATACAGATTTCTCATCCGTTTATGCGAAAGAGTCTTCCAACAATAAAACCTGCTATGTAGTGATCGCAGGTGACAGAGGACTTGCAGGTGGTTATAACACCAATCTTTTTAAATGTCTGGAGGCGTCTGCTGAGGGTAAGGACTACATGGTTCTGCCGGTTGGAAAGAAAGCAGTGGAATATTTCCGTCAGAGAGGGATAGAAGCTCTGACAGAACAGTTTGCAGAAGTGGGAAGTATTTCTGTGGCGGACTGTTTTGAGATGGCAAATATGCTCTGCACGGAATTTCGAAAAGGAACCTTTGGCCATATTGAATTATGCTATACTGTCTTTAATTCCATGCTTTCTCAGCAGCCGGAGGTATTTTCCATGCTTCCTATGACTGATATCAGAGAGGAAAGCGGAGGTAAGATAGAGACGAAGAATCTGATCCTCTATGAACCGGACGGAGAGACAGTATTTGATGCCATTGTTCCGGAATATCTGGCAGGACTGGTTTATGGTGGTATCTGCGAAAGTACCGCAAGTGAACTGGCAGCCAGACGTATGGCTATGGATGCAGCCACAAGTAATGCGGAAGAGATGATTGATCAGCTCAATCTGTATTACAACAGGGCACGTCAGGCCAGCATCACGCAGGAGATCACGGAGATTGTTGCAGGTGCAGAAGGTCTTTAATATAATTTCCAACAGATAGGAGATTACTAACATGAGTGAAAAACACATTGGCGAGGTAGTGCAGGTTATCGGTCCGGTACTGGATATCCGCTTTGCGCACGATGAACTGCCGCCTCTTCTCAATGCCATAGAGATTGATAATGATGGCGCAAAGCTGGTTGCCGAGGTTGCACAGCAGGTTGGTGATGATGTGGTAAGATGTATTGCCATGAACTCTACTGACGGTCTGGTGCGCGGTGCCAAAGCTCTGGATACAGGCGGTCCAATTTCCGTTCCTGTAGGTGAGGAATGCCTGGGACGAGTATTTAACCTTCTGGGTGACCCGGTAGACAATCTTCCGGCACCGGAGGCAAAGGAACGCTGGTCTATCCATCGTCAGGCTCCTTCTTATGAAGAACAGATGCCTGCAACAGAGATCCTGGAGACAGGAATTAAGGTTGTTGACCTGATCTGTCCTTATGCAAAGGGTGGTAAGATCGGTCTTTTCGGTGGTGCAGGTGTAGGAAAAACAGTTCTTATCATGGAGCTGATCCACAATGTAGCAACTGCACACGGCGGACTTTCCGTATTTACAGGTGTAGGAGAGCGTACACGTGAGGGAAATGACCTTTACAATGAAATGAAAGAAAGTGGAGTTATCGACAAGACTGCTCTGGTTTACGGTCAGATGAACGAGCCGCCCGGAGCACGTATGAGAGTTGGACTTTCCGGACTTACCATGGCGGAATACTTCCGTGATGAGAAGAACCAGGATGTGCTCCTCTTTATTGACAATATTTTCCGTTTTACACAGGCAGGTTCCGAGGTGTCTGCTCTTCTGGGACGTATGCCTTCAGCTGTAGGTTATCAACCTACACTGGCAACTGAAATGGGTAACCTGCAGGAACGAATTACTTCCACAAGAAAGGGCTCCATCACATCTGTACAGGCTGTATATGTGCCTGCCGATGACCTGACTGACCCGGCTCCTGCAACTACATTCTCACATCTGGATGCAACAACTGTACTTTCCCGTGAGATTTCCAGCCAGGGTATTTATCCGGCTGTTGATCCTCTGGATTCCACAAGCCGTATCCTTTCTCCTGAAATCGTAGGAACAGAGCATTATGAGATTGCCAGATCAGTACAGAGAGTTCTTCAGCGTTACAAAGAGCTTCAGGACATTATTGCCATCATGGGTATGGATGAGTTGTCAGAGGAAGACAAACGTACTGTAAGCCGTGCCCGTAAGGTTCAGAGATTCCTGTCACAGAGCTTCTCTGTAGCAGAACAGTTCACAGGTATGCCTGGTAAATATGTTCCGCTGAAGGAAACGTTGAGAGGATTCAGGATGATCCTGAACGGTGAGTGTGATGACATTCCTGAGAGTTATTTCCTGTTTGTGGGAACCATCGATGAAGTGTTTGAAAAAGCCAAGAATCAGTAAAGGGGGAAATGTCCTATGAGTACTTTCCCATTGAGAATCGGAACACCGGACGGACTGCTCTTTGAAGGCAATGTGGAGCGTGTGATCTGCAGAACTGTCAGCGGTGATCTGGCTATTCTTGCCAGACACTGTAATTACTGTACTGCCCTGGGAATGGGTGAAGCCAGTGTGGTAATGGAAGACGGTAGCAGACGAACCGCAGCCTGTATTGGCGGAATGCTTTCTGTTATGAACGGAAAGTGCCGTGTCCTTGCAACTACCTGGGAGTGGAAAGAGGATATTGATGAGCAGCGCGCACAGGAAGCTAAGAAAAGAGCTGAGGAGATGATTGCCAAAGGTGGTTTGAGCGATCATGATTATAAGATTGTGGAGGCTAAACTGCAGAGGGCGTTGGTGCGTTTGAGTGTGAAGAGCTGAGAAAATAAGAGTTATTAAAAGACTGACAGGAAATCCGGGAGGGGAGACTGTCGGTCTTTTTTGTTTGTGATATGTTTTTTGGGGATATCGTGGGAAGAATCTGAGGGAGGGATTTGAAGGAGGGATGCATAGAAAAGGGACGCATAGAAAAGGGACGCATAGAAAAATAATTTATTTCATGTGCGGTTTCGGACATTAAGATATTCTAAGCTGTTAAAAATCTGCTAAAGGCATGAGAAAAATGCCACAAACTCGCTTCGCTCAGACAGTGTGTCATTTTTCTCATAACGCAGATTTTGACCAGCTAAGAATATCTAAATATCCTGCAAATGCACATGAAATAAATTATTTTTCTATGCTGGTAATTGGATCTATTAAATACACTTTAACCGAATCAGGTAAGTCCCCTGCGGAGGTTGCGAAAAGCAATAAGAAGTGAGTGGGGACTTGCTTGTATCAGGAGGAGCGCAAACATTCCTTCTGAATAATTGTGTAGCGAAGTGGATGATTTTATCCACTTGATTTCGGTTAAAAGATGGAATATAGTATATTGTCGCACATTGACACTTTACCATGATGAGGTTAAAATAGAGATAGATTATGTGACTGTAGGGGAAAGTGGGCAGTTGTGATATTATTCTGAATTTCGGCGGTTTGCCGGGATTATTTGAACAGGAGCGAATGTGTTATGATAGCAGAAAAAATGAAACCTTATGTAAAAAATAATTCAGCCATCCGTATGATGTTTGAGGAGGGAAATCGTCTCAGAGCCATTTACGGTGCGGACAAAGTTTATGATTTCAGTCTTGGGAATCCCAGCGTTCCGGCGCCTGAGTGTGTGAAGGAGGCTATTATTGATCTGGTGAACGAAGTGGAGCCGACAGTGCTTCATGGTTATATGAGTAATGCGGGATTTGAGGATGTGCGCCGGACGATAGCGGAATCTTTGAACCGCCGTTTTGGAACTAAATTTGCGGCAAAGAATCTGATTATGACGGTTGGGGCAGCCAGCGGCTTGAATGTGATTTTCAAGACGATCCTGAATCCTGAGGAAGAAGTGATTGTTTTTGCACCATACTTTCTGGAATACGGTGCATATGTGCGCAATTTTGATGGCAAGCTTGTGGAAATCTCTCCGGATACTACTACATTTCAGCCGAATCTTGAGGAGTTTGAGCAGAAGATTACAGCAAAGACAAGAGCAGTGATCGTAAATACACCTCACAACCCCACTGGTGTTGTATATTCCGAAGAAACTATTAAGAAGCTGGCAGTAATTCTTGAGAAAAAACAGCAGGAATTTGGAAGTGTGATTTATCTGATCTCTGACGAGCCATACAGAGAACTGGCTTATGACGGTGTAGAGGTTCCGTATTTGACAAAATATTATGACAATACCATTGTTGGCTATTCTTACAGTAAATCTTTGTCTCTTCCGGGAGAGCGTATCGGTTATCTGGTAATTCCGGATGAGGCAGATGGCAGCGAAGAACTTATTACTGCAGCGGCTATTGCCAACCGTACTATTGGATGTGTCAATGCCCCATCCCTGATGCAGAAGGTGATTGCCAAATGCGTAGATGCAGAAGTGGATGTAGCTGCATATGACAAGAACCGTCTGGCGTTATACAATGGACTGAAAGAATGCGGATTCGAGTGCATCAAACCCCAGGGTGCATTCTACCTCTTTGTGAAATCACCGGTAGCAGATGAAAAAGCGTTCTGCGAAGCTGGAAAGAAATATAATATTCTCATGGTTCCGGGAAGTTCCTTTGCCTGCCCGGGTTATGTGAGACTGGCTTATTGTGTATCTTATGATACTATCATTAATTCCCTGCCGGAGTTTAAGAAACTGGCAGAAGAGTTTGGACTGTGAAAACGGCGGGGATTGACATTGGGACAACAACGATAAGCGGTGTTGTTCTGGAAAAAGAGGAAAACGGACAGGCAAAGATTCTGGAGGCAAAAACTGTAGAGAACGGTTGCTTTATCGAAACCGGAAATGAATGGGAAAGAATACAGTATGCAAAAGAAATTGTAGAAAGAGCAGTGAATCTGCTGGATTATTTCCTGGAGAAGTATCCGCATGTTGAGCGGATTGGGCTCACAGGGCAGATGCATGGAATTGTCTATGTTGACAAAGAAGGAAATTGTGTCAGTCCGTTATATACATGGCAGGATGCCAGAGGAAGTATCTACGCTGGGGATCAGATTCCTTTAACAGAAGAAATCCGGGAAAGATGTCAAATCCATGCTGCTTCAGGATATGGGCTTGTCACACACATTTATAATATCAGACATAATCTGGTTCCGGATTCGGCTTTGAGCTTCTGTACGATCATGGATTATTTTGGAATGTATTTGACAGGGCGTAAAAAACCATTGGTACATGTGAGCAATGCGGCAGGTTTTGGATTCTTTGACAGCCATAAGATGTGCTTTGAAAAAGAAAAACTGGCTGAAATGGGAGTGGACGTAAATTGGCTGCCTGATGTCTGTATGGGAATAGAAAAATTGGGTACATACAGAGGACGGACAGTTACAACAGCAATCGGAGACAACCAGGCAAGCTTCCTTGGAGCAGCAGGTGATGAGGAGAATATATTACTGGTCAATATGGGAACCGGCGGACAGATTTCTGTTCTTTCCGGTCAGTATTTTTCGGGAGATGGAATTGAGGCAAGACCTTTCCTAAATAGGAAGTATCTGCTTGCGGGAGCATCTCTGTGTGGCGGCAAGGCATATGCGCTTCTGGAACAGTTTTTCCGAAAAATTGTAAAAGAAGCGACCGGACAGGATCAGCCATTATACAAAGTAATGGAAAAGATGGCAAGAACAGGGAGAGACCTGAATAGTGAAAGAACTGAAAGTCGAAAGATTAAAGTTGAAACAACATTTGACGGTACGCGGGTGAATCCGGAAAAAAGCGGCAGTATTACTCAGGTAAGTTCCGAAAACTTTACACCTGAAGATTTCTGCTATGGTGTTCTGAAGGGAATGAGCACAGAATTGTATCAGATGTATATGACTATTCAGAAAGGAACCGGCATAAAGATCAGGCGCATGATTGGTTCAGGGAATGGACTGAGAAAAAATCCGGTACTGTGTGAAATTATTGAAGATATGTTCAAGGCAGAACTTGTTCTGGCAGAATGTGAAGAGGAAGCTGCGACAGGAGCGGCAATGAGCAGTAGTATGTATAACTATAGCAACTCCACCAGATAATAAAATGAAGCAGTGAAGCGGATTGTGAATAACCAATTGATTTTAATACTGGAATTTGAGGAAAGAGAGTGTCACGCAATCATTAAAAGATGGTTACGTGGTACTTTCTTTCCTGTTTTTTATTTTGCTTCCAGATGTTTAATCATACGATTTATAATCTGTTCTGCTTCTTTTGGAGAGTAATAAGTATCCGGATCCATATTTGTAAATTTCAGGTGATGTATCTATCATATAGCAAAAACTACAAATTATTCAGAACCTCCAAATTGGTAGGGATTTGCTTGATTTGGTTAAATATGTATTGAGATAAGATAATATGTAAAATTTCAATAATGTGCTTTATTTGTAGTTGGAAAACAGGCTTGTTAGTAGTAAAATACAACTATAAATAAAAGAAGGGAGATTTCAGTTATGAAAAGAAAAAAGTCCATATGCAAATCGTTATTTACTATCTGTTTGATTCTAGGATTGGCTTTTGTTTTACCAAACATTAAACCTGTTCCGGTTATTGCAGCGTCTAAGGCTTCTTATGAAATAATAAATAAGAAGGAAATAAGAAAATATAAAAACATGAGTGCAAAGTATCTTTATCAGTTACCACAGCTAAAGGGAAACAGTGCGGCAATTAAGAAAATTAATAAGTCTCTCAGAGCTGATTATAAGAAGACTCTTTCTGGTAAAGAGAGCTTGTTTGAGTATTTTGAGGGAGACAAATATAATTCTTTTCGTCAGGATTATGGTGAGAAATATTATGACACAGTGACATGTAAAGTTATGTTTAACCAAAATGGATATATCAGTTTTAGATATTCATGTAAATGGTATGCCGGTGGAGTAGGTAATGTTTGGGAATATGGATTGACTTATCGCCTCAAAGATGGGAAAAAGATGGGAATTCAGGATGTGCTTGCAGGAAGCAGAGATTCCGCAAAACAAAGAATTGCCAGTACGTATGCGAATAAGATATCCAGCAGGGGATATGAACCAATTATGAAGATGAAATACTCTGAATTCTGTTTTTATATTAAACCAGGCAAGAAAGTTGTAGTATGTTTTGGACCGTATCAGCCAATGGGAGGAAATGGAAAATCTTCTATTACGATGAAGGGAAAAATAAATTAATATCAAGTTGGTATAGGGTGACAGAAGCATGGTATGAGTTTAAATCATATCATGCTTCTTTATTGTCCGATTTATTGTATGTTATTTTCCGGAATGGTCCGATATGTTTTAGAGCATGCCGGAAAATTTTATGAAAATTGCAAGAAAAATCAGGAAAAAAAAGACAGCATTTTAAACGCTATAGAAAAAATGTAATTTTTGAAAAAACAATTATTGTAATAATCTCCCGAACGTGACATAATAAGAATGGAAAAGTAAAGGGCAGGTTAAATTCTGATTAGAGACAGGTAAAATAACCTGCTTACATTATGCGCCGATTTCCTGGGATGAGGATGGAAATCAGGCAGACGACAAAGGAGAAAATAATGGGAATTTTTTCAATGATATTGTCATTACTGAGCGGAGTAGCGTTATTCCTGTTCGGTATGTCATTGATGGGCGACGGCCTGAAAATGGTTGCCGGAAATAAGCTGGAAGCTTTCCTGTATCGAATGACAAACACACCGCTGAAGGGAGTTGCTCTGGGTACTGGTGTTACCAGCGTGATTCAGTCTTCTTCTGCCACAACCGTTATGGTCATTGGTTTTGTTAACTCAGGTATGATGAAACTGAAACAGGCCATCGGTATTATCATGGGAGCCAACATCGGAACCAGTATTACCGGATGGATCCTCTGTCTTTCTTATATTGACGGAAAGAACGGAATTGCGAAGATTTTATCTACAGCAACAATTTCAGCAGTAGTAGCGATTATTGGTATTATCCTTCGCATGGCATGTAAGCGTTCCGTGCATAAAAATATCGGTAATATCATGCTTGGTTTTGCAATCCTGATGACAGGTATGCAGACAATGAGCGGTGCTGTTTCACCACTGAAGGACAGCCCCACATTTACAAACATGCTGACAATGTTTTCCAACCCGCTGATAGGTATTCTGGTAGGTATTGCATTTACCGCAGTGCTGCAGAGTGCATCTGCCACAGTCGGTGTATTGCAGGCGTTATCTGTAACAGGTATCCTGACATTCTCCAGTGCATTCCCGATCGTTCTTGGTATCGGTGTAGGTGCTGCCTGTCCGGTTCTGATTTCAGCAATCGGTGCGAATAAGAATGGTAAACGTACAGCACTTGTTTATCTGATCAATGACCTGTTTGGTCTTATCCTCTGGTCAGTGATCTTCTACACTGTAAATGCTGTTGTGCATTTCGGATTTATGGATATGATTATGTCACCGGTTGCAATTGCTTTACTGAATACTGTATTCCGTGTAGCAACAGTATGTGTTCTTTTCCCGTTCATACCGAAGATCGAGCAGCTGGTGTGCTGGCTTGTAAAAGACAGTGCAGAGGAACTGGAAGATGAAGCAGACTTTGATCTTCTGGAAGAACGTCTTCTGAATTATCCGGCACTTGCTATTGGACAGTGTCATCGTGCCATGAGCGGTATGGCAAGGAAGCTTCGCAAGAATGTCAACCGTGCCATGAACCTTCTGAATGAATATCAGCAGGATAAATTTGATAAGGTACAGAGAAAAGAGAACCTGATCGATAAATACGAAAGCCGTCTTGGGGAATATCTGATGAAGCTCACAAAGCATGAGATGAACAGTGCCCAGACAAGGCAGGCATCCCTTTATCTTCATACCATCAATGACTTTGAGAGAATCGGTGACCATGCATCCTACATTGCCTATATGTCCAGTGAAATGCATGATAATCACACTAATTTCTCACAGGAAGCCTGGGATGAACTGAATGTAGTAATGGAAGCAGTTCGCGAGGAGATCAACCTTACCTGTCGTGCATTCCTCAATGATGACAAAGAGATGGCACAGAGAGTTGCACCGCTTGGAATGATTATCACATCCTTATGCAATGAGCTGAAGATGCATCATGTAGAGCGTCTGAGTAATGGCAACTGCGGACTGGAAGAGGGAACTGTATATACAGACATTCTCAACAGCTTCAACCGTATTGCAGCACATTGTGCAAGTGCAATGGTAGCTCTCCTTAAGAGTGGAGACGAGAATCCGGATATGCATATCCATGATTCCAAGATTTACCCATCTGACAGCGTGGAATATTATACATACTTCAAGGAATATCGCCAGAAGTATGAAATCGTAAAGAACGAGGAACACATGCGAAGCATGGAACCGGAAGAGGTAGAATAATACTTTTATACTACAAAGCAATAAATATATATGATATAATGACAGCAGATGATCTGGAAACGGATGTCTGCTGTTTTCTATTATATTACTGGGCATGCAAGATTGTAGGAATGATTTTTTGAATACGTTCCGGAGTGTGCAGACTGACGAGCCAGCAGGCAGGATCATTTTTGTAAATCAAATATATTCATTCAGGCAGAGATTCTTCCTGTAGACTGGATCAGTTATAGCAGGCGGAAATTGTGCAAACATAACACCCAAAGGAGGAAGTAATTATGTTATTCGACAGCAGAACAGTTTATCTCGGTGCATCCAGGGACAAATATGAGCAGTATTGTAAAGCCTTAGATTCAGAGAAAATCAAATACAAAACAAAGAGAGTTAACCACGAAGAAAAAATGATAGCCCCGGGCAGGGGAACTGCCCGCAGCATGGGTGGGAACTTCGGAACAGATAAAACATTGTATGAAATCATGGTCGGAGAGAAAGATTACGACAATGTAATGGAGATTCTGACAGCACTGAAGTAGACGGAATCTATCCTGAAGAAGAAAGTATGCAAAAAAGTGTGCAAGATAATGTGCAAGATAACGGAAATCCTGGAGGTGTTTTGTGGGAGAATATAAACCGCCATTTACAATAACAAATGAGATATTATCATATGTGTCTTCAATTTCTGAAAAAATAGGGCGAATCACGGCAATCAGAAGTCTGGAAACAAAACCGCACCTGAGAAAGAATAACCGAATTAAATCTATTCATTCATCTTTAAAAATAGAAGCGAATTCTCTTTCTCTGGGGCAGGTTAGGGATGTAATTAATGGCAGGCTTGTACTGGGGGAACAGAAAGAAATACAGGAAGTTAAAAATGCATATGCGGCGTATGAAAGCCTTTCGGAAATTAATCCCTATAGTATAAAAGATTTAAAGAAATTTCATGGGATTATGACAAAATATCTTGTGGAAGAATGTGGGGAGTTTCGCCATGGAGAAGAGGGAGTCTTTAATGGAGATGAATGTATTTTTATGGCACCTCCGGCGCAATTTGTACCGCAGCTTATGGATGAACTGTTTGAATGGATGAAGAAATCAAGGAATAGTGTTCATCCATTGATTATGAGCAGTGTATTTCATTATGAGTTTGTCTTTATTCATCCATTTGCTGATGGTAATGGAAGAATGGCAAGATTATGGCACACTGCGATTTTGTCTAAATGGAAACCTGTATTTGAGTATATTCCAATCGAAAGCCAGATTGAAAAATTTCAGGATGAATATTATGATGCGATTGCCAGATGTCATGTTTCGGGAGAATCTACCATTTTTATAGAGTTTATGTTGTCGCAGATAGACAGGATTTTGGAAGATATTTCGCTTCAGATGAATGAAGAAAATGAGCAGTTTTCAGAAACTGTCAGGAAAATGCTTGAAATCATGGAGTATGATACGCCTTATACAAGAAAAACACTTATGGAAAAACTGGGGTTAAAGTCCAGAGATGGATTCCGCAGAAATTATTTGCAACCCGCACTTGAGATGAATTTGATCCAAATGACATTACCAGATAAACCGAATAGCAGAAATCAGCGATATATGAAAGTATGAATAGCAGGAAGCTTATCTGATTTATAGCAATCTATAGCAATTCCATAAAATACTGCAAGCAATCCAGCCTATCATAGTGTGAAGTCCTGCATCAGATATCTTTCTTGTCTTTCGCACTCTGCTGAACTGTCTTGATTGCATTATTTATAAGAATTGCTATAGTTAAATGGATTGAATAAATTTCTCTACATAATGCAGAGCCGCTCCGATTGCCGGTGTATATTGTCCGTTGGTACCGACCAGAATCTGTGTTTTATCCAGTATGAATGGGGCGGCTGTATGGAGATGCTCTGCCAGATATTCAATATCTTCTTCTGTAAAATAAGGTGCCAGATATCCGCTGAGGATGATTGGTGCATCGATAACAAGGTTAAGATTCTTCATGGCAAATGCCAGATGGTTTAAAAAATCTTTCCAGATCTGTATGATCTGGGGAGATCTTTTTTCGCGCAGAAGAGGGAAAAATTCTTTGGCAGGCATACCTGCAGCCTGTTCCAGTGCATTGGCAGAGCAGTAGGTTTCCAGACAGCCGCGGCCGCAATAGCAAAGCGGACCATCGGGATTAATACATATATGTTCAAGAGTTCCGCTGTGCATGGAGATCCCCTGATGAATCTGATGATTGGTAATGATGCCGCCGCCCAGATTTCGGTTCAGCAGGATGATAACAGCACTGTCAAGCTCCGGATGATTCCATAATTCAAGGAACGCAGCTGATTTCGAATCATGTTCCAGATAACAGGGATATGGAAGATATCTGGAAAAATCATCCAGTTTCATGCCTGTGCTATTCATGATATCTCCATATAGTACGGTGGTATGATTCGGGGATGTGATACCCTGTGTAGCAATGGAGATGCCAAGAACTTTGTCATTGTCATACTGGCGCGATGAGATGAATTCTTTTACTGCGTCAGTAACCTGTTTATAGTAATCTGGTGTGTTGGAATATGGAAGCGGAATGGTGTCTGTATAGAAAGCATTTCCATATAAATCTACAGCAGTAATATGAAACATCCCTTTTAAAATACCGATACCAATGGAAATTTTAAAATCTGATACAATCTGAAGGGCGTTTGCCTTTCTTCCACCGGTGGATTCAAAGAAACCATTTTTTTCAATAAGACCTTCCTGTTCCAGAAGATTCAGGTTCTGACTGACAGTGGATAAACCCATCTGCAGTTCCTGAACGATCTGTAGCTTGGAGGTCGTTTTTTTTCTGTAAATGTACTGGTAAACCTTTGATTTATTTATTTTCTTGAGACTAATGTTGGTCAATCCCTTTTCACTCATAATATTCTCCTGATTATGTTACAAGATAATGTTAAGTTTCAGTTTTATTGTAGCATAGAACGAAAAAAAAACAATAAAAATATCCGGCACGATCAGCAACATCAATTTGTCAGCACACTATAGTAAAATAGACAAAAAAGTTGTTTGAAAATTAGAATTTCTGTCAATGGATTTTTTAAAATAAAAGATATATACTCAACTTACAGTTAAGATATAAACGTAAGTAAAAAACATAATAACAAACAATAAGCATCGAATAAGACAAACAAGGAGGATATAACATGAAATTATCAATCAATGGAATCAAGGAACAGGAAGCATGGAAAAAGGCGGGAATCGCTCTTCCGGGTTATGATGTAGAGACTGCCTCTGAGAAAGCAAAGGACAATCCGGTATGGGTTCACTTTGGTATCGGAAATATTTTCCGCGTATTCATCGGTGGAATTGCAGATGGTCTTCTGGAAGAGGGAGTGCTGGACCGTGGGATTACCTGTGTGGAAACTTTTGATTATGATGTAGTAGATAAGATTTATGATCCATATGACAATCTGGGATTAAGTGTAATCCTGCATGGGGATGGAACCCGTGAGTATAAAGTAGTCGGAGCCTTTGCAGAAGCAGTGAAGGCACAGTCTTCTAATGCAGCACAGTGGAAACGCCTGAAAGAAATCTTCACAAGCAAATCCCTGCAGATGGTTTCCTTTACGATCACAGAGAAAGGTTATGCATTACAGAAAGCTGATGGAACATGGTTCCCGTTTGTAGAGGAAGATATCAAGAATGGTCCGGACAAAGCAGCTGGTGCCATGGCAGTTCTGGTTGCAATGCTTTATGAAAGATATAAAGCCGGCAAATATCCGATCGCACTGGTTTCCATGGATAACTGCTCACAGAACGGTGCAAAGCTTCGTGAGTCAGTACTGACAATGACAGAAGAGTGGAAGAAAGCAGGATTTGTTGATGAGGGATTTGTAAACTATGTAAGCGATGAGAAAGTAGTTGCTTTTCCATGGACAATGATCGATAAGATCACACCTCGTCCAAGCGAGCAGATTGCAACAGACCTTGAGAAGCTGGGTGTTGAGAACATGCAGCCGGTGATTACAGGTAAGAAGACATACATTGCACCATTTGTCAATGCTGAGAAACCACAGTATCTGGTAATAGAGGATAGCTTCCCTAACGGACGTCCGGCTCTGGAAAAAGGTTTCGGCGTATATATGGCAGACAGAAATACAGTTAACCTTTCTGAACGTATGAAAGTAACAGTATGTCTGAATCCGGTTCATTCTGCTACAGGTCCGCTGGGAGTAGTTCTTGGATATGATCTGTTTGCGCATATGCTTAATACAAATGAAGATATGATGAAAATGGCACGTATGATTGCTTATGATGAAGGTCTTCCGGTAGTTGCTGACCCTGGAATCCTTTCTCCCCAGGCATTTGTTGATGAGCTTTTTAATGATCGTTTTCCAAATGAGTATCTTGGAGATACAAATCTTCGTCTGGCAGTAGATGTATCTCAGATGGTTGGCATCCGTTTCGGCGAAACAATCAAAGCATATGTACAGAAATTCGGAGATGCTTCCAGACTGACAGCTATTCCTCTGGGAATTGCAGGATGGCTCAGATATATGCTTGGTGTAGATGATGAAGGAAATAAATTTGAACTTGCACCGGACCCAATGAATGAGGAACTGCAGGAACAGTTTAAGGATATTGTAGTAGGTAAACCTGAAACATTTAAGGATCAGTTAAAACCAATTCTTTCCAATGAGCGTCTGTTCTTCACTGACCTTTACAAAGACGGTGTGGGAGAGAAGGTTGAGAATATGTTCCGTGAGATGATTGCAGGACCTGGAGCTGTAAGAGCAACAATACATAAATATGTTGGATGATTTTCATCAGATGGATATTATAACTGACTTTCAGGAGGAAAATGAAAATGAATTTAAAAGAACAGTTTAATGGAATTCAGCATATTGGAATTCCGACCAATGATATTGAAGCAACCATTGATTTTTATAAGGCTCTGGGATTTGAAATTGCTTTTCGTACAGTAAATGAGGAAGCAGATGAAGAGGTTGCTTTTCTGAAATTAAATACACTTGTTGTTGAGACATATGAGAATAAAGCAGCTAAGATGGAAGCCGGTGCCATCGATCATATGGCGATTGATGTAAAAGATATTGAAAAAGTATATGAAATGATTAATCAGGCAGGATTAAATACAACCAACGATACCGTTCATTTTCTTCCCTTCTGGGAAAACGGAGTAAAGTTCTTTACAATTGAGGGACCGAATAAAGAGAAGGTTGAGTTCAGCCAGTACTTATAAAGTCAGGCGGTTAAATTCAGCGAGAAAAAGCATCTGTCAAAGCAGGTGCTTTTTGTTTTCAATATTTTATTGAGAAAAGCCTGAGAAAAGTTTAAAATAGGAAATAATAAAAAATAAATGAAAGGAGTTTTTATCATGAGTAAACGAACAGAGAGAATGAGCCGGAGTGCAGCTGAGAGAATCAACCGCAAAGATACCGTGATCAGACAGAATAATGCAGAACTCGAGGAACTGAGGAGTCAGTATGAGAATCTGGATATCTGTGAGGAGGATAAGCAGGTGATTGATGATTATATTGCCTGCAAAGATGCCAGAGCTGACAGGATGGCAGAGAAACTCTATGAAAAGGGACGAAAAGATGTAAAGAAATGTATCCGCATCCGAAAACTGATCCGCAGATGCATGATCCTGTCTGCCATTGTTACGGTGGTACTGATTCAGTATAATAAGAATGAGAAGCTGAGAGAAAGTCTGGAAGAGCTGCTGAAAATGTTCCGGGATAGAACTGTAAATGAATCAGAGGAAGATTTTTAAAATGTTTTACCGAATTCGGTTACGGTAGAACGAATGTGCTTATGTATCAGTTGGAAGGAATAAGCAATATAAATAATGCAGACAAAAATGTATTTTCGGAATTAAAAAAAATCTTCTTACAAAAGCAGAAACAAGGAAGACTCTAAGAGTGCATAAAACCAAAAAGGAGCAAGACAGCATGGGAACACAAAGATACTCAATTCTGTACAGCAGTAAAACAGGAAATACAAAAAAACTTGCGGAGAAGATCAGGGAGGTATTGCCTGAGGAAAACTGTGATTATTTTGGAACAGAAGGAGCGAAGGCTCTCTCTTCCGACATATTATACATTGGATTCTGGACAGATATAGGGAATGCAGATTCTGCAACACTTGAACTGTTAAAGAGTCTGAAAAACAAGAAGATCTTTCTGTTTGGAACAGCAGGTTTCGGAGGCAGTGAAGCCTATTTCCAGCAGGTTCTCGGGAAAGTTAAAGAATCTGTGGATGAGAGTAATACAGTGATGGGAGAATTTATGTGTCAGGGGAAAATGCCCCAGTCAGTCAGGGACAGATACGTAAAGATGAAAGAGAAGCCGGATCATGCACCAAACCTGGATGAACTGATCCAGAATTTTGACAGGGCGTTATCTCATCCTGACAATGAGGATCTGGACAGACTGGAAGAAATAATCAGAAGAGACCTGAAAAAATAATTAAGTCTTGACTAACAGAGGGAACTGCGGTATAGTGCTCGTTACTAAAAAAGGTAATTCATAAATTTTTATAGATTTTCGCGAAAGAGAGGTAACGAGATATGACATTTTATCAGGAATTACAATTGAGTTCGACCGGCTCCAAGCAGCTGATCAGAAGCACCACAGACCCAAAAGAGAAAAGACGACACATTTTAATCTATAATTTTAAAGTGTATCTGGTTATGGCTTTTTGCGTAGCAGTGGTGAGCATGTACAGCAAGCTTACAGGAAGCAGCAACAGTGTAGTTGGTGTTACTGTTCTGCTGGCAGTGCTTGTGCTGCGGCAGGCAGATTTCGGGATCAGGACAACACATGGACTGCTTTCCATTGCAGGGATCTTCGGTATTCTTATGGCAGGACCCCGTCTGGCAAATATAGTGCCTCCGTTAGCCGCGTTTGCAGTGAATGCTGTGTGTATTTTACTGCTGATGATACTGGGCTGTCATAATGTGATCATGTACAATCATTCTACCTTTGTTCTGGGCTATTTGCTGCTTCTGGGCTATGATGTGACAGGAAAGGAATACACCTTCCGTGTGATCGGCTTGTTGGTGGGAATGGTGATCTGTATGATCGTCTTCTATAAGAACCAGAGAAACAGAGCCTATCGAAGAACCTTCCTGGATTTGTTCCGGGAATTTGATCTTAAGTCAGCAAGAAGCAGATGGTATGTGAAACTGACACTGATCGTATCCAGCGCAATGCTGTTTATGAATCTTCTGGGACTTCCCAGAGCAATGTGGGCAGGAATCGCCTGTATGTCCGTATGTCTGCCTTTTACAGAGGACTGTATCCCAAGGTCTGTGAGCAGAGGAATGTTTAATGTTGTGGGCTGTCTGCTGTTTATTGTGCTGTATCTGGTACTTCCTAAATCTATGTATCCGTACATCGGAATGATCGGAGGAATCGGAGTTGGATATTCAGCAGGATATCCGTGGCAGACTGCATTTAATACATTTGGAGCGTTGTCTATTGCAGCAGGGATCTTCGGAATGCCGGCAGCAATAGCACTTCGTATAGGTGCCAATGTCCTGGGAGCAGCTTATACGGTAATCTGCAATAAAGTAACAGATAAAGTAGCAGAGTATATAGGCACAAATAAATGTGCAGAAAATCTTTCCTGACTGAAACTGCGGAGCGGTTATAAGCAAGTAAAAAAGCGGATGATTTTATCCGTCTGATATGTGTTCTGGGAATAGAGTGAATATTAACGTACAATGACAGAGGGAGAGAGAAAGAATATGAAACAGGATACCCTGGAAGGCAGGGCGAAAACGAAAAATGGTGTAAAACGATTATGCTTTTCCGCAGTATGTATTTTACTGGAAGCAGCTTTTATCATTGCGATGATCACAAAGCTGAATCAATATGCGGAGATTATCAATCTGATGACAAGGCTTCTTGCAGGTGTACTGGTTCTTAAGCTGTATGCGTCAGACCAGACTTCATCTATGAAAATGCCCTGGGTTATTTTGATCCTTGTATTTCCTATCTTGGGAGTGGGATTGTACTTACTGATTGGTCTCAATGGCGGTACCCGTAAAATGCGGGAGCGTTATGACCAGATTGACAGGGAACTTCTGCCGTTGCTTCCCAATGACAGTGAGTGCAGGGAAACGCTTGGCAGGAAAATCCCGAAGGCAGGCAATATTTCTGATTATATACAGAAAAATGCCTCCTATCCGGTCTATCAGAATACAGATGTTATTTATTATGATGAGGCAGTCAAAGGGCTGGAGGATCAGCTGGCAGATCTGGCAAAGGCAGAGAAATTCATTTTTATGGAATATCATGCCATTGAGGATGCACAGGCCTGGCATAAAATCCAGAGAGTTCTGGAAGACCGCGTAAAGGCAGGCGTAGAAGTCAGAGTATTTTATGACGACATGGGTTCCATTGGGTTTATCAATACAGACTTCATTAAGAAAATGGAAAATGTGGGAATCCATTGCAGAGTGTTCAACCCTTTTACTCCGGGTCTGAATGTGTTCCTGAATAACCGGGATCACCGCAAGATCACAGTGATTGATGGAAAAGTGGGATTTACCGGCGGTTACAACCTTGCCAATGAATATTTTAATTTCACACATCCTTATGGACAGTGGAAGGATACAGGTATCCGTCTGGAGGGGGAGGCAGTCCGTTCCCTAACAGTAACATTCCTGGAGATGTGGAATGCTGTCAGTGATAAGGATAAAAATGACAGTGATTTTACCGGATTTCTGGTTCAGACAGATTATCAGGCAAAGCAGACAGGCTTTATCCAGCCTTATGCGGACAGTCCTATGGACCATGAACAGGTAGGCGAAGAGGTGTATATCAGTATGGTGAATAAAGCGGAAAAATACTGCTGGTTTATGACACCGTACCTGATCATCACAGATGAAATGAGCCATGCGCTGTGTCTGGCTGCCAAGCGTGGGGTAGATGTGAGGATCATCACACCTGGTATTCCGGATAAAAAGATGATCTACAATATCACACGTTCCTTTTACCATGGACTGGTAAAACATGGAGTGCGTATCTATGAATGGACACCTGGTTTCTGTCATGCAAAGATGAGTGTGGCAGATGACTGTATGGCAACCTGCGGAACCATAAATCTGGATTACAGAAGTCTGTATCATCATTTTGAAAACGGCTGCTTTATGGCAGACTGCCAGGCAGTTCTGGATATCCGAAATGATCTTGCAGCAACAATGGATGAATGCCGTGAAGTCACAGAACAGTACAGTACCGGACGCAGCGCATATCTGCGATTGGGACAGCTGTTTATGAGGTTATTTGCGGGATTATTATAACACTTGGAAAAAAGCAGAATATCGTGTACAATGGAATGGGGAACAGCAAAACTATTATAAATATGGGAGGAATTTTAACTATGGATCTTTCAACCTTAGTAAAAATGTCAAATACTTATGGAAGCAACCCTGCCTATGTTCTTGCAGGCGGCGGTAATACTTCTGTAAAAGACGACACCACATTGTATGTAAAAGGCTCCGGTACACAGCTTGCCACAATTAAGGCAGAGGAATTTGTGGAAATGAGCAGAGCACGCTTGAATGAGATCATGAAAACAGATTATCCGGAAGATGATGTCAAACGTGAATCACTGTATCTTGCAGATGTTATGGCTGCAGTAACAGATGCTGACAAAACAAAACGTCCAAGTGTAGAAGCACTGCTTCATAACTTATTTGCCTACACATATGTACTGCATGTTCATCCTACACTTGTCAATGGACTGACCTGCGGAAAAGGGGCAAAGGAACTCAGTGAACAGCTTCTTGGAAAAGATGTACTCTGGATTGATATCTGCAAACCCGGATATACACTTGCACGTATCTGTTATGAGAAAATGAATGCTTATAAAGAAGAATCCGGAAAAGATGTTCAGGTTCTTCTGCTTCAGAATCATGGAATTTTCGTTGCAGCAAATACTGTAGAGGAAATTGGAGTATTATTTGACGGCGTGATCAGTAAATTAGAGAAACAGGTAAAGAGAACTGCTGATGTCAGTGATGCGGTTACACCTGAAAAAGAGCAGGCAGCAGAGAAGCTTTCCCAGTTACTGGGACATGCGGTAGAAGTTGTACCTGTAGCGGAAGCTGATAACTTCGTAAAAGATAAGGCAGCGGCTGCACCGCTTCTGAAACCATTTACACCGGATCACATTGTATACTGTGGACCATATCCGTTATTTGTAGAAAATATTGATCAGGCAAAAGATGCGCTGGACGCATTTATGAAAGAGAATGACAAAGAGCCAAGACTGATCCTGGTACAGGGAGTTGGCGCCTTTATTATGGAAGATGATAAGGGAAAAGCTGCAAAAGCACAGCTTCTTGTAAAAGATGCCATCAAGCTTGCAGTATATGCAGAAAGCTTTGGCGGCCCGCTTCACATGACAGATGATATTACATACTTTATCACGCATTGGGAAGCAGAAGCATATCGCAGTAAGAAATAATATAATAAGGGCTGTCGTTTTTTGACAGCCCTTATTATATTGGTTTAAACACTATATTTTTAAAGGAAAAGGTTTATTTTCGGCAAATCTTATTTCTCTTCTTTTTTCTCTTTTGCTTTCCTGGATTCAGGAATATTTCCCTCTCCATAGTAAGCTTTCAGATAGATTTCCTTCAGCTCAGACATTAATGGATATCTCGGGTTGGCACCGGTACACTGGTCGTTGAATGCCTGTTCGGTCATTTCGTCCAGAGTTTCGAGGAAGTGTTTCTCGTCTACGCCGTATTCTTTGATCGTATGTTTGATCTCGATAGTATCCATCAGTTCCTGCAGTTTCTGGAGAAGCTTCTCAAATACTTCGCTGTCGTTCTTGCCTGTCAGACCTACAGAACGGCCAATCTCAGCGTAACGTGCAAGTGTGTGCGGATACTGATACTGTGGGAAGGTACCCATCTTAGCTGGAACTTCGGCTGCATTATAGCGCAGAACATGAAGCAGAACCAGAGCATTTGCAATACCATGTGGAAGGTGATGGAAAGCTCCCAGCTTATGAGCAAGAGAGTGGTTTACGCCAAGGAAAGCATTTGCGAAAGCCATACCAGCCATGCAGGAAGCATTTGCCATATGCTGTCTTGCTTCTACATCAGAACCATCTTTGTATGCACGTGGCAGATAGTTAAATACCAGTTTGATTGCATTTAATGCAAGACCATCTGTATAATCAGATGCCATCATGGAAGCATAGGCTTCAAGTGCATGAGTCATAACGTCGATACCGGAAGCACAGGTCAGTCCCTTAGGTGCGCTCATCATATTATCTGTATCAACAATAGCCATGTCAGGCATTAATTCATAATCAGCCAGAGGCCATTTGATACCTGTAGTCTTATCAGTAATGATAGCAAAAGGTGTTACCTCGGAACCTGTACCGGAAGATGTTGGAACAGCTATAAAGTAAGCTTTCTTACCCATATGCGGGAATGTGAAGATTCTCTTACGGATATCCATAAAGTCCATAGCCATATCATCAAAGTTGGCGTCCGGATTTTCATAGAGAACCCACATGATCTTGCCGGCATCCATTGCGGAACCACCACCCATTGCGATAATGCAGTCAGGCTCGAACATTCTCATTGCAGCAGCACCGGCTCTTGCAGAAGCGAGAGATGGATCTGGCTCTACATCGTAGAAGCAGGTATGTACGATTCCCATCTGATCTAATTTATCTTCGATCTTTTTAGTATATCCATTCTTATAAAGGAAAGAGTCTGTTACGATAAAGCAGCGTTTCTTGTGCATAACAGTGCCAAGTTCATCCAGAGCAACCGGCAGGCAGCCTTTTTTGAAATAAACTTTTTCCGGTGTTCTAATCCAGAGCATATTTTCTCTCCTTTCAGCAACGGTCTTGATGTTAATGAGATGTTTTACACCTACGTTCTCAGATACGGAGTTGCCACCCCAGGAACCGCAGCCCAAAGTCAGGGACGGAACAAGTTTGAAGTTGTAAAGGTCGCCGATACCGCCCTGAGAAGATGGCGTATTGATGAGGATACGGCAGGTCTTCATAGCTGCTGCGTGTTTTTCCATTTTTTCCTTCTCTCTTGTGTCAATGTAGAGAGCGGAGGTATGTCCATAACCGCCGTCAGCTACAAGCTGTTCAGCTTTGGCAATCGCTTCGTCAAAAGTTTTGGCCTTGTACATGGCAAGTACAGGGGAAAGCTTCTCATGTGCGAATTCTTCGCTGATGTCTACAGATTCAACCTCACCGATCAGAATCTTTGTTTCAGGAGGAACTGCAACACCGGCCATCTCAGCGATAGTGGCAGCCTTCTGGCCTACGATCTTTGCATTCAATGCGCCATTGATAAGGATAGTTTTTCTTACTTTCTCTAATTCATCCGGTTTCAGGAAGTAACATCCTCTGTAAAGGAATTCTTCTTTTACTTTCTTATAAATGCTCTCAAGAACAGTTACAGACTGTTCGGAAGCACAGATCATACCATTGTCAAAGGTCTTGGAATGGATGATGGAGTTAACTGCCAGACGGATATCTGCACTGTCATCAATGATAACAGGAGTATTTCCGGGACCTACACCTAAAGCAGGTTTTCCAGAAGAATAGGCAGCCTTAACCATTCCGGGACCACCTGTGGCAAGGATGATGTCTGCTTCGCGCATAACCTGATTTGTCAGATCAAGACTTGGAACATCGATCCATCCGATGATTCCCTCCGGTGCGCCGGCTTCTACAGCAGCCTCCAGAACAACCTTTGCTGCATCAATGGTACATTTCTTTGCGCGGGGATGCGGACTGATGATGATTGCATTACGTGTTTTCAGTGCGATCAGAGTTTTGAAAATTGCAGTAGATGTTGGGTTGGTTGTAGGAATAACAGCAGCAATAAGACCGATCGGCTCAGCTATTTTCTTAATACCGTAAGCAGTATCTTCTTCAATCACACCGCAGGTTCTGGTATTCTTATATGCGTTGTATACATATTCGGCTGCGTAATGGTTCTTGATAACCTTATCTTCTACAATACCCATTCCTGTTTCTTCAACAGCATCTTTAGCAAGCGGGATACGTGCTTTGTCAGCAGCAGTAGCAGCAGCTTTGAAAATCTTATCTACCTGCTCCTGGGTAAATGTTGCGAAAATCTTCTGTGCCTCTTTCATGGCTGCAATCTTTGCAGTAAGGGCTTCAGGGGTGTCGATGATGGTTGGGATAGTGTTCTCTTTTTTTGCCATTTGGGAATCCTCCTGTTTGTGTTTTCGTTAAAAGTATTTACCGTGACCTGTTATGTTTTTATTATACAAATAAACTGATTATTCGGTCAACAGTAACATTAATATGAGTATAACGAAATATTGCGGTGAAAATTGTGCATAATCACGTAAATAATGTGAATAAAATATCAATTGTCAGAATATATGAGAAAAATTTAACAATATATTCTGTTGGCAACTGAGAGAAAGTTAAAAAAATAACGTTAATAAATTAACAACCTCGATGATGCTATTATATGACTTTGTTAATCATTTGTCAATTACATAGCATATGAAAAAGTTAACAAATACTAACTGGGAATTTCGTGAAAATATAACAATATAATTTGTAGAAGGATTTATGTTTTTCCATATGTTTGCAGGAGATTAAGAGTTACTGTGAACGGAGTGAACAGTAATGATTAAGAAAAATTAAGCCCCGCAAAATCTGCGGGGCTTAATTTTTCTTAAATTTCTATTTGTTTCAGGCTTTTCTGAAAGCGGCTCTCTTACGTTCTCTGGAATCCAGCAGTCTCTTACGGATACGGAGAGACTCCGGTGTAACCTCAAGGAGTTCATCCTGGTCGATGAAATCGATGGCCTGTTCCAGGCTGAGAACTCTTGGTGGAGTTAATTTCAGTGCATCATCAGCGGAAGAAGAACGTGTGTTAGTCAGATGTTTTGTCTTGCATACGTTCAGCTCGATATCTTCGGCTTTACCATTCTGTCCGATAACCATACCGCTGTAAACCTTTGCACCAGGTCCGATAAACAGAGTACCACGCTCCTGGGCTGCGAACAGACCATAAGTAACAGCTTCACCAGCCTCGAAAGCGATCAGAGATCCCTGTTTTCTGTACTGGAAATCTCCCTTGTAAGGAGCATATCCGTCAAACATAGTATTGATGATGCCGGTACCCTTGGTGGAAGTAAGGAACTCACCGCGGAATCCGATCAGTCCACGGGAAGGAATGTGGAATTCCAGACGGACAGTACCGTCACTGGCAGTACTCATACCCTGCAGCTCACCTTTACGTTCGCTTAGCTTCTGGATCACAGTACCGGAAAATTCTTCCGGAACATCTACATAAGCGATTTCCATAGGTTCAAGTTTCTTTCCGCGCTCGTCTGTTTTGTACAGAACCTCCGGTTTACTTACTGCGAATTCATAACCTTCACGTCTCATGTTCTCGATCAGGACAGACAGATGAAGTTCTCCACGTCCGGAAACCTTAAAGGCTTCTGTTGTTTCAGTATCTTCTACACGAAGGCTGACATCTGTATTCAGCTCACGGTAGAGACGGTCACGAAGATGACGGGATGTGATATATTTACCTTCCTGGCCTGCCAGCGGACTGTCATTTACGATGAAGTTCATGGCAATGGTAGGCTCGGAAATCTTCTGGAAAGGAATTGCTTCCGGGTTTTCTCCACCGCAGAGAGTATCACCGATATGGATGTCTGCGATACCGGAAATAGCAACGATGGAACCAATAGTAGCTTCCTTTACTTCAACCTTATTCAGACCGTCAAACTCATAGAGCTTGCTGATCTTAACTTTCTTACGTTTGTCCAGATCATGATGGTTTAACAGAGTCAGCTCCTGATTAACGGCAATCTTACCATTCTCAACTTTACCTACACCGATACGTCCCACATATTCGTTGTAGTCAATGGTGCTGATCAGAACCTGAGTATCTGCATCAGGATCTCCCTCCGGAGCAGGGATATATTTCAGAATAGCGTCAAACAGAGGAGCCATATCCTTAGGAGTATCGTTTAAGTCAATCACAGCATGTCCTGCTTTTGCAGAAGCATACAGGAACGGGCAGTCAAGCTGCTCGTCAGAAGCACCAAGATCCATAAGAAGTTCCAGAACTTCATCTACAACTTCGTCAGGACGAGCTTCCGGACGGTCAATCTTGTTGATACATACGATTACATGGAGATCAAGTTCAAGGGCTTTCTTAAGAACGAATTTAGTCTGAGGCATAGCACCTTCGAAAGCATCAACGAGAAGAATAACACCGTCTACCATTTTAAGTACACGTTCTACTTCGCCGCCGAAATCAGCATGTCCTGGTGTGTCGATGATATTGATCTTTGTATCTTTGTAATGAATAGCTGTATTCTTGGATAAAATAGTGATACCACGCTCACGCTCAATATCATTGGAGTCCATGACACGTTCCTGAACTTCCTGATTTTCGCGGAATACACCGCTCTGTTTCAGAAGCTGGTCAACCAGAGTTGTTTTACCATGGTCAACGTGGGCGATAATGGCTACGTTACGGACATCTTCACGTTTTGTTCTCATAAAATGATTTTCCTTTCCTCTTTAAGCTTTGAATGGGTAACTGTTCGGAACACTGGCTGAACAGTTACCGGAATTGTTAATATTCATGTGTTATCAGCAGGATTATTTTGCTGCAAAAGCATTTTTCAAGCACGATATAATCTTGCAGATGAATTTGTTCCTATTATTATGTGTTTTTTTCTTCAATAAGTTACCCGAATTTTCAGTTTACCACATTTTCGCCAGATTACAAGGTGTTAAAATAATTTTTTTTATTTTTGCAGATTCTGGTTCTAAATGAGAATGCCTGTACATAACCTTATAAAGAACAATACAAGGTACAGAGGAGCATATGCGGGATCGCTGAAAAAGCAGAGACGATTTACGGTCTGCATTGCAGGCAGGGATTCTGACACAGGTGCTCTACAGGGAAGGAGAACCACATTATGGCAGATAAAATTATTGAAAACAATCAGGTATCTATGATGGGCAAAATTGCAGCAGGCTTTACATTCAGTCATCAGGTCTTTGGAGAAGGCTTCTATATGACAGAACTGCTGGTCAAGAGGCTCAGTGATTCGGAGGACAGGATTCCGGTGATGGTTTCTGAACGACTGGTGGATGTAACGCAGGATTATATCGGAGAATATGTGGAAATCCATGGACAGTTCCGCTCATATAACCGCCATGAGGAGAAGCATAACCGTCTCGTGCTTTCAGTATTCAGCAGAGAACTGAAGTTTGTGGAAGAAGAGGATGAAACAGTTCCGGTCAATCAGATTTTTCTGGACGGATATATCTGCAAGCCTCCGGTGTACCGTAAGACTCCTCTTGGAAGAGAAATTGCGGATGTGCTGCTGGCAGTAAACCGTCCGTATGGAAAATCAGATTACATACCATGTATCTGCTGGGGCAGAAATGCCCGCTATGCATCTGCGTTTGAGGTTGGCGGTCATGTCCTGATCTGGGGACGTATCCAGAGCAGAGAATATATGAAACGGATCGGGGAAAATGAAACAGAGAAGAGAGTTGCGTATGAAGTATCTGTAAGCAAGCTGGAATATATGGAATAATTCCATTGCCGCAGGCAATTTGGAATGAATTTTGGCCACGTTACTGTGAACGGAGTGGTTATTGTTCACTGGTGATATCCCGCGAGGTGTTTTTTGTGAGCGAAGGTCACAGAAAACCCGAGACATACCGCGCGAATTTATGCGATTAGCATAAATTGAGTTTGCAAAGCAAACGATACTCCTTGGGCTTTGCGCAAGGAGGTTCATATTTTTTGCATCGCGAAGCGTGTTGCTGAGAACGGAGTGAACAGTAACACGGAGTGAACAGTAACGATTACTGTAAACAGTAACACTTGCAATTCTTCATAAACTGCGGTAATATAAGCGTATTCAGATAACTATGGCAGCCTGCTGTTCCACGAAGCATTCCGGCGTGAATATGCCGGAAGCTCATCGCAGAAGTCGAAAACAGACTGCTGTTTATCATGTCTGTAATGACACAGAGAAGAAGGTACAATTTCAATAACGATAAGAGGAATTGTTTGTTATGGAAAAAGAATTTACAGAGGTTTACTGTGGCGGGGGAAAGGGAAAGACAACTCTGGCGATCGGTCAGTGTCTGAGAGCTTCCGCACAGGGTAAAAGCGTCATTATTATTCAGTTTCTGAAAGGAAGAGAGCGCAGGGAACTGGATTTTCTGGAGGAATTGGATAATCTGGATATTAAGATATTCCGTTTTGAGAAGCATGATGAAGGATATGAGGAGCTGAATGAGCAGGAGAAGGCAGAGGAGAAAACCAATATTCTCAATGCTTTGAATTTTGCGCGCAAAGTGATCGCAACGCAGGAATGCGATTTTCTGCTCCTGGATGAGATTCTTGCACTTCCGGATTATGGGATCACTACTGCAGAGGCAATCGGTGATATCCTGAAGATGAAGGACGAGAGTATGCATATTTTGCTTACGGGACGGACGTTACCGGACAGCCTGCGTAAATATGCAGACAGCATAACTACACTGACAACAGAGATTGTATAAGGTGTATAAAACCTGATTATTGTTTATGAATGGACAGTAATCTGTATGGAAATTACAGAAGAATAAAGGAGGAAGGCAAATGGCAATTTTTAAAGGTGCAGGTGTTGCAATCGTAACCCCTATGTATGAAGATGGCAAGGTTAATTATGATAAACTGGAGGAACTTCTGGAGTATCAGATTGCAAACAGTACAGATGCGATCATTATCTGCGGAACAACAGGAGAATCATCAACGATGACGCATGGAGAGCATCTTAAGACAATTAAGTTTGCAATCGACAAGGTAAACAAACGTGTTCCGGTCATCGCAGGTACAGGTTCCAACTGTACGGAAACTGCAATTATGATGTCAAAGGAGGCTGCTTCTTACGGTGCAGATGCACTTCTTATAGTGACTCCATATTATAACAAGGCGACTCAGAAAGGATTGATCGCTCATTATACAGCTATTGCAGAGGCAGTTCCGGAAACACCGATCATTATGTACAATGTTCCGAGCCGTACAGGTTGTAACATTCAGCCTGCAACAGCAGTAGCTCTGGCTAAAAATGTTAAGAATATTGTTGGTATCAAAGCAGCAAGCGGAGATCTTTCACAGATTGCAACCATGATGTCCATGGCTGATGGCTGCATTGAACTCTACTCCGGAAATGATGATCAGGTACTTCCGATCCTTTCACTTGGCGGACTTGGAGTAATTTCCGTACTTTCTAATGTAGCTCCTAAGGAAACACATGATATGGTTATGAAATTCCTTGAAGGAGATACAAAGGGTGCAGCAGAAATCCAGTTAAAGGCAATCCCGTTAATTCATGCACTGTTCAGTGAAGTAAACCCGATTCCGGTGAAAGCAGCTCTGAATCTGATGGGTAAAGAAGTGGGACCACTTCGTATGCCATTATCCGAGATGGAAGATGCAAACAAGGCAAAACTTGCAGAAGAACTGAAGAATTTCGGAATTAAACTTGCATAAATATAACCGCAGGATTGTTCGGAAAATCAACTTGCCGATATACTGGAATTGAGAGGAATAGACAAATGGTAAAGATTATTATGCATGGCTGTAACGGTCACATGGGTCAGGTAATCTCCGGACTTGTGGAGAAGGATCCGGATGCTGAGATCGTAGCAGGTATCGATGTGGCAGATCAGGGAAAGAACAGCTACCCTGTATATACAAATATGGAAGAATGTCAGGTAGAGGCAGATGCCCTTATCGACTTCTCTTCTGCAAAAGCAACAGATGCACTTCTTGCTTACTGTGAGAAACGCAAACTCCCGGTTGTATTATGTACAACCGGTTTAAGCGAGGAGCAGCTCGCAAAGGTGGAAGAGACATCTAAGAATGTCGCAGTTCTGAAATCTGCAAATATGTCTCTTGGAATCAATACTCTGATGAAACTGCTTCAGGATGCGGCAAAGGTTCTGGCAACAGCAGGATTTGACATGGAGATTGTTGAGAAGCATCACAGACTGAAACTGGATGCACCAAGCGGAACAGCACTTGCACTGGCTGACAGCATTAATGAGGCAATGGATAACCAGTATCATTATATCTATGACCGCAGCCAGAGACGTGAGATGCGGGATGATAAGGAAATCGGTATCTCAGCAGTCCGCGGTGGAACAATCGTAGGAGAACACGAAGTGATCTTCGCAGGTCCGGATGAAGTGATTGAATTTAAGCATACTGCATATTCCAAAGCTGTATTTGGAAAGGGTGCTGTTGAAGCTGCGAAATTCCTTGCAGGCAAACCGGCAGGAAGATATGATATGAGCGATGTTATCAGTGCAAAATAATCAGGAATGCAGTAAAAATTGATAACTGGTAATTTTCAGTATCTTCATAGCAGTGAAATAAAATATATAAAAGGAAAGTGTATCTGATGTTTCAGAACACTTTCCTTTTTTGTAATATTGGCCTGTATGCTGCTATAATAATTCTGATCAATGATTATATGCGTAAGTCAGCAATGTTCTGGAATCCTGCCAGCGGGCAGAAGATGAATCTGCACCCAGGACAACAGAAATATAGGTGTTTCCCCTTGCGGAATAAGAAAGTCCGACAAAACAATAGCCTGCTTTGTTGGTATAGCCTGTTTTCATACCCTGAACTCCCGGAACATTGCCGAGCAGGGCGTTGGTGGTGCCGATAGAATAGCTTCTGCCGGTGTTGAGATTAGAGAAAGAATAATAGCCGGTGCTCACCAGTTTGCGGAACATAGGCTTTTTGATCGCATACTGGGCAATTTTTGCCAGGTCAGAAGCTGTTGTGTAATGGTTATACCCTGCATCCAGACCATTTGGGGTTGCGAAATGTGTATTCGTACATCCGATCTTTGCTGCTTTTTTATTCATTAATTTAACAAACTTTGCAGTGGAACCGCTGACGTGTTCGGCAATGGCAACTGCGGTGTCGTTGTGGGAGGGAAGCATCAGGGAATAAAGCAGATCTTTCAGATAAAATATTTCTCCTGCATTTGCATAAAGTTTGCTGGGTTCAATAGATGCTGCGTAAGGGGAGAACTTTACTTTTTCGTTTAATTTGCAGTTTTCAAGTGCAAGGATACAGGTCATAATCTTGGTTGTGCTGGCGTTGGCATGAGCAACATTTTCATTTTTGCCATAAATAATCTGACCGGTATCTGCATTCATGAGAAGTGCACAGTCAGAGGAAAGGGAATAATTTAATCCGGTGTGGGTGACAGTACCATTCTGGTTAAAGTAATAGTAAGTTCCCTTGATCTTGTGTTTTCCTGTAACTGCTTTTCCGTCTTTGCCAAAATAGTATTTCTTTCCGGATTTGTCAGTGTACCATCCGGTAACCATGGCACCGTCTTTACCGACATAGTAATAATTTCCTTTATATTTGATAAGAGAATTCTTTATCAGATATCCCTGAGATCTGGTTCCGAAATAATAATTTTTGCCTTTGATCGTATGCCAGCTGCACCAGCGGTGTCCGAGTTTGTTAAAATAATAGGTCTTTTTGTCAATTTTCAGAAATATATTTTTGGCGATGGTTTTATCATCATAGCGGTAAATCCAGTAATTGCCGTCTTTTACAAATTTTCCCGATGCTGCGATATCAGGTTTCTGAAGTGTGGATGCATAGATAGTAGAAACACTGCAGGTAAACAGCAGGAAAAGTGCAGCCAGAAATATGAAAACAGAGCCGCGAAGTGAATGGTTCCTTTTTCTTTTCATGATAACCTCCTGTAAATATGAGTTATAGATATTCCGTAAAATACTGCAGTCAATCCATCCCATTAATGAGTGAAATTCTGCTATAGCAACTTGTCGGTACGCTAGATTGTAGGAGTATATATGTACGGAGTAATCTGTTTTGTGTTATTTAAATCATAGCATGAAAAGTAAATTTTTTCCAGAATAGTATTGAGTTTTTGGTACATATTAAAAACATAATATAAAAACATGAAAAGACGGAGAGGTTCTGCTGCATGGACCGGCAGAATGCTTTCCGGGAACAGGAGATGAATATGGGAATAAAGGTAAAAAAGATTCTGACAGGTACAGCACTTATTATGTCATTGGGCATATTCACAGCATGTGGAAATGCAAATAAAGCAGCTGATGAGGCAGACACAAACGAAGAAAATATGACGGATAATAATGCTGCAAACGATGACAACATGGAAAATAACGCAGGAGAAAACAATACAAATGGAAATAGCACATCAGGAAACAATGCGGCAGATAAAAATGTAAATAATGGTGGAACCGTCACAGACAATGGAACTGCCGCAGAGGATGAAGCTGCAGAAAATGAGACAAAACAGAATAGCAATGCAACAGATAACACTGCAGATAATACCAGAATTGATGAAAACAACAACGGTGACGGCACAGTATCCGGTGAACTGGGAAACAGCGTCAAAGATCTGGGCGAAGGGGTAGGTAATGCTGTAGAAGATGTGGGTGATGCTGTTGGCAATGCGGCAGAAGGAAGATAGACATCAGGAATAATTTATGGTATTATCGTGTTAAATCGGTAAAATTTAAATAGTGTACTCCCGAAGTTTTATTGTATTTGTTTTTGCATCTAACTATAGCAATCATTGTAAATAATGCATATTGATTCAGCTCATCAGAGCGTGAAATCCGTTACTGTGAACGGAGTGAACAGTAACGGAAATCCTGCGTCAGCACGCCTACAGATATCTTCCTTGTCTTTCGCACTCTGCTGAACTGTCTCAAATGCATTAATTTAAGAGGCTTGCTATAAGTACAAAAAGATTCTGAGAGTACATATAACGGATATGGAGGTATGGATTTTATGAAATTTCGCCCATGTATTGATATACATAATGGAAAAGTAAAGCAGATTGTAGGTGGGAGTCTTACGGACGTACAGGATCAGGCAAGTGAGAATTTTGTATCTGAGCAGGATGCATCTTTCTATGCAGAATTATATAAAAAGGCAGGGATAAAAGGAGGACATGTAATTCTGTTAAATGGTCATGACTCCCCATACTATGAATCAACAAAAGAACAGGCGATTCTTGCATTACATACTTATCCGGGAGGATTACAGATCGGCGGAGGAGTGAACCCGGAAAATGCAGGGGAATATCTTAGTGCAGGTGCCAGTCATGTAATCGTTACATCTTATGTATTTAAAGATGGAAGGATTTCCTGGGAAAATCTGAACAAAATGAAAGAGACTGTGGGAAAAGAGAAACTGGTTCTTGACCTGAGCTGTCGCAGAAAAGATGGAAAATACTATATTGTGACAGACCGCTGGCAGAAATTTACAGATGTCACTATGACACTGGATATTATGAAAGAACTGGGAAGTTACTGCGATGAGTTTCTGGTCCATGCAGTAGATGTGGAGGGAAAGGCACGCGGAGTTGAAACAGAACTTGCATCTCTGCTGGGGGAGTATAAAGGAAATCCGGTTACTTACGCAGGTGGAGTTGGCTCCATGAAGGATATTGAGGATCTGCGAAAATATGGAAAAGACAGACTGGATGTCACAGTAGGCAGTGCATTGGATCTTTTTGGCGGAAATATTTCATTCTCAGAACTGATTAAACTTTAACTAATTTTTATAGTAATCTCAGGAATCACAGTGAAAATGTACAGAACAATTACAGAATTTTTGCTATTTCCCCATAATGACAAAGGAACTTTAAAGTTATTTCTGAAGTAAACAGAAAAAATGTGAAATTTTAATAAAATAGTGTTAAAATTCAAAAATGTGTGTTATAATAGATTCATCAAACAGCAAAGGGGATGGAAGCATGAAGTTTATCATCAGCGGAAAAAATATTACAGTTACAGAAGGTCTTAAGACAGCAGTCCAGGACAAGCTCAGTAAACTGGAAAGGTATTTCACTCCTGACACCGAAGTTGTAGTAACTTTAAGTGTTGAAAAAGAAAGACAGAAAATTGAAGTGACAATCCCTGTAAAAGGAAATATCATTCGTTCCGAACAGGTAAGCAATGACATGTATGTATCAATCGATCTGGTAGAGGAAGTCATTGAACGTCAGCTTCGCAAGTACAAAAATAAAATCGTAGACAAACAGCAGGCAGCAGCCAACTTCCAGAAAGCATATCTGGACAAGGACTACGATGAGGATGAAGAAGTTAAGATCATCCGTACCAAGAAATTCGGAATCAAACCAATGTATCCGGAAGATGCATGCGTACAGATGGAACTGCTCGGACATAATTTCTTTGTATTCTACAATGCAGAGACAGAGCAGGTAAATGTAGTTTACAAACGTAAAGGCAATACTTACGGTCTGATCGAACCGGAATTCTAAATCTGCTTATAAGAGCAAAAATATGAAACATAGACAGCCATAAAAAAGTTTTCATAAAGAAAAGCTTCCTTACAGAGAGACAAAATGCCACCCTGTAAGGGAGCTTTTTTGTCAGGAAAAATATATACCTTTAGCGCATAAGGAATGCTTTGACGCAGTGGCCTAAATATGTTAAAATATCAAAAGATATTATGAAATTTGTAACTGATCAGCAGTTAAAAAATTATAAGTTGAAATTCATTCCGGATTGCCTGCGGCAATGGAATATTGACTTGTATATTCTGTTGGAATGGATTGCTGAAGAATAGTTACCGAAATTTTATAAATGAAGAAGTGTAAAAAGAAGGAAGGAGCACAAAAATCATGAGAAAAGCCGGAGTATTAATGCCAGTTTCCGCACTTCCGTCCCGTATTGGTGCCGGAGAAATTGGAGAATCTGCATTCCAATTTATCGAGTTATTAAAGGAGAATCATGTAAAGATATGGCAGATACTGCCACTGAATCCGGTTGGCTATGGTAATTCCCCATACCAGCCATATTCCTCCTGTGCAGGGGATGAGTTGTATATCAGTCTTGATGCGCTTGCAGAGGAAGGTCTGTTAAAGGAACATCCAAAGGAATTTCAGGAGAGAGCTACAAGAGTAGATTATGAGGCTGTCCGCCAGTACAGAGAGCCTTTCTTAAGAACTGCGTTTGATGTTTTTACAGAGAAAAAGGGACAGGAAGAAACAGCATATAAAGAATTTGCTTCACAGGAATGGGTATATGAGTATGGTGTGTTCCGCGCATTAAAGAAAGCAAATAACGGAGAATGCTGGAATGACTGGCCGGAAGAATATAGAACCTGGCCGGAGAACAGACAGAAGTTACCGGCAGAGGTGGAGACAGAGGCACAGTATCAGATGTTTCTTCAGTATATTTTCTACACACAGTGGATGAAGGTGAAGAAGGCTGCAAACGATGCCGGAATCCAGATTATGGGAGATGTTCCTTTCTATGTGGGACAGGATTCTGTAGACGTATGGGGTGGAAAAGATAACTTTCTTCTTGATACAGATGGACGTCCGATCTTCATCGCCGGAGTACCGCCTGATTATTTCAGTGCTACAGGGCAGAGATGGGGAAATCCGATCTATGACTGGGAGCATATGAAGGAACAGGATTACAGATTCTGGGTGGACAGGATCGGCTATAGCAACAAATTGTTTGATATTATAAGGATCGACCATTTCCGGGCATTTGATACATACTGGAAAATTCCGGCAGACTGCCCGACTGCTATTGACGGTGAATGGATTGAGGCACCGGGATATGAGGTCATTGATACACTTCAGAAAGAAATTCCGGGATTAGATCTGGTAGCAGAGGATCTGGGGCTGCTTCGTCCGGAGGTTCTGATGCTGAAAGATCATTATCATCTGAAGGGAATGAAGATCCTGATCTTCTCCATAGAAACAGGTGGAAAATATGCCCGAGATACCTTCCATGATGTGGAAAACATGATTTTTTACACAGGAACGCATGACAATGATACGATCATGCAGTGGTATGGAAATATGAGTGCCGCAGCCAGAAGAAAAATCCGCAGGATGTTAAAGAAGGCGGGAGCATCACAGGGCTCTGTCAAGGACAGATTCCTGCAGTATACCATGCAGAATCAGGCAGAATATGCGATCATTCCGTTGGCAGATATTCTTGGACTTGGAAAAGAGGGCCATATCAACACACCGGGAACCATTGGTTCTCCGAACTGGGAGTGGCATTTACCGGATTTTATACAGGCCAAAAAGGAACTGCAGAAATTTGGCAGACTGATCGTGGATACAAAGCGATAAATTTTGGTGACTCCGTAATTTTCTTGGTTTGTTCATGAAAAATTCATTGTTTTCCATAACGGAAAGTGTTAGAATATACAAGTATTGTGTATTATAGTAAGCGTTTGTAATGTTCGCATGCTGCTGACATGTCTGCTGTGGACGGAGTGAACAGAAATTATTCCGCACAGTAGCAATTGTTATATGGCAGCAATGCTTGTATAAAAAAGAAATAAACAGGAGTAAAACCTAATATGAATATGTTTTCAAAAGTATTCGGGACCCGCAGCCAGCGAGAGGTTAAGCGTATCATGCCTCTGGTTGAGAAAATTGAGAGCCTGCGCCCGGACATGCAGAAGTTAAGCGACGAAGAACTCAGAGGAAAAACAAGAGAATTTAAGAAACGTCTTGAAGAGGGAGAGACACTGGATGATCTGCTTCCTGAGGCATTTGCGGTTGTACGTGAAGCAGGCAAGCGTGTTCTTGGAATGGAACATTTCCGTGTGCAGCTTATCGGTGGTATCATTCTCCATCAGGGACGTATCGCAGAGATGAGAACAGGTGAAGGTAAAACGCTTGTCGCTACACTTCCGTCATATTTAAATGCATTGGAAGGCAAAGGTGTGCATGTCGTAACAGTCAACGATTACCTGGCTAAACGAGATGCGGAAGAAATGGGAAAGATCCATGAGTTTCTTGGCCTGACAGTCGGTGTTGTTTTAAATGATATGAAGCAGGATGAGCGTCGTGCTGCATACAACTGTGATGTTACCTATGTTACGAACAACGAACTCGGTTTCGATTATCTGCGTGACAACATGGTTATCTATAAAGAACAGCTGGTACAGAGAGATCTGCACTACTGTATCATCGATGAGGTCGACTCCATTCTCATCGACGAGGCACGTACCCCTCTGATCATTTCCGGACAGAGCGGTAAGTCAACCAAGTTATACGAGGCCTGCGATATCCTTGCTCAGCAGTTAGAGCGCGGTGAAGCCAGCCATGAGATGACCAAGATGGCAGCCATCATGGGTGAAGAAGTTATCGAGACAGGTGACTTCGTTGTAAATGAAAAAGATAAGATCGTAAACCTTACAGAGCAGGGCGTTCATAAGGTTGAGAAATTTTTCCATATTGAAAACCTGGCAGATCCGGAGAATCTGGAGATCCAGCATAATATTACACTTGCACTTCGCGCCCATAACCTGATGCATAAGGATCAGGATTATGTAGTTAAAGATGATGAAATCCTTATTGTTGATGAATTCACCGGACGTATCATGCCGGGACGCCGTTACTCAGATGGTCTTCATCAGGCAATCGAAGCGAAAGAGCATGTTAAGATCAAACGTGAGAGCAAGACTCTGGCAACCATCACTTTCCAGAACTTCTTTAATAAATATGATAAGAAGGGCGGTATGACCGGTACAGCTGTCACAGAGGAGAAAGAATTCCGTGATATCTATGCAATGGACGTTGTAGAGATCCCGACTAACAGACCGGTTATCCGAGTTGACCATGAAGATGCTGTTTATATGACAAAGAAAGAGAAATTCAACGCAGTTGTCAATGCTGTAGTGGAAGCTCATGCGAAACAGCAGCCTGTACTGGTCGGTACCATTACGATTGAAACTTCCGAGCTTCTCAGCCGTATGCTGAAGAGACAGGGAATCAAACATAATGTATTGAATGCCAAGTTTCATGAACTTGAGGCAGAGATTGTCTCACAGGCAGGTCAGGCAGGAGCAGTTACGATCGCCACTAACATGGCTGGTCGTGGTACAGATATCAAGCTGGATGATGTGGCAAGAAATGCAGGTGGGCTGATGATTATCGGTACAGAACGTCATGAGTCCAGACGTATTGATAATCAGCTTCGCGGACGTTCCGGACGTCAGGGAGATCCGGGTGAATCCCGTTTCTATATTTCCCTGGAAGATGACTTGATGCGTCTGTTCGGTTCTGAGAGACTGATGAAGATCTTTACATCTCTTGGTGTTGCAGAGAATGAACAGATTGAGCACAAGATGCTTTCCAATGCAATTGAGAAAGCTCAGGAGAAGATTGAGTTTAACAACTTTGGTATCCGTAAGAATCTTCTTGATTATGACCAGGTAAACAATGAACAGCGTGAGATCATCTACAAAGAACGTCGTCAGGTTCTCGACGGTGAGAATATGCGCGAAGCAATCTATAAGATGATCCAGGATACAGTGGATACTTATGTTGATATGTGTTTCTCTGATGATGTAGATTCTGAAGAGTGGGATCTGAATGAATTTAACGGTGTTCTTACTCCGATCATTCCGATCAGACCGCTTACAGCTGAGAGTGTAAAAGGCAAGAAACGCGATGAGATCAGACATGAACTGAAAGAAGAGGCAGTGAAGCTCTATGAAGAAAAAGAAGCAGAGTTCCCGGAACCGGAGCAGCTTCGTGAATTAGAGCGAGTTGTACTTCTGAAATGCATTGACAGCAAGTGGATGGATCACATTGATGATATGGAAATCCTTCGTCAGGGTATCGGACTTGCTGCTTATGGACAGAGAGATCCGGTTGTTGAATATAAAATGAGTGCATTTGATATGTTCAACGAAATGATCACATCCATTCAGGAAGATACTCTTCGTATGCTGTACCATGTACATGTAGAGCAGAAGATCGAGCGTGAACAGGTAGCTAAAGTTACCGGAACAAACAAGGATGACAGTGCCGGTCCTAAGAAACCGGTTCAGAGAAAAGAAATCAAAGTATATCCGAACGATCCCTGCCCATGTGGAAGCGGTAAGAAATACAAACAGTGCTGTGGACGTAAGAATAAGGCCTGACTCGTTTATCTCAGTTGAGAAGACTCCCATTTCTGTAAGTGGTGAGTTCATTACTACAGAGCGGGCAGTAATGATTTTGTAAACAGAACATTGTGAGCAGATCATGTCTGCTGCAAAATAAAAGGGCTGAATCATGAGGCCCTTTTATCGTGCGCAAAAACACGTTAGCGCGTTGAATTGGCAGATTGTGAATATCTGTCTGAACTGTTCAGTACATCCACAGCTATGTGATTATGATTGATGAACAGTCACATAACAATTCCATAAAGGGGGAAAAACAGTATGAAAAGAGAGTCTTTCGGCTCACGCCTTGGTTTTATCCTGGTGTCAGCAGGATGTGCCATCGGTATTGGAAACGTGTGGAAGTTTCCGTATATCTGCGGGGCATATGGAGGCGCGGCCTTTATCCTGATCTACTTATGTTTTCTGGTTATTCTCGGTATTCCGGTTCTGGTAGCAGAATTTGCGGTAGGACGGGGAAGCCACACAAGTGTTGCGAAATGTTTTGACAAACTGGCACCTGCAGGAAGCGGCTGGAAGCCATTGAAATTTATTGGTATTATTGGATGTTATATGCTGATGATGTTTTACACAACAGTAGGAGGATGGATGATCTACTATTGTGTGAAGAGTCTGCGGGGAGATTTCGTTGGAGCGACTCCGGAAGCAGTAACACAGTCTTTTTCCGATATGCTGGGAAATGCACCGACGATGATGTTATGGATGGTGATCATCTGTCTGATCGGATTTGCAGTCTGTTTCATGGGATTGCAGAATGGTATTGAAAAAATCTCCAAAGTAATGATGAGTGCACTGCTTATCATTATGGTGATCCTTGCGGTTCATTCAGTAATGATGGAAGGCGCGGGAGAAGGAATCCGCTTCTATCTGATTCCTGATTTTCAGAAGATTAAGGAAGCAGGAGTTGGTAATGTAGTATTTGCGGCATTGAGTCAGTCATTCTTTACATTATCCATTGGTATTGGTGCCATGCTGATCTTCGGAAGTTATCTGGACAAATCCAGAAGCCTTACCGGAGAGGCGGTAAGCATCACCGTACTCGATACTTTTGTTGCGCTGACAGCAGGATTTATCATTATTCCGGCATGCTTCTCCTATGGAATTCAGCCGGATGCAGGTCCAAGCCTTATCTTTATCACTCTGCCCAATATTTTTGCAAAGATGAGCGGAGGGGCTTTGTGGGGAAGTCTGTTCTTCCTGTTTCTGACATTTGCTGCGGTTTCAACGATCATTGCTGTATTTGAGAACCTGATCGTGTTTAATATGGAACTGTTTGGCTGGAACCGTAAAAAGAGTGTTGTTGTCTGCGCAGTTCTTGTTGTGATCTTAAGCATTCCATGTGTGCTTGGATTCAATGTACTTTCCGGATTCCAGCCATTCGGAGATGGAAGCAACATCATGGATCTGGAAGACTTTATTGTTTCTAATAACCTTCTTCCTCTTGGAAGTCTTGGTTACCTTCTGTTTTGTACCAGAAAGAACGGATGGGGATGGGACAATTTCATTGCAGAGGTGAATGCCGGTACAGGTATGAAATTCCCGAAATGTCTGAAAAATTATGTTGCCTATGGAATTCCGGCGATTATCATTGTGATCTATCTGAAAGGTTACTATGATAAATTTGCAGGTCTGGGAACAGCAGCACTGGCCGGATGGATGATCGTGGCACTGGTACTGCTGGGATTCGTATTCTACTGTGCGACAGCGAAGAAGAAAGTGAAACAGTAAGCGGAGCGCGAATATCTGCCCGACCTGAGAACAATAAAAGATGTAATTATGTCTGAGAAGAAAGATTCTTTCAGACATGGTTACATCTTTTTTGTGTTATGGAATTGTTGTGTAAAGGTAGTGGATGCATTATTTTAGAGGATTGCTATAATGAGGCAGTTCTTCGCTGGGGTTGGTTTTGAACTGTTTACGGTATGCCCGGGAAAAAGTGCTGTATTCTGCGAACCCGCTTTCCTGTGCTGCTTTTGTCACAGGCATTCCATTTGAGATCAGAGTACGTGCCATAAGAAGCCGCTTGTTTACAATATAATTATGAAGGGTATAGCCGGTTTCTTGTTTGAATTTCCGCATCAGATGGTACTTGCTTACATAATATCTGGCAGAAAGCGTTTCTACAGATAGATCTTCTTTCAGATTGTGGTTGATATACTGAAGGATACTGGCAATCTGCGAGTCAAAGGTGTAGGATTTTTTATCAAAAATGTACTGCTTTTCCAGAAAGATACGGTTCAGATAAACCATAAACTGGAGAAAAAGTGACTGTGTCAGGATTTCTCTTCCATATTCATCGGATTTTGCGGAATTTTCCAGTTCAAACAGGATGTCTTTCATCTTTTCCTGAAGAGCAGAGTTCAGACGTACCAGATTATAGCTTCGGTCATTTGCTTTCTGGAAGCATTTCAGCAGTTCCTGCCAGGGAATATCGTTTTGGATCCAGAGAATAAAACGTTCATATGGAACAGATGGATCAATCTCCGGGCGGTGGATGGCATGGCGGTTTACCAGAAGAATGTCCCATGGTTTCAGTTGATAAGCTTTTCCTTCTATATGATAAGCAGCCTTGCCGGAGATGAAGATAACTACCTTGTGAAAATCATGATAATGGTAAGAGAATTCCTTTCTGGTCTGGTCTTTAAGATGAAAAAGTCGGAATTGTTCGTTCAGGTATCCTGTTTTTTCTGTCTGATAGAACTGTTCTGATAATAACATATCTGCCTCCGATATCTGCAATGATTATTTAATCGAATCAAGCAAGTCCTCTGTGGAGATTGTGAAAAGAAATAAGCAGTGGAAAGCAATAAGCGGAGGGAAAAGTTTGATTCATGGTATAATCATATCATTTAATGCGCAAATGTACAATTATTACTAAGAATGTAATAAATAGTAACGAATATATTTTATAATTTCTGAGAAAATATGCTACAAAGATATTGACATTATTACACGATAATAGTATCATGCAATTACAAAGTAATCGTAAAAACTTTGTAACTATTTCGAAATAGGGTAAAGAAATAGAAAACTGAACAGAGAGGAGCGATGCTGCTGTAAGGCTGTTATATCAGAGAACTGATATAATGGTCTTTTTTGTAATACCTACAGAGCATTTTTTGCAATGTTTTAAGCATTTTACTCTATATACATGGTAAAAACAATAAAATATAATGAATATAAAGTCAGGATGTGATATGAGAAAATTACCTGACACAAAATTTAACCGAATCAAGTAAGTCCCTGCTTCAATTGCGAAGAGCAATAAGCAGTGGGTGGGGACTCAGACAAGTGGCGAAGTGAGTTGGGAAGATTGCCCGACAATTGATTATCGGTGCAGATACAAAAGCGGGAAGTATCCGGGATTATAAATCAGAAGGAGAGATATGGTTATGGCAAATACAATTATTATGAGTAAATATCAGGGACTTGGAAACGATTATCTGATTCTTGATCCGAAGAAAAATCAGGTACAGCTTCAGGGAAAGAAGATTGCACTTCTCTGCCAGAGAGGATTTGGGCTTGGCGCTGACGGTGTGCTCTATGGACCGGTAGAAATTGATGGGAAATTGGGTGTGCGTATTTTTAACGCAGACGGAAGTGAATCTGCCATCAGTGGAAACGGCGTGCGTATTTTTGCCAAATATCTGATGGATAATGGATATATTACTGAGAAAAAATTTGACATTGAAACTATGTCAGGCACGATTCATGTGGAATGCCTGAACAGCCGGGCAACGGAATTTAAAGTAAACATAGGAAAACCATCTTTTATCTCCAGCGATATCCCTGTTTCCGGTGAAGTTCGTGAAGTAATTAAGGAGAATTTCGTATTCCATGGAAAAGAATACAAGGCTACCTGCCTGACAGTTGGTAATCCACACTGCATTATTTTTACAGACAATGTAAGTGCAGAAGCTGTAAAGAATCTGGGACCTTATGTGGAAAATGCAGATGAATTTCCGGAGAGAATGAACCTGCAGATCTGCCGTCAGGTCGACAAGGGAAATCTGGAGATTGAAATCTGGGAAAGAGGCTCCGGATATACAAAGGCTTCCGGAACAGGAAGCTGTGCGGCGGCAGGGGCAGGCCCTAAACCGGGGGCGTGATCATTTAGCCTATAAGCTGGGGCTGGTAGAATCCCGTATTAATGTAAATCAGCCAGGCGGAATGATACAGATCGATATGGAAGAGGACGGAACCATCTATATGACAGGAACAGTGGGATATATTGCAGATATAAGTGTTGCAGAGAGCTTCTTCTCATAAATTACACAGACTTTATGCGTAATTCAGTGTAAAGTATGATTACCCACAGTGTGAAATGATTGTTATGATAAATGATTGTTATGATAAATGATCATTTCACGCTGTGGGTAATTCTTTGTTTGTAATTTGCTTAAAGATATGGTATTATTTTAAACGAATTATTTACTAGGACTGCTATAATCTATAGCAATTCAGTCGGTTATCCACAGGGAGTCCGACAGAGAATATTTATAATAAGAAAGTGGGTGAAGCTGTGGTTGAATTAGACCAGTTCAAGAGCATTCTTGCGACTTATACAGAACCATTAGTGGAAGTGAGGGATTCACTTTGACCTGGCTAACAAAGAGCAGAAGGTCGAAGAATTAGAGCGCGAAATGGAAGCGCCTGATTTCTGGGATGATGCAGAAGTTTCCCAGAAGAAAATGAAAGAATTAAAAGACATGAAAGATGACATGGAGACCTATCAGAATCTGGTTACACAGATGGAAGATATGGAAACCATGATCGAGATGGGATATGAGGAGAACGATCCTGCACTGATTCCTGAGATTCAGGAAATGCTAGATGAGTTTCAGAAGGATTTTGACAATATCCGTATCAAGACACTTCTTTCCGGAGAATATGACAGTGAGAATGCTATCATTAAGCTGAATGCAGGTGCAGGCGGAACAGAGGCCTGTGACTGGTGCGGTATGCTTTACCGTATGTACAGCCGCTGGGCAGATAAGAAAGGATTTACCCTGGAAGTGCTGGATTATCTGGACGGCGATGAGGCAGGTATCAAATCGGTTACTTTCCAGGTAAACGGAACAAATGCTTACGGTTATCTGAAATCAGAGAAGGGAGTTCACCGTCTGGTGCGTATTTCTCCTTTCAATGCAGCAGGTAAGCGACAGACATCTTTTGTATCCTGTGATGTTATGCCGGATATCAAGAAGGATCTGGATGTAGAGATCAATGACGATGAGATCCGTATTGATACTTATCGAAGCAGTGGTGCCGGCGGTCAGCATATCAACAAGACATCATCTGCCATCCGTATCACACATTATCCTACCGGAATCGTGGTACAGTGTCAGAATGAACGTTCTCAGCACATGAATAAAGATAAAGCCATGCAGATGCTGAAAGCCAAGCTGTATCTTCTCAAGCAGCAGGAGGCAGAGGAAAAACTCTCTGGTATCCGCGGTGAGGTGACAGATATCGGATGGGGAAATCAGATCCGTTCTTATGTTATGCAGCCATATACCATGGTAAAGGATCATCGTACAAACGAGGAGACCGGAAATGTGGATGCAGTACTTGACGGAGGAATTGATATTTTCATCAATGCATATCTGAAATGGATCGCACTGAAGAAATAAAAGAATAAAAAAGGCTGTCTGAAATCAGGACAGCCTTTTTCGTGTTGAGGCATAATGATTTTACACAATGATTCAGCAGAATATATTTCTTGCGTATTTTTGTGTGGTGTGATAATATATCCAGTGTGTAAAAACAAATGTCTTTAAAGAACGGACAGGTAAATTGATATGCAGAAACCAGTAACAGAGAAAAAGAAATATTTTGTAGTGAGGGAACGAGCAGTTCCGGAAGTCCTGCTGAAGGTGGTGGAGGCAAAGAAGCTTCTGGACTCCGGCAAAGTGGACACTGTACAGGATGCAGCAGAGCGCACAGGAATCAGCAGAAGCTCTTTCTACAAATACAAAGATGATATTTTTCCATTTCATGAAGAGACAAGGGGAAAGACGATCACCTTTATTATCCAGATGGATGATGAACCGGGGCTTTTGTCGGTTGTCCTGCAGACGATTGCACGGTTTCATGGAAACATTCTCACCATTCATCAGAGTATTCCTATCAATGGGATTGCCACACTTACTCTGAGTGTGGACATTCTTCCGGGCGAGGGGGATGCAGAAGCAATGGTAGAGACGATTGAACAGAATGAAGGAATTCATTATCTGAAAATATTAGGCAGGGAGTAAAAGAAAATGATCAATGTAGCAATTTTAGGATATGGCACAGTTGGAAGCGGTGTATTTGAAGTATTAAATGAAAATAAAGAGAGCATTTCCAGACGTGCCGGACAGGAACTTCATGTAAAATATGTTCTGGATCTTCGTGATTTTCCGGGACAGTCGGTAGAGAAGGTTCTGGTCCATGATTATGAACAGATCGTCAGTGATCCGGAAGTAGATATTGTAGTAGAGGTTATGGGCGGTGTGGAGCCTGCTTATACTTTTGTAAAGAAGGCACTTCTGGCAGGAAAAAATGTCTGCACTTCCAATAAGGCTCTGGTTGCAAAGCATGGCCGCGAGCTGATGGATATTGCAAAGGAAAAGAGCATTAACTTCTTATTTGAAGCAAGCTGTGGCGGCGGAATCCCGATCATTCGTGTCATCAATTCTTCCCTTACAGGAGATGAGATTGACGAAGTAACAGGTATCCTGAACGGAACTACCAACTACATGCTTTATAAGATGAGCACAGAAGGCTGTGAATTTGACACTGTATTAAAGGAAGCACAGCAGAAGGGTTATGCAGAGGCAGATCCTACCGCCGACGTGGAAGGATACGATGCATGCCGTAAGATCGCAATTCTTTCCTCTCTTGCTTATGAGAGATATTTTGATTTTGAAGATATTTATACAGAGGGAATTACAAAGATCACACCTGAAGATATGGAGTATGCTGCGAAGCTTGGCAGAACCATCAAACTTCTTGGAACCAGCCGCAGACTGGCAGACGGAACCTGTTATGCAATGGTAGCACCGTTTATGCTCGGCCAGAACAGCCCTCTTTACAGTGTAAATGATGTGTTTAATGCAGTATTTGTACATGGAAATATGCTTGGAGATGCCATGTTCTATGGAAGCGGTGCAGGTAAACTGCCTACAGCAAGTGCTGTAGTTGGTGATATTGTGGATGCCGCAAAACATCTCCATGTTAATATTGTGACAAACTGGAACAGCACTCCGGCAGTACTGAAACCACTGGATGAAGTGACAGGAAAGTTTTTCGTGAGAATCAAAAAAGAAGCAGCAGAAGAAGCGAAGAAGGTATTTGGTGATGTTGAGATCATCAGCCTGGGACAGCTTCCACAGGAATGTGCATTTATCACTGATGAAATGACACAGGGAGCATTTGAAGAGAAACTGGCTCAGATCGGAGATCAGGTACTTGCAAAGATTCGAGTTAAAGATTGATAAACTGACAGATTTCGTGTATCATATAGTGTGCCTGATAAGGTGGACACTGATACAATACTTCAGATAAATATTTGTACAGTGATTACTGTAAACAGAACAGGAAAGGGAAGATATGAGAATCTTCTCTTTCCTGTAAACTTATTATGGAGGAAGTAAAACAATGTTGATTGTCAAGAAATTTGGCGGTACATCGGTTGCAAATAAAGAACGTATCTTTAATGTTGCCAGCCGCTGTATAGAAGAGTACAGAAAAGGAAATGACGTGGTTGTCGTTCTGTCCGCAATGGGGAAATATACGGATGAACTGATCACTATGGCAAGGGATGTCAATGAGAAACCGCCGAAAAGAGAGATGGATATGCTCTTTACCATCGGAGAACAGATGTCTGTTGCACTGATGGCAATGGCGATGGATAAACTGGGAGTTCCTGCGGTTTCCCTGAATGCTTTTCAGGTTTCCATGCATACGACAAGCAGTCATGGAAATGCACGTTTAAAAAGAATTGATACAGAGCGTATCAGAAGAGAGCTGGACAGCAAAAAGATTGTAATAGTTACCGGCTTCCAGGGAGTTGACAAGTATGATGATTATACGACTCTTGGAAGAGGCGGTTCTGACACAACAGCGGTTGCTCTTGCGGCTGCTCTTCATGCAGATGCCTGTGAAATCTATACAGATGTAGATGGTGTTTACACAGCAGATCCGCGTAAGGTTCCGAAAGCAAGAAAGCTCAAAGAGATCACTTACGATGAAATGCTTGACCTTGCGACTCTCGGGGCAGGTGTGCTTCACAACCGTTCTGTGGAGATGGCGAAGAAATATGGCGTGCCGCTTGTGGTACGTTCAAGTTTAAACAACAGTGAAGGAACTGTGGTAAAGGAGGAAGTTACAGTGGAGAGAATGTTGATCAGCGGTGTTGCGCTGGATACAGATGCAGTGAGAATTGCGGTAATCGGATTAAAGGATGAGCCGGGTGTAGCTTTTAAATTATTTGATACCCTTGCGAAGAAGAATATTAATGTAGATGTGATCTTGCAGTCTATCGGACGTGCGGGCAGAAAGGATATTTCTTTCACAGTCGATGGAAATGATCTGGATGATGCAGTTGCAGTTCTGGATGCAAATCAGGCAAGACTTGGATTTGCAGAGCTTCATTCTGAGAGAAATATTGCGAAGCTTTCCATCGTAGGTGCAGGAATGATGAGTAATCCCGGAGTAGCTGCAAAGATGTTTGAGAGCCTCTATAATGAGGGTGTAAACATCAATATGATCTCTACATCCGAGATTCGTGTGACAGTTCTGATCAATGAAAAGGACGGCGTGCGCGCAATGAATGCAGTACATGATGCCTTTGGTCTGGCAGACTGATTTAGGAGAATTACATGACATCGAGACGTGAATTAAAAAACTATGCGAAGCAGGCCATGTCAGGAAAATATGGGATACTGATCCTGGCATTTGTTGCAGTTCAGGCACTGGCTCTGATCAGCAGCATGATATCCTCGGCTTTATTTCCGGGAGAGGAAACAATTGATATTGTGTTGTCGTATGCATTTACATTTATTCTGACTCTGCTGATCAATGTGGTAGCGGCAGGTATGAATTATATGTATCTGAATATTGCCAGAGGGAAAGTATATTCATTAAATGACCTGTTTTATTTTTACAGACATCATCCGGACAGAGTGATCGTTGCCGGATTTTTTATGGCAGTACTGAATCTGCTTACCATGCTGCCCTATACGGTTTACAGTAATGCGAATCTTCCGGGTGAAGATGCTTCTGTGGAGGTGCTGATCACCTGGCTGTATACAGGTGTTGTTCTGATGATCGTTGGAATGATTGTTTATCAGATTCTGGTCATTCCTCTGGAGATGTCTTATTATATTCTAGCAGATAAGCCGGAATTGAAAAGTACAGAGGCTATGAAAGAGAGTCTGGAGATGATGCATGGAAACTTCGGAAGATATCTGATGCTGAAGATAAGCTTTATCCCATTGATGTTTCTTTCTGTTTTTACGTTCTATATTGCACTCTTGTGGATATTTCCATATATGGCTATGACAGAAGTAATGTTCTATCGTGATCTGACAGGGGAGCTTAAAGTGCAGAAAGAGGAAGAAGAACGTGCAGCACGAGACTATGTGAATCCCATGTTTGACAGCCATTCACAGAGTGAACAGCCACAGGAAGAACAGACCCATCCGCAGCAGTTCTGGCGTATGCCGGAAGAACCGGTTTCTTATGAAAACGAAGATGAACAGAATATTACGGACAGCACAGAAATACAGAATGTTCAGACAGATATGGATGATAAAAAAGAGCAGAATGATTCATCACCAAAAGAAGAGGAAGAAGACAACGAACCGAAACCATGGGATGAATATTTTGACAGTCTGAAATAAAAATACAGTTTATTAAATTGAAGACCTTTTTGCTATGATAAGTATTATGATATCAGGGTTAAAATACCTTTTGGCCCTGACATCATATTATCAGAAGAAAAAGGTCTTTTCTATAGCAATTCAAGAAAAGGGAAAGGGTTTTTACGATTATGAATACAAATGAGATCAGTGGAAAGCGTCAATTGGAATTTCTGGCAGATTTTGATTATATCAGAGAGGCAGGAACTGCAGGAGAAGAAAAAGCAGCAGAAAGGATTCAGAAAACTTTGGACAGTTTTGGCGTGGAGAGTCATCTGGAAGAATTTTCTTTTGATACCTTTCAGATAAAAAAAGCAAAGCTGAAAGTAACAGAGCCATACACAAAAGAATACACAGTAACCGGATATGGAAGATGCGGAAACACAGCAGAGGACGGGCTGGAAGCACCATTTGCGTATGCAGAGAACGGTGATGATATCAGCCTTGCACATGTCAGCGGAAAGATTGTTATGGTAAATGATCCAGTGAGAAAAGATATGTACCGGAAGCTGGTGAAAGCCGGTGCTGTGGGATTCATCAGTATTGCAGGTTCTCCGTTAGATGAAGGCGTGGATCTGGTTCCACGTGCATACGCTCTGCCAAAGAATCTGCCGGGAGAAGAGAAAAAAGAAGCAGGAAGAGAAGCTGTCAATTATGATAACAGGATTCCTGGCGTAAGCATTCATTACAAAGATGCCATCGAACTGGTGACGAAGGGTGCATCTCAGGTATGTTTATCTGTAGAGCAGGAGACAGTAACATGTACATCCCGTAATGTAGTGGCACGTATCGAGGGGACAGATAAGGCAGAGGAAATCCTGACTCTGACTGCGCATTATGATTCTGTTCCGGAGGGACCGGGGGCGTATGATAATATGTCCGGAGCAGCGATCATTATGGAACTGTGCAGATATTTCCATGCACACAGACCACGCAGAACAATGGAATTTATATGGTTGGGCGCAGAAGAGAAAGGTCTGCTGGGAAGTCAGAATTATATCAAAATTCATGAAAATGAACTTTCGGCACATCGTTTTAACATGAATGTAGATCTTGCCGGACAGCTTGTAGGCGGAACTGTGGCAGGGATCACCGGTGATGCGTCTGTCTGCAGTATACTCACATATATGGCTCATGAAATCGGTATCGGAATGTCAACGAAGAACCAGATATGGGGAAGTGATTCCAATACTTTTGCATGGAAAGGAATCCCTGCAATGACGCTGAACAGAGATGGGTTTGGCATGCATACCCGTCACGACACCATTGCACTGCTGTCAGACTGGTCACTGGAGAGAAGTGCAGTTCTGCTCGGCTATATTGCAGACAGACTGGGAAATATTGAAAGCTTTCCGTTTGAACGGAAAGTGCCGGAGGAATTTATTGCACAGCTTAATGAATATTTTGGGTAATTTACTCTTTATACGCTGTTATCCTGTGGGATTTTGACATATGTATGCCAAAATCCCGCACTTGACAAATCACTGCCAGATTGATACCCTATCACAAGAGCGTTTTTGATGATAAAAAATCAATCTGAATTCTGACAAGTGTGCCGACAAGTTGATTCTTGAAACAATCTTGCAGGATAAATTTTTTTATTTCAAGGCGGAGGAAGGAGGCGTAGCGGTGACTACGGCGACCGACGACAACGCGGAAATAAGAAATTTAGACGCAAGATTGTTCGAGAAATCAACTTGTTGGCACACAAGCAACAAGAGGAGAGAAACAAATAATGGATATTATTCAGGTAATCACACAGGAATTGAAGGTGGAGAAATGGCAGGTAGAAGCCGCAGTCAAATTAATTGACGAAGGCAACACCATCCCATTCATTTCCCGATACAGAAAAGAAGCAACAGGTTCCCTTAATGATGAGCAGCTTCGTGCACTCTTTGAGAGACTGACGTATCTGAGAAATCTGGAAGATAAGAAGAATCAGGTATTAAAGAGCATCGAAGACCAGGGCAAGCTGACTGAGGAACTGAAGAAACAGATTCTGGATGCCCAGACACTGGTTGTAGTAGAGGACTTATACAGACCATATCGCCCGAAACGTCGTACCCGTGCGACAATTGCCAAAGAGAAAGGGCTGGAACCACTGGCAGATATCATTCTTCTGCAGATGACAGACAAGCCGGTAGAAGAGGAAGCCAGGGCGTATGTCTCCGAAGAAAAGGGTGTTAAGAATGTTGCAGAAGCATTGAACGGAGCTAAAGATATTATTGCAGAGCGTATTTCCGATGAAGCAGACTATCGTATCTACATCCGTAATCTGACAACAAAGAACGGAAGTATTTCTTCCACAGCAAAGAATGCGGAAACTCAGTCTGTATATGAGATGTATTATGAATTCGAGGAGCCGGTCAGGAAACTGGCAGGACACCGTATTCTTGCGTTAAACCGTGGTGAGAAAGAGAAATTTATCACTGTTAAAGTAAATGCACCGGAGGAAGACATCCTTCGTTATTTGAATAAGAGAGTGATCAAAAAAGACAACCCGAATACAACTCCGATTCTGAAAGCAGTTGTAGAAGACAGTTACAAACGTCTGATCGGACCGGCTATCGAGCGAGAAATCCGCAGTGACCTTACTGATAAGGCAGAAGACGGCGCGATCCATGTATTCGGCAAGAATCTGGAACAGCTTCTGATGCAGCCTCCAATCGCAGGCAAAGTCGTACTTGGATGGGACCCTGCGTTCCGTACAGGCTGTAAGCTGGCAGTTGTAGATGCAACAGGTAAAGTTCTGGATACAACAGTTGTTTATCCCACAGCTCCGACTACTGAGAAAAAGATCCGTGCTGCCAAGGATACAGTGGAAGGTATGATCGAAAAATACGGTGTATCCCTTATTTCAGTAGGAAACGGTACGGCATGTCGTGAATCCGAGCAGGTGATCGTAGATATGCTCAAAGAAATCCCGGAAAAAAAGGTGCAGTATGTTATCACAAATGAGGCAGGAGCATCTGTGTATTCTGCAAGCAAACTGGCTACAGAGGAATTCCCGAACTTTGATGTAGGACAGAGAAGTGCGGCTTCCATTGCAAGACGTGTACAGGATCCGCTTGCAGAACTGGTTAAGATCGATCCGAAATCTATCGGTGTGGGTCAGTATCAGCATGATATGAACCAGAAGAAACTGGATGAAGCATTAAGCGGCGTTGTAGAAGACAGTGTAAATAAAGTTGGTGTAGATTTAAATACAGCATCTGCATCTTTACTTGAGTATATTTCCGGTATCAGCAAAGCAATTGCCAAAAATATCGTAGCTTACAGAGAAGAGAACGGTCAGTTCACAGACAGAAAAGAACTTCTCAAAGTAGCGAAATTAGGACCGAAGGCATTTGAACAGTGTGCAGGTTTCATGCGTATTTCAGGTGGAAAGAATCCTCTGGATGCAACAAGTGTACATCCTGAGAGCTATGAAGCAGCATCTGCACTTCTTTCAAAACTTGGATATAAGCCAAATGATGTTGTGGCAGGAAATCTCCTTGGACTTTCCCTGCAGGTAAAAGATTATAAGAAGATGGCAGCAGAACTGGGAATCGGTGAGATCACACTTCGTGATATTGTAAAGGAACTGGAGAAACCGGCAAGAGATCCTCGTGATGACATGCCGAAACCGATCCTTCGTTCAGACGTTCTTGAAATGAAAGATCTGAAAGAAGGAATGGTGCTGAAGGGAACTGTCCGTAATGTTATTGATTTCGGTGCATTTGTAGATATCGGTGTACATCAGGACGGTCTGGTGCACATTTCCGAGATGACAGAGAGATTTATCAAACATCCTCTGGAAGCGGTGAGTGTAGGGGATATCGTAGATGTAAGAGTAATCGGAGTTGATATGAAGAAAAAACGTATCAGCTTATCCATGAAAGGATTAAATAAATAACATCAATAAAACAGGGATTACCACTGCAGACCGGATATCTGCAGGAGTGATCCCTGTTTTTGGGGGTACTGCTGTCTGCAGTAACAGTTATTCTGTTTCCCGGTGTGATGTGAGGTGTTCTTCAAGGCTGCGTGCTGCAATGCTCTGTGGCCTTTTTACATTGCGGATCAGACAGATCTTTCGTTCAGGAAGAGGCTCTTCAATGGGAATCTGGACGATTTTCCCCTGAGCAATATGTTCAGCAGCAAGCTCTTCAGGGAAGAATCCGATTCCCAGGTTGTGCTGCACCATAGGGAAGATCTGGTCAGTAGTTGCCACTTCCATATCAGGTGAGAAGGGAAGGTTATGGCGCATAAAATACTGTGTATATAATTCTCTTGTACTGCTTCCGGGAGCAATCCCGATCAGAGGGATATCCTGCAGATCCTGAAGACAGTGTTTGTTGGAAGCTGTTTCCGCATATTCCTCTCCACCTATAAGGATCTCGCGGAAAGAATAGAGGGGAATTCTCTGAAGTGGTTTTTTCAGAGCGACAGGTGTGGTAACTACTGCAAAGTCTACCAGACCGTTTTCCAGTGCCTGAACTGCCTGTGGTGTGGAATGATTAGAAATCCTCAGCTTCACATGTGGATAACAGTGATGAAAGACTTCCAGTTCGTTCAGCAGGAATAAACGCAGTGCGATTTCACTGGCACCAATATTTACAAGTCCGCTTTCCAGACCTTTATCTTTGAGAAGTTCATTTTCTCCTGATACAAGCTGTTCTATTGCAATTGATACATGTTCAAAAAGTCTTTCTCCTTCAATGGTCAGCTGTACTCCGCGATTGGAACGGATAAAAAGTTTACATCCCAGTTCATTCTCCAGAATGTTCATACACCGGGTAATGTTAGGCTGATTGTTTCCCATAACGTCGGCTGCTTTGGAAAAACTCTTATACTGGGCAACATAGTAAAAAATACGATAATAATCAAGAATCATGATACAGTCGGCTCCTTATGCTATATAAAAATAGAATATCTGATATAGAAAAATAACGTTTGTATATCAATGTGTGAATCAGTATAATACGACTGGGTCAAAAAATCAATATAAAAGTCCTGACAATAGGACGGAGACCAAAAGGGAAGGGAGATTACCGAATATGACAACAGCAAATAAGACAATTAAGATTAATGACGTAGAGGCAGCAAAGAAACTGGTCTGTGCGGCAGTCAGATGTCCATTTGATATTGACATTGTATCTAAAGGAAAAATTTTTATTGATGCCAAATCTATTCTCGGAGTATTAAGCCTTGATGTGGAAGAACCTCTGGAACTTAAATATGATGGTTATGATGAGGATTTTGAATCAGTGATAGCAGGTCTGGCATGTTAAGATTAAAGAAAGGAATTCGCAGGTGCAGATGACATCTACAAATCTTCTATATATTTATGTGATTATCATTAATGTAGTCACATTTTTTATCTATGGCTTGGATAAAAGCAGGGCAAAAGCCGGACAGTGGCGCATACCGGAAGCGCAGCTGATATTTCTGGCGGTGATCGGAGGGTCGGTGGGAGCTCTGGCCGGTATGAAGGTATTTCATCATAAAACAAGAAAGCCGAAATTTAAGACAGGAGTTCCAGCGATACTGATTATTCAACTAATTATTTATTTTCTGTTTTCGGGAAATGAGGGTATTATTCTGCGCTTATAGCAATCCTTATAAATAATGCATATTGATTTTAGCTCATCAGAGCGTGAAATCCTGTGTCAGTAAAGCGGATATATTGTCCGCTTTCTTTTTTTGCCCGAATAAAATTGATTGTTACAGAGAATGAGGTATGTTATGCTACTCTTATATGAGAATTGCGGAATCTGCAAAGCAGCGGAGTAATTCGTAGATATCAAGTCAGGGGAAAGACATCTTTTAACCCTGATATTATATGAAAAGCTGCCTGTTAAATGAAAGAAGGGCAGAAAAATAATACATGACAAAAATATAAGAGAGCAGGTGAAAAATATTGGACCAGGAAATTCAGGAGGCAAAAAGTTTATATTACAGCTATAAGCAGTATTTTTCAGACTATCTTCCGGCTTTGACGAAACTGGGACTGAAAGTAGTAATGGCATTGCTGGTATTTGTGGGCGGGCGCAAAGTGATCCAGTGGTTTGTTTCTTTCATAAAGAAGTCCATGGAGCGTGCGTCTGTAGACAAAGGTGTGATCCAGTTTACAGGGTCGCTGTTGAGAATTGTACTTTACATTTTGCTGGTATTTAGCATTGCCACTCATTTTGGTGTAAGGGAATCCTCTATTGCAGCACTGCTTGGTACTGCTGGTGTAACGGTAGGTCTTGCATTGCAGGGCGGTCTTGCAAATATCGCGGGCGGGATCATGCTTCTGATCTTTAAACCATTTCAAGTGGGGGATTATATCATTATCGCACAGCAGAATGGGTGCGAAGGAACTGTATACAAAATAGAAATCTGTTATACAACTCTGATTTCCATAGATAACAAACACATTGTAATCCCAAATGGAACGCTGTCCGGCAGCATTATTACAAATGTAACTGCCAGAGATCTTCGTAAGCTGGAGATCAAAGTAGGAATTTCTTATGATTCAGACATTAAGAAAGCAAAAGCAATCCTGGAAGAAATCCTTCATAATGATGAAGATACGAAAGACGACCAGGGAATGGTGGTGTTTGTAGATGAGCTTGGAGAGAGCGCAGTGGTCATGGGCCTGCGTGTGTGGGTGGCTACGGAGAAATACTGGCCTGCCAGGTGGCGGCTTAATGAACTGATCAAAGAAGCATTTGATGCAAACGGAATTGAAATCCCGTACAATCAGTTACAGGTTCATGTGAAGAAACAGATATGATAACAACATAAGTCCTCTGAACCAACTATAAGGTTTAGAGGATTTATTGTTTGTACAGATTATAGCCAAATAATACCAAACAAGAATAAATAATCCTTGAACGATGGTGATTTATACCAATTTCACTGTCAGATATTGGTATAATACCACCAAAATAATATAAAATACGACAAAATAATTGACAATAGGACAACAGATTGCTATACTGGAGTCAAGTTAAACAACTAAGTGTTTTTATGAAGATGCAAAGGCGCATGTAAGTAAATGGATTGCTGCACGATTTTTATACATTGCAAAGACGCAAAAATATAAAAACACTTTTTTTGTACCCAAAATTAACTTCGTGATTGTAACTAAGTAACAATGTACAGAAAGAAAAGGAGAGAAAACTATGAAAATGTACAAAAAAGTTATGGCAGCAGCTCTTGCAGGAGTAATGACAGTTTCCATGTCCGCTACAGCATTTGCAGCAGATGATGACGGCTATATTCTCAAAGCCACAAATGAAGATTCCAAATCATCCGACAATGATCTGGTGATCGCAATCGAAGGAAGCGTAAGCTCCATGGATCCGGCAAACATTCCGGATACAAACGCAATCTCTGCTACACGTGGTGTATACGAGACACTGGTTTCTTTTGATGAGAACCAGGAATTAACAGGCAAACTTGCTGAATCATGGGAAGTTTCCGATGACTCTCTTACTTATACTTTCAAACTTCGTCAGGGCGTTAAATTCCAGGACGGAACAGACTTCAATGCAGCAGCAGTTAAAGCAAACTACGATCGTGTAGTTAACAAAGACAACAACCTTCGTCAAAGAAGAACATTTATCGTAACTAACGAAGACGGATCTGAAACACCTCGTGTAGACAGCATTGAAACACCGGATGATTACACACTGGTTATCAAACTGACACAGGCATGGGCACCATTTATCAACCGTCTGACACAGTTCTGTATCATCAGCCCTGCAGCTCTTGAAGAGTATGGCAATGATATCATGAACCATCCATGCGGAACCGGCCCATATGTATGTACAGAATGGGAAGAGGGAGACCACACAAGCTTTAAGCGCAATGATGATTATTGGGGAGACAAACCGGGCGTTGACACTGTAACAATCAAAGAGGTTCCGGAAGCAGGTGCACGTACAGCTATGCTTCAGACAGGTGAAGCAGACTTCATCTATCCTACACCGTCTGACCAGATCGAAGCAATCAAAGGAACAGACGATGTAAATATCCTTACAACAGACTCTAACATCATGAGATATGTAACTCTGAACATGGATCTGGAACAGCTTTCTGATGTAAAAGTACGTCAGGCTATGAACTATGCGATTGACAAAGATGCATACATCCAGTTAATGTATTCCGGATACGGAAAACCGGCTACATCTGTAGTTCCATCTATCATCGGCGGATATGAAGAGCAGGAAGCTTACACATATGATGTAGACAAAGCAAAAGAACTTATGAAAGAAGCCGGATACGAAGACGGATTCAAACTTACTCTGTGGGGCGATAACACAACACAGGAAATCAAAGGTATGACATTTATTTCCCAGCAGCTTGCTCAGATCGGTATCGAAGTTGACGTTCAGCCAATGGAGCCTGCAACTGTAAGTGACAAGATTTATGTTGACAAAGAAGATGCTGAGATCAATATGTGGTATGTAAACTGGTCTGCATCTGACTTCACAATGGATGGTTCTTTACGTTCCCTGCTTTACAGCACAATGTGCCCTCCTACAAGTGCAAACACAGCATATTTCAACGATGCTGATTTTGATAAAGATATGGATGAAGGTCTTGCAACAGCTAACGAAGAAGAACAGGCTAAATACTATAGCGATGCTCAGAAGATCGCATGGGAAGCATGCCCGTGGTTATTCCTTGGCAATGACCAGATCATCTATTCTACAAAATCTTATCTGTCTGGCGTATATGTATCTCCGGACGGAGCATTTAACTTCGCAAATGCAACTTTAGCACAGTAAGTAATTTGTTTGAGAACAGGCTGCGAAGAACATAAATCTGGCTGCCTGATCTGAAATTGCAGCAATTCCATAAAAATACTGCTGATACAGCAGTGTGAATACAGGACAAAGATGTTCAAACCGAAGAACTGCCATAAGATTCACTATGGCAGTTCTCCGACTATAAAGCATCAAATATAAACAACAGGTAAGAAAATGATAAGGAGGAAAAATATGGGACGTTATTTAGGTAAACGTTTGATAAGCACGATCCCGCTGCTTCTGGTTATCTCATTCGTAGTATTTATGTTTATCCATATGATTCCCGGTGATCCGGCAAGACTGGTAGCCGGTCAGGATGCAACAAAGGAAGATGTGGCAGTTGTACGTGAACAGCTGGGACTGGATGAGCCACTACTTGTACAGTATGGCAAATATATGAAAGGTCTTTTTACAGGAGATCTGGGAAGCTCTATCAAAAACGGTAAAACCGTAACAGAGACAATCGCACCAAGACTGAAACCAACTATCATGCTGACATTCTCATCCATGATATGGGCTGCGATCATCGGTATTGCGATTGGTATTATCGCTGCCGTATTTCATGGCAGAATTCTTGATTATGTAGGTATGATCATAGCAATCGCAGGTATATCTGTTCCAAGTTTCTGGTTAGGTCTGGAATTAATCCAGCTTTTCTCAGTAAGCCTGGGATGGCTTCCAACCAGTGGACTGGAAACCTGGAAGAGCTATATTCTTCCATCACTTACAATGGGAGCAGGAATCATGGCCGTACTTGCCAGATTTTCCAGATCTTCCATGCTTGAGACCATGCGTGAGGACTATGTGCGTACCGCACGCGCCAAAGGTCTTTCTGAATCACTGGTTGTTATGCGCCATGCATTTAAGAACTCTCTGATCGAGATCGTAACAGTAGCCGGACTTCAGATCGGTGGTCTCCTTTCCGGATCTGTTATGGCAGAGACAGTATTCTCCATCCCCGGGCTTGGACGTCTTCTGGTAGACTCCATCCAGATGAGAGATTACAAAGTTGTTCAGGCATTACTGCTGTTCTTTGCTACAGAATATATCCTGATCAACCTGATCGTAGATGTTCTTTATGGCGTGATTAACCCAAGAGTACGTTATGAGTAGAGGAGGAGAGAAGATGGCAGATAAGAACACAACATCAAATATTAACCTTGCTGCTGCCGAAGAACTCCCTAAGGCACAGAGCAAGTTCAAAGAATTTGTCAAGAAATTCATGAAGAGAAAAACAGCAGTGATTTCTCTGGCATTTATAGTTTTTATTATCTTAATGGCAATCATCGGACCGTATGTAGTTCCGTATGATCCGCAGGCACCGGATTACACAGCTATGATGCAGGGGCCAAGCGCAACCCACATTTGGGGAACCAATGAATACGGACAGGATGTTTTCTCCCGTCTGATGGTTGGTACCAGACTTTCTCTTACATGCGCGCTGACAGCGACAATCATTGGTACGGCTATCGGTGTTGTTCTTGGACTGATCGCAGGTTTCTACGGCGGAATTATCGATGCCCTGATTATGAGATGCTGTGATGTACTTTTCGCTTTCCCTGATATCCTGCTGGCTATCGCAGTTGTTGCCATCATCGGACAGGGTATGGTAAACGTTATGATCGCAGTTGCGGTATTTACAGTGCCGTCCTTCGCACGAATCATACGAAGCGCGACGATTTCCGTAAAGCAGGCTCCTTATGTAGAGGTTGCCCGTTCCCTGGGATGTTCAAACACAAGAATCCTGTTTGTACATATTTTCCCTGGTACGATCCAGTCTATGATCGTTAACTTTACCATGCGTGTAGGTACTGCAATCCTTGCTGCATCATCCTTAAGCTTCCTGGGATTCGGTGCAAATGTTACAGAGCCTGATTGGGGTTCCATGCTTTCCACAGGACGTAACTATCTGAATACAGCTCCTCACATGGTACTGTTCCCTGGTATTCTGATCTTCCTTACAGTTCTGGCATTCAACCTGCTGGGCGACGGTCTCAGAGATACCCTGGATCCAAAGATGAACTAGGAGGAAGAAACCATGGCAGAAAAATTATTAGAAGTAAAGAACCTCCGTACGGAGTTTAAAAGAGATAAAACATGGGTGACAGCAGTTAATAATGTAAGTTTCTCCATTCAGCCAGGTGAGATTCTTGGTCTGGTAGGAGAGTCCGGATGCGGTAAATCCGTAACCTCCCTTTCCATTATGAAACTTCTGGCACGTAACAGTAAGATTTCCAACGGTGAGATCCTGCTTAATGGCAAGGATCTTCTCAAAGAAGATAAAAAAGGCATGAGAAAGATCAGAGGACGTGAAGTTGCCATGATCTTCCAGGAGCCGATGAACTCTCTGAACCCATGTATGAGAATTGAGAAACAGCTGACAGAAGCAATCCTGCTCCATAACAATTTCTCAAAAGAAGAAGCGCACAACAGAGCATTCGAAGTACTGAAATCAGTAGGTATCCCTGAACCGGATATGACATTAAAGAGTTATCCGCACCAGCTTTCAGGCGGTATGTGCCAGCGTGTTATGATTGCTATGGCAATGTCCTGTGAGCCGGAGCTTCTTATTGCGGATGAGCCGACTACAGCCCTTGACGTTACCATTCAGGCACAGATCCTGGAGCTGATGGAGGACATCAGGGCAAAGAAGAATACAGGTATTCTGATGATCACACATGACCTTGGTGTTGTTGCTGAAATGTGTTCCAGAGTTGTTGTTATGTATGCCGGCCGAATTGTAGAAGAAGCGCCTGTGCAGGAACTTTTTGCAGATCCGAAACATCCATATACACAGGGGCTGATTGGTTCTGTACCGAAACTTGGAAGTGGTGTGGAATCTCTTCCGTCCATTCCGGGAAGCGTACCGGATCTGTCCGTAATGCCGAAAGGATGTAAGTTTGCACCGAGATGTAAATATGCAATGGATATCTGTCATCAGCAGGAGCCGGAGCTTGCAGATATCAACGAAGCAGGCACCAGAAAATGCAGATGCCATCTGCTCAACAAAACTGGAAAGGAGGCGTAACCTGTGAGCGAGCCGTTATTATCAGTAAAGAATATGAAGAAAACATTCCAGGCAAACGGAGGAATGTTCAGCAAGAAGAAATTTGTCCATGCTGTAAATGATGTATCATTCGATATCTATCCGGGTGAAACTTTCTCTCTGGTAGGTGAGTCCGGATGCGGGAAATCTACGACAGGTAAACTGATCGATCATCTGATCACACCGGATTCCGGTGAGATCTGGTTTGAAGGAAAAGAAATCTCCAGACTTTCCGAGAAAGAAATGCGTCCGCTGCGTTCTGATATTCAGATGGTTTTCCAGGATCCGTACGGTTCCCTAAATCCGAGAATGAAAGTTCAGGATCTCATCGGTGAGCCACTTCTGATCCACACAAATATGAGTGCAGGAGAGCGTCTTAAGAAAGTACATGAACTTCTCGGCACTGTAGGATTAAGTCCGTCTCATGGAGAGCGTTATCCACATGAATTCTCTGGTGGTCAGCGCCAGCGTATCGGAATTGCCAGAGCACTGACAGTGCAGCCAAAGCTGATCATTGCAGATGAACCGGTATCTGCCCTTGATGTTTCTATCCAAGCGCAGGTATTAAATCTTCTGCAGCAGTTACAGAAAGACTTTAATCTTACCTATCTGTTCATTTCCCATGACCTGAGTGTCGTTGAGATGATTTCAGACAGGATCGGTGTTATGTATCTGGGTACGATCGTAGAGACAGCTCCGAAGAAAGAACTGTATGCAAACCCGAGACATCCATATACAAGAGCACTTCTTTCCGCAGTTCCGATCCCGGATCCGGAAGTGAAGAAAGAGCGTATTACATTAAAAGGTGATCTTCCAAGTCCGAGTAATCCGCCAAGCGGATGTCTGTTCCATACACGCTGCCCACATTGTACAGAAAAATGTAAGACACAGGTGCCGACACCTGTTGAAATTGCACCGGGTCATATTGTAAAATGTCATTATCCGGAACTTACAGAATAGGAATTCCGAAATAACAATATTACACCTGAAGATGAACAGTGAAGAAAACAGGATTCACTGAGAGATACAGGTCATCATGAATGGATGAGGAAAGAGGGGCTATGTTTACTGAGGAAAGACAAAGCGCAATAGAGAAATGTCTTCGTGAAAACGGAAAAGTCAAGGTTAAGGAATTGAGTGAAATGTTTCAGGTCACAGAAGACTGTATCCGAAAAGATCTTAAGATTCTTGAAAACGCCGGTAAGTTAAAGAGAACCTACGGCGGCGCAATCCTTTCACAGGATTATCCGTTGAAGAGAGACGTAGTAGACAGACGCCAGTTTAACCTTGACAAAAAGAGAACAATTGCAGCCAAAGCATTTAAACTGATTAAGAATAACGAAACGATTTTCCTTGATATTTCTACCACAAATATCGAGCTGGCAAAGCTTCTTGCCACGTCAAATATGCGTGTGGTAGTGGTGAGCAATATGATAGATATCCTGCAGATCCTTGCCACAAATCCGTCCATTACTGCAATCGGTACAGGGGGAACAATGTACCAGACAGTAAACGGATTTATGGGAGCTGCAACGATAGAAGTGATCAAACAGTATAGCTTTGACCGTGCATTTATAGGAAGCTGCGGTGTGGATATGACTGATTGTGCAATTACTACATTGGGGGTAGAGGACGGATTGACAAAGAAAGCAGCCGTGCACAGCAGCAGACATAAATATGTTGTTATGGAAAGGGATAAATTCTATTTCAATGATTCCTATAAATATGCATACTTCGATGATATCAGCGGAATTGTTACGGATGAATTTCCAGATGATACGATCGTGAGTACACTGGAGAGAGCCGGGGTGAAATTGTTCTGATGCAGGTAAGTCTTCGGGGGACTTATCTAATCTGGTTAAATCAGTCAGCAGAAAGGATGATCTGTCTGGCTTAAATGAAAAAAGATGGAGGCAAGTACGTGAAAGAATATATTTTGGAAGCCTGTGTAGATTCTGTAGAATCTGCTATGGCAGCGGTTGAAGGAGGCGCAGACAGACTGGAACTTTGCGGTAACCTGATCATCGGCGGAACCACTCCGGGACCGTGGCTTTTTGATGAAATAAGAAAGCGTTCGGATATCAGGATCCATGCTTTGATCCGTCCGCGTTTTGGAGATTTCTGCTATACAGATGCAGAATTTTCCATGATAAAGCATGCAGTGGAAGATTTCAGGAAAATGGGTGCCGAAGGTGTTGTATTTGGGGTGCTGAAGCCGGATGGCACATTAAACATGGAACAGATGAAAGAGCTGATGGAGGCGGCAGGGGATATGTCGGTGACTCTTCACAGAGCTTTTGATGTATGTGTGGATCCAATAGAAACAATGGAACAGGCAATCTCACTGGGAATCAATACGATCCTTACTTCGGGCCAGCGTAATGTATGTCTGCAGGGGGCAGATCTTTTGAAGGAACTGGTAGAGGAGAGTCAGGGACGTATCACGATCCAGGCAGGAAGCGGCGTGGGAGCAGAAGTGATCCGCCAGCTTTATCCGCTTACAGGAGTCAGGGCTTATCATATGACCGGAAAGAGAGTCATTGACAGTGAGATGCAGTTTCGCAAGGATGGAGTCAATATGGGACTTCCGATGCTGAGTGAATATGAGATATGGCGTACGGATGTAGATAATATCCGTGCCGCAAAGAAAGTTCTGGAGGAATTATAATGGCAGAACCGAGAGTTTTTTTAAAAGAGAACAGGGGCCGAATTGAAGAGAACTACCTGGAGCAGGCAAAAAACCTGCCCCGGGTTTTTGCGCCTGTAGACGAAAAATTACAGAAATGTACAGAGGAAGTGGCACTTGCATGTAAATATTTATATGCGTTTATGCCGTACAGTGACATTGGCAATTATCCGTTTGAAGTATTTCTGGACTATGCGGAGAATGGTGTGAGGCTCTGGAAAGAGAATCCGCAGGTCGCAGACCTTCCTGAAGAAATCTTCCTGAATTATGTGCTGTTTCACAGAGTAAATGAGGAGGAGATCGCACAGTGCAGAACTTATTTCCGCGCAGAAATCGGAAGCAGAATACAGGGAATGAACTTCAGAGAAGCAGCGTTAGAAGTGAATTACTGGTGTGCCGAAGAAGCTACTTATCATTGTACAGATGACCGTACTTTATCTGCGATTTCTGTATACCGCAGAGGAAATGGCAGATGTGGTGAAGAGTCTGTATTCACTGTAAATGCACTGCGAAGCGTAGGCGTACCTGCCCGTCAGGTATATGCGCCGAAGTGGTCTCACTGCGATGACAATCACGCCTGGGTAGAGATCTGGTGTGACGGCAAATGGTACTTCCTCGGAGCCTGTGAGCCCGAAGAAATCCTGAATAAAGGATGGTTTACAAACGCTTCTTCCAGAGCAATGATGATCCATTCACGTGTGTTTGACACCAAAATCCCGGAAGGTGAGGTGATCGGCACAGATGGTATGGTGACCATGCTGAATGAATTGAAGAGGTATGCAGTAACCAAAGAAATTACAGTAACAGTAAAGGATGCGCAGGGGTTACCCTCAGAGGGAGCTGAGGTTTCCTTTGAGGTGCTGAACTATTCAGAGTATGCACCGATCGCAGAGAAGAAAACAGACAGTAAGGGAACCGCCAGACTGACAACAGGACTTGGGAGTCTGCATATTTCCGCAAGAATGTGTTCTGACGGCGAGTGGTTCTATGCGGAAACAGTTATGAACACTGAGAAAGAAGATAACTGTGAACTTTGTCTGGTATCGCAGGATAAAAGAAATGACGGCGAATCAGAAAAGTGGACAGCAGCAGATATATTTGCTCCTCATGATGCACCTGTAAACACAGACATGCCGACTTTAGAACAGAAGGCGAAGGGAAATAAGCGTCTGACAGCAGCCAATGCACACAGAGAGCAGAAAGTAAGAAACTGGTCAAATCCGGAATGTGAACGTTTCCTGGAAAAAAAGGTAAACAGGATAGAAGAAGCCATTGCTGCCTCATACAGAGAAGATCTCCTGAGGGTTCTCACAGAGAAAGACAGAACTGACTGTATCAGTGACGTTCTGGAGGAACACCTGGAGCTGGCAATCCCATATCATGGTATGATGAAAAAGAATACCTTTGTATCTTATGTGTTAAATCCAAGAGTAGATGATGAAGTTCTTCAGAAATACAGAAGAGAGATTAAGAAGCATTTTTCCAGAACTGAGAAACAGGAGCTGAGAGATGATCCTTCCAGAATCTGGAATCTGATCGAGAAGGCAATTGTTTCCAGACCGGAGAAAGAGCGTTCCAGTGTGATCACAACACCGGCAGGATGCATAAGGACCTGTACAGGAAGCTTCCTGTCAAAGAAAATCCTGTTTGTTGCAATAGCGAGAACCCTTGGAGTAGCGGCAAGACTGAATCCACATGATCGTTCTATGGAATATATGAAAAACGGAAGATTTGTTCCTGTGCTTGCAAGAACAGAGAAGAACTGTACTCTGATCCTGAAAGCAGGAGAGACTGTACAGTGGAAATATTTCCAGAACTGGAGTATTGCAAAACTGGAGAATGGAAGATATACATCACTGAAACTGGGAGCAGAGAATTTCGAAGATCAGATCCTGAATCTGCCGTTGGAATCCGGAAACTACAGGATTCTTACTTCAAACAGACTTCCAAATGGAAATATGTTTGCAAATGAATATCATTTTGAAATTCAGCCCGGAGAGACAAAGGAGATCGAGCTGGTACTCAGGGAAGCAGATCTGGAGGATATGCTGGAGAATATTTCCATGCCGGAATTCATGCTGAAAACTGAGGATGGTACAGAAGTGAAAGCATCTGATCTTACAGCAGACGGAAAACATATCCTTATGTTTCTGGAAGAAGAAAAAGAGCCTACTGAGCATATTTTAAATGAAATGATGGAGCAGGAAGAGGCTTTCGCAGGATATGCAGAGCAGATTATTTTTGTAGTGAGAAGCAAAGAAGCACTGGAGACACCGACACTGTCCAAAGCACTTGCAAAGTTAAAAAATATTCAGATTTATTATGATGATTTCTCAGAGATTATCAATACTCTGGGAAGGCGTATGTACGTAGATCCGGACAAACTTCCGCTGATTATTGTGACGAATGGAACCCTGAATGGGATTTATGCGACCAGCGGTTACAATGTAGGAACCGGGGATATGCTGCTTAGATTAATGTAACAGAGCGATAAATAAGATGCCCGGAGATGACACCTGTGAGCATCTTCTGGTATTGCCGGATTACATTATTGTATAGATGTAAAGGATTGGATATTGAATTTGCATTTACATAAAGGAGATAAAAATCATGTATCAGTTTAACAGAAAAGAATATGAAGAACGTATGAAATGGTATCAGGATGCCCGTTTCGGAATGTTTATCCACTGGGGATTATATTCTATTCCTGCAAGAGGAGAATGGGTACGCAGTACAGAGGAGATGCCTGAGGAAGAATACCTTCCGTTTATGAAAGAATTTGATGCCAGAGACTATAATCCGAAACAGTGGGCAAAAGAGGCAAAGGCAGCAGGTATGAAATATGTGGTTCTGACTGCAAAACACCATGATGGTTTCTGTTTATTTGACAGTAAATACACAGATTATAAAGTTACCAATACACCTGCAGGAAGAGATCTGATCAAAGAATATGTGGAAGCTCTTCGCGAAGAAGGTCTGAAAGTCGGTCTGTATTTCACCTTACTTGACTGGCATCATCCGGACTATCCTCATTACGGAGACCGCATCCATCCTATGAGAAACCATCCGGAATGCAGTAATGAAAACAGAGATTTTTCTCGTTATATAGAGTATATGTACAATCAGGTGGAAGAGGTCTGCACAAATTATGGAAAAATCGATATTATGTGGTTTGACTTTTCCTATGACGATATGCGAGGCGAGAAATGGGGAGCAACCAGACTGATAGATATGGTCCGCAGATTACAGCCGGGAATCATCATTGATAACCGTCTGGAAGTCAGTGGTGAGGGAAGAGGATCTCTGTATGAATGCGATCCGACACCGTATCATGGCGATTTTATAAGCCCGGAACAGATCATCCCGCCGGAAGGAATCTGCGACAAAGAAGGGAATCCGATGGTATGGGAAGCATGCTTCACCATGAACAATAACTGGGGCTACTGCGCAAATGACCACTATTACAAACCTGCTTCCATGCTGATCAAGAAGCTGGTAGAGTGCGTTTCCAAAGGTGGAAATATGATTTTGAACGTAGGACCTGATGCGAAAGGTAAATTCCCGAAAGAGTCCTCTGCGATTCTGTCGGAAATCGGACGCTGGATGGATAAGAACCATGACAGTATCTATGGATGCGCTCCGGCAGCAGATATCCCGAAACCGGATTACGGACGTATCACCAGAAATGGAAACAAGTATTATGTCCATATTTATGAGAATACATTAGGACCACTGCCGCTGATCGGATTTGATAAGAATAAGATTGTGAAAGTACGTGCCCTGGATGACGGACATGAAGTGCCGATCTCTACTTTATGGGTACACAGCGATTATCCGGATATCGCATTTGTTGACCTTGGTCCGGATCCTGTACTGCCGGATCCTGTAGACTATGTGTTGGAAGTGGAGATGGCTGAATAAAGATATAGAATACAAAAAACCTGCCGTATGGCAGCTTTTTTGTATTTCTTAACCGAACTGAGATGCAGGTGTCTGCCTGGTTCAGCATCGGTTTCTCTTGTTTACGAAATAATTCAGAATCCCGCCGCCTATGATAATAACAAGTGCAACAGCAACAACACGTTTCGCTGCTTCCTGCGGCATCTGGCTTTTGGAACCGATGGAATCGGAATAGAAAGTCAGGGTATAATTGATCTCATGAGGGGTACCCATGGCAGTAGTGTCTGCGATTACCGGCATGCTCTCATCCATAATGGTAACCGGGATCTGGAATTCAGAATTCGTTCCTTCCTCATTGACAGGGAGATATTTTTTACCGTCAACGATCATGTAGTCATAATTAGAACTGCTCCACTGGATATCGGCAGTTACTTCACCGTTTTTCACAGTGATCAAAGTCGGTGAAGTGACACTGGCTTTGCCGCTTCCGCCTTCCAGCTCTACCTGGATGGAATACTCCCCATCTTCTTTATCAAGAGTGAAAGCCTGTGCAGCAGGAACAGAAGTCCATACTGACAGACAGCAGATCAAAGCTGCCAGAACTGCAAAAATCTTTCTCATATTTCTTTCCTCACTTAAATTCGATAATTTTCATCATCCCACAATTGAAATTAATTGTCAATACTTTGTTGAAAAAGTTATCCTGTTTTAGTATAATAAAAAGTACTGTCCGCACGCAACATCATTGAGAACGTAGTGAACAGTGAGCACAATAAATGAATATCTGTGAATTGCTTTGCTGCGAAGCAGCTCCTGCAATTCTGATATCATAAAAATGTATATGCAAATCACAGGAGGATATGGTAATGAGAGGAATTTTATACGGAGTAGGAGTTGGCCCCGGAGATCCGGAACTTATGACATTAAAGGCAGTGCGCCTGATCAAAGAGAATGATATTATTGCAGTACCGGGCGCAGAGGTGCGTGAAACAGTTGCATATAAGATCGCAGTACAGGCAGTACCTGAGCTTGCAGACAAAGAACTCCTGCCAATCTATATGCCAATGACACACGATAAGGCAGAACTGGAACTGAACCATGAAAAAGGAGCCAAGGCGCTGGAAGCAGCACTTGATACAGGTAAGAATGTAGTATTTCTGACACTTGGAGATCCGACTATCTATTCAACATTTTCATATGTGCAGAAGAGAGTAGAAGAGGATGGATATGAGACAAGACTGGTAAGCGGTATCACTTCCTTCTGTGCAACAGCAGCACGCCTGAATATCCCGCTTACAGAGTGGAACCAGCCTCTTCATGTACAGCCTGCAGTTCACCGCCTTGACAGTGAACTGGATCAGCCGGGAACCTATGTGCTTATGAAATCCGGCAAAAAGATGAATCAGGTAAAGGAAATTCTGGCAAAAAGCGGACGCAATATCCGTATGGTGGAGAACTGTGGAATGCCGGATGAGCATATTTACAACAGTGTAGAAGAAATTCCGGATGATGCAGGCTATTATTCTCTGATCATTGCAAAGGAACAGGATGGAGGATTATGATCGAGACCAGAGATCTGACAAAAACCTTTGACAATTTTACAGCTGTGGATTCCCTGAACCTGAAAATTGAAAAAGGGGAATTTTTTGGCCTTCTCGGACCGAACGGAGCAGGCAAGACAACGACCATCAGCCTGCTGTCAACCCTTCTTCTTCCCACAAAGGGAGAAATCCTTATAGACGGTCAGCAGCTTACAAGAAAACGTCCTGATTTGAAGAGAAAGATCAGTGTGATCACCCAGGAATATTCCATGCGTCAGGATATGAATATGGATGAGATTATGGAATACCAGGGACGGCTCTATTTTATGCCGCGAAAGCAGATAAAAGAAAGAACAGAAGAACTTCTGGAGTTCTGTGACCTGCTGAAGTTTCGCAAACGTACAGTCCGTAAGCTTTCCGGTGGAATGAAGCGTAAGCTGATGGTCTGTCGGGCATTACTGACAGATCCGGAGATATTGCTTTTGGATGAACCCACAGCAGGTATGGATGCTCTTTCCAGAAGACAGATGTGGAATCTTCTGCGTAAGCTTAATGAGAAAAACCTGACGATCCTGCTGACTACTCATTATATGGAAGAAGCACAGAGTCTCTGTAATCGTGTGGCACTGATGGATCATGGTAAGCTGGAGGAGGTAAGTACTCCGCAAGCATTGATCGAGAGTCTTGGTGCTTATGCAGTGGACGAGATGACAGCAGATGGAACACAGAATCACTATTTCCATACACGCCAGGAAGCAATCCGGTATCTGGAAGAGCTTACAGGGCAGGCGTCTCTTCGTGAGACAACACTGGAAGACGTCTTTGTAGAAAGAGCCGGGAAACATTTGATTTCAAAATAGCAGATATTAACTGAATCAGGGAAGTCCCCTGCGGAGGTTGCGAAAAAAGTTAGAATAATCTGGAGAAAAATGTATGGGAATTATAACAATATTATGGGAGAAGTGGGTAGAATTCCGCCGGGACTTCTATAAGATCACGCTGGCGGCAATGATCGCACCGCTAATGTATCTGATCGTATTCGGAATGGGAATCCAGACCACTTCTCATGGACAGCCATACCTGAATTTTCTGATTCCGGGTGTGGTATCACTGACAACTATGAACGGAAGCTTCAACGCCATTGCGCAGAACCTAAACGTACAGAGACTGTATGAGAAAGCTTTTGATCAGGTGATGATCTCCCCCACACCATTATGGCAGTTTATTGCCGGACAGATCATCGGGGGAAGTCTGCGCGGTCTGTATGCAGGAGGAATCATACTGCTTCTTACAGCACCTATTGAGACAGGACTGATCTTCAACGGATGGTCCTTTCTGGTGATGTTCCTGAACGGAGCGGTATTCTCAGCCATCGGCGTGGTGGTCTCCTTTCTGGCAAAAAACCACGCAGACGTGCCGAGATTTTCCAATTATATCATTATGCCTATGGCATATTTGTGTAACACCTTTTTCTCAACAGAGAAACTTCCGGGATTTGTAGGCAAGTTTGTATCAGCCTTGCCATTATCCCAGACCAGCCATCTGATGAGAAGCATTTCATCAGGTGAGGCAGTGAATTACACTGGTATTGGGATTCTGCTTCTTTATCTGCTGGTGTTTACTGTAGCAGCATCATGGTTTATTTATAAGAAGAAAAATCTGTAACTGACTGACAAGGAGGAGCCTGTGCTCCTCCTTGATCTGTTTATGTATTATGTGAACGGAGTGAACAGTAACGAAAACAGGGAACCATATATTGGCAGTATATCCAATTATTGACTTTTATCCTTTGGATGATATACTTAAATTATGTATAATCAACTTGTTAGCACACGAACAGTTAATTCTGGCATCTGTCCGGTTAAATTTTCACACAGCCATAATAACAGAAGAAAGGGCATACATTATATGAGTAAGCCAAAGATATTAATCGTTGATGATTCACAATTAAACAGAGAAATCCTTTCCTGTATGCTGGAAGATAAATATGATATCTGTGAAGCTGAAAATGGAAAGCAGGCAGTTGAAATCCTTGAAAGATGCCATAAGGATTTTAAGTTGGTGCTCCTTGACCTGATCATGCCGGTAATGGATGGTTATCAGGTACTTGCTGTTATGAAGGAAAAGCAATGGCTGGATATGCTGCCTGTTATCTGTATTTCATCAGAGACTTCCGAAGATAGCATCCGTCGGGTTTATGGGCTGGGAGCAAGTGATTACTTCACACGTCCCTTTGATGCAATGACGGTCTTTCATCGTGTTGAGAGTACGATTGCGCTGCATGATAAGATGACGGGAGACCTGCAGGATGCGATGAAAATGTTATCATCTATTTTTCACCGGATACTCAAGATTAATCTCTCGACAGATACTTATACAGTTATAAGAGGAAAAGACAGTACTGTTTCCATGCTTCCAAGTCTTTCTGAAAGCCTTAAAATGATGGCTGATTATAAGTATATTTATGAAGAGGATCAGGAAGAATATTTGAAATTCTGCAGTATAGATAATCTGAGAAGAGAACTTGCGAAAGGCAGAGAACGCATTTACCTGAACTACAGAACTCTGATAAAACAGGAGTACCGCTGGGTATGTATGGAAGTCATCAGAAGTGCAGAATATAAACCGGATGACCAGATTGCCATGATGTATATCCGGGATATCAATGATGAATATCTGAAACAGCTGGATAAGATCATACGTCATGCAAAAGATGCGTTTGCCTCAGTTACAGTAAATATTTCGGATGGAAGCTGTATTATGGCAAACAGCAGGATTGCTTCACTGGAGCTGAAAGATGTAAATGAACCACTGGATTCTTATATTGAGCGGATCAGTCAGTCTATTCCGCAGAGAGAAGTGAGAACTCAGTACAGAAAGGTATTTTGTGTAGATAATCTGAGGGAGTGTCTGACACAGGGAAAAGATATGATCCAATGGGAATGTCCTGTGTATGCCGCAAAAGGAATCAATCTGAGGATGATCAGAACCACAGTTGAGATGGTCCGGAACGTTTCTTATGACAGGCTGGAAGCACTGATCTATTTTTCTGATATTACAGAGAACTATTTTTCAGAGCAGATTCCGCATATGCTGTACAGAAAGAATTTTGACAGAATAGAGATTATTGACGGGCAGAGGGATTGTGTGAGACTGGATCATCCGGGTATCTGTGCCATGGAGATGGTTCTGGCAGAAGAGATCAGTTATTCCGGTTATGTTACTGAAGTTATGAAGAAATTTGTTCCGGATGATGAGAAATCCGTATATGAAAAATGTGTGCGTCTTGATACCATTCGGAAAGAACTGCAGGAGAAAGATAGATATTCTTTCTCTGTTCATCAGTTTAATAAAAAAGGGGAGAAATGTTTAAAGAACTATACATTTTTTTACCTCAATAAATTTTTTGACATTATTGTAGCTACAGTTGAGGATATTACGGAGAAATTTGAACAGGATATTTTGACGGGCGGATATAACAGACAGGGTTTTATCCGTCATGTGGAACGGATCCTGAAAGAAAGTGAAGACAGAACCGGATATGCGGTTGTATTTTTCGATATTAAGAATTTCAAGGCAGTCAATGAACTTTTTGGAACAGAAATCGGAGATATGATGCTGCGCAAAGTGTACGAAGATGTCCGAAAATCTGAACTGAAGCCTCTGGTGTCGGCACGTGAGGACGCGGATCATTTTATCTGTCTGGTAGAACGTAAGAATCTCAATCTGGATATGCTTACCGGAATGTGTCAGAAGAAACTTACCCGGGGAGGAAAAACACTTCATTTGTCTGTCAAATGTGGGATTTTTATGCTTGAAAAGAAAAAAATGTCTGTGAATGGAATGATTGACAGGGCAAAGATTGCCCAGAGATATATTACAGATGAGTTTGTCCAGTCATATAAGATTTATGATTCTTCCATGAAGAATACATATATAGATAAAGCGACATTAGCAGGTGAATTGGAAGAAGGGATTGCGAAGGGACAGTTCAAAGTATATTTTCAGCCTGTTGTGGATGCAAAGACCGGAAAGATTGCATCAGCAGAATCTCTGATCCGGTGGTTCCACCCGAAAAAGGGATTTATTTCGCCGGGTGTATTTATTCCTGCACTGGAGGAAAGCGGACATATTTCCGAACTGGATCTGTATGTGCTGGATTCGGTTAATGAATTTCAGAAGAAACGTTATCAGTCCGATAAGATCACAGTTCCGGTATCAACTAATCTGTCATGGATGGATTTTTATGATGAGACGATCATGAACTGGCTGGAGAAGAAATGTGCAGATGCTTCCATGCCGTCCGGTCTGTGCAGAATGGAGATTACAGAAACTTCCTATGCTGCCATTGAGGCAGACAGAAATGCAACTCTGGAGGCATTAAGAGAAGCAGGGATTCTGCTGCTCCTGGATGATTTTGGAAGCGGATATTCTTCCTTTGGAATGCTCCAGAATTACAACTTTGATATTATGAAAATTGATATGAGTTTTGTGCGGCAGATAGAAACCAATACCAAAACACGCAGTATTATCCGCTTCATCATTGAAATGGCACATACTATGGATATAAAGATTATAGCAGAAGGTGCTGAAACTAAAGAGCAGGTCGAGTTCTTAAGAGACAACGGCTGTGATTATATTCAGGGTTATTATTTTTACAAACCGATGCCGGAGGAAGAGTTTGTGAAACTGCTGGATGCCGGCAGATAACAGTTACATATAATAGTCTCGCACAAACTGTACAAACTGCTTTACATGGGGTTTCAGAATCCTGTTTTTGCTGTAGACTATATAGAAACTGCGCTTATGGGCAGCTTCCTCCAGCGGAAAGACAAGAATCTGCTTTGTCCTCTGCAGGTCATTGACAGAGCGTGATGAAAGAATAGAGATTCCCAGACCATTAACAATGGACTTTTTGATGCTTTCCAGGTCATTCATGCGGGCGATCACATTCAGATTGCCTGTTGTGATGCCTGTGCGCTCCAGAAAAAGGTCCATTTCTTTTTTTGTGCCGGAGCCCTTTTCCCTGAAAATAATAGGATCTTTCAGGAAATCATGAAAAATAGCGGGTGTTTCTCTGTCCTTGAGTGCAAGATAGTGATCTGTTACAGGAGTTGCTATGACCAGCTCATCATGGCAGAAAGGAATAAACACGCAGCTCTCATCACGTGTATTTTGGCCTACCAGAGCCAGATCTACAGTTCCGTCCAGCACCCGGCTGATGGATTCTGAACTGTCTGACTGTATGGAGTGAAAATAAACATCCGGGTGCGTTTTGCCGAAAGCAGCAAGCAGTTCCGGCAAAAGATAAGAAGAAGGAATGGTAGATGCAGCCAGATCTATCATATGTTTGTGGGCACCTGTAAAATTTTCAAGCAGGTTATTTCTGATTTCCAGCATACGGACTGCACTGTCATAAAGCTGGTAGCCTTTGGCTGTGATCGTTGTTTTCTTTGTAGTACGGATGATCAGTTTCATATGCAGTTCATCTTCCAGGGAACGTATATGCGCACTGATCGTAGGCTGTGTCAGATAGAGGCGGCGGGCCGCCTCTGAGAAGCTGCCGTAATCCACGACAGCGACGAATGCTTCTAACTGTTTAAATTCCATTGTGAAAATCTCCTTTTATGTACGAAAACGATGTACGAGTGTACCGACAAGTTGATTCTTGAAACAATCTTGCAGGATAAATTTTCTTATTTCAAGGCGGAGGAGAGAGGCGTAGCGGTGGCTACGGCGACTGACGACAACGCGGAAATAAGAAATTTAGACGTAAGATTGTTCAAGAAATCAACTTGTTGGTACACTAGGATTGTTATAGTAATGCGGATAATGCATCTAAAGCAATATCCAGTTCCTGCTTTGTATTCTCAGGTCCGAAAGAAAAACGGAGAGTACCCTCCGGGTATGTTCCAAGAGTTTTATGTGCGTTTGGTGCACAGTGAAGGCCGACTCTTGTCATAATTCCATAAGTACTGTCCAGCTCAAAGGCGGCCTGAGCCATGTCCATATGTAAGGTCTGGACGGATACAACTGCACAACGGTTTTCAATATTTTTTTTACCGATAATACGCAGAAATTTTTCTTCAGGATCCAGATTCAGGATACCATCTATAAAGTATTGTGTCAGCATTAATTCATGTTGGCGGATTTCTTCCATGGACTGTTTCTCCAGATCACAGAGTGCGGCATGAAGTCCCAGAATCCCAGGTATATTGGGAGTTCCGGGCTCGAAACGATCAGGAAGAAATGCCGGTACTTCTTCAGAATGAGAGGCGCTTCCTGTTCCACCGCTGATAAGAGGCTCAATCTGCGCTGCCAGTTTATTGCGGATCAGAAAGCCACCTGTTCCCTGTGGCCCTCTGAGTCCCTTGTGACCTGTAAATGCCAGTGCGTCTATGTGACATTTCTCCATATCAATGTTAATGGTTCCTGCCGTCTGTGCAGTGTCCAGAATAAAAAGAAGCCCATGTTCTTTGCAGAAATCTCCGATTTCCTGTGCTGGCATGACAGTTCCGCATACATTAGAAGCATGAAGACAGACCACAAGCTTAGTCTCAGGACGAAGGAGTGCGGTCGCTTTATCAAGCAGAAGACTGCCGTCAGAAGCGCATGGGATCCTGTCAAAAGAAATTCCATGTTTCTCCAGCTGTACAAGGGGACGCATCACTGCATTATGCTCCATGGCAGTTACAAGTACATGATCGCCGGGTTTCAGAAGTCCTTTCAGAAGAACATTCAGACTGGCAGTGATATTTTCTGTAAAAATAACATTCTTACCCTTTCCGGAAGTAAAGTGAAAGAGCTTCAGAAGCTGTTCTCTTGTCTCAAAAATCTGTTCTTCCACAGAATAAGCTGCCCGGTATCCTCCCCGGTTCACATTCACAGCAGAGCCTGACAGGTAATCATAAACTGCCTGTGCAACAGATGGTGCCTTGGGAAAAGACGTACTTGCCTGATCCAGATATATTTTATTCATAGTAAAAATCCCCCGATTTTTATATATAGCAATTCGTGGATATCAAGTTAGGAAAAAAATACTTTTTGACCCTAACATCATATCTTATCTGTAGTATAGCACAACTTATAAATGATTTCTATAAATAACTATAAAATACGACTATAATGAATTAGTGATTTCAGCATAAAAATGATAAAATAGATACAAAGAAATTGTGCTGACAACAAAAAAAGTCAGTGCAAAAGGAGGAAAGAAATAAATGAAAAACGAAAAGGGAACCATAGTTCTGGCAGGAGGCGTAATCGGTCTGATTGCTGCAATTCTGGTGTTTTTTGGAAATCCGGCAAATATGGGCTTCTGTATTGCCTGCTTCCTGAGAGATACCACAGGTGCGCTGGGACTTCATTCAGCGGCAGCAGTTCAGTATATCCGTCCGGAGATCATTGGTCTGGTGCTTGGAGCATGTATCATTTCACTTGCTAAGAAAGAGTTTCGTCCAAGAGGCGGCTCTGCACCTGTGACCAGATTTACACTTGGCGCATTTGTTATGATCGGATGTCTGATGTTTCTTGGATGTCCATTCCGTATGATCCTGCGTCTGGCAGGCGGAGACGGAAATGCTCTGTTTGGACTTGTTGGATTTGTAGCCGGTATTCTTACAGGAACTGTTTTCCTGAAGAAAGGTTACACACTGAAACGTTCTTATAAGATGCCGAAGCTGGAAGGCAGTATTTATCCTGCATTCCAGATCGTGATGCTTCTGTTGTTGGTAGCTGCACCTGCATTTATCCATTTCACAGAGCCGGAAGGCGGACCTGGAGCAAAACATGCTGCAATTGTTATCGCACTGGCAGCAGGAATTATCGTTGGAATTCTGGCACAGAGAACACGTCTGTGTATGGTCGGCGGTATCCGTGATGCGGTACTTTTCAAAGAATATAAATTACTGTTCGGTTTTGCTGCAATTCTTGTGACAGCATTGGTAATGAATCTACTCCTCGGTGCAGTTACAGGAACATCCTATTTCAATCCGGGATTTGCGGGACAGCCGATCGCACATACAGACGGACTGTGGAACGCACTGGGAATGTATCTGGCAGGCTTTGGATGTATTCTCCTCGGTGGATGTCCGCTTCGTCAGCTGATCCTTGCAGGCGAGGGAAATACAGACTCCGCTGTGACCGTTCTCGGTCTGATGGCAGGTGCTGCTTTTGCCCATAACTTCGGACTGGCATCTTCCGGTGAAGGTCCTACAGCAAACGGAAAGATCGCAGTTATTATTGGGATTGTGGTAGTTGCTGTAATTGCGGCAGTGAATTCCATGAGAAAAGAAGAAGCCTGATTGTTGGAATGCAGACATTATTTCCGCAATCAATACGCTCGCTTTGTGGAAAGTATTTTTTAGACACACTCTAAAAGGAGAGAGACGAATGAAGAAAGTAGATGCAAGAGGTTTATCCTGTCCGGAACCAGTGATCCGTGCAAAGAATGCAATGGAATCCGGAGATAAAGAATATGAGATCCTGGTTGATAACGTAGTTGCAAAAGAGAATGTATCCAGATTTGCAACACATCAGGGATATCAGGTACAGGCAACAGAGCAGGGAGATGATATCCTGCTGAAACTTACAAGATGATCACATATATAGCAACCTTTTATTCCCATTATGGAGCTATCCAGTTTCGAAGAAACTGCCAGGCAATCAATCTGAGTGCAGAAGTCATGCCTGTCCCAAGAGATTTAAGTTCTTCCTGCGGAACCTGTGTGAGATTTCATGCAGAAGCGGACTTCCCGGAGAAAACAGAGGAAGTTGAGCAGATTGTCAGAGTAGAACCGCAGGGCTATGTGGGGATTTATCATGCGGATGAAGAATAAAAGTACCATTCAGTTCATCCTTTGAATAACTGCGCGTCGCATTCTCGTTATTTTCCAATGATGAGAGTCCGACGCGCAATTTTATTTCAATCCTGTACTATAGCAATCCTCTAAAATAATGCATCTTAATCCAGCCCATCAGAGTGTGAAATCCTGCGTCAGATATCTTTGCCGTGCGTCAGCACGCCTGCAGATATCTTCCTTGTCTTTCGCACTCTGCTGAACTGTCTTAAATGCATTATTTACGAGGATTGCTATAGTATTTCCATGGACGGTTTTTATTTACAAGATATTGGTAAAAGTCCTGTCTGCTGTCATGTAGGGTTCTGTAGAAAAAGATGATATCCTATTTTAATTTGCTGTCTTTTGCTTTTTATGCAATAAACTTCATTAAGATTGCCAAGACAATTAGCACGTATCCAGCTATTAATTTTATAGCATCTTTTGTTTTACTCATAATACATATCAAAATCCCGATAGGTATCTTCATATTGTTTTAAACGTTCTACTATCATATCTTTTCGCTCATCATGGATTTTAGATATAATCGCATCAAATAAGCAATACATACAAATAGGTGAACTAAATCCCATACTGTCTTTTACCGGAGCAGCAAGAATCGTATAATGGGAAATATTAAAAAAAGGAGAGGAAACACTGTCTGTAATGGAGACAAGGGTTGCACCCATTTTTTTTGCAGAATCCGCATAACGATACGTCCATTTGGTATATCTGGCAAATGCTATACTGATGACAACAGTTTTATCTGTGATATGATTTAATAAATCAAAACGAGGATCGTAAAATTCTTGGATAATGTGAGTATTACCAAGTAAAAGGTTCAGACGATTCCCAAACCAGTTGGCAGCATGATAAGAAGAGCGTGCTCCGGTTACCAGAATATGATCTGCATTCAGAAGAGCTTCTACGGTCTTGTCCAGAAGCTCTTCATTTATATGTGAGATCCAGTCTTGCAGTGCCTGCGTTTCTCTGGAAAAAACTTTTTGATAAAATGTCTGATTTTGAATTTGTCCCTCTACATTGCGCTGTGGTACAGAAAGAATTTCTTCACGAAGTTTTTGCTGCATGGCAGAAAAACTGTCAAAGCCAAGAGAATAAGCAAAACGAATAACAGTTGTTTCACTGACAGAAATATCCTTACTGAGTTTAGCTAGTGTTGCATAGCTGAATTCATCTTTATTATTTAAAATATATTCTGCAACTTTTCGTTGTCCTGCCGATAGTGAAGGGATTTTTTCATAGATTAGTTGATCCAGGCTCATTGTAACCTCCATAAATAAAATATCATATGACAAGTATAGCAAAAAAATTTTTTTAATTCAATGGAGAATGTTATAATTCGAAAAAGAATCAAATGATTCATAAAACAAAACAAATAAATTGTTTAATTCTACCAAAACAGAACATTAATTTTTGACGATTCTATCAATTGTTTCCAGAAACAACTTGTGATAGTATAGTAGAAAATACTTCACGTGAATGTTTGAAAAGAATTTAATACAATAATATTAAAAGAAGGAGCACAAAATGATAAAAAATAAACCAGAAGCCTATGGAATATCTTCAGATAATCTGTTATGTATGGTACAGGAACTGGAGACATTTGTCGAAGATATTCATTCTATATCTGTAGTATGCGATAACGATGTGATTTTTTCAAAATGCATTCAACCATATACGGAAGAACCTATGCAGATGCTTCATTCATTTTCGAAAAGTATGAACAGTATTGCAGTAGGGATTGCAATCGACGAGGGAAAATTACATCTGGATAATCTGGTGATAGATTATTTTAAAGAGTATTTGCCGGAAGAATATGATAAACGAATCGATCAGCTGACAGTTCGTAATCTGTTAACAATGGCAGCAAATTCCTGCAGATTAAGCACCTGTTTTCGTGGAGTGACAGATTCCTGGATCACACATTATTTTACATATAAATTACCCCATGATCCGGGAACTGTCTTTCAGTATGATACAGGAGCAAGCTATATGTTGTCTTCACTGGTTACAAAAACCATGCATAAAAATGTGCTTGCACTGATGAAAGAACGTGTTTTGAAACCAATGGGTATTACCGATATCGAATGGCTGGAAAGCCCAGAAGGCAATACAGTCGGAGGATGGGGGTTGTATTTGAAAACACCTGACATCGCGAAAATTGCAATATTACTTGCCAATATGGGAAAATGGAACGGAAAAACACTTATTCCGGAAGAATATCTTAAAGAAGCAACCAGAAAACAGATTGATACTCCCGAAGAAAAATATCCAGTCTGTGGATACGGATATCAGTATTGGATCACTGCTGATCATTCCTTCGGCGTTTATGGAGCTTTCGGAAATGTGATCGTGGTTAATCCAGAGAAAAAACTGGCAGTTGCAATCACAGCAGGAGCAAGTGATAAGAATGGAAATCCGAACCGTCTGATTAGCAAAATCGTAAATGAAAAGTTGTTTATACCGACAGAGAGAGGAACATTGGAAACAGATGTAGATGGAGAGAAAAAACTGAAAAAATATCTGGATGACCTGTGTCTTCCATATCCGGAAGGAGCAAAAAATTCCTGCTTGGAAGGAAAATGGTTTGATAAAACACTCTCCTTTGAAGAAAATGACCGGAAAATTCAAAGCATAGAGATTAATAGAAAAACAGAAAATGAACTGCTGATTAATTTTCACCTGAAGGACAGGCTGGTAAGTGTAGAGGCTGGATTTGAAAACTGGATTACACAGGAAGCTGTATTTGATGATCCGCATCATTTTCTTAATAGCTTTTCTTATGCATTCAAAGATGATAAGACATTGGTGATAAAGCAGTACTGGTTAAATATGTCAGGTTACGATATCTATACGCTGCATTTCCAGGATGACAGTGTAAACGGAATGATTATCACAAGTGTAAAACTTGGCGGAGCTGTACCGATTGAACTTTCAGGAAACATACAGTAGGGGGATAAAACTATGGATATGAGTTTATTGGGAATTATTGTTGCACTTGTTGTGTTGATTATTATTTGCTATCGTAAATTTAACCCAGTTGTGGGAACATTAATATGTGTTGCAATTTTAGCAATATTCAGTGGTTTGTCTGTGTTGGATACAATTACAGATACATATTTTACAGGATTTTCTGATTTCCTGAAGAATAACTTTTTGCTTTTTGCAACCGGAACCGTATTTGCATCTATAATGGAAGGATCTGGAGCTGCAGCAGCATTTGCAAAAATGATCTATTCTAAAGTGGGTGGACGTGGAGCAATTTATGGTTGTATGCTTGCAGTGCTGATCTTAGGATATATAGGTGTGAATGGATGGGCATTGATGTTTATCGCTTATCCGATCTTCCTGTGCGTATTTAAACAGGAAAATCTGCCAAGATGGTTGATTCCGGGTGTTATTTATACTTCTCTGGCGTATAACAGTTCCATGTTCCCGGGTTCTCCTTCTATATTGAATGTGCTTCCAACACAGTATCTTGGTACAGATACTATGGCAGCTTCCGGTCTTGGTATTGCAACTGGTGTCTTCAGCAGTATTCTGTGTATTATTTATCTGGAGTATGAATTCAGAAAAGCAAAGAAAAATAATGACGGATTTGTAATTACACCTGATATTGCAGAAAAAATGAAAGCATTTGAAGAATTGGAGACTGTAAAACCATGGAGATCTGTGGTTCCGATGGTTCTGTTATTTGTTCTGTTAAATGTATTTAAGGTAAATGTAAATATTGCAATTATTTTAGCTTCTTTCTGTTGTGTGATTTTATATTGGAATACTACTCCGAAAAAACTGAATTTGATCGATGACGGTGTAAAACGTGCCAGCATGGTAATTATGAATACTGCAGCAGTTGTTGGATTTGGTTATGTTGTTAAATCAACTGTGGGATTCCAGAATCTGATAGATATGCTGTCAAACCTTGGTGGAAACCCACTGATTTCTTTTGCAAGTGCTACCACATTGATTGCTGGAGCAACTGGTTCCGGTTCTGGTGGTATCGGAATCGCTATGGAAGTATTTGCACAAAAATATATGGACTTGGGAGTAAATCCTGAAGTTTTACACCGTATAGCTGCAATTGCATGCAATGGTCTGGATACACTGCCGCATAACAGTATGGTGATTACCTGCCTGGCTGCCTGTGGTATGACACATAAAGAAAGCTACAAACCGATCTTTATCACATCTGTATGTATTACATTGATTGGACTGGCATTTGCAGTATTTCTTGGAATTGCATTTTATTAAGAAGTAACAGATTACTATAGAGTATGCAAAAGAGTCATTAAAATTCCACAGAGAGTGGAAAGGTAAGATATAGGTAGTAGCGACTGTTCCTGCGCAAATGAGGATGATTTGTCTCTTGCATATCACAACCTTATCTTGTAATGGATTCAGCAAACACATTATATATTAGAAAGCCCTGTACGATATTTTTGTTACTGTTCAAAGGCAATGTCATTAACTTAAGAGATTGTTGCTTGTTAAACGGGCAATGCTCTCTCTGATACCTGCTTGATATTTCCTAAAATATTACTTGACAAATACTCCTCAATATGCGGCGTTATTACTGATCAATC
>OATX01000062.1_pt1 | contig 73365 bp, 51 predicted proteins | sample 1516741 | NCBI WGS metagenome assembly OATX01 (sample SAMEA2579984, study PRJEB22360) | human gut metagenome | biome: human gut; feature: human-associated habitat; material: faeces | place: Denmark | collected 2008/2010
GACTGGCGGAACTGAGAGGACTGGAAATGGGAATTGCCAAATCATTGTTTGAATAGGAGATTCATGCTATGGAAATTCGTTTTTACATTGACTCCCAATCCGATATATAACGAAACTGCTAAAAATAAAATAAGCTGTTGTAAAGAAACAACAGCTTATTTTATTTGTGTCGGAATGAGGCGACTTGCAACCTGCTTTTCTTCTTTTTCTCCTATTTTATTGTCTTTTGTTTAATATGGTTAGTTATCAGTGTGTTATAAAACTATTATCAATAAAGAGAAACAAAGATAAAACAAATAAAATAAAGATTTTGCGGAACAAAAACGGAACAAAAGTAGGAATTGTTCCGCTAATCATGTATCTTTGCTTTTGGGTTTAAAAGCGAAGAATATGGCAAATATAAAATTTCTCATCCGTGATATGGATGCCGACAATGAGCAAACCATATACATAACTTCTCGCTTTGGCAGAAATGAAAAGCTCATGTATGCCACATCATTGAAAATAGAACCTTTGTTTTGGGATGAAAAGAAAGAGTGTGTTAAAAACTCAAAGTATTGTGTCAATAAGGACGAAATTAATGCAGCCCTTAAAAGTATTGCAGGGAAAATAAACTCTTTCATTGCGGAATCAACGACAAAAGGTGAGCCAGTTACTAAAGATAGCCTTAGAAATTTTCTTGATATTCACTTCGGAAAGAAAGTGGCGGCTGCACATGATTTTCATTCGTTCTTTGAGGAGTTTATCCGGTTATGCGATACAAGGGTAAGCCCACGTAGAGGCGGTCAGACTATTGACTATAAAACAAAACGTGAGTATGCCCGTACCTACTATTATATTCAAGAATATGAGAAGAAAAGGAAAATACGGTTGGAGTTCCGAAGTATAAATCAGTCTTTTTTCAATGATTTTGTTGCTTTCCTGCAGGAGCTGGGATTAAGCACTAATACTATTTGGCACAAAACAGTAAGCCTTAAGGCTGTAATGAAAGCGGCTAATGAGCAGGAACTGACCGATAACACAAAGTATCAGCTATTCAAAAATGTATCAGAGGAGAGCCAGGCTATTGCTTTGGGCGAGGATGAACTTGATGCGCTTGCATCTTTTGACTTTTCGCATTCTCCCCGGTTGGAACGGACAAGGGATTTGTTTCTCGTTGGTTGTTGGACTGGATTACGGTTCTCTGATTTTACACGTATTAGAGAAGAAAATATAAAAGACGGGATGATAACTATTCAGCAACAGAAAACGAATGAGTTTGTAACTATCCCCTTGCATCCGGTATTCTTACGCATTTGGGAGAAGTATAACGGCAATCTTCCAGGTAATATAAGCAATCAGAAATTCAACGATAATTTGAAAGATGTATGTCGGGAAGCTGGGCTAACGGAGCATGTGATGAAATCAATAACCAAAGGTGGCAAAAAACAAACTACTATTTATGAAAAGTGGCAACTTGTTTCATCTCATACAGCCAGGAGAAGTTTTGCAACCAATCTGTATAAATCCGGCTTTCCAAGTATTAGCATTATGCAGATTACCGGACACAAGACAGAGAGTAGTTTCTTGAAATATATTAAGGTGACGAAAGAGGAACACGCTAAGATGCTGATGATGCACTGGCAGAAGAATGGTAATTTATTAAAAATCGTATGATATGGAGAATATAAGAAGATACATTGAAACTGTTTATGGAGAATTTGAATCATTTGAACAACTAGCAGCAATTAGAGAAGAATGCATTTGCTTAATTGCCAATAAGCTATTGACTATGGATAGTACAAACAAGGAATTATATGCAAAGATGATTTCAAAATATCTTGATTCGATGCATAATTATTGTTCTATAAATGAAACGTATGTGACCAGCAATGATAGATTTGTCAGATTAAAAAATAGGCTTAATGAAATAAACGATTTTGATGAAAGCAATACAATATCGGATGAAGAAGATATTGTGCTTCATTTAGATAATGAGATTGATGTAATGGTGGAGTTCATTTTTGAGATAGAGGATTTGTTTAACTCTTGCGATTTATCTTTGAATGACCATTTTACGGCTTTACAAGTTCCATCCGATATGATACATCAAAAAGCAAAAGACGCACTATCTCAAAAAGTATTAAGAAAAAAACTACCATCCGCAAAGGCAACTGAACAAGTAGACGTAATAACAACTCTATTAAATAACTGCAATATAAAGTATTCGAACGATAAAGATTTGTCTGAATTTATTTCGTGGTTGTGTGGTGGCAGTGCTGAATCAATACGGCAAAATGGTATAATAAAGAATACCGGATATAATAATGAAAAAGTCTTAAAAGAAAAGTTTGCATCCATCGGCATAACCTACGACAAAGGGAAAATAAATAATGAGTAAATAAAGCAAAGTTGTAATATTACACGGCATATTACACGAAAATAATCACTATATTTTTGCATCCATAAGAAATAAAAACAAGAAACTTATGGATGCAAATTTTTTATCCCCTAATTCAATGTTAATTCAAGGTGCAACAATGAGTGACCTTGAAAGCATGATGAGCCGCATTCTTGATAAGAAGCTGGCTAATATAATAGAATCTACTCCCAAAGTAGAGGATTGTCCGAGAGACGGATTGTATAAGAGAAAAGATACGGCCATACGGTTACAGATTTCACTTCCCACTTTAGACGCATGGACGAAGGCTGGTATTATTAATGGTCGTCGGATAGGTACACGTATTTACTATACGGAAAAGGATATTGATGACGCTTTGAAAAAGGCGTGCAAATAAGGGAGGGGTTGACTATGGAAGCAAAGAAAAAAGGCAATCCGAAGATTACCCATTCCCTCAACTCGCACGACAAAGATACTAACTCTTCCCGAAATATTAGGGCTGTTAGAAAACTATTTTTATCGGGTGAGAAGTTTACAGCCAAAGAAATTAATGAACTGGTAGGCTTTAATGATGCCCGAAAAGTCATATCCGACCTCCGGCATAAGGAAGGAATGAATATTTTGGATATTCGGTTAGCAGATAGCTGTAAATTATACTGGTTGGCTGAGAAAGGAGGAGTTTTTGGATGAGCGAGGCAATAAAACAAATGGTTGATGAGTTTGATAAGACCATTCAGGAAAAGTTCCCAGACCGGAAAATAAAGAGAGCGCCCGACCTAATCAGACGAGGCGTACAAGAAATCCCCATGCTTTTTGCTCCAGTGTTTCCTCGCAAAGGTGTCGCTTTATTTGCCGGTAGTTCCGATGCTGGGAAATCAATGTTGTTACGGAATATGGCAATATCCGTAGTAACTGGACGTGACTTTTTGGGTTGGAAATACAAAGGCGTTCACCGTTCTTGTATATTCGTGGCAACAGAAGATGATGAAGATGCCACATCCTATTTGCTTAGCAAGCATGAAAAAACTTATGGAGATGTAATCGATGATTTACATAATCTCCGCTTTATGTTTAATTCCGAGAATATCGTTTCAGAACTAGATAGTGAACTTTCCATTGAGCCTGCCGACCTTGTGATAGTTGATGCCTATTCAGATGTTTTTGACGGAAAGGAACAGAATAATGCTGCACAAACGAGAGCCTTTGTCAATAAATTTAAAGCTCTGGCTGAGAAATATTCATGTTTGTTTCTTTTCCTGCATCATACCGGAAAAAGAACCGAAGACCTTGCACCGTCAAAGAATAACTTTGTAGGTAGTCAATCCCTTGAAGCATCGGTAAGACTTGGCATAGAACTACGTGTTGATAGAATGAATCCCGAACTACGTCACCTCTGCATTGTAAAGGGAAACTATCTTGGCAGCCAATACAAACAATCCTCCTTTGTGCTAAAAATGGATGAGAACTTTGTGTTCAGCGAAACCGGAGATAGGATAGTCTTTGAATATCTGGCTTTGAATCCCAATCAAAGCAAACTTCAATCAAAAGGCAAGCAACCGTCTGATTTCACAGAGGAGCAGCATTTGTCTTTCTTGAGAAAAGCTGCTTCTGAACCAGTATCAAAAAGAAAGCTGACTAGTGCTGTCATGGAAAACTTTACAATAAGCGACCAGCCTGCGAGAAAGTTCATTGATTATTATATTGATGGAGAGTTTCTGAAAGTTCTGGAAGGGAAACCATATTCAACATATCAAATCAATGAGGGGGAATTACCATTCTAAGGTGTGGTGTGGTACTCTACCACACTACCATACCACAGATAAGAGGGTGTGGTGTGGTAGTACCCCCTATAGGGGATGTACCATACCACACCACACCTCTTTTTATCATCTGAAAAAATCGACTTTATGAATGAATCAAAATATCACCTACAAAAATACGCTGGAATGAGTACCCGGCACACCTGCCCGCAGTGCGGACACAAAAAAGAGTTCACTCTTTATGTCGACGAAAGAAATGTCCCTATTGATGAATTATGCGGACGTTGCAACCGGGAACGCTGCGGCTATCATCTGACACCTTCGGAATATTTCAAGACGCATCCGACTGACAAACGCAATGAATTTACCGCATGGAAGCAGCCGGAACCGCCTAAAGTAATTCCGGTGTCTTACCTGCCTTCTTCATTACTGGCAGCAGACACCCACCGAAACAAAAACAATCTGTTTAGGTTCATGTCTAAAGAGTTCGGGGAAGTTGAGGCAAACCGTGTATTTGACATTTATCACGTGGGCACATCCCGGCACTGGAGAAATGGCAATGGCTTGGCTACCTCTTTCCCACAAATCGATGAAAGTGGCAGGTTATGCCAATTGAAAGTTATGGCATACAATCCGAAAACCGGGAAGCGGATGAAGAAACAAGACGAGTCGGAACTCTGGAGCGACAAGGAGCAAAAGTACATTCCCGATACCCGGCCAATGGATAAGATTTGGTTTGCGGGGAAAGCACTGCTCAAAGACTATGGGGCTAACTTCCGGCAGACTTTTTTCGGCTGTCACTTAATCGGAAACGCTTCCCGTGTGGGAGTTGTAGAAAGCGAGAAATCTGCACTTATATGCTCTGTTCTGATGCCGGAAATCACTTGGATAGCAACAGGCGGTTGTAACGGCTGCAGATGGACTGAACCGGCTGTGTTCAAACCATTGTCCGGTAAACGTGCGGTATTGTACCCGGATAGTGGGATGTTCGCAAAATGGGAGGGAAAGGCGGAAGTTCTGCGAAGTAACGGCATGGATGTAACAGTGAGCCGAACTTGTGAAGGCTTGCCGGACAACTGGGACGTTGCCGATGTGCTTCTTAGGGAGCGCCACGCCAAAAAGGGAATGACGGTAGGCGAAATTCTTGCTTATGCCACTGAAATAGGAGTTATTAACCAAATTCACGTAAATGTATGAAACTAAGGGAATATCAAGAAAAAATAGCGGTACAAGCGGCTTGTAAGCTGGCCTCTTTTGGATGCTGCTACCTTTCGATGGAATGCAGGACGGGGAAAACCATCACGGCATTGCATGCCGCCGATGCCTTTAAAGCACAAAGTGTGTTGTTCATATCCAAACTGAAAGCGATACCAAGTGTAAGGACTGATTATGAAGCGTTGAAACCGTCCTTCAAAATGGAAGCGGTTAACTATGAAAGCGTGCATAAGGTATTCGGGAAGTATGATTTGATAATAATAGATGAAGCCCACGCTTTAGGCGCATATCCAAAACCAAGCAAACGGACACTGGAAATCAAGCGCATTTGTGACGGCTTGCCCGTCTTGTACTTGTCCGGAACTCCTTCACCGGAAAGCTACTCGCAATTGTATCACCAGTTCTGGGTGTGTTCATTCTCACCGTGGAAGGAATATAAAACCTTCTACAAATGGGCAAAGGAATACGTAGCAGTTCGGCAGAAGAAAGTAAACGGCTATCTCGTCAATGACTACAGCCATGCCGACAAATTTAAGATAGACCGGGACACGGAGAAGCTGTTTATTCCCTACTCACAAAAGGAGGCCGGATTTGAAATCGACATTCACGAAACCGTATTGGAAGTCCCGATGAAACAAATTACACGGCACCTCATTCATACCTTGCGTACCAATCTGGTGACAGAAATAGACGGGAATGCTGTTTTGGGCGATTCTCCGGCAAAATTACTCACCAAGCTGCATCAACTATCATCCGGAACCGTAATTGCCGAAAATGGGCTTCATTTGACGTTTGACGGGAGCAAGTCTGAATTTGTCCGTAAACATTTCGCCGGAAAGAAAATCGCTCTTTTCTACGTGTACCAGTCGGAAGCGGAATTGCTTCAATCAGTTTTCCAGAACTGGACGGATAGCCCGGAAGTGTTTCAAGCCTCGCCCGACAAGGTGTTTATCAGCCAGGTAAGGCGTGCTCGTGAAGGTGTCCGGCTTGATACGGCAGACGCTTTGATATTTTTCAATCTGGAATTTTCCTATTTGAGCTACGAACAAGGAAGGAATAGGCTCGTATCGAAAGAACGTGATACCCCGGCAGAGGTGTATTTCCTTTGCTCCGATTGCGGAATTGAAAGCAAAATATTGGAAGCAGTACACGGTAAGCAGGATTTTACATTAAGTTACTATGGCAGAGCTGGAAAGTAAAATACAATCACGAATAATAAAGCGCATGGAGGTACAAGGCTATTATGTAGTGAAACTGATTCTCACAAACAAACCCGGCATTCCCGACCTCCTTTGCCTAAAGAACGGAAAAGCATTCTTTATTGAAATCAAGCGCCCGGGTGAAAAACCTTGTCCTTTGCAGGATTATCGGATAAACGAGCTTAAAAAAATGGGATTCCGGTGTGAAGTATGGGATAATTCAAATATTGAAGAAAAAATGATTGCAGACACAAATGAAGAATAATTATTAAATTGTTGGATATATGGAATTTCGGAAGATTATAGAGCAGACAGACCGCTACGATATTGTGCAATGGGAGTTCCAAGGAATGCCTATTACTTTCCGCTTATGGAAAGACGGTAGCGGAATTATAGAGATTAAAGTAGATAAGTACTTTGCCATCGCCAACGGCTACAAGTCCGTTTCAGACATGGCAGAAAAGACTATCGGGCAAGCAAAGTTCAATGAGGTGTTCGGGGGCGTGCCGGAATGGATTAGAACCGATGCAGAGGGAAATTTCATGTTCGTAGGAATGAATCCTATATTATTTAACTAAATTCGTCTATTATGACAGAGCAGGAAATTAAAAAAGTAGATGAATGGATTGATAGCATCATTACTACACAGAAAACGATGTCGGGAGTTGACGGATATGTTTTAAAGCATATCCTTCAAGAGGAAACGGGTGTTTATCTTACATTGTCGGAATTTGAGACAATGATGGTTGAAAGGGGAGCTATCCGTACCCAGTCCGGTACTTTCCGGATTGCTTGCCCCAGAATAAGATTAAAAGTAAAAAAAGGAGATTATTTGTTATGACAAAACGGATGAAGCTAAAATTGTTGAGGAAATGGTTTGTACAATCACTCGCAAAGCCTATAAGGCTATCAGCACAGCATTTTGCCGAATTGCTTGAGGTGCTTTTCCAAGAAAACACCACGGAAGAGGACGCAACGGAATTAATGATACAAGCCGGGTTCATGGAGAGGAAAAGGAGCAGGGGTACATTCTATGTTGTCCCTACTGATGAACTTTTGGGATATGCCTATAGAAATGGAATTGATGTTAGCATCTTTTTTGAAGGGTAGGGAAAGACCGATTAACGATTGAATGACGTGTTTTTGGATGGAAAATAATAATTTTTGAGACGTTTTTGCGTAGAAAAAGCTCACTTCGCATAAAGATATTTGCGAAATTATCCAAAATGTCAGATTTGAAGGTGAAGGGATTATTGTTTTAACAATTACAACACAGATAAAACCGCTTTTATGGTATGGATAATTTGATTAAGCTAATAGGGAAAATTCCCGTTCAACTTGAATTGTTTGAAAGGGTTGTTTGGGAATGCACGGCGGGGCAAGAATTGCCCTTTTCCCAGATAAGAGACAAGATAATACGGCATTACGAGGAAGCTGTAATAATGGAATTTGGGGATAACTATCCGGCATGGGAATAGTACCCACCTCCATGATGATTAAGCACAATAAACAAACACTATATAACAAGCCAAAGAGCTGATTAAACGGACAATCCGTTAGTCAGCTCTTTTTTTTATTAACACAAATAATTAGGAACATGGCAGAACTTGGAAATTTGAATTTTGGCGTTCACTTGAAAAATTATACGCCGCAGGAGTACGAGAAGATAAAAAAGCAACTGATGGGCATGCAGGTGAAAATCCATGCTAAATTAGGGCTTAAATTTGATAAAAAAGATATTGAGCAATCCATAGAAAGGATGCTTCGTGGTAAAAAGTTCAAGGCTGATATAGAAATTAACAAGATTGATATTGACCGTAATGCTCTGAAAGAAAAGATGTCGGAAGCGCTGAATAAACATAAAATAAAGCTCGACATAGACGAAGGGGATGTAAAGGAACAGTTGAAGCAGTATTGGCAACGTAAGGGTATATTATCTCCCATCAATGGGGTTAAGACTGGGAAAGAACTATATGATGAAATGGCGGTCATGAGATTCAATAAGTCTGTAAAGGATGTAAACTCTTCTTTTCTGACACAACAACGTCTGGTGGGTAATTTAAGTTCCCAGATTGCCGGGATGTACTCTATTTATAGCATAGAGCGTTTTGTCAGGGGGTTATATACTATTGGCGGAGAGTTTCAGAAACAGCGCATTGCACTTACTTCCATTATCGGAAGCGAAACAAAGGCAACAGAACTTTTTGACAAGTTGAAACAATTCTCCGTTGTTTCCCCGTTCCAGTTCGGGGATTTGGTATCACAGACCAAACAATTGGCGGCATACGGCGTACAATACGAGGAATTATACGAAACGACCAGACGATTAGGGGATATTTCCGCAGGTGTCGGTGTCGATATGGGGCGTATCATATTGGCGTACGGACAGGTGCGTAGTGCGGCATTTCTCCGTGGGCAGGAATTGAGGCAGTTTACAGAAGCAGGTATTCCTTTGGTGGATGAATTGGCGAAACGGTTCACTATTCTTGAAAAGCGTGTTGTCAGTGCAGGAGAGGTGTTCGACAAGATTAGCAAGAAGGAAGTCAGCTTTGATATGGTGAAGGATGTCCTTTGGGGGGTGACAGATGAAGGTGGAAAGTTTTATAATTTGCAGGAGAAGTTATCCGAAAGTCTTGCGGGCAAGTGGAGTAACTTGCAGGACGCTTGGAGCGTAATGATGGCAGACATAGCGGAAGGGAATAACGGCATATTGTCCGATAGCATAGATTTGGCTACCAGAATGACGCAGAACTGGCAAAGCGTCGTTGATGTTATCAAATTTTTAGTTGTGACTTATGGTACATACAAGGCGGTTGTAATAACATTGTCTGCCGTAGAGAAGTCAAGACTTACGGCCACTTTGGCTTTAGGCGCAGCCGAAAAAAGTCTGACAGCGTGGCAGGGCATACGTTTTGCGGCAACGCAAAGACTTGTTGCTATCCAGAAAGCATTGAATACGACGATGCTGGCAAATCCATACGCTATTGTCGGAGTGGCTGCTGCCGCACTTGTGTACACCATATATCGGCTTGCTAACATCAACGTCGCGTTTCGCCCGCGCTAAACCTGCCGCTGAAGCCGCCGCACGGAAACACAAAGAGGCACAAGAACAACTGCAAAACGCTCTGAATGAAAGGAGGCAAAGGATTGACAGCCTATTGCGTGTCATCCAGGACGAAACCGAAACGGAATTTTCCCAAATAGAAGCGTATGAGCAGTTGAAAGTATTATCCCCGGCACTCACGCAGGCATACAGCAGGGAAGAACTTGCCGTCGCATCACTTACTGAAACCACCAAAAAACTGAACGAGGAGAGGGATAATCTCGCCTATGGGGATATTATTAAGAATATTGACAGAATTAAAAAGAGCATTAAGGACTATGAGAACACAATTGAAAGACTTCAAGGTGTTTCCCATCAAGGGAGAACAATTTCTGCCTATTACGCAGAAATAGAAAACCTTCGTGAATACTTAAAATTGTTGCAGTCAGACCTTGACAAAGCCAACCGTCTAAGGAAGGAAGCCGAAGAAAACAAACTTCCCGTTAACGAGCAACTGATAAAGGCCCAACTTGATTTGGATCAGATAGGCAGTGAGTTCGAGAAAGCAAAGAAAAGATTGCAGGAAGAACAGAAAAAGTCTGGACTTACTGAAATTGTTATTCCTTTGAGGGTTGAGGAGGGCGTTCCGTCATTCGGCTTTGACGGTATGGACCTGGGAGCGCTTAGTGATTTCCAATATTGGCAGAAGAGATATAAGGAACAGCAGGGAAAGGTCTCCCAATTGCAGGCTTCCCAAACGAACGCAAAAACCTATCAGCAGGCATATAAGGAGGCCAAGGAAAATTGGCAGGCCAAAATAAAGGCTTTGAGAGACGCTAAAAACGGCACAGAGGAAGAGTATAGGAATGCCCTTGAAGAGCTTGGGAAGGCTGAACAGAACTACAAGGATTTAGGCGGTATCACTGATTCAGAGAAACAGAGCAAAGAGGGGGAAAAAAGGAAGGAAAATCTACAGAAGATTGCGGATGAACTTTTATCAATTCGCCGTAAAAACCAGCAGGATGAAATCTCGCTGATGGAAGAAGGGAACGAAAAAGCGCTGATGGAGATTAAGGCCGGCTTTGATGCCCGAAGAGCGGAAATAGAAAAGCAAGCTCGTGAACTTGCCAAACGCAACAAGAAGGTAGGCATTGCAACCACTGATTCCGGTACGGGGTTGACTTCCGAGCAGCAAGCCGAAATAGACAAGGCGAATGAGTTGAATGTCCGCAACCGTGAAAAGCAGGAAGCGGACATATATAAAGCCGGCGCAGCCGCAATGCGCAATTATCTGAAAGAGTACGGAACGTTCCAACAGCAGAAACTTGCCATTGCCGAGGAATATGCGGAAAGAATACGGAAAGCCCAAAATGAAGGTGAACGTTTGTCACTTGAAAAGCAGAGGGATGCCGCAATACTCGGCGTGGATGTGGAAGCCGCAAAGCAATCCATAGACTGGCAAAGCGTGTTCGGTGATTTGGGGCTTATCCTCAAAGAGCAGATACAGCCTACCATTGACAATCTGAAAAGAATCACGCAGTCCGACGGGTTTAGAAATTCTCCCATAGAAAGCCAACAGAAACTATACGACATTTTATCACAACTTGAACAGCAGTCCGGCACTTTGGGAAAAGACATGTTTAAGGATGTGGCAAGGGATTTGGAATTATATAGGCGCAGTTTGAACGCCTACCATTCGGCACAACAGAGGGAGATTGATGCCGCCAATGAGTTGGCAGCCGCCCAAAACAGATTAAGGGATGTGCAGGAAAATAGAGGCAGTGTAGAAGAGGCGCAAAAGGCCGTAGATGAAGCGAAAGAAAGATTCAGCCAAGTATCCGAAAGTGTCAAAACACTCGGTGACAAAGCAAACGAGAATGCGGAAGTCTTGCAGACATCCTCAGCAAAAGCAAGAGGGGCGCTTGAAGGCCTGGCAGAAGGACTGAATAAATTGAAGTCGGGTTCTCTGTCGCAAGCCTTTGATGGTGTGAAGGATATAGGGAAAGTAGTAGGCGGCAAGCTTGGTGATGCCATAGCCAATATAGACCCTACCGGCATAATAAGCGGCGTGTTGTCTATCCTTGACATATTAAAGGATGGTGTGTCAAGTATATTCGTTTCCTTGCAGGACACTCTTTACGGCGCTATTGAGGGTATATTGGATGACCTTTTTAGCGGTGATATTATTGTAAAGCCTATAAAGAATATGTTTAGCCACATTGGAAATATTGTCAACACCTTGATTTTTGGCGGCTTCAATTCTCTCTTTGGCGGTAATGCTAAAGAAGTGGCGGAAACGACAAACAGACTTACAGAAAGCAATGAAAGGCTTAAGAATGCAGTAGATAACCTCAAAGACGAAATAAGCAAGACTGGCGGCAAAAACTCCATTGATGCAGCGGAACAAGCCAGAAAAGACCAGGAGGCTATTATCCGTCAGACAAATCAGATTCTCCAAACACAGATGGGCTATCATGGCGCACATCATTCAAACGCTTATTACTGGGGGCTTACAAAACAAGATTATGCGTCGCTTAATGCCAGCCTTAACGATTACAAAAGGAAGAATCCTTTGGCCGATACCCAGACGGATAAAGTCGGTTCGCTTGCCGACATCTACAAGCTTACACCGGAACAGATGGATTATATCCGTACAAATAATATTGAGATGTGGGAGAAGATGATAAATCAAGGCAAATATGACAAGAGCGAATATTGGGAAAAATATGCGGATTTGGCAGGAAGTCTTGAAGACATAACCGATTCACTGAACGAATCCCTCACACAAATAACCTTTGATGATTTACGCAGTAGTTTCATTAGCAGTTTGATGGATATGGATAAATCGGCAGAGGATTTTGCGAATGATTTCTCGAGATACCTTATGAATGCGGTGCTTAATGCCAAAATTAGCGATATGCTTAACTCTGAACTTGAAGAATTTTACAATGAATGGGCAGAAGCGGCCAAATCAGGCGGGGAAATTGACGAGAACGAAGCCAAATACTTAAAAAAGAAATGGGATGATATGGTACAGAAAGGCATGGGAATAAGAGACCAAGTCTCTGCCATAACGGGATATACGGGGGAAACTTCAAATTCCGGCCTTTCCAAAGGGATACAGGAAAACATAACAGAAGACACCGCCAATATTTTAGCTTCCTACTTAAACAGTATCCGTGCGGATGTAAGTATAAAACGTGCTCTGCTTGAAAAATGGGGAAATGAGATATTGCCGAAATATAATGTTATAGCCGAACAGCAACTTACTCAATTGAGGGCGATAGCCAATAATACGTTAAGAAGTGCCCAAAATACAGAAGCCAATGTTGCTGTATTGCAGGAAGTTAGAGACGTGCTTCATAGCGTCGTGGGTATTGGGCAAAATGGTAAGGCAATAAAAATTGTGTGATTTGTATATAGCTAAGGGTGAGTTGAAAGGCTCACCCTTTTTTATGGTAATAATTTGTAAACCAGGCAAAAGGGTGTTTCGCCTACCGCTGTGTTGTTTGATGCGTGCGTACTTTTAAATAGTACCTACCGAGGTGTCTGCAAAATTCCCTTTGCATTGATTTACAGATTATTAATAATATCCCCCAGTTTCTACGGCTTTTCCAGACGCAATAATCGTTGATTTCCTGCGAATTTGTAATAGTACATCCCATTTTCTTAGCCCTATGTAAGTTATTGATTTACAAGCCTTATTTAAAAATTAGGGCGTGATTATCAATGAGTTACATTTGGGTTTTCCTGGTATTGCTTTTTATTTACTAAAAGCAATTGTTCACCATTGTCCCAAAATGGCAACGGTTTATAATCTGTTTAAGTTAATGATGTCGTTGTTTTCAAGACCTTTTTGTTATTTTTTTTGTCCATTTGCCTTTTATCTATTGAGCCTTAGGAAAGTATCGCACAAACTATAATCGTTGAAATACGAGGCTGTATTAAAGCGAAAAACAATGTTTTGAAGAAATAACAACGGTATGATTACGGCAAGGGTAGGAAATGTAAAGAACCCAAAGATTACCACAAGGGGAAAAGAAGTGTTTCCGTTGAGTGATCACACTACTACGAGCCGCCAAATTTGGCGCTTCGTTTATGAAAGGTTACGAATCACTCAACGCAAAAATGCGTTTAGCTTGATAATCAGAAGCTTGCCCAATATGACAAACGAGGGCAATTTTGCGTTGGTTGTCAATAATGACCTGTGTCTTTTTATTAATATAGCAAAATAGTTATGTTTTTATTTGGTGGTTTATAGCAAAAACGCTATCTTTGCATTGTCTTAATAAATAAACGGTCTTTTACATTATGAAGTACAATCAGTTTTTTGCGGAACTTGCCGCAGCGGGTTGTTACGTTCTAAGGCATGGGGCAAACCACGATATTTGGTACAGCCCCAAAACGGGAAACAAATTTGCTTTGTCAAGGCACGGCAAACAAGAAGTACCTACCGGAATGGAACGTAAGGCAAGAAAGGTTCTTTTGGGGGAGTAATCCCCCTACCTTTTGCGCTTCATGGTTGAAAGATTGTTTTTGTTGAGGCAATGGGGTACGGTAATAGTGCCGTACTCCTATTTTAAAGCAATGGATATGAAAGTAACTGTAATCATGGAAAAGGCGAGCGATGGATATTATTCATGCTTTGTTGAGGAAGATTTGCCCGGTTTTGGACTGGCTGGATATGGAGATACGGCAGAAGCCGCCAAAGAGGATATGATGAAAGCGTATGAGGAAATACGGGAGATTCAGGCAGAAGAAGGCAAGGAGGTGCCGGAACTGGAGTTTACCTACAAATATGATATGCAATCCTTTTTCAACTATTTCTCTTTTCTGAATGTAACAAAAGTAGCGGAGGTTGCCGGCATTAATCCTTCATTGATGAGGCAATACACATCCGGTGTGACAGCAGCCGGGCAAAAGCAATACGATAAGATACGGGTAGCGGTGGAACGCATATCAAAAGAACTTTCTGCAGCTACTTTCTAAGGATAGTGTACCGCCGTGAGGCGTGGCCGTTTATTAAGACAATGAAGCCCCGTTCCTTAATTGGTTCGGGGCGTTTTTTTTGACTACAGCAACATAGCAGCATATTTGCAGCACCTTAAATAGAAAACAGCAACCTAACAGCATATTCGACAGCAACCTAACAGCACCTTAAATAAAAATATTATTAAAGATAAATAAAGATATAATATGTTTACTCCCACACCCCCTTACGTGGGTGTGTTCCCCTAAGAGGGACGTTCATTCTTTCAAACCTAATTTTCTTAAAGCTGATTCTTTGGCTTTCGCCCTTTCTTGTGACAGGATTTTAGATTTGCTCTTTGTCTTGTCCTCAATGCTGATAATGGCAAGTTCTTCCAGCGATTTAGTAAACGACAGGTAAAAGCCCCTTGAATGGTCGGAGTACAATTTAAGCCCCCAGTTCGTTTGCAACTCCAGCAGCACGTTGTCAATGTGGTAGCGCATGGAGTATTTTTGCATGAGTTGTTCTTCTGAATTATCAGGTTCCGGCATATCTGCGTACTTGACAGCCCACTTTATCAAGTCTGCTTCTTTTATCTCATACCCCGATGCGTTTTTCTCCGCCATCAATTCACCGGAACGAATAGCCCCCGTAATTTGGATGACACCAATACAGCCGCCACGAGAATTAATATACCGATGGGCGGCAGATGCGGAAAACACTTTTTCCTGCACTTCTTCGTTCTTGACATCTACCAAACCGAACATACGGGCGATTATAAGGCTTTTATTCGTTTTGACATACCCTTTATTACCCAACATGCTTTTAATGGCACAGAACGCACAGAAATAGGCTATGTCAGCTTCTTTCTTCGGGTTGTCGTGGTAGTCCCAAAGCATTTTAAGCCTTACATTCGCAAAAGGAGTGCCTTTTTTGACTGAATTATGAATTTTCTTGCCGTCAATAATTGCAGATTCGAGGTTTCCAAAATTGATGCAGAAAAAATCAGCAGCTTTTTTCATTCGCTGGCTTTCGTTCCCAAATTCCAGACCTAACGAATGTTTGTAAGTGCCATATCTCAAAATATTGCTAATTGTTTCTGATATGTCATTGAAAGCCCCTTGCAAAATAGTTATAGGAAAATTCATGTATTCCGCTTTTTTATCCATATCTTTGCACTGTCAATTATTTGCGCCCGGTTGTCCGTGATGGATGGTCGGGCGTTTTTGTTATACAATTTTGTTTGATTTTATACCGTTTCTCCAAGAATCGACAAATAACGCTGTAAAGACACCTTTTCCGCTTCCGCTACGAGCGTTTGAAAGCCTTCCGGGTGTTTCTCTGTGTGCGAGGTCTCCAAAGCCTTGTAATAGCCTAATTTTGCGTCGTCAGAGCCTTTGAGGTTTACCAGTGTGTAGCCTTTGCGTAATAGATACAAGTTCATCAGCAGTCGGGATGTGCGCCCGTTCCCGTCTATGAACGGATGTATGCGTACTAATTCATCGTGAAGGTAGGCGGCAACAAGAACCGGATGCACCCCCTCTGTTTCAAGTTCCCGAAATTTCAATATGAAATCCTCCATCAGCTTTTCAAGTAAATACGGTTGGGGTGGAACATGGGTACTACCGGAAATCATCACGGGAACGGTACGATATCGCCCGGCATTTTCCCGGTTAATGCCATGAAGTACAAGGGCGTGTATTTCTTTAATGGTACGTTCGCTTATCTCTATGTCGCTTTTGGCGAAATCACGGATATAGTCTATTGCTTCCGCATGGTTTATTGCCTCCAAGTGTTCACGCATTGATTTTCCGGCAATGGTGACACCTTCATTCACTACAAGTTCCGTTTCCTGGAGCGTGAGCGTATTCCCCTCGATGCGGTTGCTTTCGTAGGTGTATTCAATATTGTATGCTTCCTCAATCTTTTGCAGGGCATCAGAGGGCAAAGGGCGCAATCCGGACAGTCTTTCTTTCAACGTGTCGCAATCGTGTAGCAAACTGCTCAATTCCTCGTTCATATTCATTCTACTTTCTTTAGTTCAAGTTTGGCGCCACAGTTGGGGCAGCGAGTTATGCCATCCTCATTGCTTGACGGGGCGAATAGTTCTGAAATTTCAATTTCGAGAATATTGGCTATTTTTTCAAGTAATGGTAAAGAAGTGTTACCATTTGATGCACGACTTAATGTTACTTCTGAAACGCCTAATTTCTCTGCAAGTTCCTTTTGTGTGGTATTGCGCAATTGGCAAACCTCTTTAATTCTTAGTTTCATATACATTTGATGTTAATCATTATTCTAATGCAAAGATACACAAAATAACATCAGGTGATAATATAAAATGTTAAATTTACATGTTACGATAATTTTTCTTTGTTTTTATTCGGTGGAAATTATCGTTTAATGTATATTTGCGGCATCAAATTAAAATTAAACGATAATTTAATAACGATATGAAACGCTACAATTTAAGTAAGATAATGAAAGCCGCCCACCAGATTAAGAAGTACATGAAGTTGTATTCAATTACTCATGGGGTTAAAACATGGGCAGATTGCTTGAAACTTGCTTGGGCTGATGAAAAGAAACGTGTAGCTGATGAAGAAGCAAGAAACGCAGAGAAAGAAGCCATGAACGCAGCTTTGGCGCAACCAGCTAAAAGAAGTGCATACGATAGCTTCAACGCTCCGACTTCCGCTTATTACACCAATAACAACAAAGGGCGCTTCGGTTCTTGCTATGTAGGTGATTAATGAACTGAATTTGATAACAATAAAATCTACCATTATGGCAACAGAATTTAAAAACAAGATGAGTGAGTTAATGAAGCAGGCTTGGATGCTTGTTAAAGTGTACGGTTTCTCAATGGCTGAGGCTATGAAACGAGCCTGGCAAGTTTTAAAATTGAAAGCGGCACTAAAGAAAGGGGTCGTAAAGTTCTACTATCAAAAGCTGAACGGAGAAATCCGTACCGCATGGGGAACTTTGAAAGAGGGCTTGATGCCCGAAACAAAAGGCACTGAACGAAAAAAGAACGATAGTCTTATAACTTACTACGATAACGAGAAACAAGCCTTTAGAAGTTGTAAAATAGCGAATTTGATAAAAATTGGATAGTTAACCCGGTGGGTATGTTTCAACCGTACCCACCATACAAGCAAATGACAATGGAAGAACTTCAAAAAAGACTTAGGGACGTTATCGCATCAATAGAACAAGAGAAACGGGAAATCATGGGATTACTTACCCCTATGGCTATAAAGGAATGCAATTCAAACCCACCTAAGTCTGAATTTAATCTTAAAAGTTTAAACAAAAATATCATAGTTAATTATGATATGAATAATAATTGTATTACTTTCGTTGGCACTCAGTAGAGTGCTGTACAGTAAGAATAAAGAAACAGAGAATTTTAGACAAAATATTAGGATATTATTTATTGCCACGTAGATAAGCATAGACGTACGTTGAGGTTACGACCAACGCTCATGTTATGATGTCCCGGCAGCAATACGGCTACCGGGAGTGAAAAATGAAAGCAATACCCGAAGCTGTAAGAGGGTATTTAAGATAATTAGTACGAACGAGGACAGAGTTTTAACAATGGCAAAAAATGCCCTAAAACTGGCAAATATTATCCGGTATGAAAACGGGCACAAGATTATAGATGTAAGTTTATTGCGTGCCATTCCGGACGGTGAGATTATGAGGTATCGCAATGTAGGCAAATCAACGATAGAAAAGATACAAGAGATAAGGAAAGTGCTTGAATGGGCGTAATCTATTTGCGTATTTTGATAACTCCTATAAGGTGTCTTATTTTACATCATGCTTTTGGAAGTTGTGCAAATGCATATAATCACTTCACCAAGGGAGGCCCTCCCCCCCCTCTCTAAACATAGTGTATATACAAACGTAGTCACCTCTCCTAAATTTTTTTTCTTATTTTTTTAAGCATTGGGTGTTTTCTATAAAACGGTTATTCTTTAATAGAAAATGCTCAACTTGCATAGGCATGCAAGTTTGTGAAAAAAAATATTCGTAATACTTAGTAATGACTATTTGTAAAAAAAGGACATCCTAAAGAAGATGTCCCTAATTGGATTTAAAAGCTATACCGGACTGACCCGCATTTGCTACAAAGATAACGAGAAAGAGGTAAACCCAGGCAGAAATACCTATTATTTTTATTTATTGCATATTTAGCGGAACAAAAACGGAACAAAAAAGGCTTAACTTATTGAAAGTCAAGCCCTATTTGTCGGAATGAGGCGACTCGAACGCCCGACCCCTACGTCCCGAACGTAGTGCGCTACCAACTGCGCTACATTCCGATACCTTTTTCGAAAAGTGGTGCCACCAGGAAATGAACGTCTTTATTTTTATGTTCATAAGTAGTTGACCACCAACTTATTTCTTTATCTTGAAATTATTGAAACCACTGAATCAGCCTTACATAAACTTCTTCTTATTTCAACAATCCATGTCGTCATCTTTTTGACGCTGCAAAGATAAGCAAAAGGTTCAATTCCTCCAAAAAGATTAGGGTGTTTTTTTGAAACTGTTTAATGGCAACTTATTTGACGCCGCTGTTTTGTACTCCTTGTTCTTGACGAAGTGGATGAATATCATAATTCACCACAGATTATGCAGATTGACACAGAATGAATTTAGCCTATTGATAATCAAAGGCTCTTATCTGTATAAATCTGTATAATTTGTGGTGAATCAGTTTTGATGCTCTCGGAAAGGGAAGGCTAACCGGTCTTGAAAGCTTCCATCCGGTTCTGCTCCAGAATTCGCATGATGTCACTCTCCTTATATAATATCCTTCCACCGAATTTATAGAAGGGTAGTTTTCCGTTGGTCCGGTGTTCTATCAAGGTACGTTGTGTAACCTTGAGCAGTCTGGAAAGCTCGGCTTCCGTGAGATAACGTTCCCCGTTGAGTATGGGACGGTATTTCTCCTTATCTTTTTCCCATAGGGTGGCGAGGTATTCTAAATGACGGAAATAACGGATGACTTCGGGGCTCTCGCCGTTGAGCAGTGTGTGTATCATAATCATGCCGTTTCTTGCCTCTGTAATTCCCGTTCCATGAATTTTCGGATGTCTTTCCGCTTGTAGAATATCTTTCGGTCGATCCTGCTGTAGGCGATGGCTCCGTTTCTGCGCAGGGTGAGCAATTTGGAGGGGGAGATGTCCAACAGACGGCATACGTCTTGGTTGTCCAGCCATTCTTCCACTCCATATTCTCCATCTGTTCTGTTTCCGTCCTGCAACTTACCGACCAGTTCTTCCAGTGCCGCCTTCATTTTTCTGAATGTAACGGCCTCAATGTTCACGATTTCCATAGGCTTTTCTTTAGTTTGTGGCAAAAATAAAACAGGAAGGTCCCTATTTCCAAAGACTGTGGCGCAGGTGGCATCATATTGCATCAGATGTCTGTGGAGAATGACGAAAAGTATGCAGAATGGAAGAAAAAATGTTTCCTTGCCGATATGAGGCCTAAAATTATTATCTTGGCTACGGATTGTTCACAGACTTTCTGCTATTGTTTACTAGAAACGGCAGGGAATGGATAGTATGGGATCATGCCGTGTCTGTGCTTACCTACGTGTTTTCATCAACATGTTTTAAATAGTTTGGAAATGGATTATGGAATGAGCAGGATTACTATTTTACACAATATTATGAGGATTTGTTGCGGACGGAACAGGCAGATTTTGTGCAGGACATGTGTTCAAGAACGACGCAGAGAAATGTCGGGAATATTTTACTTGGATGTTCCAAATACTTTTTCCAGAAGGCGGTGTGACGGCCTGTATTCATGCCATGCAGTACGGCGCAATGTTACTACAAACGGATTGGCAGAATTACCGCTTTTCTGGAAAATATGGAAATATGTTGTGAAAAAGTGCACTTTTCAAAAACACTTTGGATAATAATGTGTGTCCAATACAAAGCTATGAATCACAAAAACTCTCAACCTGGGATTTTTTCCAACTCTAAATTCCTGGTTTGATTATACCGATACTTTCATAAACCTTCTCTGATACATTTGGTTTCTGCTCTGAATATATTTACTAGTATGCAATTTTCGTCCGTTGCTCTTTTCTATGAGCCAGTAAATGAACGAAAAAAACTAATATAAGGAACTATTGAAATGATATTCGCTTTAATCAGAATATACTTCTAATCATTTGTTTTATAGTTGAATTCTCTAACTTTAAACCTAAAGGTTTTGATATATCATACCCCTCTGGTAGATGTAAAGAAGTGTTGTAAATGATTCCAAGTAGAAAATATGTTTCTGGTATATGAATACCTATGCTCTGAGCAAAATGGAGCTTATTTTTAGTTCCATGTACTTCTTCTATGAAAATCCGCTTATTTTCTACATCAGGAATATCACTATATACTAATTTTTCTATTTTGAATTCTTACTCCAAAACATATCGACAGTGGATCAAAGGTGCTATCTTCTAACAAATATCTTCTAACTTCTCGGAATATCTTCTTTAAGAACTTTTCAGGTTTAGCCCAATCCGTATTTAGGTTAAGTGCATCAAATTTAACAGTTAAATTAATATGGGCAATATTGGGATGAAAATGGAAATAGTAAGCGTCTACTTCTGTTTGAATACTTTTTTCTGTTCTTTTATAAATGAGCTTTAGTATTTGTTGATTTGCTTTAAACTTGACATCCTTTATGTAAACTACTTTTATTTTACTGTCATTGAAGCGGAAATGATTGAAAAATAGAGGATCCAAATGTGTTAATAAAATAGGAAATATCCTTCTTTTTTTTCTTTTCATATCGTCAATGAAGGTAGAGATGTAGTATTGAAATGTTATTAAATTGGCATCATCCAGATAATCGAATATTTCGTCAATGATTAAAATACAGTCCTTCTTTTTAAAATTACGTCTAGCCCTTATTAACAAAGCTATAAATGTCAGTATATCTCTTTGCCCGTTAGATATCTCATGAGCTTTAGGCCAATTAATGATTAAACTATTTTTCTTTTTATCTTCTATGGGTTTTATATTAAATCTATCTTTTACAGGATTAAAAGAATTTATGGTTTGAGCATAATCTTCTTTCTCCTCTAAATAGTATAAATACTTACATGCTTTTTTGAAATTAATGCCTAAAAGATATTTTGTTGTTAATATTTGCCAAGCTGATAAAAATAAATCGACATTGTTCGCTGTTTCTTTGAATTTAAAAGAATCTATTATCTCTAAAAGTTTTTTAAACTCGTCCAATTTTTGAATTATCGGTAGAATATTTGTTTCTATCCAATTTTTTAGATTATTTGCGCTTCCTGTTTGTTGATTTATTTGTTCTATGGAATTATTGATGGTATCTCGGTATTTTTTGAGTTCAAACTTGGGAAAATCTATTTCGCTTTCAATTCTATATAACAAAGTTCCACATTTAAATAAGGCTGAAATATTATTTAATAATTTATTTCCGTTTACACCGAATTCCGTTTTAATAACTGCGGGAATATAATTAAATCCTATTTTGGGTGGAATGGTTGGGACTAATACGGTTGGGTGTATGTCAAGAGATGTTTTAGCAAAAGGTTTTCCTCCAAAGGATTGAACTATGGATTTAGGCTCAATTTGGTTGTTTATGATAAAAACATCAAAGAGATCTGCTATTGAATTTTGATTTTCATCAGCGATAAGTTTTTGTCCAGTACTCAGCGTTAAAGAAAGATATGGTTTATTATTAGGATTGTTATTGTGAAAGTTTTTTTCATCTAACTTTATTCTGTCACTCTTTAGTGAGTCAAAAGCAATCGCAAATGAGCTTTTTCCGAAACCATTTGGAGCAACTAAAATATTGGGTTTATTAGGTATTAAATCAAGGTTAAATATTTTATTGTCAATGCCTTTTATGTTTCTTATTTCAATTTTGTTTATTATCATGTTATTACTGTTATTTACTAAATAAAACTTCCAAGATTTCGACCAACAGTATCGTTAAAATTCTGTTCGTCAATTATCTTTTTTACTTCATTTTTTGATAAATTATTAAACTCCACTATATTTTCAATGGATATCCCTTTAAATCCTCTTTCAAAATATCCTATTGCTGTACCTAAAAACTGTCCATTATCCACACATCCATCAAAATCAATATCACCAATGCAGTCATCGTTAAAAGCAATCGATTCATATTCTTCTTGTGTTTTTGTTATGATAAAACAATTTTCTTTTGTTAAATCAATTAGATTTGATTTTAATCTCCATTCTCTCAGCCATGTAAAATCCTTAACATTTGGTATATACTCTTCAAATCTCCATTTAAATGATTCGGGCAAAATATCTTTCTCTTCTATGGTTCCGTATATAACAGGTCTTGCACCTAATTGAAACAAGTGTTCTTTTTTTATCGCAATTCCATAAGGGGCATACAATGGTTCAGGATAATTGTTGAAAATATTAAACATGTTTGCTAATAATGTTATAGGGGCTTCTGTAAAGCATATTACTCCATTATTCTTGATATCTCTTAATTGACTATCTTTTATTATGCTTAATAATGAGTCAAATGCATTACTCCCTTTTGTAAAATGGAATAAATAATCTGATATATCTTCTCTTGAAGCAATAATTTTGAACAATGTGTGATTCATAAATGAATTTTGTTTTATTTCCCGCAAAAATACCTATAAAAAAACATCTGACAAAGTTACTTATCAGGTGTTTTTCGATAAATTGTCTAAAACTATGCATTTACATTTAGAATGCCTAAACTTACTTATTTTCAAATATTATAAAAATACAAAAATAAAATCTTAATATATGCCAGTGTTTGATTTTGAACAGAAACGAAATACATTAGAAAAGCTTTATGAAAGCATTGGAATAGCCGAACCAGAAGTTAAGAGTTGGAAAAAAATCCAAGTTAAAAGAGATATTAAAGAGTTTCTGTGATTCGTAGTTCTGTATTGATGTACATATTATTATTCAAAGATTCTTTGAGAGGTATGTTTTTTTCGTAGTATTTTTCTTTTGATACTCGTAGTTATTAAAAACTTTCAACATTTGTGATGATTTCTTAATCGTTGGAAATCACATGTTTGGCTATGCCCGACACCTGGAAAGGTGCGGTGCGAAAGTGCCGGTGCAGTTTTCCTTGCGCGGATCTTTCAGGTGCCTTCATCGTCCGGAATCCGGGTAGCATGGAAAAGAAGACTGGCTGCATGGGTGGGCGGAAAACGGTGACGAAAGTCGGAATTCAGCTTTGAGGTGTGGCGAGGCATAACCGGAAGTGTAAATAAAAGGTGTAAGTTTGCTGTAAATAATTTACATCGGATTTACACTTTCTGTTTACACTTTTGGGGAGCACCCTTCAAAAAGTTTTATTAATATTCCACTGATTTACAAGTGGTTTTGCTTGTTATATCCTGATAAAGATTTTCGCTGGCATTGTTTTTTCATTGTAATAAGGCATATACTCTTCCTGTGCGCAGAGGGAACTGAGGCCCTCTGTCTTTTGGGAAATCCACTTTTTTCGTTATTTATTGTTTTATTGTTTGCTTATCGGAGGGAAGGCGACTGGAGTTTGTGGTATAATGAAAGGGTTCTGCGATTTGACTGCTATGCGTCACGTCGGTCACAGTTTGCCCCTGTAATCTTTCCTTTAAATCACTTTGGATTTGCTGACACATTTTTTTTCAAATGAATTTTCCCCAGCGAAGCTGCAAGGAAAATTTATTTGAAAACCGAAGGAAATGTGACTGGCAAATCCAAAATGATTTTCCTTTGATGTAAGGGGAAATTGTAATTATTAGCGAATAATAGTAAAAATATTCATTTTGTTTTTACATCGAAGATATACAAAAGACGTTCAAGGTTTTTGCTATAAGTTATATTTTTGTAATTTCCCTACGACTTTTTATGATATTAAACATTTATTGATTAGAAATAATAGTTTACAGCTTAATGCTGACAGATAAAAAAGGAAAGGACTAATATCTAAAATATTAGATTCCTTGGTGAATAAAATGCATATATTTCTCTTTTTACAATTAACTATTGTAAAGAGAGCACTGTCCTGCATTTATGTAAATACTGGACAGTGCTAACAAGAACAATATAGAAGATTTTTCTTCATTTTTGTTCCCAAGGCTCAACTGTAGATTTATCTGCTATTGAAAAGGTAAAAATAATTACATTGCAACAACTTTCAATTTTATGTATATAGTTAATATCAACTATCATAAAAATAGTTACCTATCAAACTTGATCTAAAAGAAGTGAAGGTAAGGAAATACATGCTCCAAATAAAACACGTTTATAGATTGTCTGTTATAACAATGTTTTAGTCAAGGTTACATGATTTCTGTCCTACTTTATATCAATGACAATTTTTCGATTCAAATAGTTATTGTATTTTTATATTGTGTTGTATTGGCGTAATTATGAATGTAAATTCATAGTCTCCGTAAGGTACTTGATACTCTTTACGGGCAATGCTTCCCCAACTGTTGACACAGCCTAACCCAGCCTGCACTTTGTCAATACAGAGGTTGGTTAAGTCAGCTTCTTCTATATCTTGGGAGTGACCTTGTTGTTTACTCCAACCTTCATCCAGCGATTCAATCGTATAGTGCAGAGCCGATGCGGAGAATGGAGCAGCAGCGATTATTTTAATTCCATTACCAGCGGCATCCAGCATCTTCCACCAGCGGACATCTGTTTTAGTACCGTTTTCTTGAGGGCGGATATACGGATAGAATTGTTCCGATACGCTTTGGCGATAGATGCCCAGGTCGGCACAATATTTACGGTCTATATAGTTTTCCATGGGGCCGCGGCCATAATACTCAATCGTTTCAAAACTGCGCGGCATGGGCAGTTGCATTCCAAAACGGAACATATTGGCAACTTTGGCATTTTTGTCAGCTGTCATCTTTTGAGTAATTTTTATACTGCCTATATTATTAATGATGTAGGTCAAATTCAGCGTAGCCGATACTTTGGGCAATTCATAGACAGCATCTATGATGACTTGTTTGTTGTCAGTATGTTGTTTGAAAGAAGTCAGTTTTATTTCCGGTTTGTTCCATGCTATATATTTTCGATGTATGTTGGCGCCAAAGTCATTATCTGTAGGAGCACGCCAGAAGTTGGGTGTCAAGGATGCACCATCCTCAATGATGTTTTGGCCATTCACTTCATATTTGGTCAGATAGCCGGTGTGCTTGTTGAACTCCATGCGAAAACCGTTGCCTGAGATGATAAGGTAGTTCCAGTCATTCTCTTGTACTTCCGGGGCAGTGACATCGATATTGCTTGCTACTTCGTTTTTCAACTCCATGGCGGGTGCCTGGTAAGGAGCCAGTGATAATTGGTTTTTGGCGACAACATGCCCGGCAGGTAGCAGGCCTTCGCGTGTTTTCAGTTTGTAGGATACGTTGAGCAGCCATTCGGCACCCGGGCAGATGCTTCCCGGATTCAGCTTCACACTGCCGGTTTGCTGCGGAGCGATGTCTAAATTCTCTATGCGGCCGTTGCGTATGTTTTTACCGTCTTTCAATATCTCCCATTCCAGGTAATAGGCGGAGAGGTCACGGAAAAAATGTTCATTGAAGACACGCAGTTCCAATTCCGTTGGCAAGGATTTGGTGGTAGAGCTACCGTTGGATGTCGGGACAAGAGGCACGGCTCCTAACGTAGTCCAAATGTTCTGGTAGAAATAGCCTACCTCGTACATATGTGGATTCGGCACACGGTCAGGGCTGATAAGTCCGTTATTACAGAAATTGATGTCACTGGCATCGAAGCGGTTGAAATCGCCTCCGTAGCCGTAAATCATCTTTCCGCTCTTTCCGGTCCAGCGCACGGACTGGTCCACGAAGTCCCAGATGAACCCCCCTTGGAACTTGGGATACTTGCGAATCAAGTCCCAGTACTCTTTGAAACCACCTTGAGAGTTACCCATGGCGTGCGCATACTCGCACTGTATGAGCGGCTTCTGATACTTGTTGTCCTTGCAGTAGCGTTCGCTCCATTCGTAGCCGGCATACATCGGGCAGTAGATATCAGTTTTTCCGCTTGTTCCCGCTTGTTCGTATTGCACGGCACGGCTTGGGTCTTCCGCTTTCACCCAGTCGTAGGCGGCTTCGAAGTTCGGACCGTATCCGGCCTCGTTGCCCAGCGACCAGAAGATAATGCTGGGATGGTTGAAGCAGCGTTGCACATTGCGCTGGTTACGTTCCATGTGCGCTTGCTTGTAGTCGGCGCGCTTGGCAAGGGTACGTTCGCCATAGCCCATCCCATGCGATTCGATGTTGGCTTCCGCCACCACGTAGAGGCCGTATTGGTCGCAAAGTTCGTACCACAGGTTGTTGTCGGGATAGTGGCAGGTACGTACTGCATTCAGGTTAAACAGCTTCATGATTTGGATGTCTTGAATCATGCGTTCGCGCGATACTACATAGCCATAATCGGGATCCATTTCGTGACGGTTGGCACCTTTAAAGAGCACCGGCTGTCCGTTTACCAGAATCTGCGCGTTTTTCAGCTCCACTTTGCGGAAGCCTACTTTCAGAGGAATCACCTCCACTACTTCATCACCTGATTTCAAGGTAGCTTTCAGGGTGTAGAGGTTGGGCGTTTCCGCTGTCCATTTGGCGGGGTTGGATACCTCTATGGTGGTGCTCACCTTGCCCGATGCCTTCAGTGAGCGGGTGGCTATACTCTGCTTCTTTGCATCCAGCAGTTCCAGTTCCACAGTGCCGCTACCCTTCATGGTCAGTTCAATGGTGAGTGAACCGTTGCGGTACTGTGCGTCCAAATCTGGAGTCACGCGGATGTCGGCTATTTGTTTTTTGTTGCGGGTGTAGAGATAGCAGTCTCGCCCCACACCGCTGTAGCGGAAGAAGTCCTGGTCTTCCAGGTACGTGCCGTCGCACCAGCGGAACACTTGGAAGGCTATCAGGTTCTTCTGCCCCGGCTTTAGGTAAGGGGTAAGGTTGAATTCGGCTTCCAGCTTGCTGTCTTCGCTGTAGCCCACGTACTTGCCGTTCACCCACAGATACATGTTGGAGGTCACCGAACCGAAGTGTGCGATAATCTCTTTTCCTTTCCAGCCTGCAGGAACGGTGATTTCGCGGCGGTAGGAGCCTACATGGTTATTAGTTGTAGGTACTTGCGGCGGGTTGTTCCGGAACTGGTTGCGCCAGGCATAGCCCACATTCACGTAAATAGGGTCGCCGAAGCCGTTCAGTTCCCACACGCCGGGCACGGGCATGTTGCTCCAGCCTTTGTCGTTGAAATCGGTTTTCCAGAAGTCGGTAGGATGCTGGTCGGCATCGTTCACCCAGAAGAATTTCCAGGTACCGTTCAAGGTCATGAAGTTGGCAGACTGCTCTTTGATGCCGTTGTCCGCTGCTTGTGCCGATTCGTAGGCAAAGTAGTTGGTGTGCATCGGGGCACGGTTTACGGCGTTAACTTCAGGGTCTTGCCATTCGTTGAAAGACTGGGCGTTTCCGGGTATTGCCAAAGCTGCATATAAGCAAATCGTTAAAAATCTCATATTACTTAATTATTGTTAGAACTAATGTTTGATTATTCAATTGAAATCTGTCATTCAGATTACTGGCCAATTTTATTGAGGAATGTTGTTATTTCTGCTTCAGTGGTAGTTATGTCATTCATTAACTTCCAACCTTCGGTTAGATTGTCGCCGGATAGAGAAGACAGCTTATCTTTTAAATCGTCAAACTTGTTGGTTCCTTTTCGCTTTTCTATTTGCTCATACAATCTGTAAGCTTCACTGCGCGAAACCGCTTTGCTATGTATACGGCAGAAAGCCACTTCTCCTTGGAAAGGGAATTGGGCATAGGCATTGGCAGAAGGTGCGGGAGTATCACCACCGATACACATCCATTGTTCTCCAGAATTACTGCTGATTTTTACATCGCCACTAAGTTTTTCTATACTTCCAATTAACTTGCCGTTTAAATAGGCGTTCATGTCGCGTCCATCGAAAGTAAATATATAATGATAATAAAGACTCGTTTCCACACTGGGATAGAGGATACGTTGGTATCCACCTTTGGTGCAGTAAAACATGGCATAGTATTTATTAGATCCATCTTCGTTCATTTGTAGACCAAGGAAAGCAGTTTGGAGTCCGCTGAATGGGCATTGCCTGGCTGTATTATTTGTTTTGCAATATACTTCATAAGTAAATTTATCTTTTATTTTATCCTTGAAATTATTATTGCTCTGATAGTCTATTTTGAAAAATTGTTTATCGTTATTGTTGTATTTGCTGACATACATTTTTAATTCGTCATTGTATACAATCTCAGGCTTTTGATCTGCATTACCGGGAACAGCTTTTAAAGAAGAATTTGCGATATTATTTGCTACTCCACCGGGTTGGAACATAATATCAATAAGATCAGCTGTAGGTGCCATAGTGCCGGCATCTGCCACCCATTTCGGAGTAGTAAAGTTGCATTCTTTAGGGGCTGATTCCTCACCGAAAGAATCAATGGCTTTTACGATGACGGTGTATAGAGTGTTGTCTGTCAATCCATTGATTTTCCACTCTATCGTTTGTGGCATATCTTCACGTAAGAAGCATTGAGAGTATACTTGATATGTTTTTATTTCATTAGAGGTAGCTTTATCTTTCTTGATTTCTACTCTGTATTTTGCCACTAAATCATCATCTGTAGCTTGGGGAATGACTACGGTACAACTGTGGTCCGTTAGATCTTTTATAGTTACTTCGTTGGAGAATACAGGTGAGCTTCCACCGGTACGGCTATCTGTATAAGTGAATTGTGAACCGTCATGAGGGGCTTTTATTATCCATGGAGTTTTAATTTCTGTGTTATGTTTGGTATCTAATCGAGTCACTTGCACATCCGCATTAGCACCGCAGTCTACAATTAAACCTTCAGTCACGTTTTCTCCAGTCGCAGGATAACGTTCCTCATAGATATCATTGACATCAAGTTCGGAAACAGTTCCATAGTAACCGGGACCTACATTTATCCATGTAAACTTATCTTGCTTGATAGAACGTTCGTCCTCTATGCTGAAATGCGAATGTCCAGTAAAATGAATGACTTGCCTATAGTTGCTTAGTGTTTCGTGAAGTTGATTTTGGGTTAACCATGGTCCCCAAGCTGTTTCATGTTCAGAGGGAGCATGTGAAAATACAAATATCGGTTTGTCAGGATAATCTTGTGCTGCTTTTCTCAAATGTTTTTTAAGGAATTCTACTGCTTCATCATCATATCCTGCCCATGAATCTCCAACGCTGATAGTGATGAAAGGGTAACCACCCTGCTCTATGTATTGGTGGATATTCTGTGAAAATATATCATTGAAATACTGTTGGGTGTTTTGGTTGTAACGTTCATGGTTTCCTAACATGAAGTATACATTTACATCTTTAGGAAGATTCTTGTTAAATAACTCATCAACAGCTCGATATTCTGTTTCGTTTCCTCCATCTGTCATATCTCCACAAATAAAAATATTTTTTACTTTTGGCTGTTTTGTCATAATCATTTCCAATGCACGAGGTATCTTTATGGTGGCATCTTCTGTTCCTGTTCTTCGACCATAGTGTAAGTCTGCTAATACAGCAAAGCTCATTTCACCCTCCACTTCTGCAACAGCTTCTTGTTTCAGTACCAATTCTTTGTTATTAGTGCTTAGCGAGCTGGAAATGATTACTTTAGCGATTCGTTCTTGTGGGATGTCGTTGGCAGATACTGTTATTGTAATATTTCCCCCTTCTTTTTGTTTCCCTTCAGGAGTAGCCGTGACAAAATTTTCTCCTTCAGTGACTTGAACCTCCCAAGTTACTTCCGGACTGGAAGTGACAGCAATTTGATAACTACATCCTTCCATTTTTATAGGAAGGATTATTCGATTTGAGGAAAGGTCTATGTTATCGGATTCAAACTCGATAGATGCTTTCGGCTTTTCCTCTGCCTTTTGGTCGTCACTGCATGCGCTTGTTGTAGCTATAATAAAACAGGCAAGCAGTAATTGACGCATGTACTGAAATGTCTTCATAAATTAAAAGTTTTTCGGTGGATAATTGATATAAGGTTATATTTATAATTCAGCTGGCTTATCCAACGTCGTGCCGTTGATTGTAATAGTGTACGGCCAGTTGTTTTCGTTGTCCTCGGTCACTTTTCCACTTTCGTCTTTCTTGCTTTGCTTGTGTTTCCAGTGTTCGGTGGGTGCGCCCATCACTACAAACCAAAGATTTTTTACACCACTTTCGGGCACTGTAAACGAAAGTGTTTTTTCCTTTTCCTTGTTCATCTCTCCGTAGATGCGTTCGCCGTTTTCTTTCAAGGCTACGAAGCCGTAACGCCATCCGGCATATTGGCGCTCTTTTATCTTATAGCCGCTCATGCTAAGTTCTCCTTTGAAGTCGATGGTCACGGTTGTTCCGGCTTTCGGCGTTTTCAGCTTGATGCAGTTGTAGCCGTAGTTTTGCGGACAGGTTTTCGGGTCTGCACGGTAAGTTTTTTTGCCCGCTCCAACCTCTATCAAGCTGTATTGGTGCTTGTCGATGTGCTTGATATTGGCTTCCTTCATGCTTGGAATGTCCCAGGTTACGAAGCGGCGCACACCCTCAAACATTTCGTTATTGAATTGTTCCTGTGTCAGGTTGTTCAGGCGCTTGTAGGTTTGTACCGGATCTCTCTCGTCATCTTCAATGTTGCTTTGCCAAAGCTTGCTTACCATTTTAGGGTGTATGCTTTCCCAATATTCGAGCACGTAGGGCGAGTGGTATTGGTTGTCTTCGTGCATGAATGCCTTATGGGTGTTTTTCATGAAATCCTTGAAGTGTCCGTATTCCAAGTCAGGCCAGTCGGGCCAGCGGTGCAGGAGTCCCCATTGCGATGTCATCTCGTAGATAGGACCGGACCAGCCATAGTTATAGGCGCCGTCATAGTGGCTGATGTACTGGAAACAATGCATCATCTCATGCTGAAGAAGCCCCGGCACTCCGTATTTGTTCACTTTCATAATGCCCGGCTGCTTTACTTCCAGAATGCCGACATTCGGCTTTCCGTAGCCTACTGCTCCCCCTTCGTTAGAGTGGTGTACAAAAATCAGTATCTTGTATTTTGCAGCTTCCGAAGTGGTCCAGTTGGCAAATCCGGCCTTGTCTATCAGCCAGGCGTAGATGTCTTCCGCATATTCCACCGCTTTTTTCCGGTCGAGCGGCAGGTTGGGGTCGCTTTCCGGGTTCTCTCCCCAGCTCTTTTCATACATAATGGCTACATTCGGTCCTTCGGCCATGTAGTGCACGTTGAACTTGCTGTTCTTGTCCTGGAAGTCCGCTGTAGTCTGATTTACCGTTCCTTCCGGAAATACTACCTGCTTGTCGCTTTGTTGCAGGCTGTATACAATGACAGCCTTGTTGGTACTGTTCTTGATGCTGATTTCCCCCTTCCTGCTGGTGACGTTTTCTGCTTTCTTGGAAGCGATAATCTGTACGGTGGCTTCTCCTTTCCCTTGGGTGGGAGATACGCTAAGGAAGCCTTCGGGGGTATCTTCGCTGATGGCGATTTCCCATGTCACTTCCTCGTCGGTGGTGATGGCCAGCTCGTATTCGGCTCCGGTGGACGGGACGGTTACGAGTTGTGAGGTCCCTGCATACTTTTCTCCATCAAGGCTTACGGAGAAAGTCTTTTTCTTGTTGTCGTTGCCTTCATCATCGTCAGATGAACAACTGACAGAGAATAAGCCAAACATTAAAGCAGCTATTCCGATTCGGTAAATTTTTAATGTTTTCATGTAATAATATTAATAGGTTCTTGTGAGATACGAATTGCAATTCATCAAAGTGCCTTACCGCTTTTTGATGTCAATGCTCCTTTTGAATATGGAATTCGTTAACTTGTTTTCAAACTTGTCGATGATACCTTGGTTGTGCAGCTCATAGGCGGGCATGAAGCTGTATGCTTTGTTTTGGGTTTTGTCATTGATTACTTCTATAAGCACCATGTTGTAGTAACTCCAGGCGGCGCTTCCATGCCAGAATATGTCTTTGGAGTTTTTTCTGAGTATTCCGCCGCTGAAAGCGTAAGTCTTGACAGGAGTGGGGTGAATCTTGTAATCGCTCATTTTGTAGACATTCAGAACACAGTTTGTCACGGGTTCTCCATTCTCCGTAACGTCGAATTCTATTATGTCCGGAAACCAGTCGTGCACGCAATAGTAGCAAAGGTATTGTTGCTTCTTTGCCCCGTTCAGGTTGATGACTCTCATCTCGTACTCGCTCCATTCGCATTTGTCAAGCGAAGGGTAGGGATTGTTCATATTGCCTTTCTCCGGCTCAAAACCTTGTCCGCTCACCGGATTATTTTTACTGTTGACGCGGCACAGATAGGTATCTATTACTCCCCTGCAATGGCCTAACTCGTGTGTAATGGCAGCTACGGTGTTGGCGGCATCACTGAAGTGGTCGTAGAATTTCCCTACGTTTTGCTCGCCGGGATTGATGACGAGGATATTACTCAGTCCGTTGCTGTCACCATGGCCTCCGCTTTTTCCTACTTCTTCTTCTTGTATGGCAAAGTCGTACGACACTAGAATCTGGAATTTCTTCAAATCAATGCGGTCGCTATGCCATCGGGTCACTTCCCAGTGGCTTCCTGCGGGAGCTTCTTTATTGTCGTTGAAGTTGTAGAGGATAATATCATCCAAATCAGGGATAAAAATGTAGTTCCGCTGTAACTTCCCCTTCTTGTCAAGTCCGTTGAAGCGTTCGTTGATGCCTTCCCATTGCTTCTTCAGGCCTGTTTTGAAGAAGGTCTCATCGCGCATGTCCCAACCCTCTTTGTCGATGGCAATCTTTACGTGCATCACGATGTTGGTGCCGTCGTCGTATTCAATGCCGATATTATCATAGTTGCCGTCTGCTCCCGGGTTGATGCTTTCTTCAGAATCAGGTTCTTGTGGAAGCATGGTTTCATTGCTCCCATTGTCTGAACAGCTGAAACAAACGGTGGCGGCCAAAGAAAAAAAGAATATGCAAAAAAACTTTTTCATAATTATTATCCATTTAAAGTAAAATAAAGGAAGGGGGGATGTATGTCTGCCCTGCTTTATTATCAAAAATACCTATTGAAGTAATAGATTAGTTCGCGATAAAAACAGGTAGAAGGGAAAACTCCCTTCTACCTGAATGAAGGTTAGAGTTAAATTAAACAATGAAAAGAGTCTTTTGTAAAATACCTATTGAAAACGGTGTCGTGTTATCCATGGGTTTACCTTAATTATTTAATAGCCGTATAGGTAGAGTTCATCTGCACGAACATTACTATCAAGGGCTGTTTGCAATGCCGAACCGTTTTGGTTATATAAGAAGGAAATCCTGATTCTTTTGATATCAGAAAGAATATTCATTTCATGACTTTTAATTTCTTGAACTTGAATACTGCTACCATAACCATCGGGTACAGTTGTTGGGAATTGACCGTTAAAAGTTTTTTCAATAATTTCTCCGTTTTTTGTCCAATTATTTCCCTCTGTTTCAGTAGAAGTATATATCTGTAAGGTCTTGGGATTTCTGGTTGCGTCTTTATTGGAAGCATGCAACACAATCTGTGCTTTGGTAGTAAGATTTAGTGTGCTGACATCTATATCTACGTAAACACCGTATGTTGCATCATGACCAGTTTGAGGGTCTGTGCTACCCTCATCATTCCCTCTGTCTTTCCAGTTCCATTCGGTAGACCAAGTATCTGAAAAGTCACTATTATGGTGATATTTTCCATCGGCTAAATTTGCGACAGATAATCTTGCCCATTTTGAATTTGCCGCATTGTTTGTAGACAGCATATCACCTGTTAATGTTTGTTCTGTAAGTTTGTTTTTTACAGAAATATTGAATTTTATTACTTCCTGAGAAGGGGAGATAGCATTGTTGGTAACCGTTGTTACTTTTATTGGTAATACGTAATCTCCTGCTGCAAGTTTATCATCTCCATTGATACGATTAATGTCGAAGGCGTATTCCACTTCTGTTCCTTCTGTGAATGATACGGTGGAAAGTGTGTAGTATTTGTCGTCTAATAGAGTTTCGTTTGGTTCTACATTATTATCTGTTGCAAGGGTTATCTCGAATGGTTCTCCTGCATACGAAGTATTCAACGCCAGTTTAAGTTTTGCTGTTCCGAAACCGTTATTGATAACTTCAACGTCAGAACTTTCAGCCGATAATGTCAACTTGGGAGTTGTTACTTTGTAGCGTAAGTAGACCACTTTGCTTTCATCTGTGGCAAAGGGCATCCCTTCGCAAGCAGACAAGGCTATCGGCAATACATATTCCGTCCCATTTTTGAGAGTGGGAGCATCGCCTTCTGCACTGCTTTTTACAGTAACAGTAACATCTTTGGTTTTGTCATCTTCTGCATTGAAAGCCAATGTATTGTCTGTACCGATGGTGTAGTAGGGCGCAGGTAACAGAGTAGCGCCATTTCCGTAAGCTGCAACCAACTCTTTGAGTTTTGTTTCCTCTGTCACAAATTTAACCTTGCTTTCCCAACGGTTCTCTACATTCAGGCAGATAGGTATTTCTGTAAGGATGTCACTACTCAATCCAGCAACAATCTCTTGTGTTTCCCCTACATTGCCTTCTTTTCCTAACGTGAATATAGGAGTCGTTCCTATCGTTAGTTTAATAATAGCAATGTCCGCACCTGATTTTACATCACAATCGGCTGAACTCAAGCGGATGGGCAGCACGTAGTTCGTGCTGCTCAAATTAGGTAATGCGGTAATTTTGATACCGTTGAGTTTTATCTTCATGATTTGAGAAGTGATGTCGCTTTCCACTTCAAGAGGGTCGGCAAGCGTGTAACAATCTGTGGGCATCAGGGTATAGTTGGTCCCGTTTTGTGTGTTGTAGGCTGTCAACTCGTCGGCGGTCAGCGCACTGCCTGTTGCTGTCACGGCCTCGGTGATACTGTTGCCGCTTCGTGCCACGTTCAGCTTTACGGGAATGCTTGCTTCTGCTCTACTATACAGGATGGCTACGGTCTTTTCCACTTCTTCCCAGGCAATGGTGGTAGGTATGGGAGTCTTGTCGGTACTGCCCGGCTGTTCGTTACCATCCGGATCGCTTGTCGGAGCGTCATCATCGCTGCACGCTGTACCGAGGCAAAGCATGCTGCAGAACAATGAAAGATATAATAAATTCTTTTTCATGATAATTTATATTTTCTTGGTAAATAAATAGTTAAATCCTGTACACCTATTCTGTGGCTTTTTCAACGTATAACTCAATTTCGTTCATGCCGATGTTGTAAACCCAATTTTTGTTGTTATATTTACCTCTATATACTTCATCTCCGGTTAACGGTATAATCTTTCCATTGGAGCCAGATTGGTAGCTGGTAAGGGCTGCTATACGGATTAGGCTGATGTTTTTTCCATTTGTAGATAGTATATTTGTAGCACATACGCCATTTTGCTTTTCAGGATAGGCATCGTCCGTGCTCCAAACTTCAGTTAAATCATCAACAGAAGTTCCGGCATAAATGGCTACTTTTTTAAGACCGTTGTGTGAAACTGTTTGGCTGTTCATCTTTATTTGGAACAATTTATCAATACTGATGTTATCAATGTCAATATAAATGCCATATTTTGCATCACGGATTTTATCCATAGGTAATGCTGTATTCCATGCAGATTGCCATTCTTGACCACTTTCTACGTTACCGTCTACCAGCAAGGCTATTTGGCTGTCGCTCTCTGAAGTGATGGGGTGTATGTTATCGGCTGTCAGTGCAACTCGTTCCATTGTAACATTTTCATCGATTTTGGAAATCAATAAGTAGCTTACAGTTTCTGTGTTCACTTCACAAATGTTTTCTGAGCTTCCTTTCAGTACTACCGGGAACAAATAGCTTGTACCGTCTGTTAAGCCTTCCGACTTAATTCCTGCACTGAACTTAAACTCTTTGGTTTCTCCGGTACATTTAACTTCGTTGAGAATGCGATTGGCGACAGGCAATAAAGTATATGATGTTCCGTTATCGTCATTGTACTGGTTTACAAGTGTAGAAAGTGTTTCGTCTTCGTTTTCGAAGCTGATATTCGCTTCCCACTTGTTTGTTATGTTCAGGCTCAGAGTCAATTCCTTTGTAAATGTTTGATCTGTACGGGTAGCAGTGGCTTGCAGCTGTAAACCGGTTTCTTTTAACGAGAAAATAGGAACCAGTACGTTATATTGCAAATAAATCACCTTTTCGCTTACGGAGAACGGCATCCCTTCGCACTTGCTTAAAGCTACCGGCAATACGTATTCACCTGGTTCCAGCGAGCTCCCGGTTGTTACGTTGACGGTAAACTCCCTGCTGCCTTCTTCATTGGCAGCGAAAGAAATTTTCTGTCCGTCGTTGATTGCATACAAGTCGGCAGGCAGCAGCTTGGCTTCTGTTTTTCCGGTTTCGGCTTTGTAGGCATCAAGTAATGCGTTGAGGTCGGCTTCTTCGTTTTTAAACGTTACGGAGTTCGCCCAGCGGTTGTCTACATTGAGGTTCAAGAACATCTTGTATTTCTTTGTAAATACTTGTTGCGGCACTAACTCCACTACGGCATTTGCCTCTTCTTCGTTCTCGATCGTTATACTGAACTCAGGCGTAGTGGCACTCATCACTACCATAATGACGTCAGCTCCTGCTTTCACTTCGCAGTCAGACGAAGTAACACGTATCGGAATGGCATATTGTTTGGTTTTCAAATCCAATGCTCCGATAGTGTTTTTCACAATCATGGTTACTTCCTGCTTTTTGGCGGTTCCCGATACTTTTATCTCCTCGTCGAATGTATAATACGCTTCGGGCAATATCGTGTAGCTTGTCCGGTTGGCGGTGTTATAGGCATTCAGCTCTTCCTCGTTCAGTGTACCGAATTGGGCTTTTACCGTTTCTGTGTTGGTATTGCCCATCCTGTTCAGGTAGAGTGTTACAGGGATGTCCTTTGCATCATTCAGGAAAGCCACAGTCTGCTTGTTTGTTTTCCATGCCAATTGGGTTGTAATTACTGCGTTGTCACCGTCAGCGTCACTCACTTCCACAGGCGGTGGCATCAGTTGCGTGTCTTCGTCATCGCAAGAAGCGGATAACAAAGAAAAACTGCAAAGTAATGATAAGAATAATATATTTTTTCTCATGGTTTTAATCATTTTAAATTAATGTATCAATTTAATTGAGTTGCATTATAGGGTTATAATGTTTGTGCTGTAGCTTTCACTTCCGTTCCGGCCGGTACTTTTATTTCTATGTACGAAATAGTCTGCCCCATGCGGTCGGTGCGTGTCTGTACTGTTTGCTGCTCTCCGTTTACACTGATTCCACTTACCTTGCCCATATAAGAGGCTTCCCAAGTCAGCTCATTTGGGGTGTTGTTGATAAAGAGGCTGCTTTGGTTGTTTTCATGCTCCACCGTAATGTGTCCTTGCAGCATGGGTAGGTTGTTGATGCGCAGGTTGTGTTCGCCTGTAATTTTAGGTAGCGTGGTCACTTTCTTTTGTGATGCACTCGGTACAATGCCCATTGTGCCGCTTATGATACCTTCTATCATGCCATACGATACTTCTGGATATTCACAACGCCCCATGTCACTGATGTTTTTCAGGATTTCGTAAGCTTGTGCTACGTAATTGTAGCGATACCACAGCAAGGGGAAGTGCGAAATGTTCTCAATATTCCAGTTTTTGCGTGCCATCATCTTGCTGATGGTACCGCGGATACGGTCGGTCTGCTGTGCGGCATCGAACCATAACATGTAGGTCAGTCCTTCACCGTCGGCAAATTCATTCTTTACTGTCCAGAATGTGTGGTAGGCATTGATGTTGTTGTTCCACCAGTTGTCTTCCAAGTGCATGCGGTAGTCTTCGGCAAGCAAGTGCAAAGCTTCGCTTTCGGCTATTTGTCCTAATGCGGCTTTCATCTTACTGTATGCTTCGAAACCTCCGTAAAGGCTTGCCACTAAATCCGAACTGTTGGTCAATCCCGGATAATTTTCCACGTACGAGGGCAGACCGCGTGTTTCGCGGTAACGCCCTTGTGTGGTGGGTTTATTATTCATGTGTTGCGAACGGAGCAAGATGTTTTCCGGTTCCAACTTCCAGCGTTTCACGTAATTGTCGGCAGATAACTTGAAGAAATATGCCAAGTAATCATCGTTGAGATAACGTTTGTCGCCTGTCCATTCATAAAGACGCCAGCAGGCAAACATCACATCGAAATTCGCGTTCAGGTTGTACCAAAAGTTAGCGTCGTTTACGTAGTCTGCCGGACAGGGTTTGTCGTCCTTGTCTATTTCCCAATGGGTGCAATAATCCTTAGACTCGCTGATGTTGCGGGCAAACTTTTGCATCATATTGAAGTTGTGCTTCGACAACCCTAGTATTTCGGCTGCAATGCTTTGGTGGGAAGCGTCTCGCATGCAAAAGGCATTCCGTCCGGGCAGGGCGGCTTCGTACCAGTGACCTACTGGATCACTGCCATCGTGCGCATAGGATAGGGCCATTTTCTTAGCCCAGTAAAAGGTCTGCTCCAAATCCTTGTCTGAAGACGAGAACGACATTTCCTGGTTTGGCTGTGAACCGGCATCGTCCTTGTCCGTATCACCTGTTGCGGGCGCTTTGTCGTCCGAGCATGCCAGACAATTGATGGATAAGGCAGACAGTAGAGCTATTGCGATTAATTTAGTATGCATAACTTTTCTCGAATTATTTGGTTGGAATGTCAATGTTTATCTTCAGGGTGGATTTCCCGTTGATTGGATTCGCCGATTTGTCTTTCAGACCTTGTGCATGAGCTTCGAAATACGGTAGGAAGTGGTAACCTTTCTGCCCGGTTTTTTCGTTTACCGCTTCTACGAGGAACATCAGTGCCCATCCTCCGGCACTGGTTCTACCATCCCAAAACAAATCGTAGGCATCTATACGGGCAGTTCCACCATTGGCAGCTCTCGTTTTATCTACATTGCTGTCAATCTTATAATCGCTGAATTTGTAGAAGTTCAATGTACATTCCTCTATCGGACTACCGCCTTCGGTGACATTGATTTCAATCAGGTCTGTAAAGTAATCTCTCATACATGTGTTCCAAAGCGTGCTACCGCTTTTTTCCATTTTGTTGAGGTTGGCATTCAGACAGAGTATCTCATAATCGTTCCAATAGCATTTATCCAAGGGGTCATAGGTGTTGTTGTTCATCACACCTGCGGGAGCTTGATGTCCCTCTCCATTCACTTGGTTGTTCTTGCCGCTGAGGTTTGTCAAATAAAGGTCGTAAAGACCGCGGGTATGCCCCAATTCGTGGGTAATGGATTCTACGGTTTTTCTGCTGTCTTCAAAATAGTCTATAAACTTGCCAGGTTCTTCATCCGCATGGATTACCAAAACAGTAGACAAGCCTTTGATATCACCGCAACCGCCACCTCCGCCTATCTCATACTCTTGAAGCACGAAATCGTAACTTACTATTACTTGATATTTATTATAGTCCAAGCAATCCGGATATTTTTCTAACATTCCTCCCCAGTGCATGGTTTCTTGCTCCTCCTCATCATTTTCATAGATAATGATGTCATCCAAATCGGGTACGAAGATGTAGTGGCGTTTCAACTCGTCTTTTTTGTCCAAACCGTTGAAACGTTCGTTAATTTGTTTCCATTGCTTTTCCAGACGGGGTTTGAAGAATGCTTCGCCTCCCCGCATGTCCCAACCTTCCTTGTCGATGGCAAGTTTTACGTTGACTACGATGTTTTTGCCATCGTCATATTCCAGTCCTACTTTACTAAAATCAATATCTCCGTTTTCACCGGGAGTGACTGGTGTTTCCGGTTCGTCATTCGGAAGTTGCGGGTCGTTGTTATTATCGTCTGAACAACTTACGCAAAGCATTCCTAATAGGAACATGAATGATATGTATAAATGTTTCATAATAGTATGTTTTTTATTAATAACCAAAGATTTCTACTTCGCCTAAGCCGACAAGAGGTATTGATTCGCCGGTATTAACAGTTTTAGTCAGGTCACCATAGTTCTTGCTTTTCAAGAGAGCGATTCGAATTGCTGTGATTTCACCACAATCGTTGAATGTGAATTCTTTGATATGGTTTCCGTCTAATTTCAATAGGTATTGGGATTGTTCTTTCGCATTAGGGAAAGGAGTTACAGGTTCTTGTATTTGTACCCACTCGTCATTTCCTGCTTTCTTGGCGTAGATGGCTAGACTTGTCGGACGTGTATGGGCTGCATAAGCGGACAATTTTATTGTCATTTGCTGGGTGATTCGTTGATTGAAATTTACAATGTCTATGTAAATGCCATAAGTCGGGTCGGTATAAGTTTTACCCTCTTCGGCATTTCCGTATTGCGATTCCCAGAATTTTCCTTCACCTATTCCACCATCTATCAATCTTTCTATAGGGGCTGCACTGCTGATTGCAGAAATGTCGCTTTTCTCTATTTTGATTTGTATTCCTTCGCTTGTCACGTCAACAAGGACATAACATGGCGTATTGTTTATTTCAAACGGTTTTCCTTCTATTTCTTTAAGGACAATGGGCAATAGGTATTCACCTTCTTTTATCCCTTCTACGTATTGTATGGGAACTTCCAGCTCTTTTTCGTTTTCAACATTTGTAAAGGTCAGTTCGGGCAAAGTGTACATGGAAGCGGGTAACAATTTGTAAATTTTGCCAGTCTGGATAGAGTATTGGTCTACTAAAAAATGTAGCGCATCAAGGTCGCTTTCCAATTTGGCGGTAAATGTCCAGCCATTGTTGGGCATTCCCAGCTTGACCATCGTGGTGAATGTGGCGCTTTGCAGATATTGGTTCTTGCTGTGCACGCTGAGTTTTTCCTGCAAACCGCTGTTCCTTAACATTACTTGTGGGGTAATGATGTTGGGTTTGATAATCAGTTGCCTCTTATCGTCGTTTACGCTATGTGTGTCGCTGATAAGTTTTAGAGGTAACACATAATCAATGTCTGTGTCCAATTCACCGATTTTAGCTTTCAGAGTAATAGTCAGATCGCGTTTTTCTATTCCTTGTTCAAAATTGTATTGCTTGTCAAAGGTATAGCAATCGGCAGGTAAGGCTACATATTGCATGTCGTTTTCCTGATTGTACGTGTCCAGCTCTTCCTGTGTAAATACTCTTACAGCAGCTGTACGCAGAACTTCAGGGGCAGTTCCACCCTTACCGATGGAGGTTGTGAAAGTAAGATCCTGGTTGATGTTATAAAACTCAATTTCTGTGAGTCCGGTGTCTTTTAGATAGAGTGTTGATGAAAATTGGTCATCTTCAAACTGTGGCTCACCCAAATTCTCGCAAGAGGTGGCGGCAAGCACCATTATCCCGCAGAATATCGATGTTATATATAAGTTTTTCTTCATGTCATTATAATTTTAAATCCTGTTATTTTTAGTATCCCGGTGCTTGCACCAAATTTGTATTTTTTCCGATTTCGCTTTGCAGAATAGGAGCAATATACATGCGGGTACTCCATCTGTAGGGTTGGTCCACTTTGATACGTTGGTTAAATTCCTCGAATGTAGGGTTTACAATTGTTTCCGCATTCAGTCCTTCGCGGACGCCTTCCTTCAATACTTCGGGAGCAATCATCCAGCGGCGTACGTCGTAATGGCGGTGGCCTTCGCCATACAGTTCAATGAAACGCTCGTTTTGCACCCATTCCATAAGCGTGCGGCCAGAAGCCTGTATGTCGGCTTCCGTAATTGCCGGTAATCCTGCACGTTCGTGTACGGCATTCAGATTTTTCAATGCTTCAGTCACATTATCCTGCATGGCATAACACTCGGCAAGATTCAGATAGAGTTCAGCCATACGTATCAGCGGGCGTTGATATTTTTCACCCCAGTTTCCGTTACCGCTACTGTCATACTTGCGGTCAGGACGTACGAACTTTTGTGCAAGGAAGCCCGTTACGCAGTGGTTGCGGTAGTGTGTACCTCCATTGTCGAAACCTTGTTCCTCTGAATCTTTCAGCTCCAGCCTTTTCGCGCTTCCATTAGCGACTAGAGTTCCCCAGTCGCCTTGGTCGAATGCCATCCAGGCATAGAAGCGGGGTTCGCGATCCACGCAAAGTTTGATAATATCTTCACGGTTGGGGTCTGTGATGCCTGCTCTTTCCAGCAAATCGGTTCTTTTCGTATCAAGGAACTGTCCGTCGGCCATATAGAAACGTTCTATGGTACCGAGGAAAGGAGAGTAACTGTTATAGCCTTCTTTATAATTGCCATTATTCAGTAATAACAGGCGGTAAGGCATCATACAATCATAGGGCGTGTAATCGTTATCGTCCGATACTCCCCAAACATATTCGAAGTTACCTTCAGTTTGGCGGGATGTTACCATCCAGCGTAGCATCAGCACTCTCTTCTTGAAGTCGTCTGTAATATTTTCTCCCGGTACGTATAGTTTGTCTAAAGTAATGCCTTTCGTTTCGGAGAAATTAAGGTCCGATTCAACTGTTCCATAAAGTCGATGACCGGCAATTTTAGCTTCTTTCAGAGCTTCTTCGCAAGCAATCCGGGCGCGTTCCCACTTTTGCGGGTCGTACGTTTTGCTCACCAGTTCATAGCCGTAGTCCACATCGCCATAAGAACTGGTAACTTTGTTTTTCCAGTCTTTGTAAGGGAAGCCTCCGTTCCATAACGGAGAGGCGGCATATAACAGTACGCGCGCTTTTAAGGCGCAGGCTATGGCGTGTGTGGCCCGACCGCGGGTATTGGTGTCGCGTTCTGTAGGAAGTTTGTAGCCCTCAATCACTTTCTTGTCCAGAATATCTACAATCCAGTTGGTCACACCATCATAGTGTACGCGTCCGCCATAAGATTCCGATGGGGTTTCTTGGGGAATACGTGATTCCGTAATAGGACACGGACCGTAGGCGCGCAATACTTGGAAATGGTAGTAGGCGAGCAGGAAATAGGCTTCTGCTTCCCATTCACTGCGCTGCGCTTCGGTAATGCCTTTTGCCTTTTGCAAGTTCTCTAAGAAGAGGTGAATTTGTCCGATATATTTATAGTTGTAGTTCCAGAACTGCACACCGTCGCTTGGAGTAATCAGGTCGTAGGAGAACCGCAAGGCTTGTTCGCCCCATATTTCGGGCAATGCGAACTCATCTGCCATGGCGCCTGAATTAAGGGAGTTATTATGGTCGGCATAGCCGCAAAGTGATTTTACGTTGGAATAGCATGAGTAGAGAAATCCTTCGGTTGCATTGGCGTTTTCTGTAGCGTCTTCCAACCCAGCCTGCTCGGGTGGCACGATGTCCAGGAATTCGCAGGAGGTCATCATCAATCCTGCCGATAACATCAATGTGCCGCTTAGATATTTAATAGATTTATTTAGTTTCATGATTGTATGCTTTTAGAAGTTTAATTGTAAACCAAGATTAATGGTGCGTTGTAATGGATAAGCATTCCAGCTTAATTCCGGATCCCATTCCTTGAAAGGACTGAATACGGCCAAATTGTCACCAGTCAAATATATGCGTCCATATTTGAAACTATAACCAAGTTGCAGTTGTTTCAGACGTATGAAGTTACCGTTGCGTAACCAGTAAGTGCTGTTTACACGGTTATTGTCGTTGTCAGTATTTCTTAGCCCCAGACGCGGATATTCGGCATTTGGGTCGGGATTCTCTTCTGTCCAACGATTTTCTGCCACATATTGGAATACGTTATAGTCGCTGGCTCCGAAGGGGTGGAAACTGTTTACATTAATCTTTCGCATAGCGGAACCATTAAAGAAAACGCCGAAGTCCCATTTTTTATAGATAACGTTCAATCCGAATCCGTACTGAATACGGGGTTGCTTGCCTAGTTCGGAAATATATCCTTGGTCGTAGTCATTGATGACACCGTCACCGTTCAAATCACGATATTTGATGTCACCAATCATCGGAGTGCTACCTAGTTCTTGTGTAGCGTGGTTGGCAATCTCTTCATCACTGGTGAACAGGCCTTCTGCCACGTAACCATATTGCGTGCTAAGCGGACGTCCGGTTTGTACCTGCCATGGATATTCGTGCCAGATTTCATCCTTATAGTCGTATTTGTTCCGGGTAAAAGTGAAGTTGCCACGGAAGTCCAGACGCAGATCTTTACCAATCTGCTGGCTGTAAGTGGTGCTGAGTTCATATCCCCAGTTACTCATCTTGCCTACAGGCGCATAAGGAACAGCGTTGGAGAAACCGAGCATGTTAGGCCATGAAGCACGCATCATCAGGATGTTGTAACGTTTTTCATGGAAGTAGTCGAATACGATGTTCCAGTTACGGAAAAGTGTGAGGTCCAAACCGAGGTCCAGCTTGCGTGAACGTTCCCAACAACCATTGGCTACAGCATATCTTTCCAGCAAGGGGCCATATTTGGTTGTGTTGAAATTGTCGCCGGCGGTCCAGCCTTGATTCCATAAAGTCACCTGATCTATGTAGACAAAGTTTTCGGGATAGTCCAGTTCGTCACTCCCGACAATACCGAATGAACCGCGGACTTTTAAATTATCGATAACGTTGCGCAAAGGTTCGAAGAATTCTTCGTTGCTTACTACCCACCCTAATGACATAGCGGGAAAGAATTCGAAGCGGTCTTCTTTGGCGAGTCGTTCCGTTCCGTTGTAACCGAAGTTGAATTCAGCGAGATAGCGTTGTCCGTAGTCGTAAGTGAAACGACCAGAAAAGCCTTGATTACGGCTTGGCAGTGGATACTCCTTGAAATCGCGTTGCATGTACATCAACATACCGCCTACATTATGCAGTCCGAACTGACGTTGATAATTCAGTTGGAATTGCATCATGATGGTGCGATCGCTCCAGCGGCTTGCGTCGGAGGTTTCAATGTAGGGTGTACCAGAAGTACCCAAACGTTCCATCGTATAAGTATCTGTAGCCTCGTTCCAACTTGTTATTTTATAATAATATGGATCGATACTCCGGGTATATGACATTTGTGAATAGCTCTTGAAGTTGATCAATGCGTTGGCGGATAATCCCGGAGTAATAAATTTCAAATCTTGGTCGATACGTACAGAAGTGTTCAGTGTATTCAAGTCCGTTTGCTTGAAAGAACTGCACATATAGGCGTACGGGTTGGTACGTAATGTATTTCCTTCTAAGTAGGTATTGCCGAAACGGATGTGTTCGTCACCTTCTTGTGCGGGTAATGTAGCCGGGAAATAGATAGGATTGGTGTATAATGTCATGGCAAATAAGTCCTTCGTACTGTAATCCGGACCTTTGTTGACACGTATCTGGGCATTCATATTCAAACCTATTTTGGTGGTAGGGGTAACCTTCACTTGTATGTTGTTCTGGAAGTTGTAGGCCATATTGTTGATATTACTGTCGAAAGAGTAATATTTGGGTGAATCAATCAGACCAGCATCATGGTTTACATTCAAACTCATATAGTAGGTCACTTTAGAGCCGCCACCCTGAATGTTGACGTTGGCACGCTGGCTCATTGCCATATCTTTGAAAAGCAAATCGCGCCAGTCAACGTCCGGATAAACGTACGGATTAACATGGTTACGCGTGTTTTCAATAATATCTGTACTGAACCGGGCTTGTCCGCCACGTGTAGTTACAGCTTCATTATAGAGTTCCATCCAGGTAGCGCCATCAATAAATTCTGGGAAGTTCATCGGCTGTTGAATGGCATTCTCCAATGTGATGTTTATTTTGGCTTTAGTGTTTTCCTGACCTCTCTTGGTAGTTACCAGCATTACACCGTTGGCGCCTCGTGCACCATAAATGGCTGTGGCGGAAGCATCTTTCAATATAGAGAAAGATTCGATGGTTTCAGCAGGAATATTGTTCAAGTCATCGGTGGAGATTTCCACGTCATCCAATAAAATCAAAGGGGTACTGCGTCCACCGAAAGTGGAAATACCACGAATATAAAAATCGGAAGCGCTGCCCGGCTCTCCACTGGTAGTGTTAACTACAACACCTGCCATTTGCCCTGCCAAGGAACTGGTCAGAGAAGAACTCGGCATTTTCAGGGCAGCTCCTTTTACGGAAGTAATGGCACCGGTTACACTGACTTTTTTCTGTGTACCCGAACCTACGATAACGACTTCGTCCAGCACTTCGTTATCTGATGTCATTTTAATGTTAATAACCCCCAAATCTTCAACCGGAACTTCGCGTGTCTTGTATCCGATATACGAAATCACCAGTACAGCTCTACTGTTATCTACATGAATGGAATAATTACCGTCAATATCGGAAATAACTCCCGTTGTCGTGCCTTTCAATGTAATATTGACGCCAATCAGCGGAGAACCGTCTACTGCATCGGTAATTGTACCGGTTACTGTTCGTCCCTTTTTCTGTTGCTGGGGCGACATCACTTTTTCGCTTTCATTGCCGGCCGGATTGGCAAACACAGGCTGTATACTGCCGGATATTGCTAATGCCACTAAGCAGAGCAAGAAAAGTTTTTTAAAATACTTTTTCATTGGAATGAGTTTTTAATTAGATTTTTGTCGTTAACTAAATCCTGTTATTGCACCGGCAAATATCAGTGTAATTCGAATAGGCCACTTTGTTTTGCGTGCCTAATTATGTTCTTTCCGTGCTAGTGGGACGGAAAGAACAAAAATAGTTAGAAAAAACTTCAAAAAACGTTCAGACAGCCTGTTTCCCCATACGCAGGAAATTCAGAGTGGGAGGGTCTGCATCTGTACCGTGTCCGTTTATTATGGGGGCTACCGGTGCCCCTTCGGAAATTCAAATATGTTTTTATAGGCAGATACGCAAGCGGGATAGTAGTGTTGGTAGATATTTTTCTATTTATGACATCCCTCGTTTTCCGGAATGAAGAAGGTTTTTCAATACCTCTCTCAAAACACCTTCTACGAGGGGGTATCTAAGTATACGACTGAGGTACCCTAAGTATACGACTGAGATACCCTGAGTATACGACCGAGGTAGCCTCTGTATAAAACCAAGGTGGCATTCTTTCTTACTTCCCCTCCTTCTTATACTCCGTCGGCGGCACATCATACTTCAACTTGAATATCTTGGTGAAGTGCGAATTGTTGACAAATCCCACTTCATTCATCACTTCCTGAATATTCATGTTGGTATTGACAAGCAGGTAGGCGGCTTTCTCCAGGCGTGCGTTGCGCACGTAGTCCGAGAGCGACTGGCCGTCGACCCGTTTCAAATCCCTGTACAGTTTGGTGCGGCTGATGCCTAAGGCGGCTGCCAACTGGTCGGGCGAGAGGTTCGGATTGCTGAGGTTGTCGTCTATGATTTGCTTGAGCTTTTCGGTCATCTCTTGCAAATCTTCCGGGTTTAGCGAAGACTTTTGATGCGTGCCGTCGGAGGCAGGCTTGCCCTTCTCCGCATTGCCTTCGGTTGCGGCCGGACTGCTTTCTGCGGCAGGCTTTGCAGGCTTGCCGCAGTCCTTGAACCATTGCTCGCGCTGCTTCAGCAACCTTTGCAGGTTCACCTCCAGCAGCTTCATGGAGAAAGGTTTCGGTATGTATAGGTCGGCGCCCGACTCGTAACCCTCTATCTGGCTTTCCACATTGTCTTTGGCAGTCAGCATTACTACCGGTATATACGCCACGGAGAGGTTGTTCTTGATATGCCTGCACATCTCTACGCCGTCCATTTCGGGCATCATCACGTCGCTCACGATGATGTCGGGGAAAATGGAGAGGCAGGGTTCCAAGCCCATGCGGCCGTTGTCCGCCACATGGACGTTGTAGGAGGCGGACAGGCGCTCTTTCAACGCTGTTTGCAACTCCTTGTTGTCCTCCACTATCAGCAGGGTGGGCAGGTTGGATTTGTCGGCGGGTGTCTCTATGGATGCTTCTGTCTGCTCCGGCTGCTCTTCCGGATAGAACTCGTTGTACTGTTCGCTGATAAACTCTTCCGCGTCGGTGAGCTGTTCCGGGGTAGGTTGCGTGCCGGATAAGGCATGATGAATGGGCAACGCCACGATAAACTCGCTTCCCCTGTTGCGTTCGCTGCTGACGATAATCATCCCCTTGTGCTGCAACACCGTGCTCTTGACGATGGCAAGTCCGATGCCGGAGCCTAAGTGGTCTTGTGCCTTGTCGTTCACCTGAAAGAAACGTTCGTAAATGAGCCGGATGGACTCGGAGGATATGCCCACGCCCGTATCCCTTACGGTCAGGATGCAGAGCGGCTGTGCGGGGTCTGTCGTTCCTTCGGCATGTACGGTGCCATATTGGGGGATGATGTCATCCCGCGCCCCTGTTTTCAGGGAGATGTCAATCCTGCCTCCCTCGTTGGTGTATTTCACGGCGTTGGAGAAGAGGTTCAAAATCATTTTTCCTATCTTGTTGATGTCGGCGTCTAAGGTGATGGTTTCCTCGGTAGCGGTGTAGGTGATGGCAATTTGTTTGTTTTCTGCCCACGGGCTTATCTCGTCGAACAGTTGGCGGGTTATCTGTGACAGGTCAATCGGCTGTAGGCGCAGGGTGGCGATGCCCAGATCCTGCTTCCGGATGTCCACCAGCTCGGTGATGAGCTTCAGCATCTTGCGGGCGTTGTGCAGGATGCTATGCTGCTCCTTGTTCTCTGCGCCGCTGTGTTCGCGCATCTTCTCTGCGGCGAGCAGAATCAGGGTGAGCGGAGTCTTCAGTTCGTGCGAGGCGTTCATGAAGAACTGCATCTTCGACTGGTACTTCTCTTCGTCCTGCGCTATCAGGATCTTTTGTATCTCATTCTCCTTCTTCAGGTTCTGTTCCTTGTTGTAATGGTGCAAGGCGATATAGATGCCCAGCATTACAATAAGCGCATACAAGGTCTTTGCCCAGCCGGACCACCACCAGGGGGGGAGTATCTCAATCTCCAGCCGTTTGCCGGGTTCCTGCCAAGTATATCCTCGGTCGGTGGAAAGCTGTACCTCCAGCTTGTACGTGCCGTAGGGCAGGTTTGAGAAGAAGATTTCGTTGTTGTTATAGCGTAGCGTAGTCCACTCGCTTTGGAAGCCTTGCAGGCGGTAGCGGTACATAATCTGCTCCGAAATCTCATAGCCGAGCGCGGCGAAGGAGATGCTGAAGTTGTTCTGCAAATGGTTCAGGGTCAGAGCGGATGTCTTGTCGAGTATCTTCTCTAATATGATGTGGGCGTTGTAGGCGGTGTTCGGGGTAACCGGGCGGTTGTTGACGGTCATGCCGGTAAGGGCCAGCGTGTAAACGCCGGTGTTGTGTGTCAGGTGTTCGGGGAGGAAGTAACTGAGTCCGTGCAGGCCACCCATGTAGAGCGTGCCGTCCTTGCCCTTGTAAGACACGTTCACTTTGAAGGCGTTGTTTTGCAGGCCGTCGGCAAAGCCGTACATATAGATTTTGTCCTTTGTCAAATCCAGTTGTGCGATGCCGTTGCCACCAATCCACACGTTGCCGGAATAGTCCGTCAGGACGATTTCGCAATCGTTGTTCGTCAGCCCGTCCTGTGTGGTGTAGCAGGTGGCGGTATAGTCGTTGTTGCGGTCGGAGTGTAATGCTATTTTGTTCAGCCCGCCGCCGATGGTTCCTGCCCAGCACACGGAGTCGTTGTTGCAGTCAATACTCGCCAGATAGTTGGTGGACATGGACGTGGCGGGCGATGCAGGGTTCACTTGATAGGCGGAAAGGGTCTTGATGCTTCCTGTATTGGTCAGCACCAGCCGGTTCAGACCATTGGTGGTGGCTATGAATACCGTCTGTCCTTTGATGAGCAGTTGCGATACTTGGTTGGACAGGATGGCGGGATCGGACTCCGTCTTCAGTTGGAATGCGATGCGGGGAGCCGTCAGCGGATGTTCTACGCAGGTAAGTCCGTTTCCCCAACCGCCTACCCATAGCCTGCCGAACGTGTCCTCTTGCAGGTCGGATACGCTGCCGCTGAGCTTTTGGGCATCGGAAGTCGAAGCCGGGATAAGTGGAACGGCATGTCGGGTGTGGAGGTCGTATATCAGAATGCCTCGGCTGGTTCCGATATACAGGTGCCGCTGGTTGCGGCTTATCTCCAGATTCTGGTAATACACGGTTCGGGAGTTGTCTTTGGGAAGCGGGATAAGGGAGAGCGCCTCCGTCTGCGGGTCGTAGCGGAAAAGGCTGGCATATTCCACAATCATCCAGATGATGCCGTCTTCCTGCACGGCAACCGAAGAAATTTCGTTCTGCGAGAATCCCAGTTCCCTGAAGTCTGGACGGGAGATATTCTTGAAAAACGATTTGGACAAGGTGCGGTGAAATATGCCCCAACTGGAGGTCGCCACCCACAGGTTGTTGTAGTTGTCTATTTGCAAATCGGCTATTCTTTGAGCCGACAGGTTGTTGTTCCTGCTGTTCCTGAGATACTCGCGGATGGAAGGGTTTTCGGAGAACGGATACTGCACCTCGAAGATGCCTTCCGCATAAGCGCACCATAGCGTGCCTTCCTTGCTGACCGTGAATTTCCCTTCCGTGTAAACCGGAATCCGGGCGTTCACGGCGTGGAAATTGGTGTAGGCCAAGGTAGATGCGTACAGTTTGTCGTTGCCGACGGATACCCGATAGCATCCGCTTGTGGTGCGTATATACAGGAAGTCGTACAGAACGTAAATGTTTTGTATGCTTTCATTGGTTCCCAGTAGCCGGGAACTTTGATAGGCGTTGAGGATATGTATTTTTCCATTGCGCACTGTCAGTTGCACGATGTGCGATCCGTTGGTGCTCCAAATGTTTTCTCCTTGGAACTGAAGGTGTTCAAGGCTTTTCCCGAATAGTCTTTCTTCTTCGCTGTTCCACCTCAAAGGCGTGATGGTGTCGTTGTGAATCTGTGTGGCATGGATATCTTTGTCGGTTCTGAACCATAGGTAACGATTGTCGGGTGCCAGGAATACCCGGGATATGGATGAATCGAAAGCGTCCTTTGCCTCCTCTTTTATATAATAAGGTATATAGCTGTGGGTGACCAAATCGAAGCAGGTCAGTCCGCTTTCACTACCCACCCACAGTTTGTCTTGGGTGCAAGCCATCGAGTTGATGCGGTTGTGCGACCGGAATATCCTATCTTCCGGCGAGTAGTAATTGAACGTTTGCAGCGAATAGCCGTCGTAGCTTTGCAGTCCGGCATAGGTGCCAATCCATATCAGTCCGGTGCTGTCTTGGGCAATGCAGTTGGCGTCCGTATGCGCCAGCCTGTCTTCGATGGTCAGTTGCTTGAAGATTTCGTTTCCGCAAAGGTGTCCGGAAGCCGAAACAATCAGGCATATAAGTAATATCCCCAAGGTTTTCATAGTAATATAGTTGTATTTTCCCGATTGCAAATATATTAAAAATGCACACAATGTACCGTTTGAAAATGTTAAATGGACGGAAAGAACAGCAGTTGGGACGGAAAACAAAGTTTTAGGGACGGAAAGCAAAGCGGGATATGTGCTAATCACCTACTTTTGTAAACGAAGACACAATTCTTCCATAACCTTAAAAATGGTATTTTTTATGAATGCAAACTTATTGTTCGGATGCGGACTTGGCGGCTCCCTTCTGCTTGCCGGATGCGGCGCAGGAAAGGCGGACAATGCGGCGTCCTCGCATAAACCGAATGTGGTCTTTATCGTGGCGGATGATTTGGGCTATGGCGACCTGAGTTGCTATGGCGCGTCCGCAATAGCTACACCTCACATGGACAGGCTGGCAGCAGGAGGACTCCCCCTTACGGAAGCCCATTCGGTGGCTGCCACAAGTACTCCTTCGCGATATTCCTTGTTTACGGGGCATTATAGTTGGCGGCGGAACGACACCGGCATTGCGGCAGGCGATGCGGGCATGGTGATTCGTCCGGAACAGACCACCATTGCCGATTTGTTCAAAACGGCGGGATACACTACCGGCGCCATTGGAAAATGGCATCTGGGACTGGGTGACAAGGTGGGTACGCAGGATTGGAACGGGCTGATTACACCCGGACCGCAGGACATCGGCTTCGACTATTCCTATCTGATGGCCGCCACCGGCGACCGTGTGCCCTGTGTGTGGATTGAGAACCAGCGGGTGGCTGGCTATGATGTCGATGCCCCCATCTCCGTCAGCTATAAGGTTCCCTTCCCCGGCGAGCCATTGGGCAAGACCCATCCCGAACAGCTGACCAAACTGAAACCCGCTCCCAACCACGGACATAATCAGGCGATTGTCAACGGTATCTCCCGCATCGGCTATATGAAAGGTGGTGGCAGGGCATTGTGGCAGGACGAGAACATAGCCGATACTATCACCGCCAAGGCGGTGCGCTACATTGAACAGCACAAGGATACGGCTTTCTTCCTGTATGTAGGCACAAACGATATCCATGTACCCCGCTATCCGCATGCCCGCTTCCAAGGCAAGAGCGACATGGGATACCGGGGGGACGCCATCTTGCAATTGGACTGGACGGTAGGCGAGATAATGAAGACGCTGAAGGCGAATGGGTTGTTGGAGAACACGCTGGTGATTCTGACGAGCGACAACGGTCCGGTGGTGAACGACGGCTATGTTGACCAGGCTGTAGAACTGCTGGGCGAGCACCGTCCTTGGGGCGAGTTGCGTGGCGGCAAGTACAGCAGTTTCGAGGCGGGCACCCGCGTGCCTTTCATTGTCAGTTGGCAGGGGATAGTCAGCCCGGGCGTTTCCGGGGCCTTGGTGTCGCACATCGACCTGTTTGCATCCATGGCGCAACTGACGGGCGAGAACCTGAAGGAAGGTATAGCCCCAGACAGCCGCAACCAGCTGGATGCTTTGTTGGGTACGGACAGGCAAGGACGTGATTATGTGGTGAAAGCCGCGCGCACACTTTCCATCTCTACCGGTGAGTGGAAGTACATAGCGCCATGCAACGGCACCCCTTATTATAAAAGCACACGAACGGAAACCGGCTTTTCTCGCGAAGAACAGTTGTATAACCTGCGCGAGGACATCGGCGAGCAGCGCAACTTGGCATCCGAGTATCCCGAAAAGGTAAAGGAACTGAAAGGTTTGCTGGAGAAGGAGAAGGAAAAAGGGTGTCTGCTAAGGTAAAAAGGTTGCAGACAGAAGTGGGTGAAAAGATTGTTTTCGGGAAAATTCAACTATGAAATGACATTCTAAGGCTCATCCTCTTTGTGGAGATGAGTGGTAATGTCATGGTGATGTATATGTAAACAGGTGAGGTTATCTCATTTTTTTAAAGTTGTTGAACAAGAAATGATAAGTAAATGAAGAGATGTGGAAAAAATATATTTTTCCAGATATGCCTTATTGACAATATGATAAAATGGAAATTACAAGAAGAAATTTTTTGAAGAAAGGACTGGCCGGTACGTTACTTTTAGGGACGGCAGCTCTGCCGCAGCCCTTGGCGGCTATGGCGGTGGAGGCGGAGAATGCGTTGAAGGTGAGAAAAGCGAAAGCCAGGCGTGTTGTATTAATCAGTTTGGATGGTATCAGCCTGGCAGGATTCCGTCAGGCGAAAACTCCCAATTTGGATGCGTTGTTGGCAGAAGGCGTGCTGTCGGAACAGACCCGGGTAGTGATGCCATCGGTTACTTTGCCCAACTGGACCAGCCATCTGACCGGGAGCGGACCGGAACAACACGGGGTTGTGGACAACGGCTGGATGCATTCCAAATTCAAACTGCCGGCAGTGGTAACGGATGCCGAAGGATATTACCCTTCTGTGTTTACGGTGTTGAAGGATAATGTAAAGGGGATGAAAACCGCATTCTATTATAATTGGCTTAATCTGGTTTATCCTTATAATCAACGTTATTTGGACGAGGTCAGTTTTTTAAAAAATGATGCCTATGTGCCGAATTATGAGAAAGCGCTGGACTTTCTGGCAGAGAACCGTAGGAACCCGACACTCGTTTTCCTTTATTCCGTGCATACAGACCATGCCGGACATAAATATAAATGGATGTCGCCGGAGTATATTCGTTCCATTGAAGAGGCGGATGTGGAAATCGGCAAGTTTTTGGACAGGATGAAGCGAGAGGGATTGTACGAGGATGCGCATTTTATGTTTCTGACCGATCATGGTGGCATTGGGCACGGACATGGCGGTGTAAGCGTGGATGAGATGGTCGTGCCTTGGGGAATTACAGGCCCCGGCATAGCCAAAGGGAAAAAAATGACTGAGTCAAGCAATACGGTTAATACGGCTTCGGTACTCTTGAAGCTGTTCAGGGTGGAGCAACCGAAGGAATGGACAGGGGAAGTTCCGCAAAGCATATTTGAATAAGTCTGGTGATACGGCTTGTCCGTTCTGCCCGGAGAGATTCTAAAAACGACGCTCTCCGGGCATTTTCTTTGTTAAACAAAAGTTAAATAGACGGAAAGAACAGTCTGTGGGACGGAAAACAAAGGATTAGGAACGGCAAACAAAGTCCGGTAAGAGATTGGGGTGTAGTTTTGTACCGGATAAAGTTAATTTCAATAAGAATTTGAAAATACATGGAAAAGATTTACGTAACACTGCTGTTTTCGTTTATGTTCCTTTTTAGTGGAACGGTCGTCCAGGCAAAGTCTGTAACGAAAGAAATCAAGATTCCGGCCAAGGCTTCAAAAGAGAATAAATTTAACCAACCGGACGGAGAGTTTAACTATGACTATATGGCTGAATCGGAAAATCTGGTACTGTTCTGGGCGAAGTCTTTTGGAAAGAACCCTACAATGTATGCCGATAAAAGCAAACGTTTCCATCCGAAAGAGATATTGCGGGAGGGAGAACGATTCTATAATTGCTACTCGAAAGACTTGAAATTTGTAGACAGGAAGAAATCTCATTCGAGTAAATATAAGATGATTATCTGGATGTATAACGATGACCAGACATCCGCCTTCGGCTGGGGTGACGAGGGGGTAGGCATGATGTGGATGCGTCCCTGCCGTGCCCAATCTTATCCTTATTGTGCATTGGCGCATGAGATGGGGCATTCTTTCCAGTACATGGTAGGAGCCGACGGTGCGCGCAGTTTTCCGGTGAGCAGCCCGTTGGTGGAATATTCTTCGCAATGGATGTTGTGGCAGGTATATTCCGATTGGAATACGATAGAGCAATATCACTTGGAGGCCTATATGGATAAGACGCACTATTCGTTGCTGAATGTAGAGAATATGTATCATGCTCCCCAGATTATGGAATATTGGGCCAACAAGCGTGGACAAGACATCATAGCCCGGATATGGCGGGAAGCAGAAGGCAAGGAAGATCCGGTCGCTACTTATAAACGGCTGGCAGGGCTTAACCAGCAACAGTTTAATGATGAGATTTACGAGGCGGCATCGCACTTTGTGGCTTGGGATGTTCCACGTATACAGAGTGTATGCAGCAGTTATGCCAATCAGCATCGTTGTAAATTGGATAAAATGGCGGGTGAGTGGTATCAGATAGCTTCGACCCGTTGTCCGCAGAACTACGGCTACAATGCCATTCGGATGAACGTACCGGAAGGTGGGAAGATTGTTTCCGTGGATTTCAAGGGCATTGCCGGCAATGAAGGTTTTCGTTCGGAACGCGTGGATAAAGCGGGATGGAGATATGGATTTGTAGCTGTCAATAAATCGGGAAAGTGTATTTATGGTGATATGCATAGGGCAAGGAACGGGGAAAACGGAACTGTTTGTTTTGAGGTTCCCAAGAATACCCAGTTTTTGTGGTTAGTGGTGACAGGTGCTCCGGAGGAACATTGGGATTTCGTGAAGCCGTGGAGTACGCCGAAAAAAGAATTGGGAAAGGATGCACAATGGCCTTATCAGATTTGTGTGAGGGGTACCTCTCCTCACTCTACCGTGTTGAAAGCAAAGAAGTAATTTTATTCTAATCTATATATCATGAAAACAAAACTACTTTTGATATTGACATTGGGAACCTGTGCGTGCGGGTTGCATGCGAAAGACTACCTGATTTCGACACCCAATACCTCTTTGTTGATTACCGCAACGCCCGGAGAAAAGTCGAAGTTTCAATATTATGGAAGCCGTATTTCGGAACAGGACATACAGGGAGTGTATGACAGCGGGCTGGTTTTCGGAGTGGAAAGCTATCCGGTGTTCGGGCTGAACACGCCAGGCGAAAGGGCAATGGCGGTGGCGCATCCGGACGGAAACATGTCGCTGGATTTGGTGGTGGAGCAAGTGTATCAATATGTTTCGGATGAGGCGGAAGTGACGGAAGTCTGCATGAAAGACAAGGTGTATCCTTTTGTACTGAAACAACTGTTCAAGGCTTACAAAGGTACTGACATTATCTCCACTTGGGTAGAGGTGGAGAATACCGGTAAGAAGCCGGTGACGCTCTATCGCTTTGCTTCCGCCTTTCTGCCTGTACCCCGGGGCGACAACTGGATGACCCATTTCCATGGCTTCTGGGGAGCGGAGCACACCATGGATGAGGAAAAACTGACGAACGGGCAGAAAGTGATTTCAAATAAGGATGGTTTGGCCAATACGGAAACGGATAATCCTTCGTTTATGCTGACCATGGACGGAAAACCGCAGGAGGAACATGGAAACGTATTTGGCGGGACATTGGCATGGACCGGTACGTATCTGATTAAGATGGATGTACGGAATACCAAATTCAACATATCGGCGGGCATCAACGAGGAAACCGCCCATTATATATTGGATGCCAAGAAGAAGTTTGTCACTCCGGAGTTTGCTATGACCTATAGTACAACCGGAAAGGGCGGAGTGAGTCGTGCCTTCCACCGCTGGGCGCGGGCATATAAACTGAATCAGGGAAATGTGCCGCATGACATCTTGCTGAACAGTTGGGAAGGCGTTTACTTCAATGTGAACCAGCAGGGGATGGATGACATGATGAAGGCTTTCTCTGCCATGGGAGGTGAGCTGTTTGTGATGGACGACGGTTGGTTCGGCAACAAATATCCCCGCAACAACTCGACCAGCAGCTTGGGAGACTGGGAAGTGTGTAAGGAAAAACTGCCCGAAGGCATTGAAGGATTGTTGAAGTCCGCCAAGAAATACAATATCAAGTTCGGTATCTGGATTGAACCGGAAATGGCGAATACGAAAAGTGAACTATTCGAGAAGCATCCGGACTGGATTATGCGTATCAAGAACCGTCCGCTCTCTACCGGACGCGGCAAAACGCAGGTGGTACTGGACTTGACAAATCCGGAAGTGCAGGATTTTGTGTTCGGAGTGGTGGACAATCTAATGACCAAGTATCCGGAAATAGCCTATATGAAATGGGATGACAACAGCAGCTTGATGGATTATGGCTCTTCTTATCTGCCTAAAGACAGGCAATCGCATATCTACATTGATTATCATAGGGGATTGAATAATGTATTGAAGCGCATCCGCGCGAAGTATCCCAAATTGGTGCTGCAGGCTTGCGCCGGTGGTGGCGGGCGTGTGAACTACGGTATGTTGCCTTACTTCGACGAGTTCTGGACCAGCGATGACACGGATGCTTTGCAACGCATCTATATGCAGTGGGGCGTGTCGAGTTTCTATCCGGCGGTGGCTATGGCATCGCATGTCAGTGCGGATAAGAATCACCAGACCGGTCGCCGTCTTCCGTTGAAATTCCGCTTTGACGTGGCTATGTCGGGACGGCTGGGAATGGAAATACAACCCAAGGATATGGGCGAGGCGGACAAGGCTTTTGCGAAACGTGCCATCACTGCGTATAAGGGTATCCGTCCGGTAGTGCAGTTCGGTGATTTGTACCGGTTGGTTTCTCCGTACGACCATAAGGGAATCTCTTCCTTGATGTATGTGACGCCGAGGAAGGAAAGGGCAGTGTTCTATGCGTACAAGATTTCCCATTTCCTGAATATGGTAATTCCGAATGTGCGCATGGCGGGGCTTGATCCCCAAAAAAAGTATAGGGTTATAGACCTGACGGCTGTGAAAGCGGACAAGCCTTGTGCGCTGGACGGAAAGATTATCAGCGGAAGGATGCTGATGAATGAAGGTGTCGCTCTGCATACATTGTTGGCAAGCGAGTATTCCAGTGTGGCTTTGGAACTTCGGGAAGTAAAATAAGTAACAATAGATAATGACGTATGAGAGAAAAGGTATATTTAGTAATTGCCGCTTTGGCATTCTCCGTTTTTCAAGGATGGGGAAAAGGAACTTACAAGCAGGATGAATTTGTGAATCTGCTAAACATTGAGGTGGATTATAAAGTGACGCCCAACGGTTATTTCTTTTCCGATTTGGGCGACTGGCACGGATATGGATTCAATAATCCTTCGAAACAATCGCTTGTGGGAGGTTTCAGAGGACCGGCATTCGCGGGAGAACGTAATTTGGGTTTGCAATGGCTGTCGGATTGCTTTGAGAAACTGAGCGTATTGGAGTTTTCGGGGGAGGATGCAAAGGTTGTTCCCTTTACGGGGTCTCCGGTGAACGAATACCTGCCGGGTATGTTGCGCCAGCAACTGAAGGCGGGGGATGTGGAAGTGAAGTTGCGTGAAATAGCCGTATCGGACAGGAGTACGATGATTGAGTATACGTTGGTTAACCGGGGCACTGCGACTAAAACAATCGGTGCCATGTTGAGCGGGAAAGCAACTTACAAGGATGCGGAATGCGAGCAGTTGTTTGGAAACTCTCTGACTGTGGGTGTTGCAGGTGGTAAACATCATTTCGTCGTTTCGTTCCCAGAAAACAGCCGGTTGGACATGAAGGAAAAGAATACGTATGAGGCTTTGATTGGCAGGAAAGAACTGCGCCCCGGAAAAGCTTACACATTCCATACGTTTACTACCTATTGTCCGGCTACGGATAAGGTGGAAACGGCGGCTGTCCATCGGACGTTGAAGGTGAAGAATACTAAAAAATATTTTAAGGAGAACAAGCAACGATGGGAGGGCTATATCAATAGCATTCTGGAACGTCCTACCGTGTACTTGGAAAGCGACCGTAACCGGAAATGGGCAGTAAAGGCTTTGATGACTTTACATACTAATTGGCGCAGTGCGGCAGGCGACTTGAAACATGCCGGTGTGCAGCCGGCAGCAGGACACTTCAATGCTTTTTGGGCGTGGGACAGTTGGGAGCATGCAGTGGCCTTGTCTATCTTCAATCCGGAACTGGCGAAGGACCAAATGTATACAATGTTTGATTTCCAGACACCGGAAGGGATGATTATTGATTTGGTTTCTTTATTTGAAAAAGATAATAACAAGGCATGCTCCAAACCGCCTATTGCCGGGTGGGCGACGTATATGGTATATCAACGCACCAAGGACAAGGCATTTATAAAGGAAATGTTGCCGAAGTTACTGAAGTATCACGCATGGAGATACAAATACAGAGATCATGACCAGAACGGATTGTGCGAGTATGGCGGCATTGCTCCCCGGGTATATATGGGGCAATGGGAAAGCGGCATGGACGTGGCGGTGAAATTCCACGGCGTGAAAATGCTGAAGAATGCCGAAGGCGCTTATTCTTTCGATCAGGAATCCATCGAACTGAACAGTTACCTATGTGCCGAGAAGTTCTATCTGGCTTATATGCTGGATGAAATCGGGGACAAGGAACAGGCGGTACGCTTCAGGGAAGAAGGCCGGAAATTGAAGAAGACAATCCAGGAGAAGTTCTTTGACAAAGAAACCGGATTCTTTTACGACCGCAAGCTGACCGGCGAATTGGTGAAGGTGATTGACATTTCAGGATGGTTACCGCTGACGATGATGGTGGCGACCCCGGAACAGGCAGCCGCTGTGAAGAAAAACATGCTCGACCCGGAACTTTTCGGCACCTATTTCCCCTTCTCCAGTCTGAATCATAAACATCCGTTATATCGTCCGGACAAGGGATATTTTCGTGGGCAGACATGGATGAACTATACGTACTTCGGTATCCGGGGATGGAAGAATTATGGTTTCACGGAAGATGCGGAAAAATACACTCGCCTGTTGCCGGATAGACTGAAAGGATTGGCGGAACCGGGTTATCCTATCCGCGAAAACTGGAATTCGGCTACAGGAGAGGGAATGACTGCCGTGCACTTCGGTTGGTCGAGCGCTTTCTCCATCTTGTTGCTATCGGAAGATGTGGATACATTCCCTTATGTGCCGGGCATCGATGTGGAATGATGGAATTTTGAAGTGAGTAATACAATGTATTTGTTAATGTATAATATAAAAAATAAGATGAATTATATCTTGAAAAGTTGTTTAGGGTTGGTAGGTCTTACTGTCTTATCCGCTTGTGCAGGTAATAAGGCTACGGCCACTTTCAGTCCTGACAAAGACAGTGTAAACATTGCGGCCACTTCCGGAAATCGCCATATCAGTGGGGTATATCCGCATTTGACTACTTATTCGCATGCCCGCATTAACGGTAAATATGGATTTGGCGATGAGTGTGGCATCGGTGCCATCGTGCCTTGGGCGGGCAAGTTGTACATGGTGAATTATGCGGCACACCGTCCTTATGGGAGCGAACACAAGCTTTATATTGTGGATAAGGACAAGAATATGGAGATTTATCCGGGGAGTGTGGGCGGAACACCCGCAGCCCGTATGATTCACGCCGAATCGAACCAGTTGCTGATAGGGCACTATCTGATAGATGCCGAGGGAAATATCCGCACCATCCCTATCAAGAGTATGCCGGGGCGTATTACGGCGATTGCCCGCCATTTGGAAGACCCGGTGAACAAGGTTTATTACTATGATATGGAGGGTATGCTTTACGAAGCTGATGTACATACGCTGGAAGCAAAGAAACTGTATCATAATCCGTTGCCGGGCTGGCACGGAAAAGGCGGCTATACGGCGCAGGGTAAGCTGGTGCTGGCCAATAACGGCGAGGCAGGCGAGAATACGAAAGACTGGCAGGTACCTGTTGAAGAACAGAAAGGTGCGGAAAAGTATGGTGTATTGGCGGAATATGACGGAAAGCGGTTTACGGTTGTAGAGCGTAAGCAGTTTACGGATGTCACTACCCGGAACGGCATTAAGGCGGTGCCTGATGATAATTCCCCTTTATGGACGATGGGCTGGGACAAGAGGTCGATACGTCTGAAAGTGATGGAAAACGGTAGCTGGAGTACGTATTTGTTACCCAAAGCTACTTACAACAATGACCCCTCGCACGGTTGGTTCACCGAGTGGCCGCGTATCCGGGAAATCGGTAATGATGAACTGATGATGGATATGCACGGCATGTTCTTCGCTTTCCCCGCTACGTTCTCCAAAGAGAATACTGCCGGTATCCGCCCGATAGCTTCCCATCTTCGTTACATTCCCGACTTCTGTTCATGGAACGGACAGATTGTGCTGGCTACGGATGAGTCGAGCATTCAAGGGAATATCCTGACCGGACAACCGCAATCCAACCTGTGGTTCGGTACGAAAAAGGACTTTCAGGATTGGGGACCGGCTACCGGTTACGGAGCTATTTGGCTGAATGATACGGTGTCGGCTGAAGCGATAAGCGAACCTTATCTGTTTGCCGGTTTCGACAACCGAACGGCGCATGTCATCAATCACTCTTCCGCGCCTCTTTCATTTGTGGTGCAGGTGGATAGTAAAGGAAATAACCGGTGGGAGGATTTGCAGACATTCGAACTGAGTGGCGATGAATATAAGGATTATATCTTTCCGGAAGACGTGGAAGGTGAATGGATACGCCTGAAGACACTGACCGATGGCAAACTTTCTTTTATACTGCATTATACTACAGACCGTTTTGCTCAAAAGAAGCAGTTTGCGGAACTGTTTGCCGGATTGGCTGAAGTGGGAACGGAGGATGAGGTGCTGGCCGCTAAGCTGTATAGCAACCGTTGCAACTATAATATGTCTTGTTACACATCTGTTGTGAAGGAGGGAAAGACGCTTGAAAAGGGAGAGTTTGAATTCCGTAAATTTATGTTTGACTTCACTCCCGGAATTGTAGAGAAGCAGGCTACACGGGCATTGGAAACGAAAGTGCATTACTCCGAACAGATGCAGTTTGATGCCAAAGAGGCTGAAAAGGAACTGTTGAAGAATTTGTGGAGTGTGGATGAGGCTTCTGTGATACTTCATACTTCGGAAGGCAATCTGCGCCTGCCTAAGGGTGACGCGGCATTTGATACCATGCAGGATGTGCGTTGCGTGCGCGAGGTGGAATCGGAACGGGAGCTTGCCAATATTCACGGGACTTTTTATGAATTGCCATTGATTCATGTCGGAAGGGAGCCTTTGTTCAAGATGATGCGTCCGGTTTCTTCGCACAGTTACTATGTGACTGACTACAACACGTGGAATGGATTGCTGGTAATGTCGGGTATTGAACGGGATGCCGAGACATCCAATTCCATCTATATGAATCCGGAAAAGACTGCCGGATTGTGGATGGGAAGCATCGATGATTTGTGGAAACTGGGTAAGCCGATGGGACATGGTGGCCCGTGGATGAATACGGACGTGAAAGCCGGTGCAATGAGCGAGCCGTACCTGATGACCGGTTATGACAAGAAGACGTTGACCTTGAAAGCAGACCAAGATGTAAAGATGACGTTGTGGCTGTCCGTTTCTCATTATCTGAAAGAACAGGTGAAGTATAAAGAGTTTACCTTGAAGGCAGGCGAGGAACTGGAATATGTATTCCCTAAAGGATTTAGTGCGCATTGGGCTTCGCTTTCCGCTGATAAGGATTGTCGGGCTACCGCACAGTTCTTGTATGAATAACTAAGAAAAGGAAGAGATGAAAATTACAAAGTTCTATTGTTTATTTAGTGTGTTGATATGGGTCTGCCTGCCTATGAAGGCGGCAGGCCGCTATCTTACGTTGAAATCTCCTAATGGTCGGTTGGAAGTTGCCATACGGACGGAGGGGCGGTTGTCATATGCCGTCAAGCACAACGGACGGGTGTTGCTGGATGAAAGTCCGGTCGGTTTGGTTCTGGAAGACAGGGCACTCGGTGAGAATGTGAAGGTGAGCCGTGTGAAAGAACGCTCGCTGGTGAAGGAAAACATTGTGGCACCGCATTACCGTTGCCCTTCGTTTGACGTTACATACAATGAACTGGATTTGAAGTTGAAAGGCAACTATGGCATTATTTTCAGAGCCTATGATGAAGGCATAGCCTACCGATTCTATACATCCGCGAAAGCGCCTTTAATCATAAAGGATGAAATTGTGCGGATGAACTTTCCGGAGAACTATGATACGTACATGTCTTACTCTACCGTGAAACCCGGAGGAGACCAGTATGTGATGGCTTTTCAGAATATCTATACCCAGGCGAAAGTGAAGGGCTGCAATGTGGAAAGCATAGCTTTCCTTCCGATGACGGTGGATTGCGGCAACGGCTTGAAGATGACGTTACTGGAGTCGGATTTGGAGAATTATCCGGGGATGTTCATCAAAGGAGATGGCAAAAGCTGCTCCTTGCAAGGGACATTCGCCAAGTATCCTACGGCATTGAAGAGCTTTCCTCCGCGTGCCATGAAGCGCGTGGTAGAGCGTGCCGACTATATGGCGAAGACGAAAGGGACGCGCAGTTATCCATGGCGCATATGGGCTGTAACAGAGAAAGATACGGATATGCCGGTGAATAACTTGGTGTATGCGCTTGCCTCTCCCAACCGTATCGGCGACTGCTCATGGGTGAAGACCGGAAAGGTGGCATGGGATTGGTGGAACGATTGGGGAATATATAATGTAGACTTCAAGGCGGGCATCAATATGGACACTTACAAATACTACATAGACTTTGCCGCAGACAATCGCATAGAGTTCGTTGTATTGGATGAAGGCTGGTACAATCCGGGTAAAGGGGATATGCTGACCGTGATTCCGGAATTGGATTTGGAAGAACTGGTGAGATACGGTAAAAGCAAGGGGGTGGACTTGATTCTGTGGACAGTATTCAATGTGCTGGACGACCAATTGGAAGAGGCATGCCGGAAATATTCGGAGATGGGCATCAACGGCTTCAAGGTGGATTTTCTGGATAGGGATGACCAGACTGCCGTTGAGATGGCATACCGTATTGCGGAGATGACCGCCAAGTATAAGTTAACGCTGGATTTGCATGGTTTCTATAAGCCTACCGGATTGAATCGTACATATCCGAACATCATCAATTATGAGGCTGTGTTTGGAATGGAAGAGATGAAGTGGAGCAGTGTGAAAAAGGATATGATGGAGTACGATGTAACGATGCCTTATATCCGCATGATGGCAGGACCGGTGGATTATACGCCGGGTGCCATGCGCAATGCCTCGAAGAAGGATTTCAAGGATATTTATTACAATCCGATGAGTCAGGGTACGCGTTGTCACCAATTGGCGGCGTATGTGGTGCACGATTCTCCGTTGACCATGCTTGCCGACAATCCTACGATATATAAAAGGGAGCAAGAGTGCACGGACTTTATCGTCAGCATACCTAATAAAGGCATTATGGAAACCCGCGTATTGCAAGGCAAGATGGGAGAGTTCATCGTGACGGCACGCAAGGTAGGAGATAACTGGTATATAGGTGGAATGACCGATTGGAATGCCCGGACGATAACCTTGGATTTTGTTTTTTTGGATGAGGGAAGCTATGAGGTGACTTTGTTCAAAGACGGTGCGAACGCTGACAAGCAGGCAGAGGATTACCGGAAAGAAATATTCACCGTGGCTAAGGATTCGAAGAAAGTAATCCGCATGGCGTCCGGAGGTGGTTTTGCGATGTCTGTGGTGAGAAAATAATTTTTAGTTTTGATAAATTTGATAGCATGAAGAAATTTGTATTATTGACAGCTGCCGTGTTTTGTATGGGGATGGCTAAAGCTCAACAGTACTGGAATATCGACAAGCAAGGTAATAGTATTACATGGCAGGTAAAGAAAGGCGATGTGCATCACGACCACATCGAAATGTCGGGTAAAAAGGTTGCTACGGTATTCAGATACGGTGTGGACAAAAAAGGAGGTTTTGTGCTGAACAAGAGTATGGTGTGGCCTATGCTGCGTACGATTCCAAATTATACGCATGCCAGCCTGATGCGTCGTTATGATTGGAATCCGCTGGATGCGATGACAATCAACGGGCGCAGTATGCGTGAACAAGTGAAGGCTATCACGCTGAATGGTACGTTGGAAGTGGTCAGTGACATCCGGTTGGGAAAGGATAATTCCCTTTCATTGAAGCGTACTTATTTCCCGTCTATGGACCAACCATCTTTAGTGGAAATTTATGAGTTCACCAATACTGGAAAGAAGAGTGTAAACATTGAAATTGCAGAAGAGAATAGCCAAAGTCTTACCGATGCAAAGAAAGGTGTCTATGGTGTATATGCCATTTCCTTTCAGACGTCCGGGTGTGGAAAGGCGGTGACATTGATGCCGGGCAAAACCTATATCTTTTCTGCTTCGATTTCCGGATATAAGGTGTCGGATGGAAAACAGCCTGTCTGTGATTCTGCTGAGGAACTGGCAAAGCGCAAAGCGGCTGTTTCGGGCTGGATGAATAACCTTGTGTTGGAAACGCCCGATCCGGTGATAAACGAGATGTTTGCTTTCTCTAAAATACGTGCCTGCGAACCTATTTATGACACGAAGGGTGGTCCGTTGCATGGTCCTGGCGGCGAGTCGTATTATGCCGCTATTTGGGCGAATGACCAGGCTGAATACATCAACCCTTATTTCCCATACGTAGGTTATGCTTATGGGAATGCATCGGCTGTGAATTCTTTCAAGCACTTCGCGCGTTTCATGAACGATGAGTGGAAGCCGATTCCGAGCTCGATTATAGCGGAAGGTGATGATATCTGGAATGGCGCAGGCGACCGTGGAGATGCGGCAATGATTGCCTATGGCGCCGCCCGTTATGCGCTGGCGAGTGGAAATAAAGAAGAGGCGAGAGAACTATGGCCTTTGATCGAGTGGTGTCTTGAATATAACCATCGCAAAATCAATGAAGGCGGCGTGGTTACGTCGGATTCGGATGAACTGGAAGGACGTTTTCCGGCGGGAAAAGCCAATCTTTGTACCTCTTCTCTGTATTATGATGCCCTTTTGTCTGCGGCTTATTTGGCCGAGGCTTTGGGAAAAGGTAAATCTGTTGCTAATAATTACAGGAAACAGGCAGCAGAACTGGAAAGGAATATGGATGATTATTTTGCTGCGACAGTGGAAGGCTTTGACACTTATGCTTACTATAAAGGTAATGATGTGTTGCGTGCATGGATTTGCATTCCGCTGACAGTAGGAATAAACAAACGTGCCGAAGGTACTATCAAAGCTCTTTTTTCACCTCGTTTGTGGACGGAGAACGGTTTGCTGACACAAGCCGGCAGTAATACATTCTGGGACCGTTCTACCCTATATGCTCTGCGTGGTGTCTTCATGGCGGGGGAAGCGGAAAAGGCTTTGGAATATATGAAACGTTATTCGGCGACCCGTTTATTGGGTGCTCATGTTCCTTATGCTGTTGAGGCTTGGCCGGAAGGAGGACAGCGTCATCTTTCCACAGAAAGCGCTTTGTACGGAAGAATCGTCACAGAGGGTATGTTCGGTATCCGTCCTACAGGGCTTCATTCGTTTTCTATGATACCCCAGTTGCCTAAAGCATGGAATAATATGTCTCTTCGCAACATTAAGGCTTTTGGAGCCGATTTTGATATTGAGGTGGAACGGGTAAAGGGGCAAACAATCCGTGTCCTTGTGAAAAAGGCGGGCAAGGTGATTCTGAATAAGAAAGTGCAAAGCGGAACCGCATTAAATTGTAAAATCTAAATCAGCGTATGAATTTATTATGTAAAAAATGGACGGCTATCTTATTGGTAGCCGCTCCTTTCTGGGCCAATGCCCAAAAAACGGTTGAGTTGAAAGCTCCTGCAGGAAAAGTTCAGGTAAAAGTAGTGATAGGAGATAATCTTACGTATTCAGTGCTCCACGAAGGAGATGTAATGATTGAACCTTCTTCTATTTCCATGAAGTTGACCGACGGAACTGTTTTTGGTGAAAAACCGAGGTTAAAGAAAAAGAGATACGAGTCCGAAAAACAGACGCTTTATCCGCCTGTATATAAGAAGAAATCAATAGAGGATTGTTATAATCAAGTAACATTAGACTTTAGAGGTGGTTATAGTGTGATATTCAGAGCATACGATGAAGGTGTGGCTTATCGTTTTGTTTCTCATTTGGACAAGCCTTTTATGGTGGAAAGCGAGCAGGCTCTTTTTAATCTTCCGAATAATCCGAAAATTTTTGCGGCGACGCCGAAAGGCCGTCAGATTGATGGTAAAGAGAATCAATATCATAGCTCTTTCCAGAATACTTATCGGCATGTTGCTCTTTCTGAATGGGATAAATCCCGCTTGGCCTTCTTGCCTGTCTTATCCGAAAGTAAGAATGAAAAGAAGATATGTATTACGGAGGCGGACTTATTGAATTATCCGGGTATGTTCTTGAAAGTCTCTCCGGACAATAAGGGCTTTTATGGAGAGTTTGCCGCTTATCCTAAAGATGTGTCGGTAGAAGTGAGAGGCTTAAAAGGAGTGGTTAAGACACGTGAACCATACATAGCAAAAGTTGCAGGGAAAACGAAGTTTCCTTGGCGTGTTATGATAATATCGGAGCAAGATACGGATTTACTGTGCAGCGACATGGTATATAAACTGGCCACTCCTGCCGCTGAAGGAGATTACTCGTGGGTAAAACCCGGCAAAGTTGCTTGGGATTGGTGGAATGATTGGAATCTGTATGGAGTGGATTTTCGGGCAGGTGTAAATACTGAAACCTATAAATATTACATAGATTTCGCTTCCAAATTCGGTATTGAGTATGTGATATTGGATGAGGGCTGGGCTGTTGCCGGTCCGGCGGATTTGTTTCAAATTGTACCTGATATAGATATGAAAGAATTGATTCGTTATGCTGACAGTAAACAGGTAGGTCTCATCTTATGGGCTGGTTATCGGGCTTTTGATTTGGATATGGAACGTGTCTGCAAACATTATGCAGATATGGGAATCAAAGGCTTCAAAATTGATTTTATGGACAGGGATGATCAGTATATGATTGACTTCAACCGGCGTTGTGCAGAAACGGGTGCCAAATATAAACTGTTAATAGACTTGCATGGAACATCCAAGCCTACCGGTTTGCAACGTACATATCCTAATGCTATCAATTTTGAGGGAGTTCATGGGTTGGAAGAAATGAAATGGGCACAACCGGGGACAGATCAGGTAACATATGATGTAACGATGCCGTTTATCCGTATGGTTGCCGGTCCGTTGGATTATACGCAAGGAGCTATGCACAATGCTAATAAAAAGAATTTTAAATCAGTATACTCGGAGCCGATGAGTCAAGGTACGCGTTGCCGTCAGTTGGCTGAGTACGTCATATTTGATTCTCCGTTGAATATGTTGTGTGATGCTCCTACAAATTATTTGAGAGAAGAAAAGTGTACAGAATTTATAGCATCTATTCCGACTGTTTGGGATGAAACCCGAGCTTTATGTGGAAAGGTCGGTGAATATCTGGCAATGGCCCGCCAGAAAGATAATGTTTGGTATGTGGGAGCATTGACTAATTGGGTGGCTCGAGACATGGAACTTGACCTTTCTTTTTTAGGTACCGGTGTATATCAAGCCGAGATATTTGAAGACGGTATTAACGCAGATAGGGTAGGTAAGGATTATAAGCATAAGGTTATTCAGATTCCCGCTGATAGAAAGCTAAAAATTCATATGGTATCCGGTGGTGGATTTATTATGAAGATTCTGAAATAGATAATGATAGGATAAAAATGTGAAAAATGAGTACTCTCAGGTAAAGTGTTAGGTTATTAGGGAATTAAGTAAGTATATGAGTAGCATGCCAATTATGTAGAGCCCAAACTGTCGGCCATCTCTCACCAGACATATCTGATGGGTGAGACAGCCTGCCATTTGTTGATAGAGCAAATAAGAGGAGACAAGAGCATTAAATAAGTGGTTGTTCCCACCCATTTGTAAATTAGGGAAAGTACTATAAAATGAATTTAGCGGTTGATAGGTCCTGAATAACCATAGGACCAGCCTAATTTATATATTAATAGAATCCAAATTATGAATGGAGTTTATACAGAATTATGAATGATATTATTGATAACCGATGGCTTGACGTCTTATTCACTATGCTTTTTAATATATTCAGAATATATAAAAATAATTGATTCACAGAGATGAAATGGATCAACGTGCCGTTACAGCATAAAATACTTTTGGGTTATTTGATATTGTTTGTTGTCATTGGCAGCATGACAGCCATTTTGTTTTATGAACGTAAACGGATAGGCGGGATAGAGGCGGAGACTTTAAGGAATTGTAGCGTCCGCCATGATATTGACGTGGCGCATCGTTATATAATGGAACTTGCGACCCTTGGCGAAACAGTCATGGCATGGGAAGAGTCCGATTATCAGGAATATCATGAAAAACGTTTGTGCACGGACAGCTTTCTTCTTGCCATCAAGATGATTGGTGGAGATATTGTTTGTCCCGGTCAGATAGACCGCCTGCGTACTTTGTTGAAGGAGAAGGAGATCCATCTGTTCCGTATCATGGAGGCTGTCGGCTGCCGGAAAACGGGCGACAGTCTGCTGGTCAACAACCTGTCTGCCGTTACCCGACAAGTGCTGAACTCTCGGGCCGTCGTTCAAAAGAAAAAGGGGATAGCCGGATGGTTTGGTGGGAGACGGAGCGTGCAGGCTCTGCTTCCCTCACAAGAGCTGCAGGACTTGAACGAGCGGCTGATAACCGTGCAGCGAAGACGGGAGCAACGGACGGATGAGTTCGCCGACAGCCTGCGCCGACAGAACAGTCTGTTGAATAAGGAACTGCATGCGTTCATATCCTATCTTGACGCCAATGCCCAGTCGGTTTTTACAAATCGTGAACGGGAGATAACGGAAGCTCGGTCGTTTTCGTACCGTCTGTTTGTACTGGTGATCTCCTCGGCTTCGGTATTGCTGGTCGTTTCCTTTCTGATAATTCGGCATGATATTAAAAAATCCATAAAAGTGCAAGCTCGCTTCCAACGGATAATCCGGGAAAACGAAGAACTGCTTGAGATGCGCAAACAGGTGCTTTTGGCTGTTTCCCATGACATACGCGGTCCTTTGGGCAATTGTAGCTAACACTTGAAAAGGGACCCGGGTAGCATTTGAAACGTGTACCACCCGATAGGTTTTGCAAAGTTAATTAAATTTGTTTATTTATCATATCTTGTGTTTCTTTCATTCTGTACGATTTTCCCGTCATGTTCAGTAGAATCGCCTTGTGCGTTAGCCTGTCTACCATTGCTGTAACTAGTACTTTGTCTGCAATAATCTCGTCCCATCTGTTGAATGCGAGATTTGTTGTAATGACGGTTGTTTTCTTGTCAGTTCTGAGTGACAGATGGTTGAACAACATCTCCGCTCCCGCCTTGTCACAAGAAACGTATCCGAACTCGTCGCAGATGACCATGTCGTATCGTTCGAACTTGTTCTCGAGTGCCCTTAGTGTCATTGCGTTCCGGCATTCCCTTATCTGCGTAAGCAGTCTGGGCACGGAAGTGAACAGTACGGAGTATCCCGCGTTACAGGCCGCAATCCCCAAGGCTGTAGCCAGATGGGTCTTTCCGGTACCGGGATTCCCGTATAGTATAAGGTTGCGCCCTTCCTTGATGAAATCAAGTGTCTCAAGGTTTGGCAAGGCCTTCCGTGCTTCTGGCGGAAGCGCGTCCGTGTCTATTTCGTTGAGGTATCGCAACTGTGGGAACGCGGCATTTTTGATGCGATGCCGACGCTGGTTCTCCGAGCGGTTTTCTTTTTCCTGACGCAGGAGTTCGGCCGTGAACATCCACAGGTTCCATCGTTCATCAAGTCCTTGCTGTATAAGCAGGTCGATGTCGCGTCGTACCAGAGGGAGTTTGAGGTCGAAGGCATACGCACGTATCCGTTCGCGTATGGAGTCTTGATTTTCGTTTTGTTCCATTGCTATGCAATTTTTATGTTGTTAGACGGTAACTTTGTTTACAGGTTGTTGTGTGGCGCCACATCCGATCATCGCCGAAAGTGTGTCCAATGTCTGTGAGGCCGATTCTTCAATGGCGGTCTGTTGTGGATCGGACGGGGTCAGGGTGGCCGCGTCTTGACGGACGTTTGCGGTTCCATTGCCGTCACTGGCCAGCATCTCGGCGCTCAATTGTTCGGAAGACAGGCGTTTGAGTCCCCGGGAGGACAGACGGTCTGCCGCAGCCAGTATGTCGGCATAAGTGCGCTGGTTGTCACGGGTAAACACGAGCAGTTCGACAAACGATCTGGGAGAATCCGTAAAATGTTTGCGAAACAGTGCCGCCACGTCCGGGTGTACCTGTCGCATGGCCGTGGATCGTCCCAACGCCGCAGGCTTGCGAAGGAACGTGCCCAGATAGTGCATCAGGTCGATACACCAGTCACCGAGAAGCCGGGAGCGTACATGCGTGGCTACCTTGTCGCGACCGTCAAGCACGACAATACGCTCGGAATACATCTTTATGGGTACCTCCCGACCGACAAGCCGGTCAGGCACAGAGTAATGCACACCATCGACGGTAATGGTGGAATACTTCCCGACACGGGCATGCCGCTGCTCAAAGCAGCCCATGTCACCGTGGTCAAGCGGCCGCAAAGCCGCAATATCGGCCTGTACGCGCTCCTTCTTCTCTTGCGCAGACATGTTGGAAGCCTCCCCGTTGAGCCTGTCACAGACCTTGTCAAGATGACACTGCGCCTGCTCCAGCGAACCGAAACGGACATCATAGGCGAAAGCCCGCCGGCGGATATGTTCCACCGAACGCTCCACCTTACCTTTCTCCCATCCCGAACGCGGATTACAGAAATGAGGGGTGAAACAATAGTGGAGTTCCATGCGGCGCAGGGCATCGGTATGTTCGCGCTCCTGTCCAAGGAACTTCTTGACGGCCACCCGCATGTTATCGTAGGCCATTACTTGCGGCGTGCCCCCCAAAGCACGGAAGCAGTTGCGGTGTGCTTCCATCAGGGCCAACGTGTCCTCGCGGGAGAACAGGTATGCCCGCCGCAGGTTGCTATGGCTCATCGTGAACACGGCCATGTGCAGCCTTGTCTTGACACCGGCAATCCAAAGTGTCAGCACGCCCCAGTCAAACTCGCACCGGAACCCCGGTTCATACTCCTGGCGGATGAACGCCGCCGGGGACTTGGCCGGAGCGGGCACCGCCACTTCCAATGCACGGACATACTGGCATACCGTCGAATAGGCAATCTCTATGCCTTGATCGCGCAACCGGTGCCACATGTCAATCTTGCGCATCCGCTGCTTGCGCAATCCGGCCGCGGCATTGGACCGGTTGCGGGCCATGAAGCCGTCTATCGCCTCCATCACCTGCTGGTTCATCACTCTGCGGACACGCCTGCTGCTGTCATAGCGCACCGGCTGCTGCAGGTACGTGTCCATCGCTTCCGCGTCGGGGTTGTCACCGACCGCTTGTTCGAAAGCCCGGAGATACTTGCGCACGGTCTTGCGGCTCATGCCGTTACGACGGGCGATCTCACGGATGCTCAATCCTTCACGCCTATAGGCGAGGATTATGGAATCTCTTTCTTCCATATGGTACATATTATGAACGCCATTGGTTTTTATGAATATACCAATTTTGTTCGGTTAAACATACCCATGGGTGGGGCACTTTTTAAATGTTGTTCCGGGTCCCTTTTCAAGTGTTAGCTACACCCTGATAACAAACGCACACGATAAAGCTAAATTCTTAGGGTACGAAATATTTG
>OATX01000068.1_pt1 | contig 71205 bp, 63 predicted proteins | sample 1516741 | NCBI WGS metagenome assembly OATX01 (sample SAMEA2579984, study PRJEB22360) | human gut metagenome | biome: human gut; feature: human-associated habitat; material: faeces | place: Denmark | collected 2008/2010
GTTTTGGCTGCCAAACCTTATTTGCGGGGGAATACCTAAAGATACAAAAAAGCCAGCTAATTCGCAACACTTTGTGTATGAATTAGTTGGCTAATTTTATATTATTTACTGAATGTCCCAAAATAGTTATGGCGATTTGTGCGCATGCTTCTGCATCACAAAGAGCATGATGATGCTGGTGCAGGTCGTAACCGCATCGGAATGCTACCGTCTGCAACTGATGGTTGGGCAGTTGTTTGCCGAAAGTGCGGCGGGAAGCTCTGCAAGTGCAATAAAACGTATACTCCGGATAGGCCATGTGATAAACTTGAAACGCAGCTTTCAGGCAACCTTCATCGAAGGGGCTGTTGTGTGCTACGAGAGGCAGTCCGTCAATTCGGGGGGCGATTTCCCTCCATACCTCGGGAAACGTTGGAGCCTGAGCCGTATCATTGAAGGTCAGTCCGTGTACCTGTGTGTTCCAGTAACTGTAGTAATTGGGGTAAGGACGTATCAACCGATAAATCTTGTCGGCGATTTTTCCGTCCTTTACAATGACAATTCCCACACTGCATACGCTCGAACGTTCTCTATTGGCCGTTTCAAAGTCGATTGCTGCAAAGTTTTCCATTAAAATCTTTCTGTTTTAAAGTTTCCCGATTCGTGCACAGATCTGAGCGTACGTTTCCATGTTGTCCACCGGTAAAGAATAATTTCCCAAACGTTTTACCTGAATGGAATAGTAAGATGTTATACGGTGGAAGCCTTCTTTCCATAACTTTTCTTTCATTTCGTTGCTTGCCGGCTTTTTGTTTTCCAGTTCATTGAAAAACAAAACCAGACTATAGTAGTAAGCTTCTTTGTACAGTGCGTATGCTTCTTCCGATTTTCCTTCCAAGGCCTTCAACTGTGCTTCTATGATTTTGCGGTTTTCGGTCTGAGGTTCGGCTAGTTGTTGCTGTATTTTACGCACATCCCCTGTCATGATCCATAACTTGATGGTTAGCATGACTACAACTGCTGCTAGAAAACAATTTATAAGCATTGTCTTTTTACTTCGATTCGAAAACAATTTCTCCAAAGAAATCCGGACAATGGAAGCAAGGCGAGGGGAGATCTATCGGATTCCACGACAAGAAATGGGGCGTTTGAAGTTTGTCGCCGCACTTATAAAAGTTGGCTCTCATCTTTTTCCCGTCGAGCAAAGCTATCTTGTCATGGAAAAAAGCCGATACCGGAATGCGGAGCGCAAGCTGCCAGGAGCATTCTCCCAGTCGTTCTTCAAAAGGGATTCTGCCTAACGATGCCCAGCGTTCAACTTGCCCGACGGTTTCCAGCGGCGCATGTTCCCGGTTGCCCGGTATACCATATTCTATCAGCAGCGTGCCTGCGCAGTTACATTCAAAGTTATAGTATTTTTTTTCGTCGGTAGGCTGTACGAAAAATTCGGCGCACGCATCCTCCCATACCCGTCCGTTGTCTGCCGGTGCAACGGCACGTACGCTCTTTTCCGTTACCCGGTAATGTATCAGTATCGCATCTCCTGTATGAGCAATTCTGAATCTGACGTCCGGTGTATAGGGATAATCTTTCCAGTTTACACAGTCTATTTGCTGGAAGGGGATCTGTGCTGCATCGAATAACGCGGGAATCTGCTCTGCGGAACAGCCGTCAGGGCAGAGTACTTTCTTTACGGATAGTGTTTTCATAAGGAGAAAAGATAGAAGTTAGTAATAAAATAAATGTTGATAATTAAAACCTTTAAATCGTTTAATTACCAACATTCATCTGTCGGGGTAGCGGGATTCGAACCCACGACCCCCTGCTCCCAAAGCAGGTGCGCTAACCGGACTGCGCTACACCCCGAACTTATTATCTCAAAACAGTTATGAAAGTTCCTTTTTCGTCGGGGTAGCGGGATTCGAACCCACGACCCCCTGCTCCCAAAGCAGGTGCGCTAACCGGACTGCGCTACACCCCGAAGAAGGTTTCTTCCTTAAAAGCGATGCAAAGGTAGTGCTTTATGACTAAACATGCAAGCTTTTTGAAGACTTTTTTGCTACTTTTTTAACGTTCCAGTCGCAAACGGCGTTGTATCAGCGGGTTATGTTTGTAAAAAATTATCCGGTGTTGTACAATGAATCTGCCGTATGTGGCGTGTTGGTCGTCGAGAAAAAAGAATGAACCCCGAAAACGGTCTGATTGGCTTTCGGGGTTCTGTTTCTTGTTATTTCAGTCGGATGAGCAACTTGGCCAGTTCGTCGCGCCAGTCGCTTCCGTTTTCGGGTTGAAACGTATACATACCCAGTTCGCGTCCGGCTGCAATGTTCGATGCACCGTCGTCCACAAACAAGGTTTCTTCCGGTTGCATTTTGCTATCGGTAAGCATGAACTCAAAAATACGTCGGTCGGGTTTCGTGCAGCCTATCTGGTACGAAAGATATAACTTCTCGAAATAAGCAGTCAGTGGTTTCCCTTCCGAAGAGAAACGTTCGCTGCAAGCCCATCCCATGACGTACGGGTTTGTGTTGCTGAGTACATAAAGTTTGTAACCTTCACGCCGTAAGGTTTCCAAATAATGCAGCTTGCGTACATCTATACCTGTGAAGAATCCCAGCCATGCCTGCTGCACTTCTTCCCACGACAAGGTACGTCCGCACAGTTTACCCAGTTCATTGCGGTAAGCCTCTTCGGTGAGCGTACCCTCTTCCAGCTCCTGAAAGATACCCGTCTGATGGTATTTGTCGAGTATGCGGTCGGCGTCTTTCACACCCAAGCGGATGAAAGCTTGCACAGCCTGCTCGCGGTCGATGTCTGCTATTACGCCTCCGAAGTCAAAAACTATATTCTTAATCATCTCGCTTTATTGTTTTAAAATGAATTTACTTGTTTGCCGGTTTCAGCCATTTGTCCAGCCATGCAAAGAAGGTACGCTGCCACAGAATACCGTTCTGCGGTTTCAGTACCCAGTGGTTCTCGTCGGGGAAGATGAGCAGCTCAGCCGGAACTCCTCTCAGTTTGGCAGCATTGAAGGCAGCCATTCCCTGTGAAGCCAGAATGCGGTAATCCTTTTCTCCGTGAATGCAGAGGATAGGAGTATCCCATTTGTCAACGAACAGGTGAGGTGAGTTGGCGTAACTGCGCTGTACCGCCGGGTTGTTTTTCTCCCAGTATGCGCCTCCCAGGTCCCAGTTCGTGAACCAGAGTTCTTCTGTTTCTAGATACTGCTGCTCCATGTTGAAGAAACCATCGTGAGCAATAAAGGCTTTGAAGCGCTTGTTGTGATGACCTGCCAGCCAGTATACCGAGTAACCTCCGAAGCTGGCTCCCACACATCCCAGATGATCCTTGTCGACATACGGTTCTTTGGCGATGTCGTCGATGGCACTCAAGTAGTCGTCCATGCAGTGACCTCCGTAGTTGGTGCTGATTTCTTCCAGCCATTCCATACCGAATCCCGGCAGACCGCGGCGGTTAGGAGCGATGACAATATAATCGTTGGCAGCCATGATTTGCAGATTCCAGCGGTAGCTCCAGAACTGGCTTACCGGACTCTGAGGACCGCCTTCGCAGAACAGCAGGGTAGGATATTTCTTGTTCGGGTTGAAGTTGGCAGGATAAACCACCCACGAAAGCATGTCCTTTCCGTCGACGGTCTTGGTCCAGCGTGCTTCTACCTTACCCATTTTCAACTGACTGAAGATATGATCGTTTTCCTTGGTGATACGGGTTACGGTATTTTTCTTTTTCAGGTCGACTGTAAACAGCTCGTCTGCTTCGCTGATAGAGTGACGTTTAGTAAGCAACTGCTTGTTGTTCAGCATGGCAACCGAAGTATAATCGTACATGCCGTCGGTGAGCTGCTTAACCTCGCCCTTCAGGTTGGTACTGTGAATCATGCTGGTAGCATGCCATACGCCCACGAAATACAATGTCTTTCCGTCGGGAGCCCAGCAATAGTCGTCTACACCCGACTGGAAGGCTTCAGTTACGTATGTTTTTTCTCCGCTCTTCAGGTTCATCACGCACAGACGGTTGCGGTCACTTTCATAGCCGTCGCGCTCCATGCTCTGCCAGGCGATGCTCTTTCCGTCGGGAGAGAATTTCGGGTTGGTATCGTAACCCAAGTTCTTGTCTGTAGCATCTTCCTTGCACAGGTTACGAGTCTTACCGCTTTCAGTATCATAAAGGTAAATATCCGAGTCGGTCGATACGGAATATTCCAGACCGGTTTTCTTACGACAGGTGTAGGCAATCTGTTTGGAATCGTTGCTCCACGCCAGTTGTTCGATGCCGCCAAACGGTTTCATCGGCGATTCGTAAGGCTCGTCTTTCAGGATATCAGTAGCCTCGCCAACCTGATTGCCGTCGAATGTTGCTACAAAAGGATGTGGAATGCTCTCCACCCATTCATCCCAATGCTTGTACATCAGGTCAGTGATGACTCTTCCGCTCGCTTTGTCCAGATCGGGGTATAAATCAGACGTACGCTCTCCGTATTTCACTTGTGCGATAAACAGCACCTTGCTTTCGTCGGGTGAGAACTTGAAGCCGTCGATGCCTCCTTCGTATGCTGAAAGCTGCTTGCGTTCACTGCCGTCGGGATTCATTTCCCACAGCTGCATGCTTCCGCTGGCTGCACTCAGAAAAGCAATCTTGCTGCCGCCCTTGATCCATGCCGGTTCCATTTCGCTGTCGGCAGTAGTTGTCAGCAGCAGGTTATTGGTGCCGTCGGCATTCATGACATAGATAACCGTATGGCTCTTGTTTTCCTTTACGCTATAGTAGGACACGGTGTATGCAATCTGTTTTCCGTCGGGAGATACGGTTGAACTTCCGATACGTCCCATAGCCCACAAGGCTTCGGGAGTAAGTTTTTTGTCCTTGATTCTGATTTCTTGCTTGCCGATGATAGGCTTGTCGGCGTTGGCCGGAGTGCCGGCGTTGACATAGCCCGACGCTGCGAATACCATGGCAGCCGTCATTGTCATAAGGTCTGTTTTCTTCATGATTCTTGAACTTTTATTTTTTCGGGTAACAAAGATACTCATTTTCTTGGCTACATACGGCAGGCATCATGGATAAAGTTCGGAGCGGAAGAGATTCTTCCTGATAAGACATTCCTGAGAGTGTAAAAAAGCCTCAGCACATTTACTGAAAAACGTGTTGAGGCTGCTACGTGTTTTTGTACAAATCTTTTTGTTTTTTGTACAAAAACACGGCAGAATTTGTACAGAAAATAAAAAATCTCCCCGTTCCGTTTTTCATACTTTCAGCAGCATTTCAGAAGCGGAAGGGGAGAATTTGAGAGAGAGATTTAAATGAATTTATTTTCCGATGAAATAAGCCGGATAATTATCGAGCAGACAGTTCAACTGGTTGCCTCCCATCTGGATGTTATCCATGTAGGAATATCGGCTGCCGTAGTTGAGGCGGATGCTTGTATAACTGCTGTTCCACCAGTCCCAGGCGAAGTTCAAGGTAGATTCCTGGCGGTTTCCGTACCGGTCTTCCGAGTACAGATAGTCAATTCCCGTATTGTCCGGATAGAAACGAAGTTCCTGATAGTAATAGATACCGTAGTCGTCGGTCCATTCGTCTGTCCAGGTACGGCTGCACAGATAGTCGGTTGTTTCGCGGTAATCACCTGGGCCGTTGCCAAACTCTATACCCAGACCTACATATTCGCATGAACTCAGTGTAACGATTAAAGATAATATGGCTACTATATAATAAAATTTGCGTCTTGTTGTTTTCATAACTACCTCCTTTTGTTTTGATATGACAAAGGTAATCCGGGAATCTGATACGGACAATTGTTTTTTCCTAATCGTAAAGAGGAATATTCCTATTCGTGATAGGGGAATTCCTCAGATGCGTTTATGCTGCCAGTTGAATTTCTTGATATACAGGTAGCTGGCTACGCCTATGCATATGGCATACAGGTGTTCGGCGGTCCAGCATACGGCGACGTCGGCCTTTAGTCCGATAATGACAATCAGGATGTAGACAATGTACAGTACTAGTGCGATCATTTCGAGGATGAAGGCTGCACGGGTATTGCCTGTTCCGGATACCGACTGGAAATAGATGAATCCGGGAATGCTGACCAGGTAAGTGGAACACAGTACCCAGAGGGTAGGGATGCTGGCAGCTATCAGGTCGGGAATGTCGGTATAGATACGCAGCACCGGTGAGGGAAACAGCGAGATAAGGGCAACCAGCGGAACTACGATGCAGGCACACAGTCGGATATGCTGGTTGATGAGTGCCGGAACCTGACGGCTGTGACCGGCACCTATCTGGTTGCTGACCAGTGAACTACAGGTTGAGGCGAAAGCGGTGACCGTCATAAAGGGTATGCTCGATACGCTGCGTATGATATTGGATATGGCAAGCGGACGTTCTCCCAAGTGTTCGATAAAGATAAAGAACAGGAACCACGTAGAAAGGGAAATGAAGTTCTGTATCATGGTCCATACCGAGATGTGCATGATTTGCGACAGCTCGCGGGTACGGAAGCCCGGGATGTGATTCAGTCCGTACTTGCGGAAATCAATTCTCTTATACGTGTATACGATGAAGAACAGCACCGATACCAGTTCGGCAAGCGACGAACCGATGGCAGCTCCGGCAATACCCATGGCCGGAAAGCCGAACTTACCGAAAATCAGGGTATAGTTGAATACCACGTTTGCCAGTACCATGACAATGGAATTCAGCGTGAGCGTGCGGGTTTGTGTGGTTCCCACAAAGAAAGCCCTGAACATGGCACCTATAAAGGAGAAGAAGAAACCGTACACCCGCCAGCGGATGTAGTCGGTTGCTGCTCCTACAATACGGTCGGAGGCGACCAGCACGCCCAGTATCTGTTCGGAGAAAAGCTGTGAGAGTGTGAATATCACTAGGCTCATCAGCATAAGGAAGTAAATGCCCTGATAGAAAATATTTCCGATGGCACGGTAATTGCCCTCTCCGTTGCGGCGGGCTATCAGGATCTGCGAACCGATGGTAAATCCGAATCCGATCATGAAAATGGCTAGATAGTATACGCCCGCGATGGCAGAAGCTCCCAGTTCTATCTCGCCCACATGCCCGAGAAATGCCGTATCGGTGATACCGATCATCTGTTCCATGAGTAGGCTGATGAGGATGGGATAGGCTATCAGCCATATATCCTTGTAGGTATAACTTGTTGTCGACTTCATACTTGGTTTAGGAGGTTAGAAACGGTTCTTGGTCTTTCCGCTGATCTCTTCGATGTCGAGGCGGATGATTTCCGTACGATGGAACGATTTCTCAGCATATTCCAGCCCCCTGATTTTATCGTTCGGGCAGTACTTGCTCAGGAACAGGGAGAGGGCAGACATACGTTCGGCCTCATGAAGTCCGTGGTGTGCCGTGCAGCGGAGTACAATACTTTCGTAGGCTGTCGTAAATTCTCCGGGAATGACTTTGGTACGTCCTACCACGCAGAAAGATACGTTTGTGCAGGCATCGATGCAGTTCAGCTTTCTGCCTACCGGAGCACAGTGTATATAAATAGAGTTGCCTCTGTCCCATACATAACTGAGAGGAATGCCGTAGGCACCGTCCCCGTTTTCGGTACGCATGGAAAGTATTCCGTATTCTCCTTCTTTCAGTATTTCGAACGAACGTGTTTCGTCCAGCAGTCTGTCCTGACGGCGGACTTGAGTATTGTTGAATTCCATAATGTTGATATTTGAGTGGATGTAATAATCTGTTGTACGATAAATAAAGTCAAAAAACAGGCGGATTAACATTGCACCGCTACGTGAAGCAATGAATAATCCGTCTGAGTATACGGTAGATCAAACCGCTGATAAAATTTATTGATTGGCTATTTCGTAGATTTCACGGCTTGCCTGATGGTCGAGGTGCACATAATTGCCGGCTATCTGGCCTTTGTCTTCGTGGAATTTTCTTACCAGCATATCGATGTCGGGATGTTCTATACCCAGCTCCTTGAATGAAACAGGCATGCCAATGCTGTGCAGGAATGTCTTGAAGCGTGAGATTCCTTCCAAAGCGACAGCTTGCAGGTCGTCTGATGCCGGTACATCCCATACACGAGTTGCAAATTGAGCCACCTTCCCCACATTGTGTTTGGCTGCATAAGTCAGCCATGCCGGGAAAATAACAGCCAGTCCGGCACCGTGGGTTACATTGTAGAGGGCACTGACCTCATGTTCCAGTCCGTGTGAAGCCCAGTCCTCTTCGCAGCCTACACCGCAAGTGCCGTTGTGTGCCACGGTTCCCGCCCACATGATGTTGGCGCGTGCGTCGTAATTATCCGGCTCGGCCAGTACACGGGGTGCTTCGGTAATGATTGCTTTCAGTACTCCTTCGCACATACGGTCGGCTATTTCCACTCCCGGAGTATTGCTGAAATAGCGTTCCATGATATGAGCCATCATATCGGTGATGCCGCTGGCTGTCTGCCAGGCCGGCAAGGTATAGGTCAGTTCCGGATTCATGACGGCAAAAGCCGGGCGAAGAATGGCCGGAGTGTGCAGACCCAGTTTTCTCAAGCCGTCGAGTTTGGTGATGACGGCGTTGCCGGAGCCTTCACTTCCCGCTGCGGGAATGGTCAGCACCACGCCGATAGGCAGTCCCGCCTGAGGTACAGATTTGCCGATAAAGAAGTCCCAGAAGTCGCCTTCGTAAGGAATGCCAATGGCAATTGCCTTGGCCGTATCGATGACGGAGCCTCCGCCTACCGGAAGAATGAAGTCGACTTGTTCGTTGCGTCCCAGTTCGATGCCTTCGTATACTTTCGGGTCGGTAGGGTTGGGTTGTATGCCTCCCAGTTCTACATAGGCAACTTTTGCTTCATCCAGCGAACGCTTTACCTTGTCCAGCAGTCCGCTTCGTATAACCGAACCTCCGCCGTAAACTATCATGACTTTTTTGCCGTGATATTTCTTGACCAGTGTGCCTGTCTGTGTTTCCGTTGCTCTACCAAATACAAATTCAGTGGGGCTGTAAAAGGTAAAATTATTCATAAATTTAGTTCCTTTTTCTTTAATTTGATTTTTATTGTGTTAGAGTGTTTCTATTCGTGAAACGTGATACTGCAAAGTTATGGAATTTTTCTTATCTTTGCGCTCTCATTTTCAAAATCACTATGAAATCAGATATCGAAATAGCGCGCAGTATTGAACTGACAAAGATTAAGCAGGTAGCACGTGATTATGATATACCTGTAGAAGAAATCCATAATTATGGACGTTATATCGCAAAAGTTCCAGAAACTTTGATCGATGAGGAAAAAGTAAAGAACAGCAACCTTATTCTGGTGACGGCTATCACGCCGACTAAGGCGGGTATCGGAAAGACTACCGTGTCAATTGGTCTGGCACTGGGTTTGACTCGTATCGGAAAGAAGGCAATCTGTGCTCTTCGCGAGCCTTCACTGGGTCCTTGCTTCGGTATGAAGGGTGGAGCTGCCGGAGGCGGTTATGCTCAGGTATTGCCGATGGATAAGATTAACCTGCACTTTACAGGCGATTTTCATGCGATTACCTCGGCACATAACATGATTGCTGCCTTGCTGGACAACTACATGTATCAGAATCAGGATAACGGCTTTGCACTGAAAGAGGTGTTGTGGAACCGTGTGCTCGATGTGAACGACCGCGGATTGCGTTATATCATTACCGGACTGGGCGGTAAATCGAACGGTATCACTCGTGAGTCGAGCTTCGATATTACACCGGCTTCGGAAATCATGGCTATTCTCTGTCTGGCAAAAGATGAAGACGACTTGCGTCGCCGTATTGAGAATATTTTGCTGGGCTTCACAATCGACAACAAGCCGTTTACTGTAAAAGATCTGGGTGTAGCGGGAGCAATTACCGTATTGCTGAAAGACGCGATTGCACCAAACTTGGTTCAGACTACGGAACATACGGCTGCTTTCGTACATGGTGGTCCGTTTGCCAACATCGCGCACGGATGTAACTCGGTAATGGCTACCAAGCTGGCTATGACTTTCGGTGATTATGTGATTACGGAAGCTGGTTTCGGTGCCGATCTGGGTGCTGAAAAGTTCTACGACATCAAATGCCGCAAGTCGGGTTTGCAGCCTAAGCTGACTGTTATCGTAGCGACAGCACAAGGATTGAAAATGCATGGTGGTGTAAGTCTTGACCAGATAAAAGAACCGAATGCAGAGGGACTGGTTAAGGGACTGGCAAATCTCGACAAACATATCGAGAACCTTCGTTCTTTCGGTCAGACGGTAGTTGTTGCATTCAACCGTTATGCAAACGATACGGAAGAAGAAATTGATCTGGTTCGTCAGCATTGTGCGGAACTGGGAGTAGGTTTTGCGGTGAATAATGCCTTTGTAGAAGGTGGCGCTGGAGCTGTGGAACTGGCTAATCTGGTAGTAGATACCATCGAAAAGCAGCCTTCGGGACCGTTGCATCTGGCTTATAACGATGAAGACAGCGTGGAAGAGAAGATTTCGAAGGTAGCATGCAACCTGTATGGTGCGAACATGATTACTTACAGTGCAGCGGCTAGAAAGAAACTGAAACGCATACAGGAACTTGGGTACGGACATTTCCCTATCTGTATCGCTAAGACACAATATTCATTCTCTACCGATCCGAAGTTGTACGGAGTGGTGAAAGACTTTGAATTCCACGTTCGCGATATCGTATTGAATGCCGGAGCTGAGATGCTGGTTATCGTGGCTGGAGAAATCATGCGTATGCCGGGATTGCCAAAAGAACCGCAGGCATTGCATATTGATATCGTAAATGGTGAAATAGAGGGCTTGTCCTAAAGACAGTTTTTCTGTTTCTACATCATAGGATACGGAAAGAGGTATCAGAAAAACAAATCGTGCAGACTCGAGAGCCTGCACGATTTGTTTTTTATCTCCGAATTGAAACATCGGGCATACAGAGAATTTAAGTTGTTACTGATTCCCTTTTTGGTTAGGGTTCTTTTTGTGATAGAAATTGATTCGTTCTGTCCATTTCCTGTTTTCCAGAGGAAATACTTTATGGGTGTTGGCCCAGTCAATCCATTTGGCCTCCAGTTCTTCTACTTTTTCGGGGTATTTTTCTGCGAGGTCATTGGTTTCGAATGGATCAGTAGCCAGATTGATCAGTTCCCATTGGCTGTCTCTGTCGGCTTTGACCAGTTTCCAGTTGCCGTCTATAATGGCACACGAACTTTGATGTTCGAAGTATAAGGTTCTTGGTTCAAGAGCTTTTCCTTGTGAAGCTGGAAGCAGGCTGGTTCCCGGCAGGTCAGCATGAGCAAACGTCTTGGGGTATGTTACCTTTCCCAAAGCCATGCATGTTGGCATGACATCGATGATATGTGCAGGCTGGTGACAGATTTCCCCTTTCATCTTATTTTTCTTCTTGTCGCCATAGGTAAGGATGAACGGAGTACTGGTCCCTCCTTGGAAAACCCACTTCTTATAACTTCTATAGGGTGTATTCGATAAGTCAGACATTAATTGTCCGATAAACCCGCCTTCATCGGTAGCTCCATTGTCGCTCAGGAAGAGAAAGACGGTATTCTCGTACATACCTTTCTTCTTGATCTCATCGACCAGCTTGCCGATGCCTTCGTCCATGATTTCAATCATGGCGGCATAAGTAGCCATATCGTTTATCCATTTCTCCTGTTGCTGAGGCGTCAGGTCTTCCCATGCCGGACGTTTGCCACCAAATTCTTTGTTGAATATCGGAAGTTCCAGACTATCGGGTACCAGTCTGATGCTCTTTTGCTTTTCGAATCGTTGCTTGCGTAAGACATCATATCCGACTTTATAACGGTCGATGCACTTTTTTACATATTCGGCCGGTGCTTGGAGTGGCAAGTGAGGAGCATAATGGGCTACGTATAAGAACATCGGTTTCCGGGTATCGTGCGCATGAACAAAACTTACGGCCGAGTCGGTAATGGCTTTAGTGTAATAATAGTCATCGGGTAAGTCGGTGATTCTGTCCAGATTATTATAGACTGGATCGGGTTTGTAATAACTTCCTCCTCCGTGCAGGCAGCCATAGTATTTGTCGAACCCCCGTTGTATAGGATAACTTCCGTTAGGAGCATCGTATCCGCCGGTTGTCGTTACGTGCCATTTCCCGCTCATGTATGTGGAATATCCACCCGCTTTCATGACTTCGGCGATGGTAGGATATGCTTTGTCTAGCTGTCCTCTGTAACCGGGACGATGTTCGTCAACCTCGGCCATCCAGCCCATTCCTACTTCATGCTGGTATCTGCCAGTTAGTAGGGCAGCTCGGCTTGGACAACTTCTTCCGGTGTTCTTAAACTGACTGAAGCGTACTCCTTCCTGAGCGAGCTTATCAATGTTAGGAGTTTGAATTTCACTCCCGTAACATCCTAAGTCGGAAAAGCCCATATCATCGCAAAGAATAAGTACAATGTTAGGAGATTGAGGTGATTGGGCATTTATATATTGATTGACGCCGCATATAGCAATAGGGACGAATAATAGTTTGTTCATTGTAGTATTAGTTTAGCGGAGTGAGGATAGATAGAATAAGATTTAGGTTATATAAGTTTTATTCTTTTTCTATGATAATTTAGATTTTTAAAAGAGTTGATTTATCGGCAAGGAATTTCAGGCCCTTTTATGGAGGATGCCAAAATTCCCTGTCCGTGAATCAGTCATTATTTCTTGCAAAGTGCCTTGAAATCACAATAGGCGCATTTGTCTTCTATATCGGTCTGGGTAAAAGATACATTAGAATTGAAGATCGTTTCCAGTAATTCATTCAGGTACTTTCGAAACTCTTCTTCGTATTTTGCGAAATCTTCTACTGGTTCTTTCGGCTTGCGGGGTTCTCCTATCTGAATAACCGGAGAATAATTTTCCGAAGCAGCCCGATGAATGTATAGCAGGGCAGGAGCTACCCGTCGGTCGTCGTTTTTCCCTCTCAGTAGTTTGCAGACGATGGAGGCATAAAGAAAGGTCTGGAAAACATAGTTCGAACGCTTTTTATCGGGAATAAAGAGCGAAGCAATGTTTGCCGGGGTATCGGCATCGCCTCCCGTCTTGTAATCTACAATCCGTAGGGTTCCGTCTTTTGTATCCATACGGTCAATGATACCTCCTATACGTGACTGAATGATTTTATCCGTTGCTTGAATCGTTATATTTTCATACACAGGTTGCTCGGAACCGACAAAGGTAAACGGAGCATATCTCAGGTCGTTCCGAAGGAGTTGCTGAACATACTTCAGGATAACGGCTGAGTTGATGAGTTGAATGCCGTTATATTCAGGTTGCTCATCTGGAGGGAGGTTAAAGAACAGCTCTTTGAATCCGTTGTCTACATAGGTTTGCAGGCGGACTTCATCTTTTAAAAGCGTTTCCAGGTTCTCTTTGTTTATCAGTTTCCCGTGGCTTGTCAGGTCTTTATAAATATGTTCCGCTGCATAATGAAAGATACTGCCGAACTTGGCCGAGTCGATGTCTGCACTCACTTCATCGGGGGCACTAAGCAGAGCTACATATTTATAATAGAACTTCAGCGAACAGTCCAGGTAGCAGTTCAGGGCCGATGGTGAAATGATAGCCTTCGGGTTACTCTGAAGGTCGAATACCTTTCGCATCCGTTCCATGATGTCGGGTGTCTTTTCGATGGTGATAGGAGCTGAGTCTTGTGGGGACTGTTCGGCTTCCAGTTGCTTACGCTGTATGGGATGTCCCCATTCTATCAGGAACTGGAGCATGAAGCGTGATAGCTCTCCGCGGTTGATGCCATCGGTAGCGGTATTGTATACCAGCGTTACCTTCTCGGCTCGTTGCAACAAGCGATAGAAATAATAGGCATAAACGGCTATTTTATGGTCGATGGTCGTCATGCCAAAAGCCTTTCGTAAGTTGTATGGGATGAAAGAGGAATCGCCTCCTGCTTTAGGCAACTGCCCTTCGTTGACGGAAAGCAGGATGAGATGACGGAAGTCGAGGTTACGTGTTTCCAGTACCCCCATGACTTGCATACCGATGGCCGGCTCTCCGTGAAAAGGAATGCTCGATGAAGACATGACACGGGTGAGCAAGCGCTGGAAAGTACCTGCCTGCACATTCAGTTCCTTGCTCTCGATTAAGGTATGAAAGCGGTTGACCAATGTATAGGTTTTGAATAAGGATTCACGATACAGCTGGTCGAATGCATCGGAGTGAGAGGCAGCTTGTTGCTGGTAAATGGTAGCGACTTTTTTTATCGCTTCCGACAGCATGCAGCATAAGTCGAGGTTGTTTCTACGCGGCGTAAACAACAGTTCCAGTACTTCGTCTTGTTTCAATTCCGAAGGAAGCGGATAGAAACGGTTGTCACGGGTGAGAGTTTGTTCCAGTTTCTCGGCTTCGAGCGACAACTGACGGGTATACGGATGCTTCAAAACGCTGATAACTTCCGCAAACAAATAACGTCCGTTGTTTGGATTGTAACCCGAAGTATGAAGTTCCATCAGGGCATTGACGAAACTGTATGCGGGAGTCTGCGAAAGCGGAAAGCCCATTGTGATATTGATATGCTTTACATTGTCCGGCAAAGAATGCAGTACGGGCTGAAGCAGTGCTTCATTGCATAGTACAACCGCTGTTTCTTTCTCCTCTGGCGTGAGGTTTTCCCGAATCCATTGGGGCAAATATCGAACCTGTCCGTTCTCAGTCGGTGACTCAATAAAGGTTATATCTTTGGGCTGGCTCAGGTTGTCGAAGCAGGATACTGGCAGTTCCGACGGGAAATCCCGCAGGTTGCGGCGGATAAATTCTCCGGCTTCGTGAGGCGTTTTGTTGAGATAAAACGTATCGTAATCCCAGTAAAAAAGAGCCTTTCCCGCTTCATTCAGTTTCTTGAACAGAGTATGTTCTACCTTATTCAGTACATTAAAACCTACGAATACGTATGTATGATAGGGGAGAGCCTCCACATCCAGTTGCTCTATCACCTGTCGGTACAGCATTCCTTCGTATGCAATCGACTGGCTTTCCAACTGTGCCTTGTATTCTGTATAGATGTCGCCCAGCACATCCCATAGAGAGATGAAACGCCGTTTCAGTTCTGTTACCTGGTCGATGGAGAAGTTATGGAAGAACTGGCTCAATGCCTCCTTTTGTCCTTCCTCCAGAAAATCGTAGTTATCCATCAGTTCGTTCAAGTCTTTCAGGTTACTGAAGAGCGCTTTTGTATCGGCCATGTTCTTGTCTGCGTCGTCGAAGTCGGCAATAAGCATTTCTCCCCAGAAGTAAAAATCATCGAGGGTTTCTTTGCTTCCGGTGGCTTTTTGGAAAACCTTGTACAGATCGCAGACCAGCTTTATCGGGTCGGCAATGGTCAGTTCGGACGACTGGCGGAACAATTCGCTGATGCTGACGTAGGTGGGCGACCAGATAGGGCGGTCGCTTTCCTGAGCCAGATATTCATTGAAGAACAGACTGGCACGCTTGTTCGGGAATACAATCGCAACTTTTGTGAAGTCGCCTTCGGTCTTTTTATATAAATCGTGTGCTACTTGTTTCAAAAATGTTTCCATATATCCAGATGGCTTTTATCGTTTATTTAACCTCTTCCAGTTCATTAGCGAACACATACCACAGATATCCGCTTATCTGTTCATATCCCATAGCGGACAAAAGATCCATATATTCGCGGACTTGCTGGCGATAACCGTCTTTGGGCTTACCAAACTTGAAGTCTACTACCACTACTTGTCCGTCTTTCATCATGACACGGTCCGGACGACGGGTCTGCATGATACCCTCTTCATCGGTATAAATAATGCTGCATTCGTTGTAAAGCTCCCATTCTCCGCTGTACCAGTCCTTCACCTTCGGATTACCCAGTGCCCATTGAGCCAGTTTCTGAATCTGTTTCTCCTGTTTGTCGGACTCCAATATACCTTCGAAGCGTAGCCGTTCGATAGCTTGCGGCAAATCACCTTCCTGTCGGATAGAGGCAAAAAGATTGTGCAACAATTGCCCCTGACGGATGTAACGTCCCGTTTCGTCATCATCTTCCTCTCCCCGGATAAAGTCGGCAGAGCGGTTGGACTGCTTGAATTCTATTTCCGTTTCTATCGATTCAATATGAACCGGGATGTTTTCAGGCTGTACGGCGAGCGGGTTCTCTGTCGCTTTTTTCTTCGTTTCTTCCGACAGACAGAGTTTTCCGTATTCATATATATCGGTAACATCTTCATCGGTACCTTCTTGAGTTTCGGTATTACAGCTGGAAGTATCGTTCATGTCCAACTTAATGTGGGGCAATGCTTCTAAGAGTAATTCGGAAACGGTTCCCTTCTGCTTGGCCTTTCCCCATACGATAAGGTTCTTGCAGGCACGAGTAAAGGCAACATACAGCAGATTCAGATTGTCTACCCAAAGCTGAAGACGCTCTTCCAAGTAGCTGTCACGGTAGACCGATTCGGCCATTGCTCCCGAATAGTTGACCGGAACGATATCCAGTTCGTTGAAAGGGGGAAGGTCTGTATTCTTTCCCGTACCTGCTACTGAACACCAGATCAGGTGACTATTGGTTTCGTTCTCCATTTTCCAGTCGCAGAAAGGTATCAGAACCGTATGATATTCCAGTCCTTTCGATTTATGGATGGACAGAATTCGGATACCTTCTATTTCTCCGGAAGGAATAGTCTTTTCGTGAAGCCGCTCGTCCCAGAACGAGATAAAGGCCGTCAGTTCCGATGAGTTATTCTGCATATACTCTGTTACCGCATCGTAGAAGGCGCAGATATAAGCATCTTGTTTCTCGATGCGTTGCATATCGAACAGAACAAACAACTTCTCCAGCAGCTCGTACAAGGGCATTAATCTCAATTCTTCCTGCTGAAGAACGAAGCCTGCCGGAAGGTAATGCTCTATCTGATTCAGCAAAACGGTATTTAAGTCGGTGTCTTGTTTGAGTACTTCGCGCTGATACGCTACGGCGAGTCTTGCCTGAGCAATGCGGTCGTCGGGAGAAGTAAGGTAACGCAAACCATCCATCATCATGCAGATGGCGAGCGAAGCGTCCAGACGGAAAGCCTCGTCTGATACAATCCGGTAAGGCGTATGCTTATCGAAATAGTCGGCAATGGCGGGAATGGTCTTGTTCTTACGTACCAGAATAGCAATATCGTTCGTGCGGACACCCTGAGTAATTAGAGAATCGACTTCAGATGCCAGTTCTTCCAGCATGGCTTCGGCATACGGATGTTCTTTTTCGTCGCCGAGGAAAGACAATTTTACGTACCCCTTTTCCTCCTTTTTAGCCGTTTGCTGACGCACATCGCTGTAAGCATTCTGTAGTTGTATGCAAGGTTCTCCCATCTCATCCTCGTAACGCTGGTTCAATACGTTGCAGGCAGCCGTAAAAATTTCATTGTTGAAGTGAATGATACGTGCCTCACTTCGCCAGTTGGTTCCAAGCGTACATTCACGTACGCGCAAGGTCTTGTCCTCGTTCAGTCCCGCAAGGATTTTCCAGTCGCCGTTTCTCCAGCGGTAAATACTCTGCTTGATGTCGCCTACGATGAGGCTGCCTTCCTTTTGAGCAAGGCTTTCTTCAAGCAACAAATGGAAGTTCTCCCACTGCATGCGTGAGGTATCCTGAAACTCATCAATCATCACCGTATCGATGGTTGTGCCGATCTTTTCGTATACGAATGAAGCATCTCCCTCGCGAATCAGACCGTGAAGCAACGCATTGGTATCTGAAAGCAGGAAACGGTTGTGCATCTGATTCTGCAAACGTACTTCTTCGTCGATGTTGGCAAGCAGACGAAGGTTGTTCAGGTAGCGCAGAGAAAGATCACAAGAATTGACTAAAATATTGTTCTTGGGACGGAAATCCTCCGCTGTCCGGAGCAAAGGCATCAGCTCACTGGCTGCTAGCGAACGGATCGTATCACGGTAAGCAGACGTCTTGGTTGTCCAATTGTCTTCACTTTCCAGACACTTCTCTACGGTTGCATTGCGTACGTCACTGCCTAAATAGCCGTTCCCTATCTTATTGAAATAGCTTCCGATACCACGGGACCCGTTTTTCAGGTCGGAAGGTGTCAGTCCGTTTACTTCCAGCACACCGAGAAACTGCTCGTTGAATCCTTTCATTTCCTCCAGTGCCTCTTGACGTATATCTTGTAACTGCTTGCGATAGGTAGGGATGAAAGTCGGATCGGCCAGTTTTTTTCGTAATCCGGCACCTTTCTCCACGTATCCTTCATCGAAAATGTTACGTCCGAACCCTTTGATTTCACTGGAAACATTCCACCGCTTGTCGTCAGCAATACGTTCTTCGATGTACTCCAGTAACCAGTAAAGTACCGGCGAACGTCGGTCGAGCTTCTCAATCATGGCATCTACCGCATCGGAAAGTACGTCGGCATTATTCAGCTCGACGGACATGTTGGCTCCAAGTTCCAGTTCGCGGGCGAGGTTACGCATGACCGACTGAAAGAAAGAGTCGATGGTTTCTATCCGGAACCGACTGTAATCGTGGATGATGTTTGTCAGAGCTTCTCGTGCTGCACGACGTATTTCGGTCTCGTTTTTTGAAGTAGCTTTCAACAGCTCTGCCAGATAACTGTCGGAACTTTTCAGTCCGGAGGCGAGTCCGAAAAGCTGCTCCAGAATACGCTTTTTCATTTCGGCTGTAGCCTTGTTGGTAAACGTTACAGCAAGAATGCGCCGGTAAGCGTGCGTGTCTTCAATGAGTTGTTTGATATATTGTACGGCGAGAGTGAATGTTTTTCCAGACCCTGCCGAAGCTTTGTAGACAAGTAATTGTGGATAATCTGTCATTTTCTTACATTGTTTCCAGTTCGTAAAAACAAAGGTAAGAAAAAGAAATCACAGATGGGGAAAAGAACCGGTGAAAGTAAAGAAAAACGTGCCGACGTTTTCGGTCAAATCCGCCCGGATTTTGCTTGAAACGTCGGCACGTTTGAATGATTATTCCTTGATGTCCTGATAAAGGAAACGCTTGATACTCTTTTTGGCAGTCTTCTCAAATTCTTCAGGATACAGCTTGATGCGTGTAATTTGCGAGTAAGCCGGAAGCATCTTGTTCAGTTCTGTACGATTGGTTTCTATGGCGGCTTCCAAGGCTTTCTTGTCCATGCCCTGAGCAAAGGCCTCTTCGTTGTCCGGATAAACCAGAGCAATCAGCTTATCGCCAGATAGAAGAACCAGCGATTCGTTTACGAAAGGCATGTTGTTCAAGCGAGCCTCTATCTCTTCCGGATAGATATTTTGTCCCGAAGCAGTCAGCAGCATATTCTTGCAGCGTCCTTTTATGAAGATGTTACCGTCGGCATCCTTGATTGCCATGTCGCCCGTATGCAACCATCCGTCACGGTCGATAGCCTGTGCCGTAGCCTCTTCGTTCTTGTAATATCCTAGCATGACATTCATACCGCGGCATACCAGCTCGCCCGGAATACGTTCCGGATCGGGGAAAAGCACTTTCGTTTCCATATTCGACACCGTCTTTCCGCAGGAAGTATATAATATCTCGTCCCAGCGGCTGTGGCAGATAAGCGGGGCAGCTTCCGTCATACCATAGGCAATGGTATAAGGGAAATTGATTTTCCGCAAGAAGGCTTCCACCTCCGGATTGAAAGGAGCACCGCCAATGACAATCTCGATGAAGTTACTTCCAAATACTTCCATGGCATGTGTACGTATTTGTTCCTTAATCTTGTCGCTGATTATAGGCAGGTTCAGTAACAGCTTGCCCAGTTTGTTGTCTACTTTCGGCAGGATGTTTTTCTTGAAAATCTTTTCTACGATTAGTGGTACGCAGGCAATGACACGCGGACGTATCTCTGCAAACGATTCGGCAATAATCTTTGGCGACGGCATACGGGTAAGAAACCATAAGTGTGCACCTGCCGTAACACCGTACAGGAAGTCGAACACAAGACCGAAAATATGCCCCAGAGGCAGCATTGATACCACATTGTCGCCCGGATGCAGACCTACTTTCTTATGAATATGTTCGATGTTTGATATAATGCTCCGGTAAGGAAGCATAACTCCTTTGGAATATCCCGTCGTTCCCGAAGTATAATTGATGACGGCCAGCTCTTCCAGCTCTTCGCGTCGGTAAGAAACATTCTCTGCACGGAAGCGGCACGGATAGCGTTTCCCGAACTCTTCGTTCAGGTGCTCGCGGGCATAAGTCAACTGTTCCGAGCGTGAAACTACCAGATCGAAGTTCTTCAGTTCAATGATACCTTCCAGGTGAGGCATGGCTGCTTCGTTGAAGTTCTCCCATACCTGATCGCCTACAAACAGCATGCGGGCTTCCGAATGGTTTACTATATTATGTACATTGTCTGCTTTAAATTCGTGAAGGATAGGTACAGCCACCGCTCCATAAGTGATTACTCCAAGGAATGTAGCAGTCCAGTTGGCACTGTTTCTGCCGCAGAGTGCGATTTTATCTCCTTTCTTTATGCCTGCATGTTCCAGCAGAATATGCATTTTCTCTATCTTGCGCGCTACATCCTTATATTGTAGAGTAGCTCCTTTGTAGTCTGTCATTGCATCCAGATTCCAGTTTCTGCGGATGCTTTCCTCTATGAGCTGTATTAAAGAGTTCGTTGTTTCCATTGTTTCATTGCACACTATCGTGTTAATGTGCGCAAAAGTAATAAAAGTTGTCCGAACAACCGATATAATCGTTGAATTATTTTCCTCGGCGGGAACGATAATAAGTGAGAATTACTAACTTTGCCGACAAAAACACCATTAATTATATTATCTATGTTGATTTATAATACAACTTTTCATGTAGAGATAAACGATGCGAGAAACTTCGTCATTTGGTTGAATGAATACTATATTCCCGAGGTAGAAAAATCGGGCGAACTGCGCAATCCCCGCATTTTGCGCATCCTGAGCCATAAGGAACAAGACAGCGAATGCTTTTCATTGCAATGGGAGGTAGAAGACAGTGCCGCCCTTCATCACTGGCATACCAAACAGGGAATGCATCTGAATGAAGAAATGATGAAAGTGTTCAAGGATAAAATAGTAGGTTTCCCTACATTAATGGAGGTAATCAGGTGATACAACCCGTAAAGGAAAAAATTATTTTAGGCATAGACCCCGGTACAAACATCATGGGATATGGAGTACTGAAGGTGACAGGAGTGAAGCCGCAGGTGATGACGCTAGGGGTCATTGATCTGAGAAAATGTAGCGATCCTTACCTGAAACTGAAACACATCTACGAGCGCGTACAGGGAGTTATCTCTTCTTATCTGCCCGATGAACTGGCTATCGAAGCTCCGTTCTTTGGAAAAAACGTTCAGTCGATGCTGAAGTTAGGGCGGGCTCAAGGCGTAGCCATTGTAGCTGCACTGTGCAGAGATATTCCCGTCACAGAGTATGCTCCGTTGAAGATAAAGATGGCTATAACCGGGAACGGGCAGGCCAGCAAGGAACAGGTTGCAGATATGTTGAAACGCATGCTGCACATTCCCGAGTCGGAGATGGGGCCTTTCATGGATGCTACCGATGCGCTGGGAGCTGCGTACTGTCACTACCTGCAAATGGGGCGGCCGTCTATGCCCAAAGCTTATTCCAGTTGGAAAGACTATATACAGAAAAATCCCGATAAAGTGAAAAAATAATAGAACCATGAATGTAAAACACCTTTTAGCTATGTTGACCGTTGCAACGACAGTGGGCTGCAATCCTATCCAGCGAAGTTCATACGATTCTTACGACGACTACCCCGTATATGAGGGGAAATGGGAGGAAATGATCTATTCCAAGGCAGAAACTCGTTTCTCGCTGTGGGCACCTACGGCTCAGGAAGTGCGTGTCTTGCTTTATGAACAAGGTAAAGGAGGAGCTGCCTACCGGATGATTGGTATGGAACGGGCCTCCGACGGTATGTGGCAGGCTGTGGTGAACGGTGACCTGAAAGGACGTTTTTATACATTCAATGTAAAGATAGACGATGTATGGCAGGGAGATACTCCCGGAGTCATGGCAAAGGCTGTGGGAGTGAACGGTGACCGTGCTGCCATTGTCGACATGAAGGAAACCGATCCGCAGGGGTGGGAGAAAGATACCCGCCCGCCGTTGAAGAGCTTTTCCGATATCATTATTTACGAGATGCACCATCGTGACTTTTCAGCCGATACGATATCAGGAATCAAGAATCGTGGAAAGTTTCTGGCACTGACGGAAGACAGTACGCATACGTATTTGGGAGAAAAGACAGGAATCGACCATCTGAAGGAACTGGGAGTGACGCATGTGCACTTGTTGCCTTCGTTCGATTTTTCGTCGATTGATGAAACCAAGCTCAACAAGCCGCAGTACAACTGGGGGTATGATCCGAAGAACTATAATGTGCCCGAAGGTTCGTATTCCACCGACCCGTATAAACCCGATGTACGCATCCGCGAGTTTAAACAGATGGTAATGGCGTTGCACCGGGCAGGCATCCGGGTGATTATGGATGTGGTGTATAATCATACCGCCTTGACGCGGGGAAGCAACTTCGAACGGACCGTGCCGGGCTATTTTTACCGCCACGAAGAGGACGGTAAGTTTGCCGATGCCTCCGGATGTGGCAACGAAACAGCGAGTGAACGTGCCATGATGCGGAAGTTTATGATAGAATCGGTGTGCTACTGGGCACGCGAATATCATGTAGACGGTTTCCGCTTCGACCTGATGGGAATACACGATATCGTGACCATGAAGGAAATCCGCAAGGCGCTCGATGCAATAGATCCTACCATTTTTATATATGGAGAAGGCTGGGCGGCGAAGGCTCCAAAGTTGCCTGAAGCCGAACTTGCCATGAAAAACAATGTCTATCAGATGCCGGGCATTGCAGCTTTCAGCGATGAGTTCCGCGATAGTCTGCGCGGACCGTTTGGGAACGACGATAAAGGTGCCTTCATCATCGGACGTCCGGCCCACGAAATCGGAGTGAAGTTCGGTATTGTGGGGGGAATTGCTCATCCGCAGATTAATAACGATTCGGTACGCCGTGTGCCCAAGATATGGGCAAATACTCCATCTCAGTTCATCAGTTATGCCAGTTGTCACGACGATTTGTGCCTGACCGACCGGTTGAAGGCGACACTCCCCGGGGCTTCCATTCCGGAACTGAAGGCGTTGCAGAAACTGACCGAAACGGCTGTGCTGACTTCGCAGGGTGTTCCTTTCATTTTTGCCGGCGACGAAATCTTACGCGACAAGAAAGGGGTTGCCAATTCCTACAATCAGCCGGACAATGTCAATGCCATCGACTGGCGGAACAAGACGACGTACCGTGAAGTGTTCGATTATGTCAGGGGACTGATCAGCATGCGTAAGGCACATCCGGCTTTCCGTATGGGCGATCCCGAACTGATCCGTAAACATCTTGAGTTTATTTATGTGCCGGCAACCAATGTCGTGGCCTTCCGCATCAAGGGAAGTCCTTGTGGAGATAAGTGGCTGAATACGATAGTGGTGCTGAATGCACGTACCGAACCGATAAAAGTTAACATTCCTGAAGGTAAATATTGGATAGCATGCCGCGACGGAAAGATCGATCTGGTGCTGGGACTGGGAATCATTACCGGAAACCAGATTACGGTCAGCCCGCGTTCGGCAATGATTATCCATCAGTAATATACGACAATGCAAAATATCATTACAATTAAAGACGGGGTGACCAGACACCCTTTGTATCGGTTGAAAGAACCGATCAACCTGCAAATAGCCAAAGGAGAGCATGTGGCTATTGTTGGAGCAAACGGAGCTGGCAAGAGTTTGCTGGTCGATACAATTATCGGACGTTATCCGCTGTTGATGAACGAAGTGGAATACGATTTCTCTCCTTCGGAATCGAAGCTGGCCTGCGATAATATCAAGTATATCACTTTCCGCGATTCGTATGGCGATGCCGACGGGACATATTACTACCAGCAGCGCTGGAATTCGCAGGATCTGGATGATACTCCCGTGGTACGCGACCTGTTGCCTGCGTGCAAGAATGAAGAGCTTCGGAAAGTGTTGTACGATTTGTTTGGCGTAGAAGCCATGCTCGACAAGCACATCATTCTGTTGTCCAGTGGCGAACTGCGTAAGTTCCAGCTTACCAAAACGCTGCTGACCAATCCGCGTGTGCTGATTATGGATAATCCATTCATCGGACTCGATGCCAAAACGCGCGATCTACTCCATACCTTGTTGCGTAAACTGACGGAAGTAACGCCTTTACAGGTCATATTGGTCTTGTCGAAAACAGACGACATCCCGACGTTTATCACCCATGTCATTCCGGTGGACGACCGTACCTGCGGGAGGAAGATGACACTTCAAGAGTATCTGTCGGTACGCGAAACGGTGCCGGCTCATGTACTGCCCGAAGAAAAATATCAGCGTATCCTCGATTTGCCTTATGCCGATAACCTGTATCATGCCGAACACATCGTCGACTTGAATAAGGTGAGCATCCGTTATGGGGAACGTACCATCTTGAAAGACCTCGACTGGACGGTACTTTGCGGTGAAAAATGGGCGCTGAGCGGCGATAACGGTGCCGGAAAGTCGACCCTGCTCAGTTTGGTCTGTGCCGACAACCCGCAAAGCTATGCCTGCGATATATCGCTGTTCGGGCGCAAACGAGGCAGTGGAGAAAGTATCTGGGAAATCAAAAAACATATCGGGTACGTAAGTCCTGAGATGCATCGTGCCTATCTGAAGAACCTGCCTGCCATCGATATTGTGGCAAGCGGCCTGCACGATTCTATCGGGCTGTACAAGAAAACACACGATGAAGACCGTGCCGTATGCGAATGGTGGATGGATATTTTCGGTATCAAGGATTTGAAGGACCGGAATTTCCTGCAACTTTCCAGCGGTGAACAGCGCATGGTGCTGCTTGCAAGAGCATTTGTGAAAGATCCGGAACTGCTTATTCTGGACGAACCGTTGCACGGACTGGATATGCACAACCGCCGTCTGGTGAAGGATGTCATCGAGGCTTTCTGCAAGCGTAAGGACAAGACCTTGATTATGGTCACGCACTATAAGGAAGAGCTTCCGGCATGTATCGACCATAGTCTGTATCTGGTACGAAATCATTAAGGAAAAATTTTATACGCCCTTCACTTCCGGACAAATGAAAGAGCCGTAGGGAAGGGCGTATGCTATTGTCCGCCTGCAACTCTCTGCATCTGTTTGGCAAAATCTGCTGTTTTTTTCAAATTTTCCGAAGATGTTCTGCTCGTTTTTTGTACAAATCTTTTTTGACTTTGTACAAACTTTATTGTTTTTTGTACAAAAACATAGGGAAACCTGCCCGTGTCTTATCTGTGACAAGGGCTTGTTTTTTTGAATTTGTCCTGAAATCTTGGTATGGCTAAAATAACTTCGGACTATGTGTCTGTAAGGCTTGTAGCTGCTTCTCCGAAACGGGCAAAGGTAAAATCTGCGGAAAAATGTTTTTGGCTTTTCGTTTCTTTTCTTATATTTGTTTGATTTTTGATGGAGGGTGTGGAAACCCTTTGTGTGCAACTAATATATGAAAACTATGAATATCAAGATTCGACTGATCATTATGAACTTCCTGCAGTTTGCTGTGTGGGGAGCTTATCTTACGTCTATGGGTACCTATCTGACTAAAATTGGTCTGGGAAGCCATATCGGAATATTTTATGCCATGCAGGGTATCGTTTCGCTGTTCATGCCGGCCATACTGGGTATTATTGCTGACCGCTGGATTCCGGCGCAGCGCTTGCTGGGACTGAGTCATCTGCTCGCCGCCTTGTTTATGGTAGGGGCCGGGTATTACGGAATGACGGCAGGCGATACGGTGTCGTTTCCGATACTGTTTGCGTTTTATTCCATGAGTGTGGCGTTTTACATGCCTACATTGGCTTTGTCCAATTCGGTGGCGTATACGGCACTCGACAAGGCAAGACTAGATACCATCAAGGCTTTCCCTCCGATTCGTACCTTTGGAACCATCGGATTTATCTGTTCCATGTGGCTGGTCGACTTGCTGAAATTCCAGGATAACTACATGCAGTTCTTTACTTGTGCTGCGTGGGGAGTCATTCTGGCGATATATGCCAATACGTTGCCTCAGTGTCCCGTCAGCCGTGGCGGAGGCGGTCAGCAGAAATCGCTGGTCGAAGCTTTGGGGTTGAAGGCGTTTTTGCTGTTCCGTCAGCGCAAGATGGCTATTTTCTTTATCTTCTCGATGTTGCTGGGCGTTTCTTTGCAGATAACCAACGGCTTTGCCAATCCGTTTATCACCAGTTTCGGGTCGATTCCTGAATATGCCGATACCTTTGGCGTGCAGCATGCCAATCTGCTGATATCGCTTTCTCAGATAAGTGAAACCTGCTGTATCCTGCTGATTCCGTTCTTCCTGGGACGTTTCGGTATCAAGAAGGTGATGCTGATTGCCATGATTGCATGGGTATTGCGCTTCGGACTCTTCGGACTGGGTAATCCGGGATCGGGAGTGTGGATGTTTATTCTTTCCATGATTGTGTATGGTGTGGCTTTCGACTTCTTCAATGTGTCGGGTTCGCTGTATGTCGACAAGGAAACAGACATAGCCGTACGTTCCAGCGCGCAGGGATTGTTTATCATAATGACCAACGGACTGGGAGCTACAATCGGAACTTTGAGTGCACAGTGGGTGGTAAACCAGTTTGTCGACTTCGGCAGCACCGAACCACAAGTAGCCGGATGGAGTCATGCGTGGTTTATCTTTGCGGCTTATGCGCTGATTGTGGCCATTCTGTTCAGCATTGTATTTAAATATAAACATGAGGTTCCTAAAAAATGAATGAGATAGAGATAAAAGTTTTGGATATGTCGGCCGTGCTCAGACCCTCGGAAGCTTTTGCACTGGTGCTGGAAGAGCTTGGCGGACATTTTCGTAAACTGGCCCTGATTATCGGAAAACAGGAGGCACAGGCTATCAAGATGGGCCTGATGTCGTATACTCCTCCACGGCCTTTTACACACGACTTGATGCTGGCTGTGATGAAGGAGGGCGGACTGAATCCCGTCAAAGGCCTGATTTACGAGGTAAAAGACGGTATTTATAGCTCGTACTTGTATGTGCAACGGGCAGACGGAACAGATTTTCAGGTTGACGCGCGTACTACGGATGTCATTTCTTTGGCTCTCCGAAAGAAATTCCCGTTGTATGTTTACGAGGATATTCTGGAAAGGGAACAGTTGCGCAACATCTCTCCTGACGGGTCAACGTATACGGTTTCTGTCAATACCATCGATCTGGATTCACTGAAAAAAGCAATGGCAGAGGCAGTGGAGCAGGAGGATTACGAGCGCGCATCGCAGCTGCGCGATGAAATCAGAAAACGTGAGGGCAAAGAAAAGAATACAAATCAACCATAAATAGTAGAGATTTATGCATGTTTTTTATACTCCGGACATAGCGGTCAATCCGGAATTACCTGAAGAAGAGGCCGGACATTGCCTGCGGGTATTGCGCCTGACGGTAGGTGATGAAGTGATGCTTACCGACGGGAAGGGATGTTTCTACCGTGCAGTTATCAGTGCGGCCAGCGGAAAACGCTGTCAGGTGAAAGTGACGGAAACTATTCCTCAGGAGCCTTTCTGGAAAGGACACCTGCACCTGGCTATGGCTCCTACGAAAAATATGGACCGTATCGAGTGGTTTGTGGAAAAGGCTACCGAGATAGGATTCGATGAGCTAAGCTTCCTGAATTGCCGGTACTCGGAACGGAAAGTCATCAAGACGGAACGCATCGAAAAAATTGTAGTTTCGGCGGTAAAACAGTCGCTCAAGGCGCGTAAACCGATTGTCAACGAAATGGAAGATTTCGGACGTTTTATGCAGCGGGATTTCAGCGGGCAGAAGTTCATCGCCCACTGTTACGAGGGTGAAAAGCCCTTGTTGAAGGATGTCCTGAAACCGGGTGAGGATGCTGTTGTGCTCATTGGTCCCGAAGGAGATTTCAGTCGTGAGGAAGTGGAGAAGGCTGAATCGCTGGGATTCCAGCCCATCAGTCTGGGAAAATCACGCCTGCGTACGGAAACGGCAGCGCTGGTGGCGGTACATACCATGAATTTGTTTAATAGTTAACATACGAAGATTATGAATCGGAACGTATTAGTGAGCTGCCTGCTGGTAACAGTCATGCTGCTGGCATCGTGCAGCAAAAAGAATGATTATGAAAAGGTTCTCCCGAAGGATGCGGCTGTAGTGATGTCGGTCGACCTGGTTTCGATGGCTGATAAGAGCGGATTGAGCGGCGATGAAGGAGCTCCGGTGGTAGCACGGTTAAGTAATGCCCTGAAGAGTGGGGCGGAAGGAGCCGGCGAACTTATCGATAAGGTGACGAAGGATCCTTCGGAAAGTGGACTCGATCTGAGGGAGAAGGTATATTATTTTGTCGGATCGGGTGGCGTGTCTACAGGATTGGTCATGCGTGTGTCGGACGACGGAAAACTGGAAGACTTGCTGAAGGCTTTGCACGACCAGCAGGTGTGCGACATGCCTAAGGAAGCCGACGGTTGTATGTGGACGGCGATGGGTAACGTGCTGGTTACATATACAGATAATGCTTTTCTGGCTATGCTTGATCTGAAGGGCGGACAGGCGAAAGATATGCTGCATGCTGCTTCCATGTTGCTTCGCCAGACGGAGAAAGATGGTTTTGCGGCTACTCCCGACTTTCAGCGTATGAAGGAAACGAAGGGGGATATTGTGCTGTTGTCGTCACTCGACTGGATTCCAAGCGAGTATGTGGCTCCTCTTACCATGGGAACTTCAGCTAGCTTGAATCTGAAGAATGTAAAATATCTTTCGGCAGTGAATTTTGAAAAGGGAAAGGTCGTGATGGACGTAACGGATATGACGACGGACAAGCTGGTCAATGCGATGACGGAAAAACAGTTGCAGGCTACTAATCCGGTGAAAGGTACGTATCTGGATGCTTTCCCCGCCAATACATTCTTCTGGATGACGGGAAACATGGACGGTGGAAAAGTATACGATTTGTTGTGTGAGAATGCTACGATCCGCCAACAGTTCGAAAGCTCCATCATGCCGATTGATTTCAAGGCTATTTTTAGTTCCATTAAAGGAGACATGGCTATTGCCCTGACAAATCCTTTGCAGAACGGATTCATTGCCTATGCGGATGTAACGAACAGTCAGTTCTTGCAGACATTCGAAGACTTGAAGCCGCTTCTGGCTATGACAAACGGACAGATGCAGCTGTTTAACCGTGGTGCAAATGACTATGAGTTCCGCATGCAGGACGGCCGGATGATGAGTATGCGTGCAGGTGTCGTAAGTTTCTGGTTCGGTGTGAGAAACAACCGCTTGTATTTTACCAATGATGCGAACATGATAGATGCTCGGGTGTCAGGACTTTCACTGCGTGATTGTGCGTGGGGTAAGAATGTCGCCGGTAAAAGATGCTATATCGGGATAAACTTTGCATCGGTGGCAGATATGGCAAAACAAGTGCTTGGTGCCAACAAGCAGTATGCTTCGGCTGCCGCTGCACTGGGCTGTCTGGATTATATGACGATAGAGTCTACCGATTATAAGTCGGTACATCTGGAACTTGTCACGACCAATAAGGATAAAAATATTCTTCAGACCATACTGGAGGCGTTTAAATAAGAAAGAATGGAAACAATTGAATTGCAACAAACTCTGCCGGAAGTATTTTCCGGCAGGGATAGTATTACTTCTGATGTGTGGCACCGTCAGGTCGCATTTCAGCGGGGGAAGACTTATCTGATAGAAGCTGTTTCGGGTACAGGTAAGTCTTCCCTTTGTAGTTTTATCTACGGCTACCGGAAAGACTATCAAGGCCTCATTTGTTTTGATGGGGAGAATGTGAAGAACTTTCCGGTCCGTCGTTGGGTGGATATCAGAAAGCGCTCGCTGAGTATGTTGTTTCAGGAGCTGCGGCTTTTCCCGGAACTCACTGCTTGGGAAAATGTGCAATTGAAGAATTCGCTGACCGGGTATTGTAAGCGTAGTCAGGTGGAGGAATGGTTCTCGCGTCTGGGTATAGCCGACAAATGGGATCAGCGGATCGGAAAAATGTCGTTCGGACAGCAGCAAAGGGTTGCGTTTGTCCGTGCCTTGTGTCAGCCCTTCGACTTTATCTTCCTCGACGAACCAGTCAGCCATCTGGATGACGGTAACGGAAAGGTGATGGCTGAGATTTTGCAGGAAGAGGCTGGCAAGCAGGGAGCAGGTATCATCGTTACATCTATCGGAAAGCATCTCCCGCTGAATTATGACAGGGTGCTTTCTTTATAAAATACGGGAATTATGGTTTGGAAATTGTTAAGACAACATATCAGTGTGTCGCAACTGGCTGGATTTTTCCTCGCCAACTTGTGTGGTATGATTATCGTTTTGCTGGGTATTCAGTTTTATCGGGATGTATTGCCCGTGTTTACTCAGGGCGACAGCTTTATAAAAAAAGATTTTGTAATAGTCAGTAAGAAGGTTAGTACGCTGGGAACTCTGGTAGGAAAAAGCAGTACGTTTTCGACGGGTGATGTTGCGGAAATAGAAGAACAGCCATTTACTAAGAGTGTAGGTCGTTTTCTTCCGTCACAATTCAAGGTGTCCGCGGGTATGGGCATGCAAGGGATACGCATGTCTACCGATATGTTTTTCGAGTCTGTACCCGACGAGTTTGTTGATGTGAAGTTGGATAAGTGGACGTTTGACCCTTCATCGGATGTGGTACCTATCATTATCCCGCGCAATTACCTGAATCTGTATAACTTTGGCTTTGCGCAGAGCCGGAATCTTCCGCAACTTTCGGAGGGAGTCATGGGGATGGTGAACCTGGATATCCGGATTATGGGTAACGGCCAGGTAAAGCAGTTGAAGGGAAATATCGTGGGCTTTTCCAATCGGTTGAATACAATTCTGGTGCCGGAAACTTTTATGAACTGGGCAAATGCGGCTTATGGAACAGGGCAGAAGGCTGAACCTTCACGGTTAATTGTAGAGGTGAACAATCCGACAGACGAACGAATTGCCAAGTTCTTCCAGCAAAAAGGATATGAAACAGAAGGCAACAGCCTGGATGCCGGTAAGGCAAGCTGGTTTCTGAAGGTGGTAATCGGTATCGTATTGTCGGTAGGCTTGCTTATCAGCGTGCTTTCGTTCTATATATTAATATTGAGTATCTATCTGCTGTTGCAGAAGAATTCTACCAAACTGGAGAACCTGCTGTTGATAGGCTACAGTCCTACACGTGTGGCACGTCCGTATCAGTTGCTCACTATTATATTGAATCTGGTAGTACTGGCACTGGGAGTTGTAGCAGTAATAGCTGTCCGCTCGCTTTATCTGGATACGGTTATGAATTTATATCCTGATGCCGGAAGTGGCAGTGTGCTTCCTTCGGTTGTAACAGGCATCATTATCTTTATAGGCGTATCGGCTCTGAATATTGTCATCATACGCCGTAAGATAAATACTATCTGGCTGCGGAAATAATAATGGAGGAATACAGATGGTACAACAAGTAGAATTTACATTAAAGGCTCGCTCCAGAGGATTTCATCTGGTAACAGAAGAAGTGCTGAAGCATCTGCCTGCTTTGCCGGAAACAGGTCTGCTGAATCTCTTTGTGAAGCATACCAGTTGTGCACTCAGTATCAATGAAAATTATGATCCTTCGGTGCGGGGTGATATGGAACGAATATACAATCGGCTGGTTCCTGAAAATGAAAGTTATTATCAGCATACAGATGAAGGAAGTGACGATATGCCCAGTCATGCCAAAAGTAGTCTGACGGGTGTCTCGCTTACGATTCCTGTCACAGGCGGGAGGCTGAATCTGGGAACGTGGCAGGGAATCTATCTCTGCGAGTTCCGCGATTATGGAGGTCCCCGCAAGGTTGTTGCAACACTGATGGGGTAAATTATGCCGTAGCAGCTGTATGTACGGGGTATATCGGCTGCATGTATGTGCTTTGGATGGGAATCATGTTCCCTCATTGTAATGAAGTTTTTACGGAATGTCCCGACGGGTCTATGACTTGTCGGGATGTTTTTTTTGTTACATAGTTCGTTCGTTTACTAATGTTTGGGAGAAAAAGAAAAATTAAATGGGAATACGATATGTGAACAAATGTTTATAGATGTCTTATACTGTAAAAAAGTATGTTCAAAATCGCTTGATTTGTGTCAGAAAACATGGTTTTACGGCTAAAAAATGTTACTTGAGAGTACATTGTTGGCAGATTATTGTATAAATTTGCCATACGGAATAGTTAAACAGTAAACTATTACGGAAAAGAGTTTTTTTCAGGACTACAAAGAGAACTTTTAATTATAAAATAAAAGATTAAGCTTATGTCAAAAATCGTTGGACACATTTCGCAGGTAATCGGTCCGGTTGTCGACGTTCGATTCAAACTCGACGGCGTGGACGCAGAGCATGCTTTGCCGAAGATTCACGATGCGATGACGATCAAAAGAAATGATGGTCGTACATTGGTTGTGGAAGTGCAGCAGCACATCGGTGAAGATACTGTGCGTACCGTAGCAATGGACAGTACAGACGGATTGCAGCGTGGAATGGAAGTCATGCTTACCGGACAGGCTATTACCATGCCTGTTGGTCCTCAAATCAAGGGACGAGTAATGAACGTTGTCGGTGAAACGATAGACGGTATGAAGGAACTGGATAAGACGGGAGGTTTCCCTATCCATCGTGAACCGCCTAAATTTGAAGACCTGGCTACGACACAGGAAGTCCTTTTCACGGGTATTAAGGTTATTGACCTTTTGGAGCCTTATCTGAAAGGTGGTAAAATTGGATTGTTTGGTGGTGCGGGTGTTGGAAAAACCGTACTTATCAAGGAGTTGATTAATAATATCGCTAAAAAGCACAACGGTTTCTCTGTTTTTGCCGGCGTAGGAGAACGTACTCGTGAGGGTAACGACTTGCTGCGTGAAATGATTGAGTCTGGAGTTATTCGCTACGGCGACGAGTTCCTGAAGAGTATGGAAGAAGGAAACTGGGACTTGTCGAAGGTGGATTATTCGGAAGTGGAGAAATCGCAGGTTGCTATGGTGTTCGGACAGATGAATGAGCCTCCTGGCGCACGTCAGTCTGTAGCATTGTCTGGTCTGACTCTTGCTGAATCGTTCCGTGATCGTCAGACCGGTGAGAACGGCCCTCGTGATATTCTTTTCTTTATTGATAATATATTCCGTTTTACTCAGGCAGGTTCCGAGGTATCAGCTTTGTTGGGACGTATGCCTTCGGCCGTAGGTTATCAGCCTACACTGGCTACCGAAATGGGACAGATGCAGGAACGAATTACTTCTACCAAGAATGGTTCTATCACTTCTGTACAGGCAGTATACGTTCCGGCCGATGACTTGACCGACCCGGCTCCGGCTACTACCTTTACACACTTGGATGCTACCACCGTGTTGAGCCGTAAGATTACGGAATTGGGTATCTATCCGGCTGTGGATCCGCTGGAGTCTACTTCTCGTATTCTTGATCCGCTGATTGTGGGTAAGGAACATTACGAAACTGCTCAGCGAGTAAAGCAGATTCTTCAACGTAATAAGGAATTGCAGGATATTATTTCTATTTTGGGTATGGATGAACTTTCGGACGAAGACCGTCTGACAGTAAACCGTGCTCGTCGAGTTCAGCGATTCCTTTCTCAGCCGTTTGCCGTAGCCGAACAGTTTACGGGAGTTCCGGGTGTAATGGTTTCTATAGAAGATACCATTAAGGGATTCAAGATGATTCTGGACGGTGAAGTCGACTATCTGCCTGAACAGGCCTTCCTGAATGTAGGTACGATAGAAGACGCAATCGAAAAAGGAAAGAAATTGCTTGAAGCTGCCAAAGGGTAAAGAAAACTCAACGAATTATGAAAGAAATGCATTTAGTTATCGTTTCACCCGAACGTATGTTGTTCGACGGGAAAGTATCTCAAGTAACTCTTCCGGGAGAACTGGGAGAGTTTCAGGTACTGGTGAATCACGCACCTATTATTTCGTCACTCGTGGCGGGAAAATTGAGTTATACGTCGGGAACAGAAACTCAGACTTTAGAAGTCGCAGGAGGTTTTGCCGACATAAACAATAACCAGATATCAGTCTGTGTCGAACTTTGAGAAAAGTAAGACGGGCGTAGGACCTAAATGTTTTTGGCAGCTTTCCGATAAGAAAAACTGCACAATACTATGTTTTTGTTAACCATCAGAAAAAAGTTTATTAGAGAGTTGACTCTGATTGGAGTCGTGTTGACGGCTTTAGTGGCTGTAGTGTATCATATCTTTATACCTGAACGGTATTTTTTATGGTTCCCCGCGATTCCGATATTCTTTTATCTGTTTGGTTTGTTTTACATAGAAATGTTTTCGTTCTACTATCGTATGGGACTGGAAAAACTGGTGATGTGTTACTTGTCGTGTAAAGTGTTGAAATTCATTTTAAGTGCGTTGATATTGGTTGCCTACGCATTCCTTATCGGGCACGAGGTCGTGGCTTTCATGCTGACTTATGTGTTTTTCTTCTTTGCATTTCTGATATTTGAAACTCGCTTTTTCCTCTGGTTTGAAACGAAACTGAAAAATAGTAAAAAAGTAAACAATGAAAAAATTACGGTACATAGCACTGTTTCTGCTTCTGTTGATGGGGACGACGGGAATGCTGATGGCGCAAAATGCTGACTCAACGGCAGTCGCTACTTCTTCCGTAGAAAATAAGGAAGGAGATGTAAATGTGAACGAATTGGTCTTCGGTCATATTGGCGATGCTTATGAATGGCATATAGCTACATTGGGCAATACTGTTGTAAGTATTCCTTTGCCAGTAATTGTGCATAGTAGTACAGGCTGGCATGTCTTTTGTTCTTCTCGTCTGGAAGAAGGGGAATATGAAGGACTGTACATTGCACGTGGCGGAGCGTACGACGGTAAAATCGTAGAACGCAATGCTGCTGGTGAAGAAGTCCGTCCGTTGGATATTTCTATTACAAAGAATGTAATGGGATTGTTTATCAACAGTGCAGTACTGCTTATCATCATGATGAGTTGCGTACGTTGGTACAAGAAACATCCGGTTGAGCAAGGAGCTCCACGTGGTGGTGTCGGTATGATGGAAGCACTGATTCTGATGATATACGATGATGTGATTAAAGGCTGTATCGGTAAGGACTATAAACGATATGCTCCTTATTTGCTGACAGCTTTTTTCTTTGTGCTGGTAAATAACTTGATGGGATTGATTCCTATATTTCCGGGAGGAGCGAATGTGACAGGTAACATTGCCATTACAATGGTGCTGGCGCTTATAACATTTTTGCTCACCAATATTTATGGTACAAAGGAATATTGGAAGGAGATATTCTGGCCGGATGTTCCAACTTGGTTGAAAGCTCCGGTTCCTATGATGCCGTTGATTGAATTCTTTGGTATCTTTACAAAGCCGTTTGCTTTGATGATTCGTCTTTTTGCCAATATCATGGCGGGACATGCTGCTGTATTGAGCTTGATTGCAATTATCTTCATTACAGTGAAAGCGGGTCCTGTTATTAATGGCTCAATGACGGTTGTTGCCGTTGCATTCGGTATATTTATGGATGCATTGGAAATTCTGGTTGCATTCATCCAGGCTTACGTGTTCACAATGCTGTCGGCTGTCTTCATCGGATTGTCGCGCGTAAAGAGTCACGAAGCATAACAAAAAAATAAGAAATAAAAGTATAACCATTTAAAATTTTAAAAGATTATGTTATTGTCAGTTTTATTGCAGGCTGCTGCAGGAGTTGGTATTAGTAAGTTAGGTGCTGCTATTGGCGCAGGTATCGCAGTATTGGGTGCAGGTATTGGTATCGGTCGTATCGGTGGATCGGCAATGGAAGCTATGGCTCGCCAGCCGGAAGCTTCTGGTGATCTGCGTATGAACATGATTATTGCAGCTGCATTGGTAGAAGGTGTTGCCCTGATTGCCATCGTTGTTTGTTTGTTGACATTATTCTTATAATAAAACATTAGTTTATGGGATTATTAACTCCGGATCCGGGGCTACTGTTTTGGATGATTATCGTCTTTGGAGTCGTATTCTTTGTCTTGGCAAAGTACGGCTTCCCGGTAATCATCAAGATGGTGGAGGACCGGAAAGCATATATTGATAACTCGCTGAAAGCTGCGCGTGAGGCCAACGAACAATTGGCAAACGTGAAAGCTGAGGGTGAAAAGGTACTTGCTCAGGCACACGAAGAGCAGGCCCGTATCCTTGCTGAAGCAGCTGCTACACGCGACCGTATTATAAAGGATGCGCAGAACCGTGCTATTACCGAAGGCAATCGCTTGATGGCTGAAATCAAGAAACAGATTGAAACGGAAAAAGAAAGTGCGATTCGCGATATCCGCCGTCAGGTCGCAGTACTTTCTGTTGGCATCGCCGAGAAGATTATGCGAAACAAACTTGCAGATGCCAAGGAACAGGAAGGACTGATTGATCGCATGCTTGATGAAATGATTGAATCTACTAAAAAATAACGTGCCATGAATACAGGAGTTGTTTCTATGCGTTACGCAAGAGCCTTGCTGGCGTATGCCAAGGGGCAGAAGGTAGAAGATCGGGTGTATGAAGAAGTAAAGACACTTGCTGCCAATTATGTAAATGTTCCCGATTTGCGTCGGGCCATAGAAAATCCGGTACTTGACGCTAAACGTAAATGTGAATTGTTACGTGAAGCATCGGGAGGAAAGGACGTCAGTGAGGAGTTGATGCGTTTCTTCGCTTTGGTGCTCGATGAAAGAAGAGAAAAATTCTTGCAATTCATGTTGTGGTCGTATATTGATTTATATCGTGAAGATAAAAATATCCTCGTTGGAAAACTTACTACCGCTGTCCCTTCCAAACGCTTGGAAGAGCATTTGGTGGACTTGATAGGAAGCCGTACTCAGGGAAAAGTCGAGATGGAAGCACATATCGATCCGGACCTGATAGGAGGATATATCATTGAGCTGGAAGGTTATCGTCTGGATGCCAGTGTGGCTAATCAGTTGAAGCGCGTTAAGCAACAGTTTATTGCGAGAAACAGAAGAATTGTTTAAGTAAATGAAGAGGGAAGATTTACTTCATTTATCATTTTTAATTAAAAAGTTATGCCAGAAAATACAATAAAACCCAGCGAAGTATCGGAAGTACTGCTGCGTCAGTTGCAAGGTATCGATAACTCACTGAAGTTTGACGAAGTGGGAACGGTACTACAGGTCAGCGATGGTGTAGCACGTATTTACGGCTTGCGCAATGCAGAAGCTAATGAGCTTTTGCAGTTTGAAAACGGTATCATGGGTACCGTGATGAATCTGGAGGAGGACAATGTGGGAGCAGTGCTTCTGGGTCCTACTGACCAGATTAAGGAGGGGATGATTGTAAAGCGTACCAAACGTATCGCATCTATCAATGTAGGTGAGAGCATGTTGGGACGTGTGATTGACCCTCTGGGTGTACCTCTTGACGGACGTGGTGAGATAGGGGGCGAATTGTTTGAAATGCCTCTGGAACGTAAAGCACCGGGAGTAATTTTCCGCCAGCCTGTAACGGAGCCTTTGCAGACAGGTTTGAAAGCAATTGATGCGATGATCCCTATCGGACGTGGACAGCGTGAGTTGATTATTGGTGACCGTCAGACAGGAAAAACAGCTATCGCTATCGATACAATCATTAACCAGCGTGCCAATTATGAGGCAGGAAATCCGGTATATTGTATCTATGTAGCCGTAGGACAGAAAGGTTCAACCGTTGCCAGTCTTGTAAACGCTTTGCGTGAAAAGGGAGCAATGGATTATACCGTAGTCGTTGCTGCAACAGCATCCGATCCTGCTGCCATGCAGTATTTTGCTCCATTTGCCGGAGCTGCTATCGGTGAATACTTCCGTGATACCGGTCGTCATGCACTGGTAGTATACGATGACCTTTCAAAACAGGCCGTTGCATACCGTGAAGTATCTTTGATTCTTCGTCGTCCGTCAGGACGTGAAGCATATCCGGGTGATATCTTCTACTTGCATTCTCGTTTGCTGGAACGTGCTGCTAAGATTATCAATCAGCAGGAAGTTGCAGAACAGATGAATGACCTTCCTGCCAGCCTGAAGGGAAAAGTAAAAGCCGGAGGTTCACTTACAGCATTGCCTATCATCGAAACACAGGCAGGCGACGTTTCTGCTTATATCCCGACAAACGTAATTTCTATTACCGATGGTCAGATATTCTTGGAAACCGACTTGTTTAACCAGGGATTCCGTCCTGCAATTAACGTAGGTATTTCGGTATCTCGTGTAGGTGGTAGTGCACAGGTCAAGAGTATGAAGAAAGTTGCCGGAACGTTGAAGATCGACCAGGCTCAGTACCGTGAGCTGGAAGCTTTCTCTAAGTTCAGTAGCGATATGGACCCTGTAACTGCAATGGCTATCGACCGCGGACGTAAAAACAACCAGTTGCTTATTCAGCCGCAGTATTCACCGATGCCGGTAGGAGAGCAGATTGCTATTCTGTATTGTGGAACTCACAGTTTGATGCGCGATATTCCTATCAGTAAAGTACGTGCATTCCAGGATGCATTCCTTACCAATATGCGTGCTAACCATCAGGCTGATGTGCTCGATGTACTGGCTAGCGGTAAGATCAACGATGAAGTAACAGCATTGATTGAAAAAGTAGCAGCAGAAACAGCTGGACAATTTAAAGAAAGATAATCATCATGGCATCACTGAAAGAAGTAAAAGGAAGAATAAACTCCATAAATGGAACGCTGAAAATTACTTCGGCGATGAAAATGGTTGCCTCTTCGAAGCTGCATAAAGCTCAGGAGGCAATAGAGAACATGCTTCCTTACGAACGAAGACTGCATCACATGCTTACCAACTTTCTGAATGCAGGGTTGAGTGTGGAGTCACCTTTCGTCGTGAAACGTGATGTGAAGAAGATTGCCATTGTGGTATTTGCATCGAACAGTAGCCTGTGCGGTGGATTTAATGTGAATGTAATTCGTCATTTGTCTGAGATGCTTGAGGAGTATATTCAGCAGTTAGGAAAGGAAAACATATTGGTGTATCCGATAGGACGTAAAGTTGCGGATGCAGTCAAGAAGTTAGGTATAACGCCGATGGGAGATTATCAGCACATGAGCGGAAAGCCTAACTACAAAGAAGCTTCCGATCTGGCTGCCGAATTGATGGATCGTTTCGTGAGTGGTGAGATACAGCAGGTCGAAATGCTGTACAACCATTTTAAGTCGACGTCTACTCAAGTTCTGACACGTGAAACCTATTTGCCGATTAATCTTGCTCAAGCTTCAACCGAGGAGAAACAGGAAAAAGGCATGCAGGCTGATTACATTATCGAACCATCGGCAGAAAAGGTGATGCAGGAATTGTTGCCCAAAGTATTACGTATGAAAATGTATACCGTATTGCTTGACTCGAATGCAGCAGAACATGCTGCCCGTACGATGGCAATGCAGATAGCAACCGATAACGCAAACGATTTGATTCAGGAGCTTACGCTGATTTACAACAAGAGTCGTCAGCAAGCTATTACGAACGAATTGCTCGATATTATCGGTGGTACGATGGCGTAACGGTCAAAGCATAAATAAAAAAATATCGGGACTGTCCGAAAGGACGGTCCCGATATTTTTTTGTAGTTATCCGTTCATTAGTCAAAGCTACCGTAACGAGTAGGCAACAACTTGCGGTCGCCCAACGTATTGTCTACACGTGCCACATTGATCCAGAATTTATTCTCGCGGACACTTTCCGTAGGATATACAGCCTTTTCACGGCTATACATGTGCTGCCATTTATTGCCTACCGCTTCATATTCCGGATGCGGTGCATTGACCAGTACATTGTCTTCCTTCGAAGCATCGCCATTCTTGATTTCCTCTATCTCGTGCCAGATACTGAGCATCGTTTCTATGAAATTATCCAGCTCATACAAGCTTTCACTTTCGGTAGGCTCAATCATCAGTGTACCGTGAACCGGGAAGGAGAGAGTAGGAGCGTGATAACCGTAATCCATTAGTCTTTTGGCAATATCATTCTCGGTGATACCACTTTCCTCGTGAATCTTTCTGCATTCCAGAATCATTTCATGTCCCACGAAACCATTTGCTCCACGATAAACCGTGCCATACGTATCGTTCAATGAAGCCGCAAGATAATTCGCATTCAGAATAGCTGTCTTGGTAGCCCTTTCCAATCCTTCGGCTCCCATCATGCAAATATAAGCATACGTAATAGGCAGGATACCGGCACTACCATAAGGAGCTGCTGCAACCTCATTCTGTTCGTTGCCGAAGAGTGCGTGTCCCGGAAGGAACGGGATCAGATGCTTGGCTACACATACCGGACCTACACCCGGACCACCACCGCCGTGAGGGCTGGCAAACGTCTTGTGCAAGTTCAGATGACATACATCCGCACCGATAGTACCCGGGTTGGTCAGACCTACCTGCGCATTCATGTTGGCACCGTCCATATACACCTGAGCACCGCAGCGATGGATAATCTTACAAATCTCGGCAATATCACTTTCGAAAATACCATGAGTAGACGGATAAGTAATCATCAGCGCAGCCAGCTGATCCTTATGTTCTTCTGCTTTCTGGCGAAGATCTTCTACATCCACATTTCCCCGTTCGTCGCAGGCACACGTCAATGTCTGATACCCAGCCTGTACAGCCGAAGCCGGATTGGTGCCATGTGCCGAAGCCGGGATAAGAATCAGGTTACGATGTCCCTGTCCGATGCTTTCCAGATAACTGCGGATGATACGCAGACCCGTATATTCTCCCGCAGCACCCGAGTTCGGCTGAAGCGTGATTCCCTCGAATCCTGTAATGGTCAGCAGCTGGCGAGAGAGATTTTCAATCAGCGTACGATATCCTTGTGCCTGATCTTCCGGAACCAGCGGGTGTATATTCATCCATGCAGCATTACTGAGCGGCAGCATTTCGGCAGCAGCATTCAGTTTCATGGTACATGAACCCAGTGAAATCATTGAATGGGCCAGTGATATATCCTTACGATCCAGACGCTTGATGTAACGCATCATTTCCGTTTCCGTATGATAACGGTTGAACACCTCGTGAGTGAGGAACGACGAGCGGCGTCGCAATTCACGGGTCAGAGAAGATGATTCCGGAATATCCTCTGTTTCGTGTACCGGCTCCTCGGCAGCGATACCGAAAATCATCAGCAGGTGGTTGGCATCTGCCACGGTAGTAGCCTCATCGATACTGAGACCCACATCCCCGTTGTCGTAATAACGCAAGTTCACTTCCTTGCTCAGCGCGATGGTACGCAGTTTCTGAGCCGATACATGATCAGGCAATCCCAGACGGAGTGTGTCGAAGAAAATAGAGTTCCGTTCCGTATATCCCAGACGGAGCAGCTGCTTGTTGAGCCAGTTGGCAATACTATGAATACGTTTGGCAATATCCTTTATTCCCTCCGGACCGTGGTACACCGCATAGAAGCCAGCCATGGTAGCCAGTAATGCCTGCGCCGTACAGATATTCGACGTAGCCTTCTCACGCTTGATATGCTGCTCACGTGTCTGCAAAGCCATACGGTAACAAATCTTTCCATACTTATCTTTCGAAAGTCCGATGATACGTCCCGGCATGTTACGCTTATATTCATCACGCGTTGCGAAATAAGCAGCGGAAGGACCACCGTAAAACATCGGAATACCAAGGCGCTGTGTACTTCCGAATACGATGTCGGCACCCCATTCGCCAGGAGGAACCAGCAAGGCAAGACTCAGAATATCTGCATCCACGGCTACCTTGCAACCTGCCGCATGCGCACGTTCCGTAAACTCCCGGTAATCTTCTACATTACCACTGTTGTTCGGGTACTGTACGATGCAACCGAATATATCGGGTGTGAACTCCAGTTCCTTGTAATTACCCACCTTCACTTCCATACCTTGCGGAATGGCACGGGTACGGATAACGGCAAGATTCTGCGGAAATATTTCCTGATCGACGAACAACGTATTGGCACCCGCCTTCTGCTGTGCCCGGCTTCTCAATCCATGCATCATCGTTGCAGCCTCCGCAGCCGCAGTTGCCTCGTCCAGCAGCGAGCAGTTGGCCAGCGGCATGGCAGTCAGGTCACTTATTACCGTCTGGAAATTAATCAGCGCCTCCAGTCGTCCTTGTGAGATTTCTGTCTGATAAGGCGTATAAGAGGTGTACCACACCGGATTTTCGAATACATTACGCTGAATCACAGCCGGAGTAATTGAGTCGTACCAGCCTGCACCAATATACGACTTATATATTTTATTCATCGAAGCCAGTTTGCTGATGTGTTCGGCGAATTCCCGTTCTGTCATGGCAGGAGGCAAGTCCAATGGAGCCTTCAGTCGGATTTTTTCAGGAATGGTCTTATCAATCAATCCGTCTAATGTCTTTACTCCTATTCTCTCCAGCATTTTGGGAAGATCATTTTCGGTAATGCCAATGTGACGATTGGCAAAAACATCTGTTTTCATGATTTCAAGGTATTATAAAGGTAAAATATTCTTAGTTGAAAACGTGCCGACGTTTTTCTGTAAGCATCGGCACGTTTCAGACAAATCGTGACAATGAATTTTGTTCTTTATTTGAAGAACGGATTATCCATTTTCTCTTTTCCGATGGTAGTCGGTTCGCCATGTCCCGGATAAACGACCGTTTCATCGGGCAAAGTCAGCAAGCGACTGGAAACATGCTCTATCAGTTCACCGAAATCGCCTCCCTCCAGGTCGGCACGTCCTACGCTGCCTTGGAACAAGACATCACCGCTGAACAGACAAGCATCCGCCTTGCAGTAATACACCATGCCCCCGGGAGAATGACCGGGCACATGAATGGCTTCCAGCTCTGTATTGCCGAAATGAATCTTTTCGCCGTCTTCCACATAATGCCCCAGCGGAACAGTCTCCTCGTTGGGACGGAAACCGAACATACGGCACTGGTCCGCCAGTTTCTCCAGCAGAAACTCATCTTTGCGGCATGCCTCCGCTTTCAATCCGAACTCGCGCAAAAGGAACGGATTGCCGAAAACATGATCCAAATGCAGGTGCGTATTCAGCAGATGCTTGACGGTCAGCTTGTTTTCGTCGATATATTTTTTCAGCATCTGCTGCTCCTCCGGATAATAACATCCGGCATCGATAATCGCAGCTTCCCCTGTTTCGTCCGAGAGCACATAACAGTTGACGGGAAACATGTTGAATTCAAAGCGTTTTATCTTCATTTTATTTTCAGTGTTTTGATTACTTGTTTACAGTGACATATACTACTTTCTTGGTTTCGAAGAACTCTTCGGAGAAGAAATCCTTCAAGTCGGTCACTATCGTCTGATGTTTCACCGGCATAACTTCCCTGTCAAGCTCTCCTCCCTTCAGGCAGATCAGTCCGTTGGGGAGCGCGTTATGCTGTTCGCTGCTGATATTCTTGCGGATGATCTTCAGCAAGTCGGTAAGCGGCATGACGGCACGGCTTACCACAAAGTCGAACAACTGTTTTTCCTCCTCGGCACGGCAGTGACGTGTAGTAACATTTTTCAGTCCGATAGCGTTGGCTATTTCGGTAGCCACCCTGACCTTCTTTCCGATGCTGTCTACCAGATGGAACTTCGTATCGGGAAAAAGAATAGCAAGCGGTATACCCGGAAAGCCACCTCCCGTACCCAGATCCATGACACTCGTACCCGGCTTGAACTGTATCACCTTGGCAATACCCAGCGAGTGAAGCACATGATGTTCGTACAAGTTCGTGATATCCTTGCGCGAAATCACGTTGATTTTACTGTTCCAGTCGGTATACAAGTCGTAGAGAGCTGCAAACTGCTCTTTCTGTGTATCGGTTAAGTCGGGAAAATATTTCAGAATAATATCCATGTAAGCGAAACGATTATTTTAAATAAGCACTAATTTCATCGTAGGGAACGGTCAGGCTGAAATCACCAGCCGCATATGGAGCAATTTCATAACGGTTGTAATAAAACGTTACACCGTCCTTACCCAGCAAAAAGTTTTCGGGAATGTAGATATCCGTATCCAGCAGGATACCCACCGACTGAAGCCCTTCCACGCTGGTGATGGTATCGGTTTCCATTTTCTTGTTCACATCTTCTATCAGTTTCTGTAGAATCAGCGAACAGATTTTAGCTTCGCCGTTTTTGGCAAATACTTCATCGGCAGTCAGCTTCTTACCCGTCTTGGCGTCAAAGTTCAGGTATTTGGCGTACGTATTGGGATGCGCCCCGCCTGTATACTGGAAGTTGACGGCAGTGTAATTCCATACGTTGCTGTCTCTTCCCGCTTCCAGCGTGGTGCTGATCTGGTACTCATAATTATACCAAGTCGGAACATCTTCCGCTTTCATGCCGTTGTGCATGTCGGCCTCGAACAGTTCCTTCACATCCGTATGATAGTTCTGGATAAAATCGTTTGTCAGGGTCGCCACAAATTCCTCGGGAGCCAGAGCAGCGTATTGTTGTCCGAAAGCTTCCTTCTGTATCTCCGAGTCGATGAGCAGAGAAACGGAGTCCTTGTCCGAGGCAGGTTTCAGGTAAGCATAGCTGATGTTGATTTTGCACGACGGAGTTTCTTTTCCCGCTTGCAGATAGACGGTCGTATCTTTTTTCAGTGTGTCAATCTCGGCGGTTGGCGACTGCTTCTGTTCTACACAGCCCGAAAAAACGAATCCGCCTGCAATGCCTAAAACCAGCGACGGAAATAAAATGTTTGTTGACTTCATAATACTCTTTTTTAGTATGGTGATTTTAATGTTCCGATACGACAAATATAACACAACTTCTTGAATAAAGCACCAGAAAAGGGAAGTTCTTTCTGTCGTTTTGATAAAGATTTGCAGAAGGGTGAGCCAGTGGAACTGAAAAAATGTGTAAGTTTGTATGAAAAGCAAAAATAACATGAAATACTAACTATGAAAACAGAATATTGGGGAACGGTCCCTTACCGTGAAGCATGGGACCGTCAGACAGCATTGTTCAACGAACTGGTGCGTGCGCGTGCCTGCGGCGAGAGTTACGAGAACCGCCTGATTTTTTGCGAGCATCCGCATGTGTATACGTTGGGGCGGCACGGCAAGGAAACAAACATGCTGCTGCGCGAGGAACAATTAAGGCAAATAGGTGCGGAATTGTATCACATCGACCGCGGAGGAGATATTACCTATCACGGTCCGGGGCAGCTCGTCTGCTATCCGATCTTGAATCTCGAGGACTTCCATCTGGGACTGAAGGACTACATTCATGCACTGGAAGAAGCTGTTATCCGCGTATGTGCCTCGTATGGTATAGAGGCGGGGAGAGTAGCCGGAGCTACCGGCGTGTGGCTTGCTGCAGGAACAAAAGACGAACGCAAGATTTGTGCGATAGGCGTGCGTAGCAGTCATTTCGTTACGATGCACGGACTTGCCCTGAATGTGAATACCGACTTGCGCTATTTCGGCTATATTCATCCCTGTGGATTCATAGATAAAGGAGTAACGTCCATCGCCCGGGAAGTAGGGCATGAGGTCAATCTATCCGACGTACGGAACAGGCTGGAAAAGGAGCTTTGCACGTGTCTGAACGCATCCGACTATCGTTGAGAATCTGTGCCGTGACGCTTCCTGAAGCTTGTGCCGGAGCAGCGGATCTTTTGTCAGCATGAATGCAGGAAAATTTGTACAAAAGATTTTGTTTTTTGTACAAATCTTAAAAAAACGTCGAGACGTTTTAGGCGAAACGTGCAGGCCCGATTCTGAAAAGCAGGTATAAAGTGGTCGGTAAATTCGGCAGAAATCGTGGGGGAGGCTTTTTTCTTCTCAAAATTTTTGTTTTCCTGCAGAAAGATTTATCTTTGGAACCGTTAAACTTAAAAACAGAAAAACACTATGAGTCTTGAAAAAACATTGGTTATTTTAAAACCATCTGCCGTACAGCGCGGCTTAATCGGCGAAATTACCAGCCGTTTCGAACGTAAAGGACTTCGGTTGGCAGGTATGAAAATGATGCAGCTCACCGACGATTTACTGAACGAACATTATGCTCACCTGGCTGGAAAGCCTTTCTTCCAGCGCGTGAAAAACTCCATGATGGCTTCTCCGGTAGTAGCTTGCTGCTACGAAGGGGTAGATGCCGTACAGATTGTACGTTCAATGACGGGAGCAACCAACGGTCGTGTGGCTGTTCCAGGCACCATCCGAGGTGATTATTGTGTCAGTTCACAAGAAAACATTATCCACACATCCGACTCTCCGAAAACAGCAGCTACGGAAGTTGCCCGCTTCTTTAAGCCCGAAGAGCTGTTCGACTACGAACAAAGCACGCTGAAATATCTTTATTACGAAGATGAATATAAGCTTGTATAACAGCTTGTTATGAAAATGACAAAAATAAAATGCAGGAAATTGATAAGATTTACCTGCATTTTATTTGGTCAATTCAAATAAAGGTTATATTTTTGCACCCGCAAACGAAAGGAAATGCACTCTTAGCTCAGTTGGTAGAGCAACTGACTCTTAATCAGTGGGTCCAGGGTTCGAATCCCTGAGGGTGTACTTTCAAGGAAGTTGCACGGGAAATTTGACAATTTATAGTGGATGCACTCTTAGCTCAGTTGGTAGAGCAACTGACTCTTAATCAGTGGGTCCAGGGTTCGAATCCCTGAGGGTGTACCAGGCCGTGAGGCGAAACAGTGAAAAGTCCTGAAAACTTGACCGGTTTTCAGGATTTTTTTATGCCCATTCCGAATGTTTACATCTTACAAATAGCCAATGAAGTCTGCTGGGCTGCATTTTTAAGTGCCGTGAGGAAGAAATCAATCCATTCGTCGTAGCATGCCGTTTCATTTACTCGCTGTATGTTACGGTAATAGACAGCAGCACGCTTATAAAGCGGATTGGAAAGCAGCAGCACAGGCTTTTCGAGTACTTCCTCTTGCTTCAAGAACAAAAGATTCAGAAGACGTCCTATCCGCCCATTGCCGTCGATGAACGGATGTATCATTTCAAACTGATAATGAATCAGTGCGGCACGAACGAGTACATTTTCCGTATCTTCCGAATGAATGTATCGCTCCAGATCGGAAAACGCATCTGTCATGTCTTCGTAAACGGGAGGTACAAACAGCGCTTCTTTCAATCCGTTTTCTTTCCAGCCTATCCATACGGGTGAATTCCGAAACTCACCGGGATATTTCTTTTCATATTGTTCGCTTTGGCACATCAGATAGTGTGCATTCTTCAATATACGGGCGCTGAGCGGCAGTTCGTCCATCGCTTCGACGGCATAACGTGTAGCCTGCAAGAGGTTTTCAGCATCTGTCGTGAGGGTATCATTGTCGGTCTTTATCATAAAGTCGAAAGAAAGAGAAGGCTCGCCCGAAGCCAGCCTGCAGGAAGATTCTGCTTCTTGTCTCATGAGTTTCTCCAGTTGCTCGTTGGAAAGCCGTGCAGCATCCGCATTCAACTGCCGTAGGGCTGTTTCTGCTTCCGCTATCAACCGATCCGTCTGGGGAGTACGGGTAACTTGTATTTGGAAGAGAGAAGTCGGGATGAATGAGCTGAATGCCATATCACCCATAAATGTCTGCGATATTTCATCATTTCCATACAGTTAGTTTATGTTTTTATATCCAGTTGTTTAGTCAAACTATTTGCTAAGTCGCTATTAAGCAAACAAAGATCAGAAAATAAAGTTTGTCGGGCACTATCATTCTCTTACAAAATACTACCATTCTGATAACTATTCTTTATCTGCCTTTAATATTTTGTTTGGTAAGATAAGGATAAGACGTCTTCCAAAAAGCTGAAGGAAGCTATCAAGAAACTGGGGTATACTATTGCTCCGTTTCAATCGCCAAGGAGTGGCAAGGTGAAAAAATAAATGCAAATAATCTTTAGTAAAAACCGTTGACAGCGTTTTGTCGTGAGATAAAAACTGCCAACGGTTTTTTGTTGCTTGAAAATTTGCGATAAGCTCCGTTAGAACATGCAATGTGTTTGCTCAGATAGTTTTTCATTGTCCGAAAAAGTTTCTATAAACTTCTTATAATGTGTAAAAAAAGAACACTTTCTTCAGGTTATCTTCTATCTTTAAACAACTGAAATAGATAAAGGTCGCTTGTTTAATTCTTTATTTGTGTAAAATAGTAGTCTACATAATCTGTAAAAGGTTATATACGAAGCAAAAAGGAGAAATTATTGAAATTATATTAGCATGTATTATTAGTCTTGGAACGAATATTAAAGGGATTTGTTCCAATGGCTTTATATGTGATGATAATTAATTGAAGGTAATTCGAACAATGACTTTGTTAAGTTGATATCAAAGAAAGAAAATGGATTGATGAGTAAATTTTAGAATAGAATGAATCTCAGATGTACAATAGTTTTATTATCCATTTTGTATTTCCCTAATATAATCTGGAGTCAGGTAACAGGAAAAATAATAAACACGAGTAACCAGCCGGTGGACGGTGCTACCATTGTCATGCAGCTTCCGGATTCAACCTATCTGGGGGCAGCTATCTCTGCGGCCGACGGTACATTCAGGCTTGAACCGGAGCCGGAAAAGTATCAGCTCATTATCCAGCATCTGCTTTATCAGACCAGGCAGGTAAAGGGGCAGGCGCGTGATGCGGGTACTATTACGCTGGAGCCGAAAGACTATAATCTGGAGGAAGTGGTAATAAAGGGAGAAAGACCGCTGGTTAAAGTAGAAGACGGACGACTGGGCTATGACCTTTCGGTACTTTCGGAGAGACAGGTTGTAAATAATGCCTACGAAGCTATATCCAAACTGCCGGGCGTGCAGGAGAGTAACGGCACGCTTTCTCTTGCCGGAGCAAGTTCCCTTACCATTGTACTAAACGGTAAGCCTACCACCATGACAGCTGACCAACTGGAAACATTGTTGCGCAATACACCGGTGGATCGTGTAGAGAAGGCAGAAGTCGTGTATAGTGCTCCTCCCGAATTTCATGTACGTGGAGCTGTCATCAATGTGGTGACGAAACGCTCGAATGACTATTCATTTCAGGGGGAGCTGAGTACCTATTATCAGAACAGGTATTTTAGCAGTGGTGGTGCAAACGGGAATTTCCGTTTGTCCACACCTAAAGTAACTTTGGATGTAATGTATGGAGCCGATAATGTCAAGATAATGGAATATACAGACTTGTTTTCCAGACATACATTGGGCGATAAGGTCTATGAAATAACCCAGAATGAAAGACTAAGTACCAAAAGCTGGACACATTATGTAAGAACAGCTCTGGAGTACAACTTCAATGAAAAGAATCATCTGAACGTTGCCTATACGGGAAGTTTTACTCCCGATAGAGACGGCCGTAGCATAGCTGATGGAAGTTTTCAGCAGTCCACCCTCGATAAGTTTACGGAAAACAAGATGCATAACATAGCCCTACAGTACAGTTCCGGTTTCGGACTTGAACTGGGTGGTGATTATACCCGTTATACATCCGATAACAATCAGACTATGTCAACACAGCTTACCGACAAGAGTGAGAACGCATATACCCTGACCGGCGGGCAGCGTATTGACCGTTACTCTGTTTATGCAGACCAGAAGCATAGGCTGGCAAACAATTGGAGCATAGGTTATGGCGTATCGTATCGCTATACAAATAACTATGATTTTCAGACTTATGACAATGTGACGGGTAATATAAAACCTGAAAATACAGACGCTAAGCTGGAAGAACAGACAACCAATTTTTATTTCTCGTTGAGTAAGAGTTGGACGACCGGTACTTTGTTCTCTGTTTCTGCAACGGGAGAATATTACACGATCGGGAACTATCACAAATGGGCAGTCTATCCGCAAGCCTCACTGACATATCTGAAAAGCCCGCAACATATTTTCCAGCTATCCCTGTCAACAGATAAGACGTATCCCGGTTATTGGGATATGCAGTCGTCAGTCACCTATCTGAACGGATATTCTGAAATTCAGGGAACACCCGGTTTACGACCTATGACAACCTATAATCTGAATGGAAACTATATATTAAAACAGAAGTATATATTCGGTCTGTTCTATAAACATACTTCCGATTACTTTGCCCAGTCTCCCTATCAGGCTACCGACCGTCTGGCATTGATATATAAAAATACCAACTGGAATTATATGCGTATGATAGGCGCAAATGTCATTTTACCGTTCAGTATTGGGAACTGGTACGATGCAAGACTTACACTTGTAGGAATGCAGGTACGGGAAAAATGTGAACAGTTCTTTGACATACCTTTCGATCGAAAGAAATGGTTATTTATCGGGACGCTTGACAATACTTTCAAGGTAGGCAAAAACCTTTCGTTTGAATTGGCGGGTAATATACAGACACCTTTTATTCAGGGTACACTGGATCTCGCAAGCACATTCAATCTTACTGCTGGAATGAAATGGAACTTTGCCAAGAACAAGTGTTCACTTACGGCACGTTGCAGTGACATCTTTAACTCCAGTATGCCGGATATGAAAGTTCGTTTCAAAGGGCAGTATTTGGATATGAACAGCTCATTCTACAGCCGTACCGTATCTCTAAACTTTACATATCGTTTTGGTGGATATAAAAAGCAGGAAGTGAAAGAAGTGGATACATCACGATTCGGACACTAAAGAGTAATAGACGAAAGTCTTTTAGAGTGATATATATGAATACGGAACCATAAATAAAAGTAATAGGAATGGCTAATTTTAATTCTTTCATCGACAAATTAGACATGGAATTCTGGCATGAGATTTGTGCTAAGAACGGTGAACTGTGTCATTACAAAAAGGGAGAATTCTTTGTGCAACAGGGAGATGTTATACGATGTATGGGAATCGTGCAAGAGGGATATTTTAAATATGTTACTACAGATTCAAGCGGCAATGAACATATAACAGGATTAGCGCTTCCGGGAACGTTTGTGGGTGATTATTTAAGTACCACACAAAAAACACCTTGTATGACCAGTATTGTTGCTGCCACAAACGTGGAGGTTCTGGTATGTAACTGTGAAATAGTCAATGAATTATTCAATGAGGACAGAGAGTTACATCAGCTATTTTCAGACTCATTATTCCATGATTGTTTACAGTATTTGGATATGCACCGTTTATCACCCAAGGAACGCTACATCGCTTTATTGAAAAGATGTCCTGATATTCTTCAAAATATTTCAATTAAAGAAATTGCCTCGTATTTGAATGTTACACCAACCTATCTTAGCCGTATACGCAAGGAAATTACTTTTGAGAACAAATGATTTTATCAATACGCCGGAAAATTGAGAGGATAATTTATTCCTTATTGTTTAGAGGAGAAAAGTCTTGAAATGTTTCAAGATTTTTCTCCTCTTTTCTTCTGTATTTTGCATTCGCAAAATTAACGTATAATTCAAGAATGAGTAGTATGGTTATGTTTATTAGTAGCACGATTATTGACAAAGATGATCAAGGAAAAGCAATGATAGCTGTTATTGTCTATTTGTAATATTTTCTTGCTGGATGAATAGTGAGTTTGTCGGAGTATTGTCTTCTGAAAAGATAGAATATGATTTTGTCTGTAACTCTCAAACTAGTTTGAGAGTTGTGCCGATTTATGTATGTTAATTTGCATCTCAGAATTGATCAATACCCCGATACTCGGACATAATAAATATATACTTTAAATCTGAAAATTCATGATAGCAGTAATCATATTGATAGTTTTCTGTTTTTTTACAAACCTCCTTTGTGCACAGGTTATATGGACAAAAGAGGACTCCGTTAAATTGTCTAAGATATTGGATAGCGAGATGCCGATTTACATAGATAGTGATTTAAAAAAGGAATTGGAAAAGAGCTTTATAGGTGAGCCTATAAAGAAGAGTTATGGCTCTTGGAATGATTTTACACTGGATATTAAGACATACGATTTTGATAAACCAAAATGCCAACATATAGATATGGGTCCTATCTTTGACAAATCTACTTCTGTTAAATTTTTCAATTTAAACAATGAATATCTAAAACATAAAAAGTTTACGATTAGCAGTCATGTAGATGTAGCCAATCCATCAATATTCTTACGGCGAAATACAATTCTTACTTTTCCATTGGATAGGAAATTGTATGTTAATATATCCGGCAGCTATACATTGGATCATTCAAATAACTCCATACTTTCGGTAGATCCTACTCCCTATACCATAGGAGTCGGATTATCCTTTAACATAAGAAAAAATATTACGATTGGTCCTCAAGCAAACTATCAATTTAATCTTATACAAAGAAGATGGGAATGTTTTTGGGGAATCAAATGTGCAATATCATTTTAGAGGTGGATATGTATAAATTATTATTTAACAAGAATGTGAAAAAGAGTATAAAATGAGGCATTAAATATTATTTATCTATGAACAAACTAAATCTTTCACTGATAATACATACATTTGATAGGGATTTAACAGAAATACCTCTTATGAGATTCTTTGGTATAATCTGTACAAGTTGTGAATGCCGGGGATCGGTTTGTATCGACGGCGTTTGTGATAACTGTACCGATGGAACATCATAGATCCGGCAAGAGGGATGTTCTTTGCTGAAAAGGGAATTGGGAAAATTAATAGAGGAATATAATGGTTTAAACAAGAAAATATTTGAAAATGAAGTTTATATACATACTTCTGCTTTCCTTTGCATTTATTCATACGGGTATATATGCTCAGGATTATGATGAGTCGATAAGCACCGGAAATGTAGAAGTTACAAAGAAAAGAGGAGCCGAACATATGATAGGTCTTGATTTCAGACCTTCCTACGTGTTTCCTACCCATGAGTTTTTCAAAGGAACCAACTACACAGGGAAGAAAATGAATTCAAGCCTTGCCGGACATCTAAAGTATGGATTTAAGTTCTCTCCCGATTCTGAACTGGGCAGGTTGTATCCTTATGCCATACAGGGAATAGGTATAAGTTATAACACCTTTTTCAATTCGAGAGAAATAGGTAATCCACTTGCCGTGTATGTATTTCAGACATCAAGAATCGCTACAATTTCACCCAGACTTTCATTCGATTATGAATGGAACTTTGGAGCTTCATTCGGATGGAAGAAATTCGATGAAGAGAATAATCCCCATAATACGGTGGTAGGCTCTAAAATCAATGCATATATAAACTTGGGATTCCTTTTGAACTGGCAGATCGCAGCAAATACAAACCTGAGGGCTGGCATAGGGGTTACACATTACTCAAACGGTAACACCAGCTATCCTAACTCTGGGGTAAATACTATAGGAGCATCAATTGGTATCACAAGAAGTTTCGGAGGTGGCAAAAGCGGAAAAGAAACATTGAGCAAACTGATCAATCCGAAATTTGAAAGATATATCAGTTATGACCTGATCGTTTATGGAGCTACACGGAAAAGAGGAGTTTTCCCGGAAAATCATGATCCGCTGCTGGCACCAGGTTCGTTCGGAATCATCGGATTGAACTTCAATCCTCTCTATAATTTTAGCAGGTATTTCAGGGCCGGGCTCTCGCTCGACATGCAGTATGATGAAAGTGCAAATATCGGGCAACACATCGCAAATGACTATATTCCTTCAACTCCGGAAGACCTTAAATTCTTCAGACCTTCGTTCCGGGAACAGTTTTCTACGGGTATTTCAGTGAGAGCGGAAATTGTAATGCCGATTTTCTCTATCAATTTAGGTATAGGAAAGAATTTCATCTGCAAGGGGTCTGATACAAACTCATTCTATCAGACATTTGTGCTGAAGACAAACATAACCAAGAACATTTTCCTTCATACCGGATATCAGCTCTACCGATTCAAAGATCCGAATAATCTCATGTTAGGTATCGGGTATAGGTTCAACGCAAGATAATGAATAAACAGGTCGATTATGAACATGAAATCTTTATTGAAGATCATACATACTGTTATAATTGCTATAATTGTGCTGCATAGCTGTAACAGTGAAGTTTTTATCAGTGATTTTGCACCGTCGGTCAGTGAAGTACAACTCTCGGAAAAAGATCCTGTATCAGAAATTTACTTTGAATCATCCAATTGGGATATACAGTCTGTATATGATATGGATGAAAATGGCAACTACAATGAAATCAAAGGAGATATCTATGGACCTGACGGAAGTCTGATGGAAGAAAATTCCTCTCTCTATACTAATGGCTTAGGACAAGTAAAAATAAAAGTTTTACATCCCGACATAAAACTTACCATTGAACGAAAGGATGCAACCCATCTTGTCTTGTCTGGATCGGAAAATATGAATTATGAAACAAAGAGAGTATACATTGATATAGGAAACACGTATAACGGGAGACAAATATCAGTGGATATAGAGCCTTCAACTAGATATAATCTCGACAGCATTGTATATACGGAATCATACCTTATTATGGACAATATGATGCAGAAAAGGGATGCAATACATTACATAAACTCTACAAACAATGTTTCTACTTTCGCTGTATATCCGTATAGTAATTTTAAAGTGGATTATTCTTTTGTAAATGAGCATGAATGGGAAACGGTACTAACAGAGGAACAGTTGAAGATATTCGGTAAGGATGCTCCGATAGTTCCTGTTCGTGTTATCAACCAATATGGCAGTCCGGTTATGTCTACAGTAACCTTGCCTCTCTCTGCAGGCGTTTATCATCTTCCACTTCCGGAAGAAATGCTTGAAATAAAAGAAATCGTTAGTGTAAGTCCGAACAAACAAAGAACATGTATCATAAAATGCTGGTATAAGTATTACGGTATATGGTTCAAGATTTATGCGAGTCATCCGGTGACCGGCGAGAAACGTATCCTAAAAGGGCTATTGGATATATATTATCCTCAATCATACGAGGTGGAGTATGGAAAAGAAATGGATATAAATTGAGTCATAATTTGATTTGAAACGTAAATATAACACATTGCAGTGATATGAAGAATAAAAAGAAAATAGTGTTGTCAATGATATTTACTGGTTTTTCAGTTTCTGCTTTCAGTCAGACGACAGGGAAAATAGTAGATACCAAGCATCAACCAGTTGAAGGTGCTACCATCGTCATGCAGTTGCCAGATTCAACCTATTTGGAGGCAGCTATCTCTGCGGCCGACGGTACATTCAGACTTGAACCAGAGCCGGAGAAATATCAGCTCATCGTTCAGCATCTGCTTTATCAGACTAAGCAGGTAAAGGGGCAGGCGCATGATGCGGGTATCATTACACTGGAGCCGAAAGACTATAATCTGGAGGAAGTGGTAATCGAGGGGGAACGCCCGTTTGTCACCGTGGAACAGGGAAAGCTGAATTATGACATTTCAGCCCTCACGGAGAAACATATCGTAAACAATGCTTACGAGGCTATTTGTAAGCTGCCGGGGGTACAGGACAGGAACGGCAAGCTCTCGCTGGTCGGGGCAAAGGATGTGACGGTGATTCTGAACGGGAAGGCAAGTACACTGACACAGGAGCAGCTGATCGAGATGTTGAAGAATACCTCCGCTTCGCAGGTACAGACAGCCGAAGTGATGTATAACACACCACCCGAATATCATGTGCGCGGGGCTGCCATTAATATTGTAACGGCAAAGGCTGACAACAATACCCTCCAGAGTGAAGTTTCGGCAACCTACAGCAACCAGTATTTCAGCAGTTACAGCGGAAATGTAAACTTCCTGCTCACAAAAGGCAAGTCGTCGCTGAATGTTTCTTATAACCCGGGCTATTCACATATCATGACCGTGATGGATTTGGCTTCCCTGCACAATTATGACGGGAAGGTATATGACATCACGCAGACACAGAAAATCAATACAAAGGGCTGGAGGCATAATATCTACGCCGAGTACAACTATCAGATAAACGAAGATAATGAGTTGAGCGTGGGCTACAACGGTGCCTTGTCGAACAACGGCAAAGGTACGATTGATGTAAACGGAAACTTTCAGAACAGCCACAACGACAAGTTGCAGGACAGCCGGCTGCACAATGTCTTTGCCCGCTATTCTTCCGGCTTCGGACTGGATTTTGGTGTGGATTATACGGACTACACCATGAATGACAAGAATCGTCTGGAAAGTAAACTGACAGACAATACTCGTCAGCTGCTGGACTATACTTCAGACCAAAAGATACGCAAGTTTTCAGTATATGCCGACCAGAGCCACAGTCTTGCCAATGATTGGACTTTGAAATATGGTGTTCGTTATGATTATACCGATAACAAGAACAGCCAGTTGTTCAATCAGGCGGAGGGAAAGGGGAACGTGGATAATTACTCTTCGCGCCTTTATGAGCAGATTACCAACTTTTATGCCGGCTTCGACAAGGAGTTTGAGAACGGACTTTCCCTTTCTCTCTCGGCAACCGGTGAGTATTACACCATCGGAAACTATCACAAATGGGCGGTCTATCCGCAGGCTAGTCTGAGTTATTCGCCTTCGGAAAAGCATACGTTCATGCTGGGTGTTTCGTCGCAAAAGGATTATCCCACTTATTGGGACATGCAGACCAGTACCACCTATATGAATGCCTACGAAGAGATTCAGACCATCGAGGGACTTCGGCCTGCCAACGTGTACAGTGTGAATGCCAATTATCTCTTTCTTCAGAAGTACATGCTGTCGCTGTTCTATGAGCGTACAAACGATTATTTTACGATGGACATGTATCAGGCGAAGGATCGTCTGGCACTTGTGTACCGAACACAGAACTGGAATTATTACCAGTCTTTCGGAATGAGTGCCAATATTCCGTTCAGCATCGGAAGCTGGCTCTCTTCGCAAGTAAATGCCACGGTTATGAACGATCGTAACCGTTGCGATAACTTCTGGGATATTCCCTTCGACCGGAATAAATGGGCGTGCATGCTGGCCATGCAGAATCATTTTTCGATAGGTTCCAATGTTGGTTTCGATCTGGATGCAACGTATCGCTCAAGCATGATTTCCGGTATCAGCGATACGAAACCAGTCTTTACGGTCAATGTGGGGGCGCAATGGAACTTCCTGAAGGATAAGGCAACTCTAAGCCTGACGTGTTCTGACTTGTTTGATACCATGCGCATGAAGGTAAGAAACCGCTATGCAGGACAGCACATCGACTTGAATATGGGGCAATACAGCCGTACCCTTTCGGTGAAATTTGTTTACCGTTTTGGTGGCAGCATCAGCAAGGAGAAAAAAGAGGTGGATTCTTCACGCTTCGGAAGATAAAATCTTAAATTATAATCATATGAAAATACGGAAAAATTCATTTTACAAGGTAGTTTTTATTTGTTGTTCACTTTTTCTTTTCAGTTGTAATTTAAAGAAGAAAGACCAGAATCTTGTTCTTGAAACCAAAAACCAAGAACAAGTACAAAATGTATTTAATGCAGATAGTGCTTATGCTTTCATTGGGCAGCAGGTCGCTTTTGGACCAAGAGTTCCTAATACAGAAGCACATAAGAAATGTGGTCTGTTTCTTACAGAAAAAATGAAACAATTTTGTGATACAGTATATATACAAGATATACAGCTTAAAGCTTATAACAATGAAATGTTACAAGCTAAAAACATAATCGGAGTTTTTAACCCGGAGAAAAGAAGAAGAATATTACTGTTTGCACATTGGGATTCACGCCCATATTCAGATCAGGATATGGATATACGGAATTATAACAAGCCTATAGATGGTGCGGATGATGGAGCAAGCGGAGTAGGAGTTTTATTAGAGATAGCCCGTCAGATTAAATTAAAAGGTATTAATATAGGTATCGATATTATTTTTTTTGATGCAGAAGATTATGGTGTTCCTACTTTCGTAGAAAGTAAATTAATTGATACATATTGTTTGGGCTCTCAACACTGGTCCCAAAATCCTCATGTAATTAACTATAAAGCTGAATTTGGTATTCTGTTAGACATGGTAGGAGGTAAGGAAGCGAAATTCTATAAAGAACTATATTCCGTACAAAATGCTAGAAATATAGTTGACTTAGTTTGGAAAACCGCTCAAAATAAAGGATATGACAAATATTTTATCAATGAAAATATTGGAGCTATAACAGATGACCACATATATGTAATGAGAGGTCGTAATATACCTTGTATTGACATAATAAATTGTGATCGAACAACTCATCATGGTTTCGGTTTCTATTGGCATACCCAACAAGACAATATGAATAACATTTCTAATGAAACTTTGAATGTTGTTGGTCAAGTTATAATGGAAATAATACAAACTATAGTATGAATAATTTTTATAATTTGTAATCATCACTTAATGTATTGCATATGTATGTTCTAACCCTGTTTGGTACCGCTTGCATTTTTATAAAATTATGATATAATAAGCCTAATGAAAAAACTATTTTTAGCTTTGATAGCCAGCCTGATTTTGCTGCCGACTTACGGCCAGTATGTTGTAAAAGGAAAAATCATGGACTCAGAGAATACGGTGATGCCGATGGTGAATGTGGCATTCCTAAACCAAGTGGACAGTACCCTTGTCAGCGGAGCGGTATCTGACTCTTGCGGGGTATACAGCACATCGCTTGCCGGGGGTAACTATATTATTCGCTATTCCTATCTGGGCTATCAGACACTGTATAAGGATGTGAAGGTCCATGCAGATCTTGCTCTGCCAGTGGTTCGGATGGAGGTATCACAGACTACACTGAAAGATGTGGAAGTTACTGCATATCGAAAACCATTCAAGCTGGATCGTGATGGATTGTTGGCCGATGTGGAGAACACCATTTTATCCCAACAAACGAACTTGAACGACTTGCTCTGTAAGATTCCGGGTATACAGCAAAGAGGAAACTCTATTGAAGTGATAGGGAAAGGAAATCCTGTCTATTACATCAATGGCAGGGAAGTGGTGGACAAGACCGAAGTGGATAATCTTTCAGTTGATCAAATCCGTTCCGTTAAACTGATTTTGAATCCGGGTGTACGATATCATTCTGAACAACGTGCCATAATCGAAATAAAAACCAGGCGGCTGGGGGATGGGTTTGCCTTCAATGTAAAAGGTAATTTACAGCAAGGAAATCACTTCAACCAAAACTATCTTATCAATGGCAGTTACAATTATAAGAACTGGGACTTCTTTTTCTCCTACAATTACAACCGGGGAAAAAATAATTCGGCACTTGACGCTTACCAGCAGACTCAAAGTGATACTATCTGGAACCTGACCAATCTGAACCAGAAGCGAATCTTTAACGAAAGCCATACCTATACGGGAGGTGTCTCTTATCATTTTTCGCCGGAATCGGAGATTGGGTTGAAGTATGAAGGCAAATACAGCCAGGGCAATACCTTCTCGAACGATACCCTTTCCATGATACCGGATAAAGGAGTTTCTACCTTCATCAAGAATCTCAGTGATGTATCAGCTAAGTCCGTCAGTAATCATTTTAATCTGTATTATATGAACGACTGGAAGAACGGCTGGAGGATGAACGCATACGGGGATTATCTTCATAAGACTGATCGTAGCCGGGGCAATATCTGTGAATGGGAAAGCGACCGTACAGAAACGTCTATGGATTATTATCGTAAGGCTGATTGGGATTTGTTTGCGGCCAAATTTAGCTTGTCGTATGAAACGGAGAAGGCGGGAGTTTTCAATCTTGGTTACGATTTCAGCCACACCAGCGGAACTGACTATATAGAATATGTCCGTGCCTTGAATAATGGTCGGACACACAATACGGAGATGAAGAATTCGGTCTACCTGTCGTACGATTACACTTGGAAAAACCTGTCATTAGGGGCAGGCTTACGCTACGAACAGATACGAAGCGAGCTGAAAGAAACCCACGACAACAAGACTCAAGATCAGACCTATCACAATTTCTTGCCTTCTGTCTCGCTGAGTTATAATACGGAGAAGCTGCAACAGTCCCTTGCTTACTCCATTCATACGGAACGTCCGCCATTTGATGTGATGAACGATAATGCGGTGTACACAGACCGGTTTACCTATCAGAAAGGAAATCTTTACCTGAAACAGGCCCTGACTCATGACCTGAACTATATGCTGTTTTATAAGTTCCTGTTTCTGAATTTGAATTATACCCTTACCCGTGATCCGCTGGTTACGGCTTTCTATAGTATGCCGGGAAACTCGGCAGTGACGGTCAGCTACATGGATAATTTCGATAAAATGCACAATCTGACGGGTATGGTTAACGTGCAATATCCTGTGAAGTGGTGGATGCCTTCCCTCACGCTGACTTGCATAAAAACTTTTTTCCATTATCCCGGTCCGGATGGAACTACCCTGAAATCAGGACGCCCGCTGGTGATGCTGAACTTCAACAACAGTTTCACACTTCCATCCGGATTTCTGTTGTCTGCCGACTTTAATTATGGTTCCAAAGGGTATTATCAGTTATATGAATCGAAGGGTTATACCTCCCTTAATTTGAGCCTGAAGAAATCGTTCCTGAATGACAAGCTTCAACTTTCACTGGATGCTTACGACATTTTCAATAAGAATAATACGCGTGCTTCAGCCCGTCTGCATGATATTATCATGAATACTGTTGGAAAGGAAGAAACCCGAAAAGTTGGTTTCGCGATTACTTATCGCTTCCGTACAGAAAAGAAAATGAATAATCAGAGTGCGGCCGAAAGTGAAATGTCGCGATTGAACATGAATAATCAATAGAAAACGCCGAATGAACAATATCCAACGCTATATGGTCTTGAATTCCTTTTTGCTGGGAGTGATACCCGTAATGGGGCAGCAAAAGGAAGACAAGGAAATCAAGCTGAATGAAGAAGCCGTAAAACTCATTCAGTTTGATTTCCTTCCTGAGAGTATGGATAAATTTAACAAGCCCATCGAAGCTCCGCTTGAAAAGAAATGGATGGAATTTAAGAATCCGTTAGATGAAGGAATCCCAAGAAATATGACAGATTCTTTTTGGGTAAAGAAGCCGAAGAGATATATCCGTATGTGTCCTTATTCCATCTGGACAAAGCGGGGAGAGGACCCTGTATATGATGTAACCATGGAAGGTCGTCCTCCGGAACTCATTATGAATGAGGGTCCGGACCTGAGCAAAAAGATTCAGGCAGATTACGGGCATACCCTGAGACCTTCCACGGGCAGAATGTACGATATGCTGAATAACTCCACTCCCATTGAAGTGGACAAAATTTTCAAGAAATATATAAGACCAATTTTTAAGAAAGATAAAAAATGAACTTGTATTCTTTTTATTCCAAAATAAACATATAAATTAGACACCGAATCTTACCCATAAAGGATTACAGATGAATTTGTATAATATGAGACTTAAACTAATCGTTCTATTAATCTGCAGTATTCTGCAGGTAGGCTGTGCGTCTCTTTTGGGAGTGCAGAACAGTAAGTTCACTTCCGAAAAGATTGAAATTGGAATGAGTAAAAAGGATTTTCTGGCGCTTGTTGGTGAACCCTACGCGAAGGAAATGACAATGGACATGCATAACCGTCCCCTTGAACGGTTGCTGTATCAGGAAAGTCTTTATGACCGGGAATGGTACACTTTGACTACGGCATTTACTTTTCAGGATGGAAAACTGGTGAGTCAGGAGGTGATAAACAAAGAATATGTAGATAGAAAGACTCATTGATAAACCTTGACAATGCAATGAAGAGCACACTTCTTCTCTTGATGCTGTATGTTCCGTTTCTCGTAAACGCCCAATCACGTACCTTCTCGGGAAAAGTTTCCGATAAGACGACTGCTTTGCCCATTGGAAGAGTGAATGTGATGGTTTATGTAGAAGAGACAAACAAGCTTGTCAAGTTTGGGACAACCGGAGAGGATGGCCGGTTTGCCATCCAATTGGCTGAAAATCTGACCGCTCCCATGTATGTCAGGCTCTCATGCATCGGCTATGAAACCTGTAGGAAGAGACTGGAAGAAGGGAAAGAAATGGAAGTCTTTCTGTCTCCCCAGGATATAGAAATCAAGGAAGTGGTGGTAAAGGCACCGAGGGTCCGCCTGCAGGGAGATACGATAAAGTATGACGTGCAGCTTTATTCAAAGGAGGGCGACCGCGCCATCGGAGATGTCCTGAAAAGGCTTCCCGGTATAAAGACATCGGAAGACGGTAAGATAAGCTACAATGGAGTACCGATTAACCGTTTCTATATAGAGAACAGCAACTTGTTGGGCACCCAGTATGGAATAGCCACGAACAATATCCCTCAGAAGGATGTGGCAAGCGTGGAGGTCATGCAGAACCATCAGCCCATAAAGGTGCTCGAAGGGCTTGTCTTTTCCGACCAGGCTGCCATTAACCTGAGATTGAAATCCGGTGCCAGGATGAAATGGATCGGCACCTTGAAAGCGGCAGGAGGTATCGGAGACGGGGAAGGACTGTGGAATGGAGAAGGAACGGCCATGCGTTTCAGCAAAGGGTTTCAGACATTGAATACCCTGAAATCAAACAATACGGGACAGGACATCTCAAAGGAATTGAACTCCTTCAATCGCAATGAGATAATCAATGCCCCCAATCTATTGAGGGAGTATATTGACATCACACCACCCTATTCATTGGGTCTGTCGAGAGAACGCGAACTCCAGAACCAGACGCATCAGGTGACATCTCACAATCTGTTTAAGTTGAAGAGCGGTCAGGATATAAAGTTCAGTCTGACCTATCAGAACCATCGTGAGAAGACCTTGAAGAAGACCCAAAGCGTTTATTATGATCCGGCCGGCAATGAGCAGTGGAGGATGGATGAAGTGGAAGACGGAAATTTTCACAAGAATGTGCTCAATGGAAAGGTCTCTACCGAAATCAACAGGAGCGACTATAATCTTACGGAGAATCTGGATGTGACGCTGGACTGGAAAGACCGGGACGTGCGGTTGGGCGGCTATCAGTCTAACAGCCAGAATATGTATGAGGGAGGGAAGAAACTCGCCAACGACCTGTTTCTGATGAAAAGAAACGGGAAGAAGTTCGTCAATTTCACTTCTTATCTTTTGTATCAGGCTCAGCCGCAAAGACTGAGTGTGTCCAGGGAGGAATCGGCTGTCATGCAGCATATCCGTCCCTCAGAGTTTTTTACAGACAATTCCGTCAGTTGGGGTGCGGTGAGTGGCCTTTTCACTTTTGACTTCAAGTCCAGTCTTGGCGGTATGTTCCGGAAGTTCGAATCGGATTCATACGGTTTGGAGGCAGCGAATGTGGCGGAACGGAACAATATGGAGATGGGATTTGTCAAGGCCGGTTTCAGTCCGGAAATGAAATACCAGGATGAAAAGCTGGTTGCCACCCTGAGCCTTCCCCTCAATTATTACCATTATCGCAGTGAGGCGGACAACAGCGCATTGCGCCACGGCAAACTTTCATGGCAGACCTCACTCTATGCGGAATATCGATTGAACAGCAGGATGAAGATTCAGGCCAGAGGAGACTACAGGGAGAATCCGGTCAGTCTGTCCGGCTTCTATCCCGGCTCCGTGCTGACCACTTACCGTACACTGACGGAAGGACTGACAGATTTCTTTCATACAGTGGATGCGTCTGTCGGTGGTGGAATAGAATACAATATACCGCTGAGCGAGTTCTTTTCCAGCATCAGGTTCCGAAAATCCTGGAGCCGTTCGCCGTATACCGTGTCTCAGCGGATGCAGGACCAGTATATTCTGTCAGGATATGTGAATGTTCCGCAGAAAGCGAATACGACGAATCTGGACTTCAGTGTCACCAAGGCTACCGGATGGGCGAAGGCAAAGTTTACGCTGGATGGCGGATGGTCACGCAGGGATGCATTTCTGTTCCGAAGCGAAGGGAAGGTGGAGAGCCGTCAGGATAATTTCACCCTGAGTCCGGAAATCGACATGAATGTCCTTTCGTGGATGAACGTCAATTATCGGATGGGATTCTCGCATACCAGGTTTCACATTAGTAACAGTGAGGAGAAGGAGAAAACCTACCAGCTTCAGCAGAAGCTTTCTGTCAGGTTCCTGCCTTCCGAAAAATGGAGCTTTACGGTATGTGGAGAACACTTTGCCAACAAAATAAGCCAGACCGATACCCGGCATTTCTTTTTAGGGGACATACAGGCCACTTATAAGGCGACGAAACGGCTGCACATAGACTTTCATCTGAACAACCTGTTCAACGAAAAGGAATACGCCTATACGACCTTCCTGCCGGATGCCACTAAAATAAGCCGGAGCTATACGATTCGTCCGAGGAATATCATGGTGGGTGTGTACATTTTGTTTTAGCTCCTGAGCTTTTATCTGGTTTTTATGACTTAAATACATTACGCTATATGAAGAAATTGTGGTTGCTTTTGATTCCTTTGGCTTTCTCCCCGTCCTTATGTAAGGGGCAGCAGAAAAAGGTACTTGAACCGGCATTGCTCGAATGTCATTATACACATCTGGTTAAAAGGGATACTCTGACAGAGAACGATATTCACAGAGACAGTATGATTCTTCGGCTGGGCAAGCGGTTCACTTCGTTTGTCAGTTACTATACTTGTCAGGATGATTCCATTGAGGTTCTGCCGGGGCATGCAAGACTGAAATTGCAGCGCTTCCACGCAAGGGTGTCTAATTTGGATTCCATCCGCAGAGCCGGCATCTCTACGACCAGCGAATACCTGTACAAGGACAGGCAAAAGGACTCCTGTTATGTATATGGGAGAGTTGGAGAAATAGGAAGAAAAGAAGCCGTGGTGGTGAAAGAGAAGATACCTGTAATGAAGTGGATGCAGCAGGACTCGGTGAAAATGGTGTGCGGGTATCGGTGCCGGAAGGCGACAACCAGTTTCAGGGGAAGGACGTATGTGGCCTGGTATACTCCGGATCTGCCTTTTCAGGAAGGTCCCTGGAAATTGTGCGGCTTGCCCGGTCTCATACTGGAAGCCTACGACAAGGACCGGCATTATTTCTATTCTGCGGCCGAGATAGTTCTCTCTCCCGGTTATCCGGTCACATTCTATAACTGGTATGAAAAGGAGCATAAGCCGATGGAACGGACGGAATATCTGGACCGTCTATATCAGCAGGAAAGCCAGTATCCGATTGTGTATCAGGGAACGGAACATGGATATGACTTGCAGGAGAAAGATTATAAAAACAATATTGACTTATAACAGAATCTGATGATGAGAACATTATTGACGCTTTTTATTTTAATGGGCTGCACCAGTGTGTGGGGGCAGATTGACAGATATATACAGGCACTGGAACCATCCATAATGGAGTGTGAATACGACTGTACGGAACAGACCGACACGTTGGGTACGGATGTCACTACCGAAAGAGTGATCTTGCGTATCGGGAAAACAATCAGTCAGTGTTACGGTTACCCCATGTTTTATTATGATTCCTTGTTTTACGACCCGACAGGACGCAAAATCTGGGGTGAAATGATGATAGGGAATATCCGAAAAAGGGACTATGCCTCTTTGCCCATACCCAGAATCCTGCATGACTATATTTATAAGAACTATCCGAAGGGTAAGATGACCTCACAGGTGATGCTTGGCACCACAAATGGAATCGTCAATTGCTATATAGAGGAAGAATATGGGCCACAGGACTGGGTTCTTCAGGACAGTATCAGAACCATTCAAGGGTATGCCTGTCAACTGGCTACCTGTCACTATCACGGTCGTGATTATGAAGCCTGGTTCACACCGGAAATTGCAGTAAGTGAAGGGCCTTGGAAATTCAACGGGCTGCCGGGGCTTATACTGGAAGTATATGATACAAAGAAACATTACCAGTTCAAACTTGTGGGTTTAAGGAAGGAAGCACCGGATGTATGTCTGTTTAAGTTCAGGGACCACGGGGAAAAAATAGACCGTATAAAATATTTAAGAATGGAAGAGAAAACGGAAAATAGAGGGATAACCGTAAAGCAGAAAGGGAGCGAAAGGGCGATAAGGAAAAATGCCCAGGGTCAGATTATTGCACATGACTTTATGGAAACTGACTATCATTGAAGCAATGATGGTAGAAAAATGAAACTGTATCCCAGGAAAAAATAAATGTTTTCTTTCTCCGGATACGGTGGCTTTAAAGGGTAATACTTGTCTTGATAACTTGGATTAGGCTTCCCGATTAATATGAGAAGTGCAAAGGTTTGATTTTGTCACAGATTGGGGTGTGACCAGTATTTGTTGTAAAGACACTATAAAATATTTGCCATTTACACAAAATTTTGGACAGTGTCGAATCTTTTGACATATAGTCGTCAGGTTCTTCCTTTCATTAATTAATTCTTATTTTGAATATAATGTAAAGCCTTATCCATTACAATATCTTTACCATCCAATACCTCTTCTAAAGTAGGTACTACTTCTATATCAGGAATAATTCCTTTTCCAACAAAAGGTTTCATGCTGTATGGGAATAGTGGTCTAATTGTGCATATACGTGCTACAGCATCATGAGGTAATTCAATAACAAGTGGAGCTCCCGTTGAGCCGGCTGTTTCTTCTCCAATCAGAACAGGCCTGTCGGGCATCTCATAAATATTTATAAGGAAGTCTTCACAAGCAGAAAAACTATTATTGTCAATTAATATGGCAACAGGACAACTCAAAGCTTTTATTCCTTGTGGTTTTGTTATCAGTTCAATAGGTTCATTCTTGTAGGCCTTGTACAAATAAAAATCTTTATATTCTTCTCTATAATTTCCCTGAGCTCGGCCATAGCCGGAGTTTATTCTTGTCTGCGCACCAAAAGAACGTATTGTGTCACCTTGTGTAAGGTACATCTGCAGCCTCCATGCAACATCAGTCCTTCCACCTCCATTCCCCCGCAAGTCTATGATTACGCCCCGACACTGACGTGCATTGATTTCGGCCATTGCCTTATCTATATCATTGCATACTGATTTGGGAATGAAACGGCGAATATTCAAAAAGGCAATATCATCTTTCCAATTTAATGTTACAGCCTCGCTCGTATGAAAAGAATACTCGTCTTCGGGCAACCATACATCGTTGTTTTTACGAATAGCTTCTCCATTGCGTACGATATCGAAAGTCTTCATTTTACCATCTCGGCATATTACTTTTCCACAGATAGAACTACCTTCCAAGCCATTTAATAATAAACGGCCAGCCTGATTCAATCTATATTTCAATGTTGAACCTGTAATGCGTGGCATCACAAACTTTTCTACATACTGATCTGTGGGAAATCCGTCAATCTCAACAATTTCGGCACCAAGCAAATTGGGATCAGAATAAGGGCAATCTTTCTTGTATTTGATGAAATAATATTTCCCGTCGATATATTTTGTCCCGTAATTGGGATAGTCCGTTTCCTCATAACCTGATTCTGGATAGTCGAATAGATTGGTATGGGCATCATTAAGGCGATTTAAAAAACAGTCAAGCTCTTTATAATATGAAACGTCATCCTTAGTGTCTATTACGTGTTTCATCGTTTCTCGGTAAAGACTGTCCAAATCAAAGTCCAGACGGTCAATGTTTACAAAATTATATTTCACTTCAGACCAAAGGAGACTCAATCCATAAATCTTATCTTCCAGGGTATTTGTTGATTTTATTTTCGATTGTGCCTGAATTGAAATCGGTATCATAATATATAGTACCAAACAAAATAATACATTGGTTTTCTTTATTAAAAGAGTAAATTTACTAATCATAGTTTAATATTTTGATTGTCAGAATGTTTTTTACGACAAAATTATCACTTGTTTTTAGAAACGCAAGCATTTAATTTCTGATATTTATGCTTTTCGACATAAATATTATTTTTATCGCATATCTTACAGGACACTAACTTGTTTTTTCAAGACAAGGTAGTGCCGAGCATCGAGAGGAGAAGGAAGATGGAATATATGCTGTTCTTTGAAGAAAAAAGGAAGGAGAATCTGACGGCTGAATGCCGAAAGATTCTCCCTTACCAAATTCTCCCTGAATAAACTATATATTTATCCACTCTTGATGTGCATTATCAAAGATCAATGGAAAACCCTGTCATCAGATAAATCACATGGATAATCAGAATCTAGCTTTTGTACTCTCGCCAGCTCCGGATCCTTTGTATTTGCTCTGAGCAGTATTGAAGCGGTAGCGAACCGTGATGGCAAACTCTCTTGAATCGTAGGTGTTGGCTTGATAAGCAGTGAGTCGGTTCATATATACCCGGCTACCGTCTTTCTGCTGATGAAGCAAGTCGTTGCCGCGAAGCTCAATATTTAACGCATCATGAAGAAAGCTTTTGCTGACAGCCAGGTTCAGGATGCACATATTTTTCATCATGTAGATGTTCTGATAATTACCTTTTCCCTGGAAAGTAAAATCAAGGTTGACCAGAAGGTTCTTTGGTAAAGAGAAACCATTGTTGAACATTACATTCATGGCTGGGTTATCCAGCTTCAGTGTAGCCAAATCGGTATGCACGGTTACCCATTGCTTGCTTACCCCCACACCCAGCATCGGTGACCAGAAACCGATGGTCGGCGAAGCACCGATAAAGGCATTGAGGGTCGGCATCTTGTCAAAATTGATATAGCTGATGGTGGACACCTCCGGATTGGCCTCGCTCTGTGTACTCCAAGTGAAAATTTCATCCTTCTTTTGCTGATAACTTAACATGAACTGGAAGTATTTCCACATGGCATTCAACGAGAGGTCATGGGTAATGGAAGGAAGCAGGTACGGATTTCCCTGCTGGAGTGTGAAACGGTTTATGTAAAACACGTTGTTACTCAAATCTGCATACGAGGGCCGCTGAATGGAAGCCGTGTAACTAAGCTGTGCCTGTACCTTCCCGATCTGCGTGCCGAATGAGAGGGTTGGAAACACGTTGTCAAAATCTTTACTTTGTGAATCAATCCGTTGCTGGTCTTCCGAATACTCAAAATCCACATGTTCGTATCTAACACCGGCTCCGAGCATACCGAATGGCAGTTGTACATCATAACTGGCAAAAGCTCCGACATAATTTTCGCGGATATTGCTGCGGGAGGTAGGCACATACGACTCATTACGGCTCAAGTAATTGTTGTCACGGTTAGAATGGGTGTATTCTGCCCCGAATGAAAGCTGCCCTCTCCAGATAGGATAGGTAAATACAGCTTTACCAGCATACATTTCGTTTCGTACCTGATTGAGGGCCATGATTTGACGATCGTCCTGCTCCTGACTCATCTCGACCGTATGGTTGGTATCGTCATAATCCGACTTGTAGTAATCGGCATTTACGTCGATGCCCAGTTTTCCGGCTGTACCCGTGTAATACAAATTCAACTGGTGTCCCAGATTATAGTCACGGTCCTCAGTACCGTTGCTGCTCCATTGGTCGTAGAAGGCACGGTCTTGTTCCACCCGGCTCGATATATCAGTATTGACATAGGAAGAGGGATGACCGAGCAACTGATAACGGGCCCCCAGGGAATGATTTTCATTTATCTGGTAATTGAAACCGAAAGTACCGCTCATACTTTCATTGCGGCCATCCATTTCCATGGTGTTATGCTGCTGCCACAAGCTGCTGGTGTTCGTTTCCTGTTCTACAGTGGAGGTCTGCTTTGTCCGGTTCAAGCGATAGTCGAAAGACCCGAAGACATCCAGTCCTCCATGGCGGTAGTTCATATTGGCCTGTTCGATGAGATCTGTATTTTCCGACTGGTAGTAAGAAGACCGCACGTCAAAGCTGAACCCGTCTCCCTGATGGCGGACTGTCTTGATGCGGATAACGGATTTTACACTGGCATCATATTGCGGTCCGGGAGTTGTCAGAAGCTCCACATGTTTGATTTCTGAGGCATTCAACTGCTCCAGTTCCATGTTGTCACGAACCAGCCGCCCATTGATATAGATAAGCGGGGTCCCCTTGCCGAAAACTTCAAACTTATCTTTGTTCTTGCTTACACGCGGTATTCTGACCAATACATCGCTGGCAGAACCGACCTTGCTCAACAGGCTGTTCTGTACATCTGTCACAATGACATTCCCTTTCATGTAGACCACAGGACGTGTACCTTCTACCACAACCTCCTGCAAAGCCTGTACATCGGGAAGCAGTTGAATAGTTCCCGCCTTCAGGTCGTCCGTTTTCTTGTAGACAGTGACATAGCCAATAGAGGAAATGCGTATCAGTTGGGCACCAGGAAGTTGATCAAGTTTAAAGTTACCCTTCATGTCTGTAGTGGTACCGACAACAAAAGATGAATCAGGCAAAGACAATGCCACCACGTTGGCGTACGGAAGAGGGACATTTTTTTCGTCGGTGATTTTTCCAGAAAATGCCGATTGACCGTAAATGGCCAGAGATGGAGACATAAGCAGTAAAGCTAAAATTTCTTTTTTCATACATTCAGGTTTAGTTGTTTCAAATTACAGAGTATTATAACACCACACAAAACAGAATCTCATCTTAACCCAGACTGGATGAGCAATCAGGCCCATGTTTTCGGCTTGCAAAGATAAATTTTTTTATATCATCTTTTTGCCTGTCTTTATTTTTTATATTGAAATATATTTTCCTTCGAATATTCCTAAAAGATACCAATTCAACAACTTTCTTATAAACATATCCGTCTATACCATTGAAAGGAAGTTTTGAATAGCTTGCATTTCCTTCTTCTTTAACAAGCATACACTCTATAGGAGCTTCACTCCCCCATGGGGTATAAGTATCAGTTTCCGCAGAAACATACATTTTCAAATCATCTTTATCACAAATAATAAAAGTGGGACAGCACCAGAAACAAGAATAGAGGAAGAGATTCAACTACAGGTAACTATATTTACCATATGCGGGAATCAGCCAGGTACCACAGCGAAAGAATCAATAGAAGAAAGATATTGCACCTAAAAGACAAAAAAATAATTTTAGTTTCTGGAAAAGATGATTCAATTTTATTAAATTGCTTTCAAATTGTATTAGAGGAGACTTATAAGTTTCTCTCCTCTAATTAATATAATTTAAAAGGACAGTATATAAAAGCAACTTGTTGTAAAGAAATTCCTTATACTTGGTATTTTACCTATGAAATTGTAAAGCTTTCGAGGGCGTAAGTTGAACTTTGTTTCATAGGGATATTCAGTAAATGTCCCCAAAATAAGATGGCATATGAAATGATTATGGTC
>OATX01000106.1_pt1 | contig 61144 bp, 46 predicted proteins | sample 1516741 | NCBI WGS metagenome assembly OATX01 (sample SAMEA2579984, study PRJEB22360) | human gut metagenome | biome: human gut; feature: human-associated habitat; material: faeces | place: Denmark | collected 2008/2010
TGCCGATTCTATGTTTAATTTTAATTTATCGGTAAAAATTTACCGAAGTATTGTACTAAGATATATATTATTATTTTAAATGAATAGAAGCTGAATAAAAAATATATTGCTTATAATGTTTTTTAACGTTCTCCTCTCTCTCTTCGGCTTTTATTTATTCAGGAAAGTCAATCTGTCGGATTTTATTTCTATGCCATGTGATGGTTTGAATAGCTGTAGAATTTCTGATAACTATTGAGGTGCTTTCTCAACAAGCTTTACAGAACTACTTTATTTTTTGTACAAAAAATCTAATGATTTGTACAAATTTTCAGAAAATGTCGGGACGTTTTTCTGTATTTGCCTTCATGTTTTATAGAGACGTTGCCTGTTTGGGGCAAAGAAACTTCCGGTGGCATAAAGATACGTACACTTTGTGGCTAAAATAAATTCACTATATTTGTAAACCTGTCAACTATTGGGCGGGGATATGCGTTGTAATCTGTACTTGCAGGCAAATAATATCATTAGGTAAATTCAGAGAGTATGCAGACAATACTGATTGTAGAAGATGAAAAGCGAGTGGCCGACCTGCTGAAAGCCGGACTGGAAGAGAACGGTTATCAGACAATGGTGGCATACGACGGAGCTATGGGGCTGCGTCTTTTTCAGGCTTATTCTTTCCAGCTGGTTATATCAGACATTATATTGCCGAAGATGGACGGATTCGAGCTTTGCAAGGAGATTCGCCGCCTGAATGAAAAGGTACCTATACTGATGCTGACCGCTTTGGGTTCTACCGATGACAAACTGGATGGTTTCGATGCGGGAGCAGACGACTATATGACGAAACCGTTCGATTTCCGGGAACTGACGGCACGTGTAAAGGTATTGCTGAAACGAAATAAAGAAGTGGTAGCCGATATGCCTGAGCAGATTGAGTATGCTGACTTGACAATCAATCGGAACCTCAGGGAGGTGAAACGGCAGGGGAAAGCGATAAAGCTGTCGCCGAAAGAATACAACCTGTTGCTGTATATGGTTGAAAACGCAGAGAAAGTCATCAGTCGCGTAGAGATTGCCGAAAAAGTATGGAATACGCATTTCGATACCGGAACGAATTTCATCGATGTGTATATCAATTACTTGCGAAAGAAAATCGACAAGGAGTTTGATGTCAAGCTCATTCATACGAAACCCGGTATCGGTTTCATTTTAACGGATAAGTTATGAAAATAAAAACGAAACTGACTTTACAGAATACGTGTGTTACGGCGGCCGTTTTTCTGCTGTGCATGGTGTTGATTTATCTGGTAAGCGAACATACGCGCAGCAAGACGTTTTTCCACGACCTGAAGAGTGAGGCGGTGACAAAGGCGCATTTGTTTCTTCAGAATCAGGTAGATGCGCAGACCATGCAGTCTATTTATCTGAACAACAAGAAGTTTATCAACGAGGTGGAAGTGGCTGTCTATTCTGCCGACTTCCAGATGCTTTATCACGATGCGGTACAGAACGATATTATCAAGGAAGACCGTGCCATGATAGACCGTATTCTGAAAGAAAAGGAGATGGAGTTCTATATTGGCAAGTATCAGGCTGTGGGAATACGCTATTCGTTCGGAGGGAAAGACTACATTGTAACGGCTGCTGCTTACGACGGATATGGCTACGATAATTTGCTGGAGCTGCAGAAAACGTTGGTCGTCTTGTTTGTTGTCGGATTGTCGTTGCTGTTTGCAGCAGGGTATTTTCTTGCCCGTGCGTCGCTGAAACCGATTCGGGATATTGTGAAAGAAGCAGAAACCATTACGGCATTGCATATTAACCGGCGGCTTCCTGTGAAAAACGAAAAAGACGAACTGGGAGAACTGAGTACGGCTTTCAATGCTTTGCTGGAGCGCTTGGAGGTATCGTTCAACTCGCAGAAAATGTTTGTCAGCAATGTGTCGCACGAACTGCGTACGCCGCTGGCAGCCCTGATAGCAGAGCTGGATTTGTCGTTGCAGAAGGAACGAAGCGGGGAGCAGTACAGGCAGGCAATGCAGAACGTGTTGCTCGATGCTCGCAGAATGACGAAGCTGATAGACGGCTTGTTGAATCTGGCGAAGGCCGACTACCAGAAGGAGCATATCAAGATGCAGGAAATCCGGCTGGACGAATTGTTGCTGGACGCCCGGGAATTTATTTTGCGTGCTCATCCGGATTATCATATCGATTTGTTGTTCGAACAGGAGGAGGCAGAGGATGACCGTCTGATTACGGTGAAAGGGAATCTGTATCTGCTGAATATTGCTTTCTCGAACCTGATTGAAAATAACTGTAAGTATTCTGCCGACAAGTCTTCGTTTATCCAGATCTCTTACTGGGACAAGTGGACCATCGTACGTTTGTCGGATGCGGGCATCGGAATGTCGGAAGCGGACAAGCAGCATCTGTTTACCTTGTTCTATAGAGGGGAACAGGAGAAGATGGCGGAAGGACATGGTATCGGCATGACACTGTCGCAGAAGATTATTCATCTGCATCAGGGAAATATCAGTGTACATTCGGAGCAGGGCAAGGGAACGACTTTCGTCATTGAACTTCCGCATATATAGGATTTATATTTTAACAATGAGGCGTGAAAAAGAAAATAAACACGCCTATTTAAGTTGCATAACTGGCTGTTTTCTAATAGCTAAGTATCTGTTTGTGTATTTTTCTAATAGTTTTCTAATACCACTCTAATTGTTTTCTAACTGTCTTTTTGCAGTGTCCGTTCTACTTTTGCAGCGTGAAAAAGATACATGGTAGTAACTTGTAAACGAAGTATGACAATGTGGAAGGACAAGAAGCGTAAGACACAGTTCGCTTTTAATGCCGAGAAGGTATTTTTGGCGGCAGCTCAGCCACTGGACGCTGTATTCAGTTATTTTCAGACTACTCCGTCGGGAATCAGTGTGGAAGAAGTAGAGGAAAGACAGTCGCTTTATGGCAAGAATGAAGTGGAACATGAAAAGAAGAAGAATCCGGTTTCTACCTTCATCAAGACGTTTATTAATCCGTTTATCGGTGTACTGACGATTTTGGTTATCATTTCGTTCGTGCTGGATGTGCTGCTTGCCGATCCGGGAGAACAGGACTGGACGGCTATTATCATCATTTCTGTGATGGTAGTGTGCAGCGCCATTCTCCGTTTTCGTCAGGAGTGGAAGGCAAACATGTCGAGTGAAGCGTTGCTGAAGATGGTGACCAACACGTGTTATGTGAAACGTGCTGGAAGTCACGACGAAGAAATCAGCATTGCCGAACTGGTACCCGGAGATATTGTGATGATAGCTGCCGGTGACATGATTCCGGCGGATATCCGTATCGTTGAGGCAAAGGATTTGTTTGTCAGCCAGTCTTCGCTTACCGGAGAGTCGGATCCGATTGAAAAGTGTCCGGTACCGAAAGGAGAAAAGTATAGCAAGGGTAGCGTGGTAGAGCTGGACAACATTTGCTTTATGGGTTCGAATGTGGTGAGCGGTTCGGCTACGGGAATTGTTTTTGCTACGGGAAACAATACATATCTGGGAACGATTGCCAAGGGGATTATCGGACATCGGGCGGCAACGGCTTTCGACAAAGGCATCAGTAAGGTGAGTTTTCTGCTGATCCGTTTCATGCTGGTCATGATTCCCTTTGTCTTTTTGGTGAACGGACTGACAAAAGGTGACTGGCTGGAGGCTTTTATCTTTGCGGTATCGGTGGCTGTCGGACTGACTCCGGAGATGCTTCCGATGATTGTGACAGCCAATCTGTCGAAAGGGGCGGTGGCCATGTCGAAGAAAAAAACGATAGTGAAGGATTTGAATGCAATTCAGAATTTCGGCGCTATGAATATTTTGTGTACCGACAAGACGGGTACGCTGACATGCGATCAGATTGTTTTGGAAAAATACATCAACGCCGATGGCTCAAGCGACAACGACAAGCGTATTTTGCGCCACGCGTACTTTAACAGTTTCTTTCAGACTGGTTTGAAGAATCTGATGGATAAGGCCATCCTTTCGCATGTGAAGGATCTTGATCTGGAACACTTGAAGGATAATTACAAGAAAGTTGACGAAATCCCGTTCGATTTTACTCGCCGGCGTATGTCGGTTGTGGTGGAAGATAAACAGGGAAAACGGCAGATTATCACCAAGGGAGCGGTAGAAGAAATGCTCGAAATTTGTTCGTATGCCGAATTTGAAGGGAAGGTGCAGCCCTTTATGCCCGAACTGAAACAGAAGGCAAAGGAAATCAGTGAGCAGATGAACAAGCAGGGAATGCGGGTCATTGCCGTGGCACAGAAGAGTTATCTGGACAAGGAATGTAATTTCTGTGTGAAGGATGAGAACGAAATGGTGCTTATCGGGTATCTGGCGTTTCTCGATCCTCCTAAGCAGTCGGCGGCAAGTGCCATCCGGCAGTTGCACGAGCATGGTATTGAAGTAAAAATCTTGTCGGGAGATAACGATGCCGTGGTACGTACCATTGCCCGTCAGGTAGGCATTGAAACGGGAAATGCGCTTACCGGACCGGAACTGGCTGCAATGAGTAGCGAAGAGCAGCATAAGGCTGTCCGTGAAACGACGGTTTTCTCTAAGCTGACTCCTATTCAGAAAACGCAGATTATTTCTATCTTGCAGGACCAGCAGAATACGGTTGGCTTTTTAGGCGACGGCATTAATGATGCATCGGCGTTGCGTCAGTCGGATATTGGTATCTCTGTCGATTCGGCTGTGGATATTGCAAAGGAGAGTGCGGACATTATTCTGCTGGAAAAGGATTTGATGGTGCTGGAAGATGGTGTACTGGAAGGTCGCAAGACGTTTGGAAATATCACGAAGTATATCAAGATGACGGCAAGTTCCAATTTTGGAAATATGTTCAGCGTCATGGCTGCCAGTGCTTTCTTGCCTTTCCTGCCCATGTTGCCTATTCACTTGCTTATACAGAATCTGTTGTACGATATTTCGCAGACTACCATTCCGTTCGACCGTATGGATGCCGAGTATCTGCGCAAGCCTCGTAAGTGGGATGCATCCGATTTGAGCCGGTTCATGATCTTTATCGGTCCGATCAGTTCGGTTTTCGATATTGTGACGTATCTGGTGATGTGGTATGTGTTCGACTGTAACTCGCTGGCACATCAGACTCTTTTTCAGTCTGGATGGTTCATCGAAGGACTGCTCTCGCAGACATTGATTGTGCACATGATTCGTACGCGGAAAATTCCGTTCATACAGAGCTGTGCATCCTGGCAGGTTACCGGTCTGACCTTCCTGATTATGGCTATCGGCATTATCATCCCGTTTACTCCTTTTGGAAGTTCTATCGGGCTGGGAGCATTGCCGTTAAGCTATTTCCCATGGTTGTTCGGTATTTTACTTTCTTATTGCATACTGACACAGCTCGTGAAGAACTGGTATATCAGGCGATTTGTAAAATGGTTATAGCAAAAAAATTTTGTACTAATGTTTTTTATGCTGCAATGTCAATGATTACTTTCTATAGTCATTGTCTTGCAGCACAGGAAACGAGTATAGCCTATACATCCGAATTCCAGACCGATTTCAGGAAAGGAACAAAGTGGGTGAATCTGCTCCGGGCAGAGTTTGAGTTTCCTATAGGAAAAAATTTCGGCATGGAGATGGCTTCAATCAGTATTGCCGAAACACATGAGAGACCTTTGATAGACGACTGGCAGGGATTTTCTAATATTGAGGAAGAAAATACTCCATTGGCGTTGGCTGTATTGGGTATAAGGTGGCAGTTGAAAAAATCGTTTTTGTTTGTAGGAGTTCGTAATTTGAATGAAGACTATTTTACATCTCCTTATACTTCCTTGTTTACCAATAGTTCGTGTGGCATTTTCCCTACATTATCTGTAAATTATCCCATTGCCAATTATCCTCTGGCTTCGATAGGGATAGACTATAAGTATAAAGGGAACAGATGGAGTTTTGAGGCTTCTGCTTACAATGGAGTGGGGTATAAAAGACTGACTGGACGTGAGAATGTCTTTCGTTTCTGTCCTGAAAGTGATGGCATACTGGGGATATCAACAATTAATTATCAGAACAATGGCAGCAGTTATTATATGGGTTTTGCTTTACGTAACGGGATGTCTGCTTGTTATGAGAAGGGAACTGAAGAGTCGAAAGAAAAAAAAGAATGGAATGCGTTAGTATGGGGATATGCAGAGCAGAAATTGTCAGCTCATTGGCATGCGTTGATTCAATATTCGGTTAATCCTACAGTTTTAAAAGGTTGTCGGAGCTATGCTGGTGGTGCTCTGGTATTGCATTGTGGCAAACTGGAAAGTGGGGTGTTTGCCGGTTATGCAGGTTTTGCTGAAGGAAACGAATGGAGTGGTGAACTGACCTGCCGGATTGCTTGTCGGCATAACATGTATATACAGCCGGCTTTTCATGTGATAAAAAACAGTCGGGTACATGGCTGTATCGGATTACTCAGATTAGGGTACGAGATACGAAAGCCGTAAAGTTGTTTACTTGGCTATTTTTAAAAATTTCTCTATATCCTGCTGGATTTTCTTGTATAGAGGCGATGACTGGTAATGAGGATTTTTTCGGATTACTACTTCCACGTCGATCTGGCTGCGCTGATATGCCGTGAGTTCGTTGTGGAGTTGTACATCGTGCAGCGCCAGATCGTGTATTTGCTGCTCTCGTTCACGACGCAATACCGTACATACTGGAACCAGCAGACGCAGGACTACATTGTCCATGATGTGATGCCCTTGGATGAACATGTAGGTATTGTCCGGATAGACTCCCAGCGTACGGAATTCTTTTTTCATATCTTCTATTTCATCGAGGGCAGCCGCATGACGCTTTTCCAGTTCATGAAGTTTACGGTTGACTTTCTTCGACATGATTTCAAGGCTTTTCTCCGGATGACGTGTACTGACCTGATCCAGTTTTACGAAGGAACAGAAATCGAGCAGTGAAAATTCCGACAGGTTGTGCTGACGATAGAACCATACCGACCAGACAAAAAGAGGATAGGCTATTTCCGAATACAGCTTCATGAAAGCCGGAAAGTCAATCAGTTTATGGTCGTTCAGGGTAGCTGTGACACATACCTCGTGTAATCCTTCGGCATAGCAATGGTAATTTTCGATGGCGTATGCATAGGTTTGCAGTACGTAAGGACTGTTGATAATGTAACGTGATGTTTGTGTCCTTCCCTGAAGCAAGTAGTCATAATCACTGTCTACACAGGCTATCATGTTTTCTCCGAGGTGACTACCCAGTTCGTTCATCAGAACGGTCTTTTTCCCTTTGGCTAGAGAGCTGCGTGAGGGCAACATAACCTCAAAATAACGTTTGTCGTTTTCATATTCGGCCAAAAGGGAACGCCAGAAAGAAACATCGTCGTAACTTTCTACATAGGCAACGATTTTCCTTCGTGCCTGTTTGGGCTTCAGACTATTGGCGGCTCCAATATAGAGTGAAGTAAGATTGTCTGTGAGTCTTTTTCCCATAGCCGTAATTGTTTTAACGAGTTGTTATATCACTTACTTCGGTTACTGCATCCAGCCATCCGTTCATGATGAGAGCAGGGGAGTGTGTGGTAAGGATGATTTGTACATTCGGGTTCAAGCTCCGGATAAGTGCGATAAGTCGTTGCTGCCATTCTACATGAAGTGAGATTTCTGGCTCATCCATGAATAAGGCAAAGGGCTGGTTGTCTTGCACCAGTACAGTCAACAGAATGACAAGCATTTGTTTCTCTCCGGATGAAAGTTGGTACGGAGTCAGTGTATCACCGTCCTGTTCGAATAATATTTCGTTGCTTTTGCGGTTTATCTTCTTGCCTGTTTCGCTGAACAAATCGTCTATCAGATCCTGGAATTTGGTTTTAGGACGTGAAACATCTGCTGCGCGTGCCTGGCTTTCTGCAACTCCACTGGTGAGCAGCTCAATAATCCGGTTTCCGATATTTACCTGATAGTCGAGATACCGGCGCTGTAACTGATACAGTTGCCAGTCTAATTCTGTCTTGACATTTGCATTTCCAATTTTTTCCAGTAAGTCGGAATTAATAAGCGGACGGTCGAAACTGCGAATCACATCGAAGCGGATGAAATTGGCATCCTCGGGAGAAAAGATAAACGAAACACCCGGTTGAACTCCGTTGGTGAGCGCATGTCCTTCCAGTTCGTTGAGGTAACGTACAGAATTATTCAGAATCGTACTTTTGCCGATTCCGTTTATACCACTCAGTATATTGACATCCGCACGCAAGTTCCACGAAATATTCTTTCTTCCCCACAGGCCTTTAATCTCAATACGTTTAATATAGTCAGCTTGTTTCCTCATGGTTACATTATTTTTATAGCCTCTAAACAAAAGTACGCATTATCCGGGAATAAATCAATGTTTCCGCCGCTCTTTTTTCGAAGAACTCTTACCTTTGCAAAAGGAAAAAATCAAGATTGACGTCGCGTATGGCTTAACCTATGTGACGGATGTGTAAGATGATTGGTGTATGAAAGAAAATACGACTATAAAATCTCCGATACTTTATTTGCAGCATCAGTATGAATTGTTGCAGATGGAGTACGAATATGAAAAGGAACAGTTCAAGCAACAGACAGAGCTGATGGGAATAGGACGGAAAATCAAACGGGGAATGTGCTGGTATCCGTTGAATTTGGGGCGGAATTATTACAATGCCCTTAATCAGTTGGTCGTAGAGGTTGAACGGCGGGAGGATAAGGAAATTGAGCATCAGTTTGAGTATGGTCGTCCGGTCTGTTTCTTCACACAGGATATATCGGGTAAGCTGAATTACCTGAATTTCGTAGCGACGGTGAATTATGTGGATGAGGACCGTATGGTGGTGATTCTTCCTTCTGTAGACGCTTTGCTTGCCTTGCAGAGTAAGGAGGTACTGGGGGTGCAGTTGTATTTCGATGAAACCAGTTACCGGCTGATGTTTGAGGCTTTGAAGCAAGTAATAAGTGCCAAGAACAACCGTCTGGCAGAATTGCGTGATATTTTTCATGGAATTCAGCCCGTTTCCACTTTTTCGTTTCAGCCGGTACGTTTCCCGTGGTTGAACCGTACGCAGGAGGAGGCAGTAAACAAGGTACTTCATGCCAAGGATGTGGCAATCGTACACGGACCTCCCGGAACGGGTAAAACCACCACGCTGGTAGAAGCTGTCTACGAAACGCTACATCGTGAAAATCAGGTACTGGTATGTGCACAGAGTAACATGGCAGTCGACTGGATCAGCGAGAAGCTGGTCGACCGTGGAGTGAGTGTGCTGCGTATCGGAAATCCCAGTCGGGTAAACGACAAGATGCTTTCGTTCACTTACGAGCGGCGTTTCGAGTCGCATCCCGATTATCCGCAACTGTGGAGTATGCGTAAGGCTATCCGTGAACTGTATGCCCGAATGCGGAAGGGAACGGACCGTGAAGCCATTCGGCAAAAGATAAATTCTCTGAAAGATCGTGCTACGGAGTTGGAAATACGTATCAATGAGTCGCTGTTTGCAGATGCTCGAGTCATAGCGTGTACATTGGTAGGCAGTGCCAACCGTCTGCTGATGGGACAGAAATTCGGCACGTTGTTTATTGATGAGGCTGCACAGGCGTTGGAACCGGCATGCTGGATTGCCATCCGAAAGGCAGACCGTGTGATTCTGGCCGGCGATCATTGTCAGCTTCCTCCTACGGTAAAAGCTCCGGAAGCGCTTCGGGCGGGGTTGGGGCATACGTTGATGCAGACCATTGTGAAAAACAAGCCTGAAACGGTTTCTCTGTTGAAACTTCAGTATCGGATGAATGATGAAATCATGCGCTTTTCGTCTGAATGGTTTTATGGAGGCATGTTACAATCGGCTCCCGAAGTAAAATATCGGAGTATACTCGATTTCGATACTCCCATCGAATGGATCAATACGGAGGGAATGGACTGTAATGAGGAGTTTGTCGGTGAGAATTATGGACGTATCAATAAACCCGAGGCAGAGTTGTCTATTGCCCAGTTAAAGGAGTATATTACCAAAATTGGTCGGGAGCGGTTTCTGAGTGAACGGATTGATGTCGGTTTGATCTCTCCTTACAAGGCACAAGTGCAGTATTTGCGCCGGCTGGTTCGGAATGATGCCTTTTTCAAGCCTTACCGGCAAGCGATAACCATCAATACGGTCGATGGCTTTCAGGGGCAGGAGCGTGATGTGATTCTCATCAGTCTGGTGCGTGCCAATGAAGAAGGGCAGATTGGTTTCTTGAATGATTTGCGTCGTATGAATGTAGCTATTACTCGTGCCCGTATGAAGCTGATTATATTGGGAGATGCTTCTACACTGACCAGACATGCTTTCTACAAAAAGTTGTATGGATATATCGAGAGTCTGCATGAATCGTATTGATACAGGTAAGTTTCTTATCGTATAAAAAAGGCTCTTCTTTCTACTTCCGTTTAATAAATGGAAGAGAGAGAAGAGCCTTTTGTTGTATGAAAGAGTTTGATTTTAGTTGACTAGAAGTCGTTTCTTCTTCCTGTATGCTTTCAGACGGTCCATAGCATGCTTACGGCTCAGCATAATCTGGCGCCGGTATACAAAGCAGGTTGTGAAAAAGTAAACGACGGCCTGTATCCATAATGCTCTGATTTGCGGTAAGGTATCGTGTAATGTCGCTCCCATGGTATTGATATGAACGTAACCGTTTATACCAAAAGTGGATGGGAATATCCAGGAGAAGATTTCCCAAAACTTGGGTACGGCCGCTCCTGGCCACGATATACCTGATATGAACAACAGAGGTACGGAGGTGAATACGAAAATCAGCATGCACGATTCTCTGTGGTGGATGAAAATCGAGCAAGTCATGGCAAAGAAAATACATGCCAGCAAGTAAGGCAGTGTAAACCAGAACAGCGTTGCAGGTTGTGCAAGCTGTACCAGACTGAACAGTTTGGGAACGACGCACAGAATATATGCCGCCATGACAGCGTAAATCATCAGGTAGGCCAAAGACTTGCCCATGACGATGCGTAAGGTTCCCTGATATTGTCGGCTGATAGGAACGAGATCGCGGAAACGGTTCGTTTCACGTGCCGTACCTGCCGACAGACCTACTCCCAACAGCAGTGTTTGCTGTATGATCAGTATCAGTACAGCCGGAATCAGAAAGCTGGCAAATCCGTCTTGTGGATTGAATAGCGAAACCGATTCATATTCTATAGGAGTTGTACTGATTTCATCTTGCCGCTCAGTCGTATTCCCTAAGCGTTTTATCTGAATGTCTTTGTTTATTTTCAGAGATGTTTCCGTATTTGCCAGCAGAATAGCTTTATAGTACAGCATGCCACTCATGTCGCAATAGATGCTTACATGTGTCTGCTTTCCTTCGGCTATATCGCGGCTGAAGCTTTCGGGTATATAAATAATACCATATATTTTCTGCTCTTTCAGCAGTTGTTTGGCTTCCTCCATGTCGGCACAATAAGATTGTATGTGTACGTCCGGTGTTCCGTCTACCATGCGGATGTATTTTCGGCTGAGGGAACTGTTGCTTGCATCTACTACAGCAGTGGGGACTTCACGAACCACTTCATTGGTGTAGATAAAAGCATATATCAGCGGATAAGCCAATGGTACCAGCAGGAAGAAAATCAGTACTCCCTGATCTTTGATGGTAGCTTTAAGCTCTTTTCTGAAAATATAGAATAATCCGTTGAACCCTTGCTGTATTGTATGTCGGAGTGAATATTTTTCCATGAATCAAGCTTTTAAGGAATATAGATATAGTGTAACATAATCGTACGTAATCTTTTCAGTACGAAGAATGGAAGCAGCATAAATATCAGTAGTGCTACCACAGAATGCCATGCATAAATGAGCGGATAACCGTTTAGAGCAAGATTGGCATATAGCAGAAAATAATGCCGTAAAGGAAACAGCATGCACAGTGCTTGAAGCGTCGGGTGCATCGCCATTACTGGATAGGTGAATCCTGAAATGGAGAACGACAGAACTCCCCACAATGAGGCGGCACTGAGTGCCAGACGGAGTGTTCCGAATAATCCGAAAAAGAATATGCCTACTGCCTGCGAAGCAAGAACAAGTAACAGTCCCGCCAAAAGCATGGGGAATATGCCGCTGTTACACGGATAATGCAGAAATCCATAAAGATATACATTATAGAATACAGCGATGATGAAGAAAATGATGGTCTGTGGCAATAGTTTCCCTACCAGTGCTGTGACGATGGAATTATCTGCCATGTGCATCAGTTCTTTTGCTGTATTTTCTTTCACTTCTACGCCTATGGTGTAGGCTGTAACCAGGAAGATGAGCAGCATCAATATTCCTGGGAAAAGTGTATTGCACAAATATACGGAATAGTTCAGCCACGGATTGTTCAGGGCATGTGTATCTATCACAATGGGTTGCAGAAAGGCCATAGCCTGGTCTTCTGTAGCGCCCTTAGCCAGTAAGGTACTTTGTCCGATGGCCGCCGAAGCCAGTTCGCTCATGGTACGTTGGTCTCGGTAAAGCAGTGAGCCGGCTATCAGGTACGAAAAGTTTGTGTAAAAAGAAACTTTAGGCTGTCTGCCTGCGATTGCTTTTTCTGTCGTCCCTTGTGGTATGTAATAGAATGAGTAAATTTCTCCGCGCTGTACAGCTTCTCTGGCTTCGTTAAAGCTATTGTAATGAGCTACAATTTTTGTCTGCTGAAAAGCGTCCAGGTTACGTATGATTGCACGAGTTGTTGAGGTGTTATCTAAATCCACTACACCTGCCGGCATATTGGTAGGTAGTCCGCTGCTCATCAATGTTGTGAAGAATATATAACTGAAGACAGGGGCTATTACCATGCAGAACAGATACATTGGTTTGGTTGCAATGCGCATTACTTCTCGCTTTGCAATCTGTAACAGGCGTTTATGGATGGTTATTGACATGACTGTTTTTTATTTTTCAATGATAGCCGACATTCCCGGGCGTAAGTTTTCTACAGGCTGTACTGGTTTAGCTTTTACTTCGAATGTTTTCAGGTCAAACTGTCCGGTTGTTTTTGTTGCTTTCCAGGCAGCATAAGTACCTAGGTCTTTCATGTAAATGACCTTGAATGTAACGTTCTTTTCCAAAGCCGGTACATAGGCGCTGATTTCACCTCCTACGGTGAAGTCTTTCAGGTAATCTTCCCGTACGTTGAAAGTTACCCACATGTCATTCATTTGGGCCACATTCATGATGGGAGCACCTGTACCGACCAGTTCGCCTACCTTTGGGAAAATCTCTGTCACTTCTCCGTCGGCAGAAGCGATCAGATAAGTTTCATTGATGTAAGATGTAACTTCGGCTACGGCACCTTTGGCACGTTCTACCTGAGCTGCTGCCATAGCTTTATCTTCACGTTGAGCACCATTCTTGGCCATGGTATATTGTGCATTTGCAGCTCGTTCGGTAGCAGCCATCGCATCATATTGGGCTTTTGCTTCGTCACGTTTCTGGGCCGACATGACTCCTTCTTCATACAGTCTGTTGACACGGTTGTATGATTTCTCGGCTATTTCCAGTCCGGCTTTTGCTTTTTGCCACATTTCGAAAGCAGCCTGGAGTTGTTCGGAACGAGTGCCTCGTATTGCTTTTTCATTTAGGGCTTGTGCCGCTTCTTCAGCAGCTTGTGCTTGCGACAATTTGGCCTGAACATCGGGGGCCTCGAGTATGGCAAGTGTATCGCCTGCCTTAACCTTGTCACCTTCGTCTACCAGGAATTTAAGAATACGTCCCGGTACTTTGCTTGATACACGATATTCGGTCGCTTCTGCTTGTCCTTGAATGATTTCAGGACCTTTTCCGAGGGTAAAGAACCCGATAATGCTTACAATAACAATTACAGCTGCAAGTGTAAAGAATGCCAGCATGATATTGCTGCGTTGAGATTTTTCGGTCATATTGGTTTGTTATTTTAATGTTCCCATTGATTTGTTTAAATATATTTCACTCATTTTCAAATCGATTTGAGCATCGATTTTTCCAGATTGTGCTGAGAGCCAGGCTGTCTGTGCTTCGAGTACGTTACTGGTTGGAATGACTCCTTCCTTAAAGCCCAGGTTAGCATATCGGAGATTTTCTTCAGCTTTTTCCATATTCTTTTCTGCCATGTTCAGCTTTTTGACGGCTTCGTTTACTTTATATGAGCTTTGGGTAACTTGTAGTTCTACTTTCTCCTTTACATCTTCCAGCTGGTAGCGGGCTATATTGGCTTCTGCTTTGGCTGCCTTTACTTTATAAATACCTTCTCCCCAGTGGAATACAGGTATTTTTACAATGACTCCGATTCCCCACATTCCTCTGAATTTATTTTCAAATCCGTTGACAAGTGACGGGTTGGAAAATAAGTAGTTGGCTGTCAGTCCGACAGAAGGAAGAAATTCTGCACGCGTAACATTGACTTTCTGACGGTAAATCTTTTCTGCAAGCTCCAGTGATTTCAATTCCTCGCGGTTGGCGAAGGCTGTACTTACATTACTTTCTGTATACATATCAGGTAAGGTAAGATTTTCCATATTCTCGTCTGCCAGTCGGATATCTGTGTTTAAGGGGATGCCACAGAGTTGACAAAGTACCATTTTCGATAGACTGAGTCCATCTTCTACTTGTGTCAGGGTCATTTCGGCTTCATTTACTTTTACTTTAACACTAAGTTCGTCGGCAGTGGTTGCTACACCTTCTGCAACCATCTTACTTACATCAGAGTCCAGCTTCTGTACTAGTTTTAAGAAACTTTCGGCCAGCTTCTTTTTATTTACAAGGGAAATGACTTGCCAGTAAGCCTGGTCTGTACTCAATATGACATCCTGCATTCCTGTAGCATGTTGCGATTGAGCAAGCTGTTCTGCATATTTGGTAATCTTGTTGTATGCGATGATTTTTCCTCCCATGAAAATGGGCTGGGTCAGTGTAGCTGCTCCGACATACAGATTTCTTGTATCGGTGCGGAATGCGTCAAGAATACTTTGTCCGGCTTGATTGAGTGCTCCTGGTATTTTACCCATCACATTATTCAAAGGGGTAAGGAGAGGAAGGAGTTCAGGATGTTGCATAGCTACCTGTTGCAATTCCTGTCCCAATTGTTGCAGTCCGTTTCCTACGCTTGTACCCATGTTACCGATAACTTGTTTCTGGTCATCGTTTAGTAACGATATTTCTTTTTGGGTACGCATGTAACTCCCTGTAACATCTATCTTGGGCAAAAAGTTGGTAAATGCTGCTTTCTGCTGATAATGTGCGGCATTTACTTTCTCTTGTGCGATGCGTAGTTCTTTGTTGTTCGAGAGAGCCAATGCACGACAACTGTCCAGATTTAGGATTCGTTGGGCATAACTGCTTAGAGCCAGCCCGAACAATAAAATGAAACTTAAAACTCTTTTCATTACCGATTCTACTTTAGGTTTTAGTTGCTTATGCAACATTGCAAATGTATCACAATATAAACAATCCACCAAGTAAAAAGGTTGAAAAGGATTATTGCATTAATGCTTTTTTGCTTTTTTAGCTTATTGGCCTGAGTTAATTAATATTTGGTTATTTTAGAGTACTTGGGTTTATGTGCAATGGAATTGAATATGACCCGCGGAGTTTGGTTCATTCCGAAGTTGCGACTGACAGCAGATTGCGTTTCAGGAGTTTCTACGGCTGGGAAACTGCCATTTTCGATGTGATGCAATACGGCAGCCATTAGTGCATCTTGTTCAGTGCCTAATTCTCCCAAGTATCCTGATACGTCTTCACTGACGGTATAATCGGATTTTAATCCATCGGTGTAGTAATCGTAGTAGTTTTCTGAATTGCTGATATATGCAGTAGTCAGCCAAAATTCCAGTTTTGAGTATGAAGCATTCGTAAACAAGCTTTGGGCTACATTCTTGCCGAAGGTATTTTCTCCTACTTGAAGCAGTTTGTCACCCAGATACGGACGCAGGCAATTGATAACCAGTTCCGAGGCCGAAGCGGTATTGCTTGTCGTCAGGATATATAGATGTTCGTACGAGGCTTTGGAAACTCCTTGCAGTAATGCCGGATCGAATGCATAATTCTCCACTTTATTCAACTTGTCGTTAAAGATCAGGTTGAAGCAGTTCTGTCCCATTGCATTGGATGGAGCAAGTATTGTGCTAAGCAATTGAGCGGTAGAAACATATCCTCCCGGATTGTATCTTAGATCCAGGACAATATCATTGGGAGAAGAGGCCAGTCCTTCTGCAAATTTGCTTTTCAGGTCTGACTCTTCAGAAGTTTCGAAACTATTATACATGATATAGAAAACCTTCTTCCCGTTTGATGTTGTAAAATTCCGTGTCAGATAGACACTGGGTTCTTCAATTATACGTGGCTGAGGCATGGGTATCTCTAGCGTATCGGGTGTAGTACTTTCACCTTTTCTGGCTACCTTGTATGTATAAGCCGTTGTCGGTGTCTGGATATATCCAGCATAATTACTGCTGCTGAGCTTGGTTCCGTTAGCCATGCAGATGTGGTCACCTCGCTTCAGTCCTGCTTCGCTTGCCGGTGATTCAGGCTGAACATATAAAATGGTATAATAATAGTCGCCGTCGGTACCACGAACCAATGTCCCTTCAATTCCATAAGTAGGATTATTGCTTAGTACGCGTGTCGTTTTTACGGAGTCAATGTGTGAGAAGGTTACTCCGTTTTTTTTATCCTGATCGGATACAACCGACTCCAGAAAGTCGGCAGGCTTATCGAAAAAATCAAGACCGTCTTCAGCAGGAAGGTCTTCGTAGAACAAATAGTTCTGTTGCATGGTTTCATAAATCCATGTCTTGCTTCCAATCAAGGCATAATATTCTCCGGAACGATCTTCTCCACACGACAACATGAATACTGTCGAGAGCATAAGACCTAGTATGAAATAGATCGGTTTTTTTCTCATAAAGGTATTATTCCATTTCAAATGAATTCTGGCCAATCATATTGCCGTCGGCAAATATATAAACATTGTATGTTCCCGAAGGAAGGAACTCTTCTACGTCCCAGTATACAGTAACACTTTGTTCCTCACCGGTATATTCAATATATTTCTTTATTGAATAAGTAATCTGGCGATCTTCATATTGGAATGTTGTATTACCTTTTGATAGAATTTCATTGTTCGGTTTGGCGATACGCACATAAATCGTCTTGTTACCAGTCTTAGCCGTAATGTTTTTGACGATGGTAAATGATATAGCAATCTTTTTCACGTCTTTTACCTTACGTGCTTTCTTGCCTCGCTTGTTCATCGGAAGTGCAGAGATATTCGTTGCATCAAGCTGTGCAGCCAGCGATACTCTTTCGTTCAAATTCTTTTTCTCTGCCGCGAGCGTGTTGATTTGTGCAGTTGCGGCTGTATACTTGCTTTTCACTTCCTGATTTTCTACCATTAAGGCTGCGTTCAGACGATTGAGTGAGTCTATTTGCATGACATAACTTCTCAATACGGCACGTACCGTCTTCAGCTCTTTCTTAAGACGTATGATTTCTGCTGCATTGCTGCTTTTTACTTGTCGCAGTTCTTCCAGCAAGCGCTGTGTCTTCAACTTTTCACTTTCCAGTTTTTCGCGCAGGGAGTCATTATTTATTTGTACTTGAAGCTCATCATATTGAGTGGCGAAAGTACTGTATTCGTTTTCCATTTCTTCCTTTTCGACAGCGAATACCTCGGTCATTTCTCTATTTTTGCGAAACTCGTTGAACGCTAAAAATGAAACTCCGGCAACCACAACGATTAAGGCCGCTATAATAATCACTAATTTTTTATTTTTTTCCATGAGAAACAGATTTTGCGGCAAAAATACAACATTTTATGCATACGTATTGTCCTTGAGTATAAAAAAAAACATAATCTATGGTTGTTGTATGATGATAGGAGGGGTATCTCCTGTAATCCAGTCATAGAAAGTATATTGAGGGTAAAGAGAAGCATTGTTCTCAATCCAATTATTGAGTATATCCATGACTAATATTCCATTTTGGGTTTTCATGGTCTGTGCATCATAAGTATATATCTCTTTGAGAGTAGCTTGATAGCTACCGTAAACCGTTTTTATGTCATCGTCACAAGATAATCCGCATTCTATTATACAGTTGTTTGCGGAGTAGACAAGTGCGGCATATTTTTTCTTTGACGGATATCCGGCGGTCGTATAAGCATAGCAATTTTTCATTTCACTCCTAGGTTCCATTGTATAGCAGATGCCTGCTCCAGCCTGAGTATGAAGAAAATTGCATTCACTTGTATAGCAATTCAGTATTTTACCTGAATTACTATAAGAAATTCCACCAACTTTCCCGTTGGGGTGTTGAAAATCAATGTTCTCAGATGAACTGTTTATAATGCATCCTTTGTTGATACCAACCATTCCTCCTGGTTTGTTGTCATTCATTTCTACAAAAGTATTATTGCCCTTGATATGACATCCGATTATAGTGCCATTATTTCTTCCTGCAAGTATAGCTTCGTATTTGCAAATATGACTTCCGGTGAATGAAGCATTTATTATATTCAAGTCTTTGACAATGCCTGTTGTATCTATGCAAGAAAACAGAGCATATGAATCCATATCTTCTTTTGGGGTGAGATATAAATTGTATAGTGAATGATTCTGTCCGTCCAGGCAGTCCTTAAATCCCATATAATTGGCTTCCTGTGACTCAATGCGTCCGATAGGTTGTAGTCGTTCACATTGTTCGGGAGTGAAGTAAATATCATTGAGCAAGTAATATGTCCAGTTACCATTATTGGAAGTTCCAAATTCATCTAACGTTCTGTTGGAGTAAACTTCTCCGTTGATTAAATGGGTAAAAGCAATAAAATCTTCTGCTGTACTTATGCCACATTCGTTATTGGACTTAAGATTATATTTATATTGATATCCCTGTTGGAAAGTTGTTGGCGTGAGCTGCGCTGTATAATTACCTTCAGAAGTTTTTAAGGTAATATTTATCGAGATATTTGATGCGGGTGGGACTATCAGCTTATAAATTCCATTTTCTTGTTTCGTGAATTTTTGTGTATGCAACTTATCTGATGTATATGTCAGTTGTGCATGTCGCCAATCAATATTATTTATTGAAATAGAAGGGGTAAAGCTTATTTGTTCTAAATGAGAATTTAGGCGAGCGTTAACTTGAAAAATAAGTTGTGAGAATATATGATTGAATTGCAGAGTAATAGGACTTTGGTATTTGAAAATGCCAGTACTATACAATATATCTTTTAGACTTCCGTCTTTTTCATAGGGACAAAAGTCTCTTTCTATATATGGGTAATAGGCGGTGACAGTAGCTTCAGATCGTTCTGGATTCCATTGTAGTTCAGTAGGGAAATTCCATCCTTCCTTTTCATAGGTTAGTAATAAATTGTCGGCAGATATTCCTCCTGAACTATAGAATGATATGCAACTTCCATCTGGTAGGTAATTGGACCTGATACCTCTGGCTGTATTGTCCTGAAACGGGACTGATAAATTTCCTACGATGGAAACTGTACTATCTGTAGGAGAAAACAAATATTCTTGAGTGCAACTGTTCAAAATGGCCAAAAGGGTAATGGCGATGGACAAATATTTCATGGCGTTCGATTTTATATTTATAATTTACTTTTTATTAAGATTAACGCCAATTTTGAGATTTGTATACCCGAATTCTGAAAAAAATACGCTGCCGAACCTTCTCAGGCAGGCAGCGCAAGCTACAATACAAAATACAAATACAACTAAACGAGATATATTGTAAAATTAAGAAATAGAAATCACAAACAAAAATTTGGGAACAAAAAAATGTAATTCCTATTCTTATTTTTCTTTACAAATAAAGTCTATTACACAATGCCTTGTGCCATCATGGCATGTGCAACTTTCATAAATCCGGCTATGTTCGCACCTTTCACGTAGTTAATGTAGCCGTCAGGTTCTGTACCGTATTTCACGCATTGTTCGTGAATGTTATGCATAATCTGATGCAGCTTTTCATCCACTTCCTGAGCAGACCAGCTCAAGTGCATTGCGTTCTGGCTCATTTCCAATCCAGAAGTTGCTACACCACCGGCATTGACAGCCTTACCTGGAGCATACATCAGTTTATGTTCGATGAAGGCATCAATAGCTTCAGGTGTACAGCCCATATTCGAAATTTCTCCTACACAGAGTACATGGTTGTCAATCAGATGCTGAGCATCTTCTCCGTTCAATTCGTTCTGTGTAGCGCATGGTAGTGCGATATCTACTTTGACTTCCCACGGACGACGTCCTTCTACAAATGTAGAATTAGGGAATCTTTCTGCGTAAGGTGCTACGATATCGTTGCCCGAAGCACGTAGTTCAAGCATGTAATCGATCTTTTCTCCACTGATACCCTCCGGATCGTAAATGTATCCGTCAGGACCGGAAATAGTTACGACTTTAGCTCCCAGTTGAGTAGCTTTGGTAGCTGCTCCCCATGCAACATTTCCGAAGCCGGAAATCGCAACAGTCTTTCCTTTTATGTCGATACCTTTCTTATCGAGCATGTGCTTTACAAAATACAAGCCGCCGAATCCTGTAGCTTCAGGACGGATTAATGAACCGCCGAACTCCAGACCTTTACCGGTAAATGTACCTGTAAATTCATGAGTCAGTTTCTTGTACATGCCAAACATGTATCCAACTTCACGGCCACCTACACCGATATCACCGGCCGGAACATCCATATCAGGACCCAGATGGCGCCACAATTCCAGCATGAAGGCTTGGCAGAAACGCATGACTTCCGCATCGCTCTTTCCGCGCGGAGAGAAGTCGGAACCACCTTTACCACCACCCATAGGCAATGTGGTAAGGGCATTCTTGAAGGTTTGTTCGAATCCTAAGAATTTCAAGATAGAAAGGTTTACCGATGCGTGGAAACGGATACCACCTTTATACGGGCCAATGGCATTGTTGAATTGAACACGGTAACCTAAGTTTACTTGTACTTTACCTTTATCGTCTACCCAGGGTACGCGGAAAGTAATAATACGGTCAGGCTCTACCAGACGTTCAATTAACGAAACTTTTTCAAATTCAGGATGTTGGTTGTAGATATCTTCAATGGATAAGAGAACTTCTTTAACTGCTTGCAAATACTCTGATTCACCCGGATGCTTAGCTTCCAGAGATGACATAATTTGATTAATATCCATGATCTTTTTGTTTAAGGTCTGACAAAATGAAATTATTTGTTATTGCAAAGATAGGATTTTACCTAGAATGGCAAAATATTTTGGCTTGTTTTTGCCTCTAAAAAGTGATAAAAAGTTAAAGCGCGGTAATACATTTTTTGTCCGAAAGTAATTTTTCTCTGCCGGTAAGTTGCACAAATCAATAGAAATCCCGTTATTTGTTAAATAAATAAAGCGTAAACCTTGAAGCTATGCTCAGTAAGTTAAAATTAAATCAGCTCTATTTTAAGGATACACAGTTTGTCAACCTGATGACGAAACGAATCTTTAACGTACTTCTTGTTGCCAATCCTTACGATGCTTTCATGCTGGAAGACGACGGACGTATCGATGAAAAGATATTTATCGAATACATGAATCTCAGTCTTCGTTATCCGCCTCGTTTCACACAGGTTTCTACCGAAGAAGATGCCTGGAAGCAGTTGGGAAATACCATGTTCGATCTGGTTATTTGTATGCCGGGATCGGACAACAGCGATACGTTCGATATTGCACGGCAGATCAAAGAGAAGTACCCTCACATTCCGCTGGTGGTACTGACTCCGTTCTCTCATGGTATCAAAGAACGTATGGAGCACGAAGATTTGAGCATTTTCGAGTATGTATTCTGCTGGTTGGGAAACACCGACTTACTGGTATCTATCATCAAGCTGATAGAGGACAAGATGAATCTGGAACACGATATAAAGGAAGTCGGTGTACAGATGATTCTGTTGGTGGAAGATTCCATCCGTTTCTATTCGTCCGTACTGCCCGATTTGTATAAGTTTGTCCTTCGTCAGAGTCAGGAGTTTGCAACCGAAGCTTTGAATGAGCACCAGCGTACGTTGCGTATGCGTGGTCGTCCGAAGATTGTGCTGGCACGTTCGTATGAAGAAGCCATGAATTTATATAATAGGTATCAGCATAACATGCTGGGTATTATATCGGATGCACGTTTTCCACGTGAAGGTCAGATTGATCCGAAGGCAGGCATCCGTTTCCTGACCGAAGTACGTAGCCGTGATCCTTTTATCCCGTTGATCCTTCAGTCGGCAGAGGTTACCAATAAGAACTTTGCAGAGAGTTGTGGGGCACAGTTCATCGATAAGAATTCCAAGAAAATGAATATTGACTTGCGGGAGGCCGTTTCCGAAAATTTCGGTTTTGGCGATTTTATTTTCCGCAATCCCAATACCATGGAAGAAGTGGTTCGTGTGCATAACTTGAAAGAGTTGCAGAATGTCATTTTCTCCATACCGGCTGAATCGCTTCTTTATCATATTACCCGAAATCATATTTCACGCTGGCTGTATTCACGCGCCATTTTCCCGGTAGCCGAGTTCCTGAAGCAGATTTCATGGAAAGACTTGCAGGACATCGACGCACATCGTCAGATTATTTTCGAAGCGATTGTGAAATACCGTAAGATGAAGAATCAGGGAGTGGTGGCTGTGTTTGAGCGCGACCGTTTCGACCGGTATTCTAATTTCGCTCGTATCGGCGACGGCTCACTGGGAGGAAAAGGACGTGGACTGGCGTTTATTGACAACATGGTAAAACGGCATGCCGAGTTTGAAGAATTTGAAAATGCCTCCGTTGTTATTCCGAAAACGGTAGTACTTTGTACCGATATCTTCGATGAGTTCATGGATATGAACCAGTTGTATCAGGTTGCGTTAAGCGATGCCGACGATGAGACAATCCTGCGTGCCTTCCTGCGTGCCAAGTTGCCCGACCGGCTGGTTGAAGACTTTTTCGCCTTTTTCGATGTGGTGAAGTCTCCTATTGCCATACGCTCATCCAGTTTGCTGGAAGACTCTCATTATCAGCCGTTCGCTGGTATTTACTCTACGTATATGATACCTTATCTGACAGACAAATATGAAATGCTTCGCATGTTGAGTGATTCAATAAAGGGAGTCTATGCTTCGGTATATTATAAGGATAGTAAGGCGTATATGCAGGCTACCAGCAACGTGATCGATCAGGAAAAGATGGCGGTGATTCTTCAGGAAGTGGTGGGTACACAGTATGGCGACCGTTTTTATCCTTCTATTTCGGGGGTGGCGCGTTCCATCAATTATTATCCCATCAACGACGAACTGGCAGAAGAAGGAACGGTCAGCCTGGCACTGGGACTCGGAAAATATATCGTCGACGGAGGACTGACGTTGAGGGTTTGTCCTTATCATCCGGATAAAGTGCTTCAGACCAGCGAGATGGAGATGGCTTTACGCGAAACACAGACGCGTTTCTATGCGCTCGACCTGAAGAATCTGGGACAGAACTTTTCGCTCGACGACGGCTTTAACTTGTTGAAACTTCCGGTAAAGGAAGCCGAGAACGATGGAGCTTTGACCTACATCGCCTCTACCTACGATCCGTATGATATGGTTATACGCGATGGTATTTATCCGGGAGGCCGTAAGGTCATCACTTTTGCCAATATTCTTCAGCACGATGTTTTTCCGCTGGCACGTATTCTCCAGCTTGCTCAGAAGTACGGACAAGGCGAAATGCGTCGTCCTGTGGAGATAGAGTTTGCTGTAAATCTGGATGCGAAAGAGAAAAAGGGTGTTTTTTATCTGTTGCAGATACGTCCGATGGTGGATATGAAGGCCGATTTGAATGAAGACTTGAATACTATACCCGAAGATCAGCTTCTGCTCAAGAGCGTGAATTCGTTGGGGCAGGGGATTATGGATGATATTCAGGATGTGATTTATGTGAAGACCGACGGATATTCAGCGTCCAATAATCAGTTGATTGCTTATGATATAGAAAAGCTGAACAAGCGTTTCCTCGACGAAGGTAAGCATTACATATTAGTCGGACCGGGACGCTGGGGAAGCAGCGATACATGGTTGGGTATTCCCGTAAAATGGCCGAACATATCGGCGGCCCGCGTCATCGTGGAAGCAGGGCTGACCAATTATCGTGTCGATCCGAGTCAGGGAACACACTTCTTCCAGAACCTGACCTCTTTCGGAGTAGGGTATTTTACGATCAATGCTTACATGAACGACGGCTTGTACAATCAGGAGTTGCTGAACAGCATGCCGGCCGTAGAAGAAACAAAATTCTTGCGGTGGGTTCATTTCGACAAGCCTTTGACTGTCAAGATGGATGGAAAAAAGAAAATAGGTGTGGTTTGCATGGCTTAATCGCACTATATTGCAGAAAAACAGGCAGAAAGATTACACGAAGAAGCCTTTGGCAAATATGTTCTTTGGTCTTTCTGTCTGTTCTTTTTTTGTACTTATCCGTTATTCCTGTATTCCAGTGGACTCATACCGACATAGCGTTTGAAATATTTTCCGAAAAAGGACATATTGGCAAAATTCAGCGAGTCGGAAATTTCCTGAATAGACAATTTTGTTGATTTTAATTGTGATTTTGCATCCATGATGACCATCCGTGAGATGATTTCCATACATGTATTTCCCGTGGCTTGTTTCACAGTTGTACAAAGATGTGTATGAGTGATACCTAATTTTTCTGCATACCAAGATACATTGCGTGTCTTGTTGTAATTTTGCATCACTAGCTGGGTGAAATTCTTACACAATATCTCACTTTTCGAAAGACTGCTTTTATTATCGTTTTACATAGCAGCTATACCCGTATGAATGTCACTATATAAATGAGACGTGATAAGTTTGCGTGTATTTTCATTAAAGAATTCATATAGTTTGATGAGGAAACAAAAGTAATCTTTCAGCAATGTAGCACCCTCTGGACGAAGAGTGATGAGAGGACGTCCCAAGGGTATGTATAATGTGTTGATGGTAGAAGGGTTTAAATTGGCTTGTTCTATATACTTTGAAGAAAATCCGCCAAAATATAACTCCAGTTCTCCTTTTACACTGTGTATCTGAAGGATGGTTCCCGGCATGATAGATACAAAATCATTTTTCCTTACAGTGATTTTATTCAAATTGACCGAAGCTTCCACTTCTCCTCCCAAACATAGAACAAAAATTTCCGATTTTATCCGGCAGGGGAAATTTGTATACAAACTGAGTAGTTCCTTACTGATTCCGGTTCCTACAATCCATTCCTCCGGCAAATCTATCTTGGGTAGTTCTTTTTCCATATGTATTGATTTTTTGCAAAGGTAACGGTTTTTAGAATATAGACGATTATGCTATTCGCGAAAATACTTGTTAAGTTTTGTAAATTAATTATTTAGGTATGTAGGGTGAATCAAATATTAAAAAAAAGAACAAAAATAATAAGATTAGACCTTGTAGAATACACTAAAAGGTAGTTACTTTGCAACCGCTAAAAATAACTTAACTTAATTAATAGATGAAAAAGAATTTGTTTTTATGCTTATTCGCTGCATTATGTACAATGGGTACATTTACTGCTTGTAGCAGCGATGATGAATCGGGTGTAATTACACCTGCAGCAGCTGATGTAACAGGTAACTATAAGGGTAATCTGGATGTGATGGTGGATGCAGCAAATTTGCCCACTGTTGAAAATCAGTTAGTATCAGTAACCAAGGCTGGTGAGTCTACTGTAAGTCTGTCAATATCTGATTTTTCTTTCATGGGTATATCAATTGGTGATATCAATTTGAACGAATGTCAGTTAAGTGGAAGTGGTGACAAATATACTTTCACTGGAACAACAAAAGTTAATGCTGTTATACTAACAGCTGATGTAGAAGCTGAAGGTACTTTTGAAGGAGATAAACTGACTATCAATATGGATATAGATGCTTCTGTTGCTGGCCAAAAACAAACTGTAAAGGTTGTTTATACAGGTACCAAGTTGACTGGCTCTGAAAGCAGTGAAGCTAAGATTCTTTCTTTTGTTTTCGATCAGGAAGTATCTGCAGCTAATGCAGTCGTATTGGAACAGCCGGTAGTTGATGAAACGGCAAAGACCATTAAGTTTGCTGTAAGTGCTGATGCTACTAGCGATGATTTGTCAAAACTGATGCCGACTATTGAGGTTTCTGAAAAAGCAACTGTAACTCCAGCAAGTGGAGCTGCTCAGGATTTTTCAAACGGTAAAACCGTAACTTATACCGTAACTGCTGAAAATGGTACAAAGGTTACATATACAGCTTCTATTTCTGCTAATGTAACTTCTTATGATTTTGAAAACTGGGTAGCAGGTGTAGAAGATACAGAAGGTCTGACACCCGATATGATTTTCTATAATCCGGAAGGATGGTGTTCTAGCAATGCGGGAGCTCAGTTGTTAAAAGCATTCAAGTTGGCTGATAGCTATGTTGTTGAGGCTACAAATGATGCACATTCTGGTGAAAATGCTGTTTCAATTACTTCTATCGATACGAAAGGAAAAGATATGATTCTTGCAAAAGTTCCTAAGGTAACAACAGGTTCCTTGTTCTTGGGTTCTTTTATTACGGATATGTCTAGTACACTAAATAGTACAAAATTCGGTATTCCGTATTCTGCTAAAGCTGTTTCTTTGAAAGGCTGGTATAAGTATACTCCGGGTGCAGAATTTTATGTAGTAAACGAACAACCGTATGCTCAGCATTGCCATGAAGCTGTATTGGATGAAACAAAGACTGATGAATTCATGATTAGCATTGTCGTATATGAAACCAATGAATTTGATACAGAAGGATGGTCTGATTGTTTGACTGGAGATCCTGATTCTGAGAAAAATATCTATACATCCAGCCGTGTTGCCGCTATTGCTCAGTTGACAGGTGGTAAGCAGGATGAATGGAAAGAATTTGAGTTGCCTCTTGAATGGAAGAAGGAATATAGCGCTGATAAAAAATATCGTATGGCAATAATCTGTTCTGCAAGTAAGGATGGTGATAAGTTCTGGGGAGCTCCGGGTAGCAAATTGATTGTAGACGACTTTAAATTGATTGCTGAATAAAAATATATAAGAAATTTATTTTCGGAGAATGCGAAGGGCAGGCATCGATGATTGTAATTGATGCCTGCCCTTAGTTTTTTCGATTAAACAATACCCTGAGCCATCATGGCCTTGGCTACCTTCATGAAACCAGCTACGTTCGCACCCTTCACATAGTTGATGTAACCGTCCGGTTCTGTACCGTACTGTACACAAGCTTCGTGAATGTTCTTCATGATGCTCTTCAGCTTTTCGTCCACTTCTTCCTGGCTCCAGCTCAACTTGATAGAGTTCTGAGTCATTTCCAGGCCCGATACAGATACACCACCTGCGTTGGCAGCTTTACCCGGAGCGTACAGAATCTTAGCTTCCTGGAATACGCGGATTGCTTCAGGAGTAGATGGCATGTTGGCACCTTCAGAAACTGCGATGACACCGTTGGCAATCAGCGCTCTGGCATCGTCGCCGTTGATTTCATTCTGAGTTGCAGAAGGAAGGGCGATATCTGCCTTTTCATTCCACGGACGTGCGCCTGCCACATATTTGCAGCCGTATTTTTCTGCGTATTCGCGGATACGTCCACGGTACAAGTTCTTCAGTTCCATGATGTAATCCAGCTTTTCGCGGTCGATACCGTCCGGATCATAGATGTAACCGTCAGAATCGGACATGGTTACAACCTTAGCTCCCAACTGAATCAGTTTCTCTACGGTATATTGAGCTACGTTACCCGAACCAGATACCAAACAAGTCTTGCCTTTCAGTTCGATGTTACGTGTTTTCAGCATTTCCAGCAGGAAGTAGATGTTTCCGTAACCTGTTGCTTCCGGACGAATCAGCGAACCACCGAATTCACGTCCTTTTCCGGTCAGTACACCGGTAAATTCGTGAGCCAGCTTCTTGTACATACCGAACATATAACCCACTTCACGACCTCCTACACCGATATCTCCGGCAGGAACGTCTGTTTCAGGACCGATGTGACGCCACAGTTCCAGCATAAATGCCTGACAGAAACGCATGACTTCCGCATTCGATTTGCCACGCGGAGAGAAGTCAGAACCACCTTTACCGCCACCCATCGGAAGAGTGGTCAGTGAGTTTTTGAATGTCTGCTCGAAAGCAAGGAACTTCAAGATTCCCAAGTTTACTGAACTGTGAAAACGAATACCACCTTTATAAGGGCCGATAGCGTTGTTGTGCTGAACGCGGTAACCCATATTGGTCTGGATATTGCCTTTATCGTCCATCCAGGTTACACGGAACTGATAAACTCTATCTGGAATACACAAACGTTCAATCAGATTTACTTTGTCGAATTCCGGGTGTTTGTTGTATTCTTCTTCAATAGTGCCGAGCACTTCTTCTACTGCCTGATGATATTCAGGTTCATTTGGAAATCTTCTTTTCAGATCTTCCAGTACTTTAGCTGCATTCATAAATTATCTATATTAATTATTGGATTGTTTAATTTCTTTGTATGTGACAAAAATATAGATAATTTTTTATTTGCGCAACACCTTGATAAATAAAAACAAGAAAAAGCCTTAAAAATGATTGAATTTATAATTTAAATATGCGTAAATAGTTATTATTTGTCATTCCTTAATGATTTGATTACAGGAATAAATACAAGAGCTCCTGAAATAAGAATCATTACGACGAGGGGGCCGTCAATGCGTGGGGCGGAGGTCAGAATCACAAAGCAAAGTGCTGCCCAAAACAGGGTAAGAATGACACATTGGGTTTTGGTAAGTGGTTTTCTCATGGCTTTTAAACAGGTAAGGTTTATCAAATAAAAAAGCTGAAAATAAAGAATAAAGTATCTCTTTGCCAGAGATGTTTCTTCACTCTTTATTTCCAGCTTTTCGTTTATTCAGAAATTAGCATTGTTTCTTTTTCTTGTCTACAATGGCATCGATGCAGGCAATGGCTGTGATATTGACGATGTCACGTACAGAGCTTTCGATGTCTGTAAAGTGAATCGGTTTGTTCAGTCCCATCTGGATCGGGCCGATGACTTCTGTTTCACTCATGCTCTGAATGAGCTGATAAGTGGCATTGGCAGAACTCAGGTTCGGGAATACCAGCGTATTGACTTCTTTGCCTTTCAGACGTGTGAACGGATATTTTTCGTCGCGCAGTGCATTGTTCAAGGCAAATTTAACCTGCATTTCTCCGTCGATGGCCAGTTCCGGATATTCACGGTGCATGTAGCTGATGGCTTCGTGTACCTTTGCCGGACTTCCTTCCGTATCGGAACCGAAGTTGGAGTACGAAAGCATGGCTATCACTGGCTCCTGATTGAAGAAACGTACTGCCTTGACAGACAGTTTGGCGATGTCAATCAGCGTATCGGTATCCGGATGACGGTTGATCAGGGTATCGGCAATGAAATATGTTCCTTTCTTCGAGTTGAGGATGTGCATGGTACCGAAGTGGTTGTATCCCGGCTGTATGCCGATCACTTCCTTGGCCACCTTGATGGTATTCGAGTATTTGGTGTACAGACCGGTTACGAAGGCATCAGCTTCACCGGTTTCTACCATCATCATACCGAAGTAGTTGCGTTCGAACATCTTGTCGTTTGCCTCTGCGAAGTTCGCTCCCTCACGGGCACGCTTTTCACACAAGATGCGTGCATAGCGTTCGCGGCGTTCAGCCTCACGGTCGTGACGGAGGTTGACGATTTCAATGCCTTCCAGGTTCAGGTCAAGTTCTTTGGCCAGTTTGGCTATTCTTTCTTCGTTGCCCAGCAGAATCGGGTTACAGATACCTTCTGCCTTCGCTTCTACAGCCGCTTTCAGCATATTGGGGTGAGTACCTTCGGCAAAGACAACGCGCTGCGGGCAGCGGCGGGCTGTTTCGTACAACTGGCGGGTCAGCTTGTTTTCCTGTCCCATCAGTTCGCGCAGGTGATTCTTGTATGCCTCCCAGTCGGTAATCTGCTTGCGTGCTACACCCGATTCCATTGCAGCCTTGGCTACCGCCATGGAAACTTCTGTAATCAGTCGGGGATCGACCGGTTTCGGAATGAAATATTCCGGACCGAAAGTCAGGTTGTTTACATGGTATGCCTCATTCACTACATCCGGAACCGGTTTCTTGGCAAGTCCGGCAATGGCGCGTACGGCAGCCAGTTTCATTTCTTCGTTGATAGCTGTGGCACGGGTATCCAGTGCACCGCGGAAGATATACGGGAATCCGATAACGTTATTAATCTGGTTCGGATAGTCGGAACGGCCGGTTGACATCAGCACGTCGGGACGTGATGCCATGGCATCTTCATACGAAATTTCCGGAGTAGGATTGGCCAGTGCGAATACAATCGGATGATCGGCCATGCTTCGTACCATGTCCTGAGTCAGTACGTTGCCTCTCGACAAGCCAAGGAATACATCAGCTCCCTTGATGGCTTCTGCCAGTGTATGCACATCCGTACGGTCGGTCGCGAAGAATTTCTTCTGTTCGTTCAGGTCTGTACGCTGTTTGGAGATTACCCCTTTGCTGTCTAGCATGACGATGTTTTCCAGACGGGCACCCAGTGAAACGTATAGCTTGGTACACGATACAGCCGAAGCACCGGCACCGTTTACCACAATCTTCACATCTTCTATCTTCTTTCCTGCTACCTCCAGCGCGTTGAGCAGTCCGGCACTCGAGATGATAGCTGTACCATGCTGGTCGTCGTGCATGACCGGAATGTCGAGCTCCTCTTTCAGACGCTGTTCTATTTTGAAACATTCAGGAGCCTTTATATCTTCCAGGTTGATACCTCCGAAAGTCGGAGCAATGGCTTTTACTGCTTCGATAAACTTATCCGGATCTTTCTCGTTAACTTCAATATCGAATACATCAATACCTGCATAAATCTTAAAGAGCAGTCCTTTACCTTCCATTACAGGCTTTCCACTCATGGCACCTATGTCGCCTAAGCCCAGTACAGCCGTACCGTTCGATATAACGGCAACCAGGTTTCCCTTGGCTGTATAATCGTAAGCTGTATCAGGATTTTTCTGGATTTCGAGACAAGGTTCGGCAACTCCCGGGGAATATGCCAGCGATAAATCTCTCTGCGTTTGATAGGGTTTGGTAGGAACTACCTCTATTTTGCCGGGCTTGCCCTGTGAGTGATAGAGCAAAGCGGCTTCTTTTGTTATTTTGGCCATGTCTTTATTGTTTTTATAGTTTCTCAATGAATGTGTATCGCAAATGTAGGAATAAAATAACAAATGGAAGATTATTTCTTTTAAAAAACTATAAATTGTAGAAAGCCTCGATTTCGTTGGTCGATAATATTTGCCAATTAGTCGGATTAATATGGCTATATGTAATAACTGGCTTGTTTTATGGTTATTGTTAGTTAAACGGTGCTTTTTTTGACCGATTTTTTCATTATATTTGCATGGCTAAAAACTAAACATGTCGAAAAAGTTTTCTGAAAAGAAGAGGGTTACGAAAAACATTAATTATTATAATATGAATATGAATGTAAAAAGAAACAGAAGTTTTTCTTCTAGCCGGATTGCCCTTATGGCTTTAGGGGTATCGGTGTTGACTGCCTGTGGCGGTGGCCAGGGCGGTATGAAAATGGGTGATAACGAATTTGCTGTACAAACGGTTACAACAACTTCCAGTAATCAATCCACTCAGTATCCGGCTACTATCAAAGGCTTGCAGGATATTGAGATTCGTCCGCAGGTATCGGGCTTTATTGTGAAATTGTGTGTCGATGAAGGTGCCACAGTTCATAAAGGTCAGGCACTGTTCCAGATTGATCCTACTCAGTATAAGGCTGCATACGATCAGGCTAAGGCCAGCGTAGAATCTGCAAAGGCAAACCTGAAAACCGTTTCCGAAACAGAAGCGAACAAAAAGATGCTGCATGAACAGAAAATCATCAGCGATTTCGAATATCAGACTGCTATCAATAATCTGTTGACTGCCAAGGCTAGTCTGGCACAGGCTGAGGCTGCTTATTCGGCTGCTAAGCAGAACTTAGGTTTCTGTACAGTAACCAGTCCGTCGGACGGTGTGATCGGAACTTTCCCGTATCGTGTAGGTGCATTGGTTAGTGCTTCAATCGCAGAGCCGTTGACAACTGTTTCTCAGATTGGTGATATGTATGTGTATTTCTCTATGACAGAAAAACAATTGCTGGCTCTGACAAAGGCAGGTGGTACCTTGAAAGAACAGTTGGAAAAAATGCCGGCAGTTAAATTGCAGTTGTCGGATGGTACAATGTACGACGCTGAAGGTAAGATTGATGCTGTCAGCGGCGTTATCGACCAGAGCACAGGTTCTGTAAGTATGCGTGCTATTTTCCCGAACAAGCAGAATATCCTGCGCAGTGGTGGTATGGCGAACGTCGTATTCCCTTACGCTATGAATAATGTTATATTGCTTCCTCAGTCGGCTACACAGGAAATTCAGGACAAGAAATTCGTGTATGTCTTGCAGGCCGACAGTACACTGAAACATACCGAAATCCAGGTTTCCAATTTGAACGACGGTAAGAACTATATCGTAACCGGCGGATTGAAAGAAGGCGATAAGGTAGTAGTTGAAGGTGTTCAGACTTTGCAGGATGGACAGAAAATCGTTCCTATTACTGTAGCTCAGAAAGAAGCTAAGTATCAGAAAGCCCTCCAGGATCAGCGCGATGGAAATATTCAGACTGCTTTCAATTGATTTGTATGAGGTGAACAATTTATTCGTATAATATAATATTATTCAAGGAATAGAATGAAACTAGATAAATTTATTAATCGTCCGGTACTATCAACGGTAATCTCTATCTTGATAGTTATTCTGGGTATTATCGGCCTTGCTACACTGCCGGTAACACAGTATCCGGATATTGCGCCTCCTACCGTATCGGTAAGAGCTACCTATACGGGTGCCAACGCGCAAACAGTATTGAACTCCGTTATTGCACCGCTGGAAGACCAGATCAATGGTGTAGAAAACATGATGTATATCCAGTCTAGTGCGTCGAATAACGGTTCTGCTGATATTAGTGTATATTTCAACCAGGGTACCGACCCTGATATGGCGGCGGTCAACGTACAGAACCGTGTTTCTATGGCACAGGGTCTGTTGCCTGCCGAAGTAACAAAAGTCGGTGTCACTACTCAGAAACGTCAGAACTCTATGTTGCTGATCTTCTCTCTGTACGATGCGGAAGACAAGTATAACATCGAGTTCATTGAAAACTATGCCAAGATCAACTTGATTCCGGAAGTTCAGCGTGTAAAAGGTGTGGGTGATGCCAACGTGATGGGTCAGGATTATTCTATGCGTATCTGGCTGAAGCCGGATGTCATGGCACAGTATAAGCTGGTACCGGGTGATATTTCCAATGCACTGGCTGAACAGAACATCGAAGCTGCACCGGGACAGTTTGGTGAACGTGGTAACCAGACTTTCCAGTATACTATCCGTTACAAAGGACGTTTGCAGCAAACAGAAGAATTCGAGAACATCGTCATCAAGGCACTGCCTAACGGTGAGGTTCTTCGTCTGGGGGATGTAGCCCGTATCGAACTGGGCCGTCTGGCATATACCTTCAATAATACGGTAAACGGACATAAGGCTGTAACCTGTATCGTATTCCAGATGGCTGGAACCAACGCTACAGAAACCATCAACAACTTGCTGGATGTAATTCATAAAGCAGAAGAAAGCTTGCCGGCAGGTTTGAAAATCAACGTGGCTCAGAATGCCAACGACTTCTTGTACGCCTCTATCCACGAAGTTATCAAGACTTTGATCGAGGCATTTATCCTCGTGTTCATCGTAGTATACGTCTTCTTGCAGGATATGCGTTCTACTTTGATTCCGGCCATCGCTATTCCGGTTGCCTTGATTGCGACATTCTTCGTCCTGAAGCTGATCGGATTTAGTGTGAACTTGCTGACTTTGTCGGCGATGGTGCTTGCCATTGCGATTGTGGTCGATGATGCCATCGTTGTGGTGGAAGGTGTCCATGCAAAACTGGACCAGGGATATAAATCTTCCCGCGAGGCTTCTATCGATGCCATGAGCGAACTAGGTGGTGCATTGGTTTCCATTACACTGGTCATGATGTCCGTGTTTATCCCGGTAAGTTTCATGGGTGGTACGGCAGGTACATTCTACCGTCAGTTCGGTATCACCATGGCGATCTCTATCGCATTCTCCGCATTGAACGCGTTGACTTTGTCGCCTGCGTTGTGTGCCCTCTTCCTGAAACCGCACGATTCAGAACATCAGCCTAAGAAGATGAGCGTGGTCGACCGTTTCCATGCTTCCTTCAACGCCGCATACGACTCTTTGTTGAAGAGCTACAAGAAACGTGTTGTCTTCTTCATCCACAAGAAATGGCTGGCATTGGGAATGGTAGCAGCTTCTATCGTTCTGCTGGTATTCTTCATGAAGATTACTCCGACCGGTATGGTGCCGAACGAAGATACAGGTACCATCATGGGTGCTGTGACATTGCCTCCTGGAACTTCACAGGAACGTGCCATGGAAGTATTGGCCAAGGTAGACAGTCTGGTAGCTGCCGAACCTGCCGTACAGTCACGTACTATTATCTCCGGTTATAGCTTCATCGGTGGTCAGGGACCTTCTTACGGTTCTGTCATCATCAAGCTGAAAGACTGGGAAGAACGTTCACTGATGCAGAATTCCGATATCATTTATGCTACGTTGTTCATGCGTGCGCAGAAAGTCATCAAGGACGCACAGGTATTGTTCTTCGCTCCTCCTATGATTCCGGGTTATTCAGTATCAAGCGATATCGAATTGAATATGCAGGATAAGACCGGTGGTAGCCTGGATCACTTCTTCGAAGTAGTAAACAGCTATACCGCAGCTTTGGAAGCACGTCCGGAAATCAACTCAGCGAAGACCACCTTCAACCCGAGCTTCCCGCAGTATCAGTTGGATATCGATGCAGCAGCTTGTAAGAAAGCAGGTATCAGTCCGAGCGACATCCTTTCTACTATGCAAGGATATTTCGGAGGTCTGTACGCTTCTAACTTCAACCGTTTCGGTAAGATGTACCGTGTAATGATTCAGGCTGAACCTGACGCAACCAAGAACATGGAATCGCTGAACGGAGTAAAGGTTCGTGGAAGCAACGGAGAAATGGCTCCTATCACACAGTTTGTCAGCTTGAAGAAAGTATACGGTCCGGATATCATCAGCCGTTTCAACCTGTATACTTCTATGAAGGTCATGGTTGCTCCGGCATCAGGATATACTTCCGGTCAGGCTTTGCAGGCCATCGCCGAAGTAGCAAAAGAAAATCTTCCTACCGGATTCGGTTACGAGCTGGGAGGTATGGCGCGTGAGGAAGCTTCTTCAAGCGGTAGTACTACCGGTATCATTTTCGTGCTCTGTTTCGTATTCGTATACTTGCTGTTGAGTGCCCAGTATGAAAGTTACATTCTTCCGCTTGCCGTACTGTTGTCAGTACCGTTCGGTTTGATGGGTAGCTTCCTCTTCGTCAACGGCTTCGGTGCACTGGGAAGCATTCCGGCATTGAAGATGATCGTAGGATCCATGTCAAACGATATCTACATGCAGATTGCATTGATCATGTTGATGGGTCTGTTGGCAAAGAACGCCATCCTGATTGTAGAGTTCGCCCTCGACCGTCGTAAGCAGGGTATGAGTATTTCGTGGGCAGCCGTGTTAGGTGCTGCTGCTCGTTTGCGACCTATCTTGATGACCTCTCTGGCAATGATCGTCGGTTTGCTTCCGTTGATGTTTGCCTTCGGTGTAGGTGCTCACGGTAACCGTACATTGGGTTCTTCAGCTATCGGTGGTATGTTGATCGGTATGATTTTACAGATCTTCATTGTCCCTGTATTGTTTGTGATCTTCCAGTGGTTGCAAGAGAAAGTTAAACCGATGGAATGGGATAGCCTCGATGAAAGCGAAGTTGAATCTGAAATTGAACAGTATTCTCCTGCTAGTAAAACTCATAAATGATAAAGACGATAATGAAAAAACAAATATTAGGTGCAATGTGTGTAGCTGCTATGATGAGCAGCTGCCACATTTATAAAGCTTATGACCGTCCGGAATCGATAGATGCTTCAGGCATCTATCGTGATCCGGCCTCGGCGACCGATACGTTGGTCTCGGATACGGCCAACATGGGAAATCTGCCGTGGAAAGAAGTTTTCCGTGATGCCAAACTACAGGCTTTGATTGAAGAAGGGCTGGCCAACAACGTAGATATGCAGGCCGCTATTCTGCGTGTAGAAGAAGCAAAGGTGATGCTGACCGCTGCTCGTCTTTCTTACCTTCCTTCCATCAATCTGGCTCCTCAGGGAACACTGAGCAGTTTCGATAAGTCGAAACCTACACAGACTTACCAGCTTCCGGTTGCCGCAAGCTGGGAAATTGACCTGTTTGGCAAGCTGCTGAACGCGAAACGCGGACAACAGGCTGCTTACCTGCAGAGCAAGTATTCCCGTCAGGCTGTACGTTCTCAGATTATCTGTGGCATAGCCAACACATATTATTCGCTTCTGATGCTCGACCGTCAGGTGGAAATCACTACCGAAACGGCTGCCATCTACAAAGAAAACGTACGTGTAATGGAAGCCATGAAGATAGCCGGTATGACTACCGAAGCTGGAGTCGCACAGATGCGTGCTGCCAGTCATCAGGTAGAGGCTTCTCTGCTGGACTTGAAACGTCAGGTACGTGAAACCGAAAATTCACTTGCTGTTCTGCTGGCCAAGGCTCCGCAGACTATCGACCGCAGCACCCTCGATGAACAGGTGATGCCGGAAGAACTGACAGCTGGAGTTCCGATGCAGTTGCTGGAAAATCGTCCGGACGTGAAGATTGCCGAAATGACGCTGGCCAGTGCTTATTATACAACCAATCAGGCACGTTCCGCATTCTATCCGGGACTGAATATCACCGGTACTGCCGGATGGACCAACAGTGCAGGTGTTGCGGTATTGAATCCGGGCAAGTTGATTTTGAATGCGGTTGCTTCGTTGACTCAGCCTATCTTCAACAACGGAAAGCTGGTTGCTAACCTGAAGGTATCGAAGGCAGAAGAAAAGATTGCCCAGATGAATTACCAGCAGACCATTCTGGAAGCCGGAAAAGAAGTTAGCGACGCTTTGTTCCTGTACGATACACAGAACAAGAAGCTGATTGAAGACCGCGGTCAGGTAGACCAGTTGGATAAGGCGGTAACTTATACCAAGTCCTTGTTCCAGAGCGGTGACGCTACTTATCTGGAAATCCTTACTGCACAGCAAAATCTGCTGAGCGCACAGTTGAGCGAAGTATCCGATAACTTCCAGCGTATTCAGGCTGTCATCAACCTGTACAGTGCACTGGGAGGAGGTAGAGAATAATTAACCTTAAATATGAAAGAAACTATGATTAGTCCATTAGCTTACGTTGACCCCTCTGCCAAGATCGGAAAAAACGTTACGGTACATCCGTTTGCCTATATCGACAAAAATGTGGAGATAGGCGACGATAATGTGATTATGCCTTATGCCAGCCTGATGAGCGGTACCCGTATGGGAAACGGCAACACAGTTTATCAGGGTGCGGTCATTGCAGCCGTTCCCCAGGATTTTGCCTATACGGGCGAAGATACGCTGGCTTGCATCGGCAATAACAATGTGATCCGTGAAAATGCGGTCATTATCCGTGGAACACATGCCGGACATGCTACGTCTATAGGCGATGGTAACTTCATCATGACAGGTGTACGTTTGTCGCATGATGTGACAGTGGGTAACCGCTGTATTATAGGAAACGGCTCACAGGTATCAGGAAACTGTATTATCTACGACTGTGCCATCCTTACATCCAACGTACTGATGCAGGGAAACACCCGTCTGGGAAGCTATTCTCTGGTACAGGGTGGCTGCCGCTTTATCAAGGATATTCCTCCTTATATCGTTGCGGCTCACGAACCGATTGCTTTCTACAGCATCAATACCAAGGTGCTCGAGATAGCAGGATTCTCTGAAACCCTGATCAAGCACATTGCCCAGGCATACCGTATCCTGTATAAGGCAAACACTTCACAGCACGATGCCCTGCTTCGTATCAAGGAACAGGTTCCGCCAAGTGCAGAAATCAATCGCATTGTCGAGTTTGTTGAAACATCTAAATTGGGAATCATTCATTAACGGTACTTATGGCAGGCGTAAAGAGGAACAAATGCGATCGTGAAGAGCTGAGAAAACGGGTGATAGAAGAAGCGTCCCGGGCTTTTGGCAAATATGGAATCAGAAACGTACACATGGATAATTTGGCATGTGCCCTTTCTATTTCCAAGCGTACTCTTTACGAATTATTCTGCGACAAGGAACAGCTTTTGCTGGAAGTCTTGATTATGCACCAGCAGAAGATGGGTACCTATATAAGCGAGGTTGCTTCCAGAGCTCAGAATGCTCTGGAAGTAATCTTTGCTTTTTACAAGCGAAAGCTCAATGAGCTGACCGAGCTGAATCCGCTTTTCCTGCGCGACCTGCGCAAATACCCCAACGTGCTGGCCTACATTCGTGAGCGCCAGAAGCAGAACGATGCGGCGGCATTGGTACATTATCAGAAAGGAGTGGAAGAAGGCATCTTCCGCGACGACATCAATTTCGACATTATCAATCAGGCTATATCCATGCAGTTCGAAATGTTTGTTTACTCCGATATAACCGAGAATTATCCCCTGTCTGAAATATACAGTGAGGTGACTTTTCTGCACATGCGGGGAATTACGACTCCCAAGGGAATGCAGATGGTAGATGCTTTTTTACAGTCTGTAAAAGAAAAGCGCTGAGAATACGCCTCATAATCTTCGAAAAACCGCTATCTTTGCAACTGTTTTGCAAAGATTTGTCGATGAAAAATAAAATAACATTCACTTTTATCTTTACCCTGCTGGTTGTGGCGGGACTGCTGGCTTTGTATTATCTGCCGCCTGTCAATTTGAACGGTACTCCTTTGCGCAAAGTCGACTTGCTGTCCGACCTGCGTCCCGATCCGGTTGTGGAAGAAGTTTCCGATTCCGACTCTATTCCTTTGCCGGTTGTGGCAAAGCCCGTATTTGTAGATACCTGCAAGACCGGCATGACCTGCATTGAAGATTATACCGATTCCCTCGGCCTGGGAATGGGAGCATTTTACGAAGCCCTGGAGAACAGAGCCTCCCTGGGCCGACCGGTGCGTATCGCCTATTTCGGCGATTCCTTTATCGAAGGCGATATCCTGACGGCCGACCTGCGGTCCTTGCTTCAGCAGAAGTTCGGAGGCAGGGGAGTAGGCTATGTGCCGGTAACCTCCCGTGTAGCCGGATTCCGTCCGACAATAAAACATACCTTCGAAGGCTGGGAGAGCCATGCCGTAACCGACTCGTCGGGCTTCAAGCGCGCTTTTCAGGATATCTCCAACCATTACTTTATTCCTCGTGCGGGAGCGTCGGTTACTCTGAAGGGCGGGAAAAACTATACAGCCTGTCTGGATACCTGCGAAACGTCCTCCTTCTATTTCTTCTCGCCCGATTCCGTTATCCTGTCTGCCCAGATCAACGGAGGCGAAAGTAAGGAATACATATTCCCCGGCGACAGCACCCGTATGCAGGTGGCACAGGCAGATGGCCGCATCGGTACCATCCGCTGGCGTGTACAGCAGGCAGGAAAGCATACCCGTTGCTTTGCGGCTACCATGGATTCGCACGAAGGGGTGATTCTCGATAACTTCAGTACCCGTGGCAGCAGCGGACAGCAGCTTGCCGGCATCCCGATGTCGGTGCTGAAAGCCTACAACCGCTTGCGTACCTACGACCTGATTGTCCTGCAATACGGATTGAATGTAGCTTCGGAAAAAGTGATGAACTATTCCTATTATACCGTCGAGATGGAGAAAGTCATCGCCCACCTGAAGGAGGCCTTCCCCGAAGCCGCCATTCTGATCGTCAGCATCGGCGACCGTGAGAGCAAGACCGAAACCGGCGAACTGCATACCATGCCCGGTGTGAAGAACCTTGTCCGCTACCAGCAGGCACTTGCCGCCAAGACTCATGTAGCCTTCTGGAACATGTTCGAGGCCATGGGAGGCGAGGGCAGCATGGTCGAAATGGTCAACAGCAAGCCCGCCATGGCAAACTACGACTATACCCATATCAACTTCCGGGGCGGAAAGCATCTGGCGAACATCCTGTTCGATGCCCTGATGTACGGCAAGGAACAATACGAGAAACGCAAGGCATACGAAAATTAACGTACGATGAAACTGAAACAACTAGTCTTTTACATAGCCTGCCTGACAGCACTTGTCGCTATGCCCGGGTATGCGCAGGATGTCCTTCCCGAGTGCCCAAAACCCGACAAGCACTCATCGCCTGTTTATCCCAGTCACGAGATGAAACAGCTGATGCAGTTTGTATCCGTCGACAGTCCCATGCCTGCTGTATTCCGCAATACGACCGAAAACGAGCTGACCGATCCGGCAGGTTCATTACATCCCTTTTGGGAGAAGTTAGGGGCTCTCGACCGTCCGTTGCGCATCGTGCACATAGGCGATTCACACGTCAGGGGCCATGTCTTTCCTTATGTCATGCGCTGTAGCCTGGAAGACGATTTCGGTTCCAAAGCCGTTGAAAACATTCCCGTCACCTACCAGACATCCGGCATCGCCCGTGAAACCGGTTCCAACGGAGTGGTATACCACATCTTGGGAGTAAACGGCGCAACCTGCCAGAGTTTTTCCACACCGGAACATATCCGGCAGATAGCCGACCTGCATCCCGACCTCGTCATCCTGTCGTTTGGAACCAACGAAGCACACGGGCGGCGCTACAACGCCTCCGAGCATACCGCCGCCATGAACTATCTGATAGAGGAACTGAAAGCCTCCTGTCCCGATGTCGCCTTTCTGATGACCACCCCTCCGGGAGCCTATGTGCGGAATGGCAGGAGAGGGAAAATTATCAACCCTCGTACCCCGCTGGTCGTAGAAAACGAACTGAAATTCGCCCGCGAGCACGGCATTGCCATCTGGGACATGTACGATATTGTCGGCGGCAAGCAGCGTGCCTGCCTGAACTGGAACGCAGCCAAAATGTACCAGCGCGATAAGATACACTTTACCCACGAAGGATATACTTTACAAGGATTATTATTACACGAAGCATTTATTAAAGCATACAATCATTATGTGGCAACTAGATTGGACTAAACTGGCAGATATACTTACGTACGACCCCCGTCAGCCGATGATTTTCAGCAGCGGACTGTTCCTGTTCCTCTTTCTGGGGTTCAGCCTGGTATACGTACTTTTGCAGAAACATACTACGGCACGTCTGCTGTTTGTATCCGCCTTTTCCTATTATTTCTATTACAAGAGCAGCGGCATTTATTTTTTCCTGCTGGGAATTGTTACCGTGAGCGACTTCCTGCTGGCTGCACGGATGGACCGTACCGAAACCCTCTGGAAGCGCAAGCTGCTGGTCGTGATAAGTTTGTGTATTAATCTGGGACTGTTGTGTTATTTCAAATACACTAACTTCTTTTACGAAATGCTCTGTCCGCTGTGGAACGGCCACTACGAAGCCTTCGACATCTTCCTGCCGGTCGGTATTTCCTTCTTCACCTTCCAGTCGCTGAGCTATACCCTCGATGTATACCGCCGCGACCTGAAACCGCTCGACAACCTGCTGGACTACGTCTTTTATGTATCCTTCTTCCCCCAGCTGGTAGCAGGACCTATTGTGCGTGCCCGCGACTTCATTCCTCAGATTCGCCAGCCCCTTTTTGTTTCGAAGGAAATGTTCGGCGAAGGAGTTTTCTTCATTGTAAGCGGTCTGTTCAAGAAAGCCGTTATCTCCGACTATATCAGCATCAACTTTGTAGAACGCATTTTCGACAATCCCAGTTTGTATTCCGGAGTGGAGAACCTCTTTGGTGTATACGGCTACGCCTTGCAGATATACTGCGACTTCTCGGGTTACAGCGACATGGCCATCGGTATCGCCCTGCTGTTGGGCTTCCGTTTCCCCATCAACTTCAATTCCCCCTATAAGTCGGACAGCGTGACCGATTTTTGGCATCGCTGGCACATCTCCCTGTCCACCTGGCTGCGCGATTACCTCTACATTTCGCTGGGCGGTAACCGGAAAGGCAAGATACGCACCTACATCAACCTGATTCTGACCATGCTGCTGGGCGGACTCTGGCACGGCGCTTCGTGGAATTTCATTGTATGGGGCGGACTGCACGGCGTAGCACTTGCCGTACACAAGTTCTTCCGCAGCCTGCTTCATCGTCCCAAAACTTACCGCAGTACCGGATGGCGCCGTGTGTTTGCTGTGATTATCACTTTCCATTTCGTGTGCTTCTGCTGGATCTTCTTCCGCAACACCGAGTTTGCCGGTTCAGTTTCCATGATCCGTCAGATCTTCACCTCGTTCCATCCCGAACTGTTCTCGCAGCTCGTTGCCGGGTACTGGAAAGTATTCGCCCTGATGGCAGTCGGCTACCTGCTCCACTGGTGCCCCGATAGCTGGCAGAATGCTTGCAGCCGCGGCATGACACGCCTGCCGTTGGTTGGTCAGGCACTCATCCTGATAGCCCTCATCTTCCTGGTTATTCAGGTAAAGAGCAGCGACATTCAGCCATTTATCTATTTCCAGTTCTAAAATAAAAGAAAAAATACCCTTTTTTGCCCTTCACGCCCTTCACATACGGCTTTTCCGGCATGCTCAACGCATCATCGAAACCCGCTGTGTGAAGAGCGTGAATAGCAAATAAGCCTATTGAATGTCTGTTTATAACCCCAATTTCCTCATAAACCTCCGGAAACGTCCCGATGTTTTCGGAAAATTTGTACAAAAAATAAAATGATTTGTACAAATTTTCGGGAAGACTTATTGATACTTTATTTCTTTCGTCTGCACGATGTTTATGCCTCTATACGAATAGTTTATATCTTATCTTCCTCATTTTTCTTTCGAAGAACATATCCTAATGTTATGAAATCTAAATATAAAATCTGAAATCTTTTATTTGCGTAACTTGTTTGTTGAATATAAAATTCAATGAATATGACTAGAATAAAGATTAAGTTACGTTTATCTACAGTTTCAGGCAGGACCGGAACTGTATATTATCAGATTTCTCGTAAAAAAGAAGTAAGGCAAATAACTACAGACATCCATTTATTGCCGGAGGAATGGGATGCCTCTGCCGGATGTGTTTGTAAATCTGTCTATTCTGGTTATTTCCGTCTTTCTGCAATTCAACATCGTATTGACCGGGAAGTGGAACAGCTCAGGCAAATCATTCGTACCCTGGAATTGTCCGGAGGAGATTTTAGTGCCCGTACCGTTGTCGAGTATTTTTGTTCTTCGCGGAAAGTAGTATCTGTCCTTTCCTATGGTCAACATTTGATATCCCGTTTGACAGAAAAAGGAAAATTGGGTACAGCTCGAAATCTGCGGAGCACCCTTACCAGTTTTACGGAATTTCTTCACGGTAGAGACATAGCTTTTTCTCTGCTCGATGAGGTTGTAATCGGAGAGTACGCAGACTGGCTGGCAAAGCGTGGTATTACCTCCAACTCCTCATCTTTCTATATGCGCAACTTACGCTCGGTCTATAACCGGGCTGTTCGTGAGGAAGGCATTAAACAGACTTTTCCTTTTCGCTACGTTTATACAGGCATTGACAAAACAGCAAAGCGTTCGGTCGATGAAGAAATAATTATTCGCTTGAAGGAACTGGAGTTGAAAGACATGCCTACTTTGCAGTTTACCCGTGATCTTTTTCTTTTTAGCTACTGTACCCGTGGTATGTCCTTTGTGGATATTGCATATCTTCGTCGCAAAGACATCCGTAACAGCTATATTTGTTATACACGTAAGAAGACAGGCCATTCTTTGTCTGTACGTATTGAATGCGAAGTACAAAAAATTATCAACCGCTATTGGAATGCTACGGCAGGAACCCCTTTCCTTTTCCCGATTTTACATACCGAAGATGAAGAATTATCGTATAAGCAATATCAAACAGGTTTGCGTTATTACAATAAGCAATTGAAAAAACTTGCATCTTTATTGGGAGAAGATATTGTACTGACTTCTTACACTTCCCGTCATACTTGGGCAAGCACGGCACGTAAGCATAATGTACCTGTAGCAGTCATCAGCGATGGAATGGGGCATACTTCCGAAAAAACAACTTTGATTTATCTTTCTTCTATTGATACTTCTGTTATCGATCGTGCGAATGCCGAATTGGTTGCATCGCTAAATAGAAAAAGTGAGTAGGAATGGTCCTTCTCTAAGTAAGAAGCGGTATCTATTGACGGGGCAAAGATATTGACTTCAAATGAATTAAGCAATAAATAGTGAGGGTATTTTTCATCTTTTTGACAAATAACTAGATTTAACTGATTCTCATATATTTACAAATTCAACTGTTAATATTTATTTAAGATTAGCATCTTTTATTTACAAAGGAGCACTATCATGTTGTGTAAATAATAGATGACACAGGGAACAGAAAAAGAAAGAAAAGATAAAAAATTAAGCGATATAAGTCTCTTTTTTCTTCTTTACTTCCAGCTATTTGAGTATTGGTACCGCTTCTTACTTAGAAAAGGTATATTATTCAATAAAAACTAGACATTTCTTGTATAATAAATTGAAACACAATATTTTATGTGCGTTTCAAGGAGCTATTGTTATACACTTTCAGGAAATAATGTTTTAAATTGGGGGAGGTTATGGCTACTGTAAGCAGTAGTTTGATAGAGAGAGAGGAACCGATGTATTGGTATGCAATGAGTGTTCCTTACAACCGCGTGTTGAAGGTAAAAAAACAGCTGGATGGAAAGCAAATCGAATGTTTTGTTCCCATGCGTTACGAGGTACGTACCGTCAGAGGACGGAAAGTGCGATTGTATGTTCCAGCAGTCAGCAATCTGATTTTTGTTCATACAACAGATTCCTGCCTGAAATTGTTTAAGCAAACCACCTCTTTTTTGCAATATTTGGTTTATAAGGTAGACGGCGTTTCCCAAAAGGTTATCGTACCCGATGATCAGATGGAGCAGTTCATACGGGTATGTCGTACCCACGACGAGCATCTGATTTATCTGACGCCGGAAGAAATCAATCTTGCCAAGGGAACCCGCGTCCGCATTTTAGGTGGTGCATTCAACGGGGTAGAAGGTATCTTTGTCAAAGTAAAAGGTAAGCGAAACCGGCGGGTTGTCGTGCTGATAGATCACGTTTCGGCTATTGCCGTATCCGAAGTATCTCCCGATCTGATAGAGATTATTCATTCCTAATTATTTTTTAAGATAGATGATTGCATTATTTTTGGCAGGCAGTTTCTTGATAGCCCTGCTGCTGGGAATAGTGATGATTCCCAACATTCTGTTAGTGTCCTACCGAAAACGTTTGTTCGATTTGCCCGATCCTCGGAAAGTCCATACTTGTCCGGTTCCTCGTTTAGGAGGGATTTCCTTCTTGCCGGCTATAATCATAGCCTTTGCATTGGTTATGGGATTTCGTATACTCCATGGTGTACCTCTGGAAAATCTTCCGCTGTCGCGTACCCTGTATGAATTTCTGTTTTACATTGTCGGTGCCATGCTGCTGTATCTGACGGGGGTACAGGACGATTTGATCGGCGTAGGCTATCGCCGGAAGTTCCTGATACAGATACTGGCGGCCTTGCTGCTCGTCGCTTGCGGCGATTGGATCCGTTCGCTGGGCGGGCTGTTCGGCATTTACGATCTTCCGGCATGGCTGGGTATTCCGCTGACGGTTTTCCTTGTCGTTTATATCACCAACGCCATCAACCTGATAGACGGTATCGACGGGCTCGCCTCGGGCTTGTGCTGTATTTCTCTTACCATGCTTACCTACATGCATATCTATGTAGGACAATATATCTATGCATTTTTAGCATTGGCTACCTTGGGTATTCTGATACCTTTCTGGTGCTACAATGTATTCGGCAACGCCCAGAAAGGCCATAAACTGTTTATGGGCGATACCGGCAGCCTTACCTTGGGCTATATCCTGAGCTTTCTGGTTATCCATCTGAGCTTTGTCCATTTCGATGAGGAAGCCCACACTAATCCGTCGTTAGTAATCGCCCTCAGTACCCTGATCGTTCCCCTGTTCGACGTAGTGCGTGTGGTGTTACATCGTGTGCGGACCGGAAAAAGCCCTTTCCTGCCCGACAAGAACCATTTCCATCACAAGCTGCTGCGTACCGGCATGCGGGTACGCTGGGTGATGGTAACTATATTGGCTATTTCACTCTTCTTTATCGGGCTGACTTTTGTGCTGTTGCCTTACTGCAACGTCACTTATATCCTGATTATCGATGTCGTGCTATGGATTGCGTTGCATCTCTATCTGGACGTGTTGATTGTCCGCAAGCGGAAAGCTAAAGAAGCTGTATCTGTGAATCATTAATCTTAAACTTATAATCAAACATCTTATAAATACCATTGCTATGAGATTATCTATCCGCTCTTTGTCGCTGCAGGCGGCATTTTTCCTTTTTGCCGTATGGACAACCTTTTCGTGTTCGGCTCCTTCACAGGTAACGTATTTTCAGGATTTGCGTCCCGGTGAAAGCGAACAGAAGGTCATTGCGGCTACCGAAATCAAGGTTCGTCCGGGTGACAAGCTGTCTATCATTGTAAGTAGTCGTGATCCTCAGTTAACACAGTTGTTCAATCTGCCTTCTTTTACTCAACAAATCGGACAGGCAGTTGTTTCCAAAGGTGCTGGCTCTGCATCAGGTTCCAGTCAGGGAATATCCGGTTATACGGTCGATGAAGAGGGTATGATTGACTTTCCAGTCTTGGGTAAGCTCGAAATTGCCGGTAAGAACCGTGAAGAGGTTGCTGCTTTCATCAAGGAAGAACTGCTTTCTAAAAATCTGGTAAAAGATCCGGTGGTAACTGTAGAATACATGAACCTTTGTATTTCCGTTTTGGGAGAAGTGGCACAACCCGGTCGTTACAGTATCGACCGGGATAAAGTGACGGTACTCGATGCCATCAGCATGGCGGGCGATCTGACCATTTACGGGAAACGTGAAAAGGTGTTGGTACTTCGTGAAGAAGAAGGAGTACAGCACGTATATGGAGTAAATCTTTGTTCAGCAGAACACTTGTATACCTCGCCGGTTTACTATTTGCGTCAGAATGATGTGGTATATGTAGAACCCAACAATGTTCGTGCCCGCCAGTCTACTGTCAACGGCAACAACGTACGTTCTACTTCCTTCTGGCTGTCACTTGCTTCTTTCCTGACTACGATTGGGGTACTTATTTTCAAATAATAAATAGAATTCTATAATATGATCATTCAACAAAATAATCGTCCGGTATCTAAAGCAGACGATTCTATTCGCATTCAGGACATTAGTTATTTATGTCTGTCTAAATGGTATTGGTTTGTTATTTCCTTAATATTTTGTGTTGGCATTGCTGGACTTTATCTGTTAAAGACTCCTTCTGTATATACTCGTACAGCTTCCTTGTTGATTAAACAAGAGTCGAAAGGCCAATCTCTTTCCGGTGATGTAGGAGCTTCGTTTTCCGATTTGGGCCTTTTCCAGTCCAATACCAATGTAAACAACGAACTGGTTTCCCTGCAATCGCCTGCCGTGATGTACGACGTGGTGAAACGTCTGCATCTGGAAGTGGATTATAGTACCGAAGGAAGTTTCTATCCACAAGTTCGTTATGGTCAGAATTTGCCTGTAACCGTGAGTTTTTCCGGTTTAGGCGATAACGAAACAGCTGCACTGACGTTAGAGGCTGGTAATTTGAAAAGGATTAAGCTGACTTCGTTTGTACATAACGGAGAAAAGATAGACGGCGAGGTGGTTGGAACCTTGAACGACAGTTTGGTCACACCGATAGGAAAGATTGTAATCCGTCCGGCTGCCGCGTTTGTAGACTGGCAAAAAAGTTCGGAGCCGTTGACAGTTTCCCGTTCCGATTTGAGTTCTACGGTCGCTCGTTATAGCGGTGGGCTGAGTGTTGCCTTGCAGAGTGAGAATACTACGATTGTCGATTTAACATTTAAGGATGTCTGCATTCAGCGTGCAGAAGATGTTCTGAACACGGTCATTGCCGTATACAATGAAAATTGGATTAAAGATAAGAATCAGATTGCGGTCAGCACTTCCATGTTTATCAACGATCGTTTGGGAGTGATTGAAAGCGAGTTGGGCCATGTGGATGAAAACATTTCTACTTTCAAGAGCGAGAACCTGCTGCCCGATGTGCAGGCGGCTTCACAGCTTTATATGACCGAGCGCAGCCAGGCACAATCACAGATCCTGACGTTGAATACTCAGCTTTCCATGGCTCGTTACATCCGTAACTACCTGACCGCCGGCTCCAGTCGCAACCAGTTATTGCCTGCCAATTCCGGTCTGGAAAGCGCAAATATAGAAAGTCAGATTTCGGAATACAATACTTTACAACTTCAGCGCAACAACTTGGTAGCGAACAGTAGTGAACAGAACCCTTTGGTAGTGGATATGGACGAATCGTTACGTTCCATGCGCCGGAGCATTGTATCTTCTGTAGACAATTTGATTACAACTTTAAACACTCAGATTCACAGCTTGGAAAAGAGCGATCAGCGGGCAACAGAGCGTATCGCTGCCAATCCATCGCAGGCGAAATACCTATTGTCGGTAGAACGCCAGCAAAAAGTTAAGGAATCTCTTTACCTTTTCCTGCTCCAGAAACGTGAGGAAAATGAACTTTCGCAGGCATTTACCGCTTACAATACTCGCATCATAACTCCTCCAACGGGTTCTATGCTTCCTACGGCACCTCAGAAAAAGAATATTCTATTAATTGCTTTTGTGGTAGGCTTGATAATTCCTGTTGTTATCATCTTCTTAAAGGAAATGATGAATACGAAAGTGCGTGGAAAGAAAGACTTAGAGAATCTTACAGTTCCGTTTATCGGGGAAATACCGTTGTATGGCAAAGTTCGTCGTTCGGGGCTGTTTGGTAAGAAAATTGCCCCACTTACGGAAAGTAAAATTGTGGTGAAAGAAGGCAGCCGTGACGTGGTGAACGAAGCTTTCCGTGTGCTGCGCACCAATTTGGAGTTTGTATCCGGCGAAAATGGTAAAGGACAGATTATTCTGATGACTTCCTTTAATCCGGGTAGCGGTAAAACCTTCCTAACTGTTAACATAGCCTCTTCTCTTGCCATTAAGGGAAAGAAAGTATTAGTCATTGATGGTGACCTTCGTCGTGGTTCTACTTCGGTCTATGTGGGTTCGCCCCACCACGGATTGAGTAATTATTTGGCTGGTAAAGTACAACGCATTGAAGACGTAATCGTACCGGCATCCGAAACCGTTCGTTTCGATGTACTGCCTGTTGGTACTATTCCTCCCAACCCTACGGAGTTGTTGGCCGGTGAACGTTTTCAGACATTGCTTGCTGAACTTCGTACCCGTTATGACTATATTCTGATAGACTGTCCGCCGATAGAATTAGTAGCCGATACCCATATTATTGGAAAATATGTCGATGAAACTATTTTTGTCGTACGTGCCGGACTGTTGGAGCGTAGTATGTTGTCCGAGTTGCAACGTATCTATACCGAACATAAATTTAAGAACATGGTTGTATTGTTAAATGGTACCGAAGGTAGTGGTTCCTACCATTATGGTTATCGCTACGGTTACCATTACGGCTATGGTTCTAACTATTACTACGGAAAAGAGTAGAAGTAATGAACTGGTGGTGGCCTTTTCAACAAAAGCAGACGCTGGCAGAAAGCGGAATCTTGCGGGGAATGACCGACTATCATTCCCACCTGCTTCCCGGTGTGGACGATGGCGTGCAGACCACTGAAGAATCTTTGGAAATTCTGCGGCTGTACGAACAGTTGGGAATCCAAGAAGTCTGGTTTACCCCACACATCATGGAAGACATTCCCAACACTACTGCGGGGCTACGTAGCCGTTTCGAACAGTTTCAAAAGAACTATACCGGAAGCATCCGCCTGCATTTGGCAGCCGAATACATGCTCGATAACCTGTTCAAGGAACGGCTTGCCCACTGTGATTTGCTTCCGATAGGAGAAGAAGGCAACCACTTGCTGGTAGAAACCTCCTATTTCAATTCTCCAGTAGACTTATATACTATGTTAGACAAAATCAAGGGTGCCGGTTATTATCCTATATTGGCTCATCCCGAACGATATATGTATATGCAAAAATCCGATTATCATGAACTGAAAGAACGTAATATAAAGTTACAGTTAAATTTTCCTTCCTTATATGGACAATATGGGAAGGAAGTACAGAAAAAAGCTCACTGGTTACTCCAATCGGATATGTACAACTATGTAGGTATGGATGTGCATAAGTTACAGACTTTTACTAATCTCTTAAAAAACAATTTGCAATTAAATAATGGTGCAAGAATCTCGTGTAAAAAAATCCTTGCTTAATGCATATGAGGTAATTTATCTCAAAAAACTTTTATCTTATAGAAGTATATATTATTGTTTATGGAAAGTAACTCTGATAAAAATAAGCGAATAGCTCAAAATACTATTTTACTTTATATACGGACTGCGGCTATTATGGTGGTTAGTTTGTATACAAGTCGAATTATATTAAATGTTCTTGGAGTTGAAAATTATGGTATTTATAATATAGTTGGTGGTACAATATCATTTTTATCTATATTTACAGGATCATTATCTGGAGCTATTAGCCGATTTATTACGTATGGATTGGGTGAAGGTAATCATGAAAGGTTAAAGTCTATTTTTTCAACGAGTGTTAGTATACAATTAGGTATTTCTGCTATCATTTTTATAGTTGCTGAAATTGGGGGATTATGGATGTTAAACTCCAATTTGAATATTCCAGATGAAAGAATAAATGCTGCATTTTGGGTATTACAATTTTCCATTTTTACATTTATTACCGATTTAATAAGTGTTCCTTATAATGCTTGTATCATAGCACATGAAGAAATGAAAGTTTTTGCTTATATTGGAATACTGGAAGTTATTTTAAAACTATTATTTGTTTTTACACTTTATTTGACTGCAACCTACTTAGATAGACTGATTACTTATGCTTTTTTATTATTCTTAGTTGCAATTATATTGAGAATAATCTATGGAATATATTGTAAAAAGAAATTTCAGGAGTGTAATTTTCAGTTTCAGATAGATAAGAGTTTATTGAAAGAGATGATGGGATATTCTGGATGGAGTTTTTTTGGCAATGCTGCATATATATTCAATACACAGGGGGTAAATGTGCTAATAAATATATTTTTTGGAGTTACTCTTAATGCAGCACGTGGTATTGTGACGCAAGTTGAAGGGGCTGTTATGAAGTTTGTCGAAAATTTTACAACTGCTATAACTCCGCAAATTACCAAATCTTATGCTGTAGGAAACAAGGAATATATGTTTACCCTCATTTGTAGAGGAACTAAATTTTCCTATTTTTTGCTACTTTTATTTCTTATTCCAATTGAGTTTGAGGCAAATACCATATTAAAGATATGGTTAGGAGTAGTTCCGGAATATTCTGCATTATTCCTAAGACTGTCACTGATTGGTACAGTTATGGTTCTTTTAGGTACTATGGGACTAAAAGCAATATTTGCTACAGGAAAAATTCGAAATTATCAATTGACTGTTACAATTGTTGGATGTTTAGTCTTTCCAATCACATGGGTTTTATATAAATTGGGCTATCCGGTATATGTATCTTATATAGCGTATATTTTTATATACGGATTATTAAATGTAATTAGATTGTTTTACATGCGTAAGCTATTAGGTTTTCCATCTACAATGTATCTAAGGCAAGTACTTTTTCCTATTGTGGTAGTTACTGTAGTTGCAGTTATTGTCCCTGAGATATTATATATATATATGGATCAATCTTTCATTCGGTTTATTACAATTACGATTGTTAGTTTACTGACGACATCAGCAAGTATTTATTTATTTGGGTTAAATTCTGGTGAAAAAAACATGATTCATTCCAAAATGTACAATATTATTTCTCATTTTTCACACTAATTTCAATATGTCACTAAAATTATATATTAAAAGAGGTTTGCAATATATTTTGCATGGTATCCCTAATATTTATGTAAGTGCTTCCATTTCCTATTTATCTCCGAATAATAGATTAAAAGGAAAACGTATTATTATTACTGGAGGAGGACGCGGACTAGGAAAAGCTATGGCGGAAAAATTTATTTCGGAGGGAGCACAAGTATTAATATCCGGTCGTACCGAGAAAACCTTAAAAGAAGTATCTGAAAAATTGGGATGCCAGTATTTGGTTTATGATGTGTGCGATGTATCTTCTGCCGATATTTTTATTGAAAAAGCCAATCAGTTATTAGGAGGTGTTAATGTTCTTGTTAATAATGCAGGTATCTCGTTACATGAATGGGATATAGCAAATGTTTCAGTAGAACAATTCAATCAACAGATAAATACAAATTTGCGGGGAGGATATTTCTTAACTCAAAAATTTATTGAAAAAATCAAGAATAACAGAATATCAAAGGCTAATATTTTGTTCATATCAAGTGAGCGAGGAATTCAGACAGATGATATACCATATGGATTAACTAAGGCTGCAATTAATAGTTTAGTAAAAGGATTGGCTCCCAAATTAATCAAAGAAAACATACGCATTAATGCTGTTGCACCAGGTATCACTACTTCGGATATGACAGGATTCAAAAAAGAAGGAAACCTCTATTGTGAAGCTAACTTAAATCAAAGGGTATATCTACCTGAAGAAGTAGCTGAAGTTGCGACTTTCTTAATAAGTGATGCTTCATCTTGTGTATCAGGACAAATTATTGCTTGTAATGAAGGAAAAACAGGAAATTCCCGATATATGTACCAATAAATAAAGTTGTACAATGAGTAAATATTATACAAATGAACGAACAGTACAAATTATACTTTCGTTATTAAAGGCCCATGGTGTAAAAAAAGTAGTAGCGTCTCCCGGAACAACTAATTTATCATTAGTAGCAAGTATGCAACAAGATCCTTATTTTGAGATGTATTCATCTGTTGATGAACGTTCTGCTGCATATATAGCCTGTGGATTATCTTTGGAGTCCGGAGAACCAGTTGTCATAACTTGTACAGGAGCTACTGCTTCAAGGAATTATATGCCAGGACTTACCGAAGCTTTTTATCGGAAACTTCCTATTATTGCATTAACTGCCAATCAAGGGGTTAAGAATATTGGTCATCTAATAGCTCAAAATATTGACAGACGTCAAAGTCCAAGTGACATTGTAAAAATGAAGGTAGATATTCCTGTTGTAAAAGATGAGTCTGATGCTTGGTTATGTAACGTAAATGTTAATAAAGCACTTTTAGAGTTAACTCACCATGGAGGTGGTCCGGTTCATATTAACTATTCAACTAATTATAGTCGTGATTATTCTGTTAAAGAGCTACCTCAAGAACGTATTATTAAACGTATTTCGGTATATGATATACCTCCGATGTTATCTACGCAAAAAAAAATAGCCATATTCATAGGTTCTCATCAAAAATTTACACAGGAGGAAACTGAATTGATTGAACATTTTTGTGAGGTTTATAATGCAGTCGTTTTTTGTGACCACACAAGCGCTTATCATGGTAAATATCGGATTCAATATGCATTAGTCTGTTCTCAATCAGCATCCGACCAGACTCGTTATATGGATTTATTGATTCATATAGGAGAGATTTCAGGTGATTACTATAGTTTAGGGATTATACCTAAAGAGGTTTGGAGAGTATCCGAAGATGGAGAAGTTAAAGACTTTTTTAAAAAAATGACTTATGTTTTTGAAATGTCAGAAAAATATTTCTTTTCAATATATGCAAAGGGTGAAAAACATTCGACTGAATATTGGAAAGAATGTAATGCAAACTATCAGAATATTTATAACCTAATTCCTGAACTTCCATTTAGTAATATTTGGGTAGCTAAACAATTAGCAGACAAATTACCTGCACATTCCGTGTTACATCTTGGTATACTGAATACCCTACGTTCATGGAATTTTTTCAAGGTTCCTGAAACTGTTGAAACATATTGTAATGTGGGTGGATTTGGTATTGATGGTATTATGTCTACATTATTAGGTGCTTCCTTGGCTAATCCTGAAAAAATTTTCTTTGGAATATTGGGTGATCTTGCTTTCTTTTATGATATGAATTCTATTGCCAACAGACATGTTGGTTCTAATCTTCGGATTATGCTAATTAATAATGGACGTGGTACAGAGTTTACTAATTATAGTCATCCTGGTCATGCTTTTGGTAAAGATGCAGATTTATTTATAGCAGCAGCAGGACATTATGGAAGAAAATCTCCAAATTTGGTACGTCATTATGCTGAGGATCTTGGATTCACATATATTACAGCTTCTAATAAAGATGAGTTTAATAAGGTTTATATGGAGTTTGTTACACCTGAAATATTATCTAAACCTATACTATTTGAAATTTTCACAGATTCGGAAGATGAAAGTACAGCTTTAGAAACTATTCGAAATATTGTCGTTGCTCCCAAATCTATAAAACAATTTGTAAAGGATATAGCAAATAAAGTTTTAGGGGAGGATACGGTGAGAAATTTTAGAAATAAAATATAAGATTGTCACAATTCAATTATAATGTATGAAAATAGGTATTGTAACTCATCCTCTATTTCATAACTATGGAGGAACCTTGCAGGCATTTGCTATGCAAGAAAGTTTACGAAGGCTTGGACATAATCCAATTACAATAGATTATCTGCCTAATAAAATGTCGAAAGGGCATTATTTAATGGCTCAAATAAAAACATTATTTTACTATTTGACTTTCAGAACTAATAGAAAATTTTTTAAATATCCTCAAAGAGTTCGGAGTCCTAAATTTCAAGACTTTATGGATAAATACATAACTCTTACCGAACGTGTACATAAATATAAAGTCTCGATATTAAAAAAATATCAAGTAGAGGCAATTGTAGTTGGTAGTGATCAAGTATGGAGAGGAGCCTATCATCATCCTTCTGAACAACCTGATTTATTTTTACGTTTTGCTAAGAAATATAATGTTCCTAAAATTGCATATGCTGCATCATTTGGTACAAATAAGTGGGAATATTCTGATACTTTGACTAAAGAATGTGCCAATTTGGCTCAGTTATTTACTGCAATATCTACGCGTGAAGATTCAGGGGTTGAATTGTGTAAGAGATATTTGAGGGTATGTGCTGTGGGAATGAATGATCCAACATTGTTACTTGATAAGGAAGATTATAGTGAATTATGCAAGAACATACCAATACATAAGCAACGTTATATTTTGGCTTATTTATTAGATATAACAAATGAACAAAAGATGTCTATCAGTCAATTTGCTCAAGTAAACCAACTTCAAGTAATATTTTGTACATCTGAAACTGATATTGAAATGTCAGTTGAGGAATGGTTGGCTTTATATAGAGATGCGGCATTTGTTGTTACCAATTCATTTCATGGAACCGTATTTTCTATTATTAATAATGTTAATTTTTATAGTATTATTCATGTTAATCGAGGTGCTGATAGATTTGTTTCTTTACTATCGAGATTTAACTTGCGAGATAGATTAATAAATAATATTGAAGAATTACCTCAATGTATAAAGTTTATTGAATGGGACAAAGTAAATGAAATAAAAAAGGTATGGAAGGAACGGGGATTATTATTTTTAAAAAATAATTTGGCAAAAAATGGATATTATGGCTCTTAAGATTAAATTATTGATTGGATATATAAGATTCTTTATATTACTCTACTACTATAAACGCGCACATAATCGTTCTTGTATTGATAAAGATATAGATAGGTGGTGTTATGAATTAGGAGTATATTATAAATCACAAACAAAAAAATTGGTATTTTTATTGTGGTTTCGTCCGCAGTTTAGGAATCTGTTTTACTTTAGATTACCTGTTATATTAAAAATCTTTCGCAAAGTATGTCCAGTTGATATCTCAATCTCAATTGCAGAAGACCATAATGATATCGAGGGGGGAGGTATTTATTTTGAACATGCTTTTGGCTCAATAATTGCTGCCAAATCTATTGGATACGGATGTACATTCAGGCAATTAATTACTGTTGGAGTAAAAAGTAAAAATCGGCATGATGAAAAACCTATTATAGGAAGAAATGTTGATTTTGGTGTGAATGTGACTTGTATCGGTAATATACATATTGGAGATAATGCGATTATAGCCGCAGGTGCAGTTGTGGTAAAAGATGTACCAGAAAATGCTATAGTAGCGGGGAATCCAGCTAAAATTATTAAATATAGAGATTGTAATACAATAAATTAAAATATTATGAAAATAGTTATTACAGTTTCACAAACTACGCCGGGTGGTGGTTTAACTAAATACATTTGTACTCTTACCGAAATTTTAACAGATAATATTGATAACGAAGTTTGGATTATTAGTACACATCCATCAAAAACTAATCCTGTCATAGAAAGATTTACAAAAGAAAAAAAGGTTATTTACATATCTTTAGGTCATTTAACACTGATAAAGAAATATTTCTCTTTAATTCGTGTATTACGAAAAATAAGTCCTGATGTTATCTTTAATAATTATAATGCACCTACCCAATATATTTTACCTTTTTTGCCATCTAAAATAAAAATTATTCATATTTTACATAATAATACAGAAGATTTTTATCGAGTCGCTTCTATAAATGGGAATTATGTAAATCGATGGATTGCACCAACTCCAGCTTTAGCTCGATATTTTGATAAATATACTCATGAAAAATATTCTTCACAGATTATAGTAATACCTCATGGTGTAGGGAATCCTATATGTTTACCAATAAAATCAGAAATGGTAGAACTTACTTACGTTGGTGTTTTGTATGAACATAAAGGAGTAAGGATACTTCCTGATATTATAAAAGCACTTCTTGAAAAAAAATATCATTTCCATTTTACATTTATAGGTGACGGTATTCTTAGGGATGAACTTGAAAAGATATTATATTCTGAAATAGAAAATGGAATTGTTGAATTTACCGGTCGAATTAGTGGGGATGATGTTTATCAAAGATTAAGTAAAACCGATATTTTTGTTTATCCTACTCATATTGATGCTTTTGGACTTGTTATTGCTGAAGCGATGATTAATCAAGCAATTCCTATTGTAACTCTTCTTCCCGGAATCACAGATTCAATCGTTGATGATGGTGTAAATGGTTGTTTAGTTGAAAAAGATAATATAGAAATGTTTGTTCAACGGATATCTACATTAATCAATAATGTGCCACTTAAGGAAACTATGAGAAAAAATGCTAAGAAAAAGGCCTTTGATTATTTTTCACTTGAAAAAATGAAAGATAATTATACAAAGTTTCTTAATGAATTATTTTGATTTTAAATTTAAATTATCAAAGGTTATATAAAATGCTTACCAAAATAGCTTATCTTGATTATAGCCATATTTTTGCGGGAGCTGAGCGTGTGTTATACACAATTATCAACAACCTAAATAGAGATGAATTTGAACCAATTTTAATATTTCCATATCCAATGGAGCATCAAAAGGAATATGAAAATTTGAAATGTAGAAAGGTGTATTTAGCAAAGGGGGTTAAATGGTGGATGGGAAGTGATCGATGGCAGCATCCTTTACGGGGTACCGATTTTCTAATGCGAACCATAATGGGATGTAAATTGGCTTCTCTATTGCATAAAGAGAAAATAGATATCCTTCATGTAAATCTACTTCGTCCTGATTCATTAATGTGGATTATGCCTTCGAAAAAGATGGGAATAAAAGTAATTGGTCATTTCCGAAGTCAGGCTTTAGAATGGGTACCTTCTAAGTTCGTACAGCATAATTGTAATCTAATTCTTTGTGTGTCACAATATTCACAAAGTCGCTTATTGTCAAAGGGGCATTATGTACAAACTCAGGTATTATATGATTCTATTAATTTAAAATTATTTCAATCGGATATATCGCGCATTGATGCAAAAAAGAAATTAGGCTTTTCGGAAACAAGTTTTCTTATATCTTCTGTTGGACAACTTTCTCGTCATAAAGGACATGATAATGCTATTAAGGCCTTTGTAAAGGTAGCTTTACATAACTCTAATGTAATTTTATTTATAGTTGGTGGAGGTAGTTTAGAAGACTTAAAATATTTAAAACAAATAGTAAGAGAGAATCCATCTATACAAACAAGAGTAATTTTTTCAGAAAAACAATTATCAAATATTGTAGATGTATATCGAGCTTCTGACTTAGTACTCTCATTGACTAAAGTTGGAGAGGCCTTTGGATTAGTACCTTACGAAGCTGCTATTATGGGGACACCTTTTATTGCTCCTAATAGAGGAGCCGTAAAAGAGTTTATCATAAATAAAGAAAATGGATTATTAGTTGATACAAATAATGTAGATGAAATAGCAACTCAAATAGAATGGGTCATTAATCATAAAAAAGAATGTGAGCATATGATTCTGAAAGCTAAAGCAGTAATTCAAAGCAAGCTTACTCCGTACGTTATGACTAATCAGTTACAATCTGTATATAGAAAACTAATTAATTAATAATATGTCTTCCATAGTACAATTTTGCAAAGATATTGTCAGATTAATTCGTCTTTTCTTGCTTCATGTAAGATGTCATGTAAGTAATAAGTTAGAATTATCTTGCAATATAATTATAGTCGCTCCCCACCCCGATGATGAAGCTTTAGGTTGTTCCAGCCTAATACAACGTATGATTGAAAATGGAAAACAAGTGCATGTCGTTATTTTATCTGGAGGAGGAAAGAGCCATCAAGACTGTTGCCACATTGATGAATCCACACTAATCAACTCTCGTCGCAATTTATCTCGGAAGGCAGCAAAGATTTTGAATCTTCCACTTGACCAACTGCATTTTTTAGATTATCCAGATGGTAGTATTTCATTCAATGACCCTGAAACTCAACGCTTACAGATATTGATAGAAGAACTTTCGCCAGACGCTATTTTTGTTCCACACAAAGGTGAAGGATGGAGCGACCATATTGAAGCTGGAAAAATAGTAAGAGAAATCATACGAATAAAATCAATTCCAGTTCAGTTATATGAATATTGTGTTTGGTTTTGGTACTACAATGTATGGGACATTGATTGGAAAAATGCTTTCATACTTAAAATGGATCAGAAAGAACATCTGGTAAAATTAAAAGCCATTGACGCATATGTGAAACCGCTTGCTCCTTGCGGAAAGCCATGGAGTGGAGTACTTCCAAATTTAGTTGTGACAGCAAATCAATGGAACTGTGAACTCTATTTTAAAATTGACCAATGAAATATCATTCATATCGTGCAGTTATTATTGGAGACTCTTTCAATAATACTTTAGGACTAATTCGTAGTCTTGGAGAAGCTCAAATAGATATTACGTTGTTACTTGTTGGAAATATCGATCGCCTATATGTATCAAAAAGTAGATATTTAAAGAAAAAGCAAATATTTCGTTTCGTTAATATAGATGATTGTTTGCCAATTCTGCATCAAATAGCTAATGGGATGAAAAGACAAATTATCATTTGCACGAATGATAAAGCTGCACAGTTTATCGATTCGCATGAACGGGAATTGAGCCAAAACTATATTACTCCCATGCGTGGTTTGCAATTGGGAGATATGATGAATAAAGACAGTCAATGTAAGTTAGCAAAAGCATGCGGATTCACAGTCCCACAATCGTTTATATATAACCGAAATAATGATTTTCCTGAAAGTCAAAACTATCCTTTATTACTGAAGCCTATTAATAGTACTCATGGAGAAAAATCGGATATTCACATTTGCAGAAATTACAATGAAGTAAAAAACTGTCTAATGGAATCATCTTCATGTGCTGATTTTATTGTTCAGGAGTACATTGAAAAGGAATATGAGATAAACTTGATTGGTGTTAGTACAGACTACGGTATTTATGTTCCTGGTGGAATCCGGAAAATACGACATTATCCGACAATTTACAGTCCTTGTTCTTTTGGCTTATTTCAGTCAATAGAGAAATTAAATGTTGATGCAGCTCCTATTAGAAAGTTTATATCACGGGTTGGGTATTACGGTCCCTTCAGTGTAGAGTTATTGCATAAAGGAAATAAAAACTATTTTATGGAAGTTAACTTTCGAAATGACGGTCTTGCATACGCTGCAACTGCCAGTGGCGTTAATCTTCCTGCACTTTTATTCAATGCTAGTAAGCCTGCAAGCTTTCATATAAAGGATACGTATATGATGGATCTTTCCTGCGATTATTGCCATGTGAAAAATGGCACAATTGCTAAAAAGAAATGGATATCTGATTTCTTAAAAACTGGATGTCAGCTAAATTTCAATTGGCGAGACCCTATGCCAACTATTTGTTATTATTTGCATAAAATAAAAAAACGTTTTCAGAGATGAATGTATTGGTTTGCATTCCCTGTCTGATGACAGGAGGTACAGAAATACAGACCCTCAATTTAGTACGGGCTTTGGTTACAGGTGGACACAAAGTTCTCACTGTTTGCTATTTTGAATACGCTTCAGAGATGGTTTCTAGATTTCAAGAAGCCGGTAGTGAAGTAATTTGTTTGAGTAAAGACGGATCACGCATCGGAGGTTGGAAAGGTATTATTTTCCTCTATAAAGGGCTTCGCAAGATATTGAAACAATACCGACCAGAAGTGGCGCATATACAGTACATGGCCCCTGGTGCGATTCCAATTCTACTTTTATGTCTGTTAGGTATACATCAAATCATAGCGACAGCACATACGCCTGCCGACATTTACTCAAGCCTGCGATTAGTACATTTTGTTCAGCGACATTGCGTACGGGCTTTTACTTGTATTACGGAATTAGCAGAACGTTCGTTCTTTGGAACGTAAGCATTCGAAGAAATGCACCTTTTACACTTTGAGGTTTGGTTGTAGCTTTGC